>OWJG01000459.1_pt1 | contig 31598 bp, 25 predicted proteins | sample 1732781 | NCBI WGS metagenome assembly OWJG01 (sample SAMN05065753, study PRJEB22554) | human gut metagenome | biome: ENVO:2100002; feature: ENVO:00000062; material: ENVO:00002003 | host: Homo sapiens | place: USA | reverse complement strand
TACGAGATGCAGCGTAGTCTCGTGGGCTCGGAGATGTGTATAAGAGACAGACGAAATGCAGCTGCAGCTGCTGCAGGCTCCACGCCAACCGTTGCAGGTCCTGCTGCATTAAAAGCCAACGCCCGGCCTCACGCAGCAGAAACGCCGTCTCCTCGCGCCACCGCCTGCGTGCCATACGCGCCGCCAAACTAAGCCATTCGCCCATAAATTCCTGCAGCATTGCAGTATTGTCGGCTTGCGTCCGCAGCCAACGCCGCACCAGCAGTGCGAGCATGTGACACACCTCAGCCAAACGCCTGTCGCACACGGCAAACGTCAGCCGCAACAGAACGCTGCCGCCCTGATGCGCCAGCTGAGGATTGACCAGCAGCTGCTCCAGACGCGGCCTGCTTTCCTGCATCCAAGCCGCAAAAAGCTACCGTTGCCGGTGGCGTAAAGCCACCAGCAGACAGCAGCTGATTGCTTGTAATGCTTCATTATCTGCTGCTTCAGCAATAATACCCGAAAAAGCTGTGCAGGCGTTTTGTTCTCTGCCGTCACGCAGAGCAATACATGTTTCTAAAATAAGTTCTGTTACCATATTTCTACAGGTTAATATCGCCTTCGTAGACGTCACCGGAAACAGGATCCACTGTTACCAGCAGGCCGTCGGCCAGCTTGGAGGTTGCTTTCTCCGCGCCTACGATAACAGGCAGGCCGCAGGTTACGGCAACAATAGCAGTGGAGGATGTCAGGCCGCCCTCTTCAGCGATAATTGCTGCTGCCTTGGCAGCAGCCTGCGGTACAAACTCGTCATTGAGCACATCAACTACAAGGATATCCCCCTTTTGGAGCTTGTCCTTGAAGTCTGCCGCAGTTCTGCCTACGCAGATACGGCCGGTGACAGTCTTGCTGCCGATACCGGTACCGCTGAGCAGCTTGGTACCCACTGTAACCACCTTAATCAGATTTGTACTGCCCGGAGTACCGATAGGCACGCCGGCAGTTATAACAACAGATGCGCCGTCCTTGATTACGGAGTGATGCAAAGCACACTGCAAAGACAGCTCAATCATTTCATCAGTATTTGTGGAGTATGGCCCCAAAAGCGGCAGCACACCCCAATAAAGCTGCATCGCACGCACGCGCTCAGGCAAGCGTGATACAGCAACAACAGTACATTGAGGCTTATATTTGGCAATCATACGTGCCGTAAAGCCTGATTCGGTAATCGTAAGAATAGTATCGGCCTTTATTTCCTGAGAAATCTGTACGGTAGCATGGCTGATAGCGTCGGTAGAATGAATGCGCTCGCTGATGCCCTTCTTCTGGAAGATATGCACATAATCAAGCGCGTTTTCCGTGCGAACGGCAATCTTGGCCATTGTCTGCACCGCCTCCAGCGGATATTTGCCGCTGGCAGTTTCACCGCTCAGCATAATAACATCGCTGCCGTCAAAAATAGAGTTGGCAACGTCACTGGCCTCGGCACGGGTTGCGCGGTAGCTGTTAATCATACTTTCCAGCATCTGCGTGGCCGTGATAACAGGCTTGCCCGCCTTGTTGCAGCGTGCAATAATATCCTTCTGCACCAGCGGCACATCCTCGGTCGGTATCTCTACGCCCAAGTCGCCTCTGGCAACCATAATGCCGTCAGATACGCCGATAATTTCATCGATATGCTGCACACCGGCCTCATTCTCGATTTTGGAAATAATCCCGATAGAAGAACCTGCTTCCTCAAGCACTTTACGGATAGCGATAACATCATCGGCCTTCTGCACAAAGGATGCCGCAATGTAATCCATATCATGCTCGACAGCAAAAAGAATATCTGCCTTGTCCTGCTCCGACAAAAACGGCAGCTTCAGCTCGATACCGGGGCAGGCCACACGCTTGCGCGAGCTCAGCTCGCCGCCGTTGACCACCTTGGTATAAATTCTGCAGCCGTCAATGCGTACAACCTTTAGGGAAAGCAGTCCGTCGGCCAGCAGAATATTACTGCCGATTTCTACCTCCTGCGGCAGACCTGCATAATTAACGTGTGCCATATGGCGGTCGCCCAGGTATTCTTCCGTAGTCAGGCAGAAATCATCGCCCTCGTTCAGCTCGATTTTGCTTTCGGCAAACATGCCCAGGCGCATTTCCGGGCCCTTGGTATCGGCAATCGTAGCGATTACCTTACCGGCCTCTTCTGCTGCCCGGCGCACCAGCTGCAGTCTTTTGCCATGGTCCTCATGGTTGCCGTGCGAAAAGTTGAAGCGTGCCAAGTCCATGCCTGCAAGCATCATCTTACGCAGCAGCTCTACATTGTCCGTGCTGGGACCTACTGTACAGATAATCTTCGTTTTCTTCATCAGGACTGCGCCTCCTCAGTACTGAAACTTATTCTCACACAAAACCTCATAGGCATCCTCTGCCTCCGAAACCGGCAGACAGATTTCATAAGCCTTGTTATGCTTGCCTCCGGCACTTTTCAGCTGTACCAAAAAGCCGTTTTCCGTCAGCATTTGCTTTATTTTTTTGGCTTGTTCCTCAGTGTGGGCAATATAAATTGTTTTCCACATACTAGAATGCCTCCTGTAAATCAGGTAATTGGATTATGCCTTGTAAGCTTTGATTTTTTCAATCAGCTTCGGCAGGATTACGTTTACATCACCTACGATGCCATAATGAGCAACGGTGAAAATCGGTGCCTCTGCATCCTTGTTGATAGCGATGATGATATCGCTGTCCTTCATGCCGGACAGATGCTGGATTGCACCGCTGATGCCGCAGGCAAAATAGATATGCGGAGTAACGGATTTACCGGATTGGCCAACCTGTTGGGAGTGAGTCAGCCAGCCCTCGTCGATAGCGGCACGGGTGCCTGCTACTGCGGAATTTTCAAAGAGAGCAGCCAGCTGTTCCAGAACGTCAAAGTTTTCCTTGCTGCCGAAGCCACGGCCGCCTGCTGCGATCATATCAGCTTCATCAATCTTAACAGCGTTTTCACTGCTCAGAGCTTCTTTTTTAACCAGTTCAACACGGCTTACAGCGCCTGCTTCCGGAGTGAAGGCAATAACCTCACCGGTGCGGGTGTTGTCCAATTCAGCCGGTTTGAATACTTTAGGACGAACGGTACCCATTTGCGGACGGTTAACGTCGCAGATGATGGTAGCGCAGATATTGCCGCCCAGTGCGGGACGAGTCCAGGCAACGAGCTTATCATCGGTTACATCCAGAGCGGTACAGTCAGCGCACAGGCCGGTATGCAGACGTGCTGCAACACGCGGAGCCAGGTCACGGCCGTCATCAGTAGCACCGAACATAATGGAAGCCGGATCATATTTCTTGGACAGCTGGCAGATAGCATCGGTATATAACTCGGTATCATAATCTGCGTATTTAGCATCCTCAACAACATAAACAACATCAGCGCCGGCAGCAATCAGCTGCTGCGGCAGCTCGCCGGCAGCAGCGGTCACCAGTACCGCACAGCATTTTTCCTCCAGCTTGGCACACAGCTCTTTGGCAGCGCCCAACAGCTCAAAGGTAACATTCATCAGCTGACCATTTTCCTGTTCAGCAATAACCCACATATTTACACACTCCTATTCGTTATCTTCAGTATCGTCAGTTTCGGCAATAGCTATAGCCTCCATGGAACATTCGCGGATGCAGGCACCGCAGCAGACACACTGCTGCATATCAATCTGCGCCTTGCCCTCACGCAGCGTCGCAGCGCCCATTGGACAGACTGCCACACATTCCTCACAGCCACAGCAAAGCAGCCTGTTTACTTTTATCAGCATGGTTCGCCTCAGCGGGTAATAACCTCTGCCTTAACCAGCTTTTCAAACAGCATGTCTACTGCTGCATCAGCATCTGCTTCGGTAATAATTTCGCCGTTGATTTCAGGCGGGGTCGGGGTGAAGGCTTTTTTAACCTTAGTCGGAGAACCCTTCAGGCCTACGGTTGCAGGATCAATATCCAGGTCAGCAACGGTCAGAGTAGGAATCTGTGCCTTACGAGCTTTCATTTTGCCCTTAATGCTGGCAAAACGCGGCTCTTTTTCGGATTTGGTTACGGTAACCAGCAGCGGTGCGGCACAAGCCAAGGTCATCTGATAGTTTTCGTTTTCGCGGACAACAACAAATTTGCCGTCAGCATAGCTCAGGCTCAGAGCGCCGGTAATCTGCGGAATGCCCAGATGCTCGGCCATTTCCGGGCCAACCTGTGCGGTGTCGCCGTCTACTGCCTGCTTGCCGCAGAGCACGAGGTCGAACTCGCCCAGATGTTTTACAGCAGCAGCCAGAGCCAGGCTAGTTGCCAGAGTATCGCTGCCGCCCAGAACGCGGTCGCTCAGCAGAACGCCGTCATCGGCGCCCATAGCGATTGCTTCCTTCAGAATATCGGTTGCTTGGGGCAGGCCCATGGTCAGTACAGTTACCTTAGCGCCTTCTTTGTCCTTCAGGCACAGTGCTACCTCCAATGCCTGACGGTCATAGGGATTCATAATATTTTCTACACCCGTACGGTCTAAGGTATTGGTTTCGCGGTTAAATTTTACTTTTGCCGTATCCGGCACTTGTTTTAAACAAACGAGAATATTCATTTGCTGCCTCCTTAAGCTTATTACAGGAGCTGCTGCTCCGGTTTTTTTACATTCTTCTCTTTATTTTAGCATTTTTGTACTTAAACTTGCAAGTATATCATGAAAGTTTATGAAAAACAGCTCAAATAATTAAATCAGCCTTTCTTTACTACGCAGTTTTCGCCTAGTATTTTGACGACATCCTCGGCGAAACCCGGCGCTTCGCTGTTCACCCAGAAGTTAGGCGTAGTCTTGATCAGCTTGCGCGAGCCCATCAGCTGCAGGTATACGCAGTCATCGCCCTTATATTTTTGGAACAGCTGCATCAGCTCACGCTGCACCAGCGCGTTTTCCAGATGCGCTTCGATGCGCAGACGGATCTCCGTAGGCGGCTTGGACGGCATAGCGCGCACGCTGTTGGCAATAATCTTGCTTTCGCGCTCATCAACGCTGAAGCGTCCTTCAATCGCCACAATGCTGTCTTCATAGATATCCTTGACATTTGTATGATAAGCCTGCGGGAAAACGATAATCGGGAAGCGTCCGCTGAAATCCTCCAGCGTCAGAAGAGCCATCGTATCGCCGCGCTTGGTATTTTTTATCACACAATCCGTAATAATACCGGCCACACGCACAAACTGTCCGTCCTGCACCTGCGTTTCGCCGCCGAACTGGTGCAGCGGCATGAAGCGCTGCAGCATTTGCTTGTAATCGCTCAGCGGATGGTCGGTAACGTAAAAGCCGATGATTTCCTTTTCGTTCTGCAGAATAAGCTGCTTGGGGATTTCCGGCAGCGGCGGCAGCTTGATTTCCGTCACGCCGAAGCTGTCATCTCCGAACAGTCCCAGCTGGCCGTTGGCCTTGTCCCTCTGGCAGGCAGCGCCCAAATCAATAGCCTGGTCCATAATAGCCAGCATCTGCGAACGTCTGGCGCCGAAGGAATCCATTGCGCCGCATTTAATCATATTTTCGATAACACGCTTGTTGACCACGCGCATATTCACACGGCAGCAGAAATCCGTCAGACTCTTGAACGGACCGCCCTCGTTACGGGCGCTGATAATGGCATCTACTGCGGCATCACCGGTATTTTTGATGCCTGCCAGGCCGAAGCGGATAGATGCATTCTGGTGTACTGTAAAGTTGTGACCGCTTTCGTTGACATCCGGCGGCAGGATTTTGACATTATCATTACGGCAGACGTTGATATACCAGCTCACCTTATCCGCATCACCTATAATACTGTTGAGGAAGGCCGCATAGAACTGCGGACGCCAGTGTGCCTTCAGATAAGCGGTTTCATAGGCTACCAGCGCATAGGCTACGGAGTGGGATTTGTTGAAGCCGTAACCTGCGAAGTGCTGCAAGAGCGAGAAAATCTGGTCGCTCAGCTCTTCCGGGATATCATGCAGCTTCTTGGCACCGTCGATAAAGGACTGACGCATAGAATCCAGCTCCTTGGCCTTCTTCTTGCCCATCGCACGGCGCAGAATATCTGCCTGACCGAGCGTAAAGCCTGCTAGTGCAGAGGTTATCTGCATAACCTGCTCCTGATACAGAATAACGCCGTAGGTATCCTTCAAAATAGGCTCCATCAGCGGATGTAATACCTTCGCCGTGCGCTGTCCGTGACGGCCGGCGATAAAGTCCTCCGCCATACCGGTGCCCAAAGGACCCGGACGGTACAGAGCCACCAACGGAATCAGGTCCTCAAAGCTTTCGGGTGCCAAATCCATAACCAGCTTGGTGATGCCTGCCGACTCCAGCTGGAAAACGCAGGACGTTTCACCGCGGCGCAGCATAGCGCAGGTTGCCTCATCTGCCAGCGGAATGTTATCAATATCAACCTCTTCGCCCGTAGTTTCGCGGATAAAGCGAATGCAGTCACCAATAACCGTCAGCGTGCGCAGTCCCAAAAAGTCCATCTTCAGCAAGCCAAGCTCTTCCACCTTATTTTTATCGTACTGGGTGATGACGCCACCCTCACTGCCCTGCTGCAGTGGTACGTAATTTTTCATATTATGCGGTGCGATAATTACACCGGCGGCATGCGTGCCTGCGTTACGCGGCAAGCCCTCCACACTTTGCGCAAGGTCAATCAGCTTCTTGACCTCCGGGCGCGAATCGTACGCCTGACGGAAGTCCTTGCTGCCGTTCAGCGCCTTCTCCAGCGTAATGCCCAGCTCACGCGGAATCAGCTTGGCGATTTCGTCTACCTCACCATAGCTCATGCCCAACGCCTTGCCCACGTCGCGCACTGCCGCGCGCGCCTGCAGTGTGCCGAAGGTAATAATCTGCGCCACACGCTCCTGTCCGTAACGGCGCACTACATAATCCAGCACCTGATTGCGCTTCACATAGCAGAAGTCGGTATCAATATCAGGCATGCTTACACGTTCAGGATTCAAAAAGCGTTCGAACAGCAGATGGTAACGCAAAGGTTCAATATTCGTTATACGCAGCAGATAGGCCACGATACTGCCTGCGGCACTGCCACGTCCCGGACCGACCGGGATATCATGGCTACGGCAATAATTGATAAAATCCCAGACAATGAGGAAGTAGCAGGCATAGCCCATAGTGTTGATGATGTCCAGCTCAAAGTCCAGACGCTTGCGGACCTTCTCATCCACAACCTCGTAGCGCTTAGGCAAGGCCTCCTCGCACAGGTGACGCAGATAGCTCACGGCATCATAGCCCTCCGGCACCGGAAACTCCGGCAGCAGCAGATGGCCGAACTCCATCTTCACGTTGCAGCGGTCGGCAATTTTATTGGTATTGCTCAAAGCCTCCGGACAATCGCCGAACAGCGCCTCCATCTCATCATAGCTTTTCAGATAATAGCTGTCGTTATTGAAGCGCATACGATCAGGCTCATCAACCGTGCTAGTCGTCTGGATGCACAGCAGAATATCCTGCGCCGCGGCATCCTTTTGCTGCACATAATGCAAATCGTTTGTCGCCACCAGACCAAGACCGAACTCCTGAGCCAGCTGCTTCAGCTCCGCGCTTACCTTATGCTCCTCATCAAGGTCATGGTCCTGAATTTCCAGAAAGTAGTTTTCCTTGCCGAAAATGTCTATATATTCCTGAATGCAGCGACGTGCTCCCTCCAGGTTGTCCTGCAGAATCATCTGCGGCACCTCGCCGGCAACGCAGGCACTAAGGCAGATAACGCCCTCGTGATAGGTACGCAGCACGTCCTTGTCTACGCGTGGTTTATAGTAAAAGCCCTCCAGCTGACCGATGCTGACGATTTTCATCAGGTTATGGTAGCCTGTATCGTTCTCCGCCAGCAGAATCAAATGGTACATGCCGCGGTTATTTTTTTCCAGATGCGAGCCCTTGGACAGGTAAACCTCGCAGCCGATAATCGGCTTGATGCCTGCCTTGGTACACTCCTGATAAAATTCCACTGCGCCGTACATTGCGCCATGGTCGGTAATCGCCAGACTGTCCATGCCCAGCTCCTTGGCGTAAGCCACCAGCTCGTGGATTTTCGAAGCGCCGTCCAACAGGCTGTATTCCGTATGTACATGTAAATGAGTAAAGCGTTTTGTCATCTCTTGCTCCTTAAATTAAAAGACCGCTGCCGCGCAAATCCGCGGCAAATATATGTAAAACTATTCTAGCATTACAGATAAATTTCCTGCCTAAAACTGAAAAAACATACAACCGTGAATTCACAATTCGTTCGTTGTATGTTCTCTTTATCTATGTTACAATATATTCAGACTTTGGACAATCGTGCTTATGGGTGGGCATTGCCATCATTCTCCAATAGAATGGAGGTGATGCCTATGAAAAACTACGACTTTAAGGACCTGATGGCCTTTGGCGTATTCATTCTGGCGTTGCTGACATTTATTTTTCAGTTCAGTAAATAACCCAGACATAGGAAAACCGCCCTTAATCTTTGCCTAGTGACAGGGCGGTTCTTCCGCAATAAAAGCTTTGGCAACCCACCGACGTGGGCGGTTGTCCTTTGTCTATAATATAGCATATTACGCTGCTTTTTGCAAGCAAACCGCTTGCTGCAAACGCAGCTTTTTCTTTAGAACAAACAACCGAATATAAGAAAACCACTCCTACACATTGCCCGATGGCGGAGTGGCTTCTTGAGCTAATTTTCCACTAAGGCAACCCACCGTATAGGCAGTTCCCCCTTCCCTATAACATAGCATATCACGCTGCTTTTTGCAAGCAACCGCTTGCTGCAAACGCAGCTTTTTCTTTTCTATTCCCCTTTTTTGCCCCACGCCAGACCGATAAGTAAAAAGAACAGATTATACACGAGCGCCGGCAACAGACTGTTGATCTCCCACGGGCTGATATGCTTCCAGAAAAGCGCCGCAAAAATGCCTGCGCCCATAGCAGCCACGCCCATCGAAGCGCGCACCCTGCCCGGGAAGAAGATGCAGAACGTCAGCGGCAGAAAGATACCGCTGCCTCGCAGCGCCATGGACAGGTAATTCCACTCCAGCACCGACGAATCAAGGTGCATAAAAACAAACACCATCGCAGCGACAGAAACGGCCAGCACGCTCAGGCGGCTTGCCCACAGCTGGCCTGCAGCCGTAGCCTTAAGCCAGATTTTGCTGACGATATCACGTGAAATCATCGTACCTACGCCCAGCGCCAGACCGGCGATTGAGCCCAGTGCTGAAAGCAGCACAGCGCCCAGACCGATACCGCCAAGCCATTGCGGCAGATAGGTAACGAGATACAGCGGCAGTGCGTCAATAGAATTTATCTCCGGATGATGCAGATGCATGAACATACCAATCATTACTGACGGCAATCCCACGGGAATTACTATCAGCGCGGCAGCACAGCAGCCGACAGCTGCCGTTTTGGTATCGCGCGCCGAAAACAGCGCCTGCACATAGGTCTGCGTAGAAATAACACCCACAATCATCGAACCGAGGCTGACAAGACCGTCCTCCACGCCGCGTCCGAAAAGGCTGAACCAGGGATATGCTGCGAAGCTCTGCGTCAGGCCCTGCCAATGTCCCATATCGGCGTAGGCCAGAAAGCCGCCGACGAAAATGCTGGCGAAAATCAGCACAATCTTAAAAATACCGGCCATGCCGCTGCTGCTGAGGCCGCCGAAAAACACTAACAGCAAAGTAACAGCGATAACAATAGCTGCTGCAGCCAAAAGTGGTACGCCGAACAAGCCGGCAATGAGATGCAAAGCCGTCAGCGTGCTCGCCACGATGCTGAAAAAAATACCGGCGCAGGCGCTGAAGGTTGCCAGCCACCCCGCAGGCTTGCCGTAATCCGTAACGAGATACTCCGCTACTGTGGTCAGTGAGCTGCGGCGCAATGGCACAGCATAAAACGCCGCCATCAGCAAAAGCGCAATGCCGCTGCCCAGCGTAAACCACCAAGCCGTCAGCCCCAGCTTGAAGCCAAGCTGCGCCGTACCAACAGTAGCAGCGCCGCCTACAATCGTACCGATAATCGTGCCCGCGACAAGGCCTGCGCCCGAGCTACGACCTCCTACGTTATAATCATCGGCAGACTTCACCCTTCTGGCTGCCAAAAGCCCCGGCAGCAGCGTCACCAGAAGCGTTACAGCCAGGCTGATATAATGTGTAGCAGTAAGCTGCATATCCAACCCTCCAATATTTTAAGCTGCCGGATGCAAACGTTCTGCCGACAGCATTAATGCTAAAAAGCTCAGTATTAGTATAACACAAAAAATACGGCAAAAAAAGCATAGCCCCCGCAAGAACGCTTTGCTGTGGCCGCCGGCGAACAAAGCGCTTGCGAACTCGTTCTGCTCAGATTGTTACACAAAAACTATCTTCTTTATTATTGCGAAAAGCAACTTTTTTCTGTATAATATAGTTTATACGTTTATATATTTAGTGTATGCTTTTTGGAGGAAAATTATGAGCCGTTTAAGAATCGAAACACCCGACCAGGCACAGCTTACGGTCGAGCGCTTGTACAAGGACCTGGAACGACACATCATCGCCAGCCCCCCGGGACTGTGCCCTGTTGATCTGCAGCTGTCGTTCCTCAAAGTCTGCCACGCACAAACCTGTGGCAAATGCGTACCCTGCCGTGTAGGCCTCGCGCAGCTGCAGAATCTTATGGAAGACGTGCTCGCCGGCAAGGCTGACATGCACACTCTGGATTTAATCGAAAGCACCGCGCAAAACGTTGCCAACAGCTCTGACTGCGCCATAGGCTTCGAAGCAGCCAAAATGGTTTTGGCCGGTCTGGAAGGCTTCCGTGAAGATTACATTAACCACATAAAGAAGGGCAAATGCTCTGTCAACGTCCATCATTCTATCCCCTGCGTTGCTTTGTGCCCGGCACAGGTTGATATCCCCGGCTACATTGCATTAGTTGGCGCAGGCCGTTATGCCGACGCTGTTAAGCTCATCCGCAAGGATAACCCCTTCCCTACTGCCTGCGGTCTTATCTGCGAGCATCCCTGCGAAGCACGCTGCCGCCGCAGCATGATTGATGCTCCCATCAACATCCGCGGTCTGAAGCGTATGGCTGTCGACAATGCGCCCAGCAACACCGTTCCGCTGCCCGAAAAGCAGCCTGCTACCAACAAACGTATCGCCATCATCGGCGGCGGCCCCAGCGGTATGTCCGCAGCCTACTATCTGGAGCTGATGGGACATCATGCTGTTGTGTTTGAAGAAAAGAGCAAGCTCGGCGGCATGCTGCGCTACGGCATTCCTGCCTACCGCTTCCCGCGTGAACGTCTGCAGGAGGATTTGGACGCCATTTTGTCCACCGGCGTAGAAGTACACCTCAACACCAGAATCGGCAACGAGGAGGGTGATATTCCCTTTGAAAAGCTGCGTGAGGAATTTGACGCAGTTTATATTGCCATCGGTGCTCACACCGACAAGAAAATCGGTATTGAAGGCGAGGATTCCCACGGTGTTATCAGTGCGGTAGAAATGCTGCGCAACATCGGCGAGGAAAAAATGCCTGACTTTAAGGATAAAACCGTTGTTGTTATCGGCGGCGGCAACGTTGCTATGGACTGCACCCGCAGCTCCATCCGTCTTGGTGCCAAGAAGGTTATCATCGCCTATCGCCGTCGTCAGGACGATATGACCGCGCTGCCCGAGGAAATCGAAGGTGCTATTGCCGAGGGCGCTGAGCTGTACGGCTTAAAAGCTCCGCACCACATTGAGGCGGATGCCGAAGGTAATGTGGCCGCTCTCTGGGCTGAACCGCAAATCATCGGTCCTATCGATGCCTGGGGACGTGCACGTCCGATTCACGCTGACGTAGAGCTGGAGCGCATTCCCTGCGACGTTATCGTTGTTGCTATCGGTCAGGGCATTGAGCTGCGTCCGTTCGAAGAAGCCGGCATCAAAATCAAACGTGGTACTATTTCCGCACTCTCCAGCAGTGAGCTTGCCAACAATGAAGGTGTCTTTGCCGGCGGCGACTGCGTAACCGGTCCTGCAACCGTAATCCGTGCTATTGCTGCCGGTAAGGTTGCTGCCGCTAATATTGATGAATATCTGGGCTATAACCACACCATTTCCTGTGATGTAGTTATCCCTGATCCGTCTATTGACGATAAACGTCCCTGCGGCCGTATCCAGATGCACGAAACCGAAGCAGGCGAACGCAAGCATACCTTTGAGCCGATTGAATGCGGCATGACCAAGCAGGAAGCCTGCCAGGAAGCAGGACGCTGCCTGCGCTGCGACAAATTCGGCTTCAGCACACTGAAAGGAGGCAGAACCTTAAAATGGTAAACCTGACAATCGACGGACAAAAAGTTTCCGTTCCCCAGGGGACAACAATCATGCAGGCTGCTGCCACCGTCGGCATCGAAATCCCCCGCCTGTGTTATCTTAAAGGCATCAACGAAATCAGTGCCTGCAAGGTCTGCGTAGTTGAAATTCAGGGACAGAACCGTGTAGTTACCGCCTGCACCACTCCGGTACAGGAAGGTCTGGTAGTTTATACCAACTCTCCCAAGGCCCGCAGCATCCGCCGCACCAACGTGGAGCTGATTTTATCCCAGCATGACTGCATGTGCGCTACCTGCGTGCGCAGCGGCAACTGCAGCCTGCAGACTTTGGCTAATGACCTGGGCATTTACGATATTCCCTATGAGCGTGATGTTGTCGACACTCCCTGGAACCAGGAGTTCCCGCTCATCCGCGATTCCAAAAAATGCATCAAATGCATGCGCTGTGTCCAGATTTGTGACAAGGTGCAAAAGCTGCATATCTGGGATGTGCAAAATACCGGTTCCCGTACTACCGTAGACGTTGCCGGCAATGTTTCCATTGAGGACAGTGACTGCAGCCTCTGCGGTCAGTGTATCACCCACTGCCCCGTTGGCGCGCTGAAGGAGCGTAACGATGTTCCCAAAATTTATGACGTATTGGCCGATCCCAATAAGGTAACCGTAGTACAGGTTGCACCTGCAGTACGTACCGCCTGGGCCGAAGCCTTCAATCTGCCGCCCGAGATGGCAACTGAAGGCCGCATGGTAGCAGCACTGAAGAAAATCGGCTTCGACTATGTTTTCGACACCTGCTACGCTGCCGACGTTACCATCATGGAGGAAGCAAGCGAGCTGTTAGAGCATCTGCAAAATCCGCAGGACCACAGCTGGCCGATGTTCACCTCCTGCTGCCCAGGCTGGGTAAGTTATGTCAACAAAACTCATCCGTACTTCGTGCCTAACCTTTCCACCACTAAATCTCCGCAACAGATTTTCGGTGCGCTGGCAAAATCCTATTTTGCACAGAAGAAAGGCCTGAAGCCGAAGGAAATCTGCTCTATTTCCATCATGCCCTGCGTTTCCAAAAAACGCGAAGCTGCCCTCTTCTCTATGCGCAGCAGCGGTACCCATGATGTAGATATCGTACTCACCACCCGCGAGCTTATCCGCCTGCTGCGTGCCGAGCACATCAACCCGGCAATGCTTGGCGAACTGCCCTTTGATAATCCGCTGGGCCAGAGCACCGGCGCTGCAGTTATCTTCGGTGCCAGCGGCGGCGTTATGGAAGCAGCACTGCGCACCGCCTACCATGTAATCGAAGGTAAAGAAGCTCCTGAGGATGCCTTCACCGACGTTCGCGGCACGGAAGGCCGCAAGGTACGCGAATTCACCCTCGGCGGTGCAACTCTGCGCACCTGCACAGTAAGCGGCCTGGGTAATGCAGGCAAGCTGCTCGACGAGCTGAAAGCAGGCAAGGTTCATTATGACTTCGTGGAAGTTATGGCCTGCCCCGGCGGCTGCGTTGGCGGCGGCGGTCAGCCGATTCATGACGGCGAAGAACGTGCCGATGTACTGGGCAATAAGCTCTATACCATCGACAGCAACCGTCCTATGCGCCAGTCCCACAACAATCCAGATGTACAGGAGCTTTATAAAGACTTCCTGGGAAAACCGCTGAGTGAAAAGGCAGAACAGCTGCTGCACTCCGACCATGTAAAAGAGCATAATTATATGTAATAGAGATGAGGAGTGATTGCATCAAGCTCCTGTATTACTTCTTTCGTCCCCGAAAGAAGTAACAAGAAAGGGGCGCGCTTTGCGAAAGCGCGGGAAACAGTCGCTTTTTTGCTCGCACAAAAAAGCTTAGCAAAAAATGCTTTACCATATTCTCCTTGGTTCGTAGTAAGCGAAAGGCTATTACAACGAATTGACGAAAGTGCAAGCATTTTTGAAACTTAGACTAACGCGAAGTTTAGTCACCAAAAACAAGGCTTAGACAAACCACAAAGCACTTCATGGGTTACGAAGAACATTCGAAAGAATTTCGAACAGGCGCTAGTAACAGCAAAGCGACCCTATTTATAAAGCTTTTTGGTAAAACTTTTTCCCGAAAAAGTTTTTGTTTTGCCGCGCTTTACAAAAAGCGCGAACCTTTTGTTCAAGTTCTTTCAGTTATGAAAGAACTTGAACAAAAGCAAGCACACAATCTTCATTCTTCCGAGGTCAATCATGTACACACAATCCTATACCTACACAAAACAAATCCCCCTCTCCCTAGACGATGGCCACGGCGACTACAACCGCAGCTACGAACGCAGCGACGACGACTTTGACTACGCCGACTACTCCACCGACCACAGAGACAACAACTTCCGTAACTACGAGAAGAAGCGCCGCAAAACCAATAAGGAAATTATTGAGGACATGCTCAAGCGCTGGGATTAAGTAAAACACTGTGTAAAACAAAAGTAAGAGGAGAACACCTTTTATCCTGTAAAGGACTGGGTGTTCTCCTCTTTTAATTATAGAAAAGGGAGTGTTTGTTTATTTAGGTTTGGAGTATGCAGCTGTCTGCATTTTCATTTCAGCTTGCTGCCGTAGTGGTCACGATTGTCGCCGCCGTATACGCGTACACGTTCAATCTTTCCTCTGTCGCCATCCGCACCGGAGATACGGGCAACATGGATGCGGCCCATTTCAGGTTCAAATTCACGAACCAGCTTGTGATCCAGCTTCACGCCTTTTTCAAGCGCTCTGTACAGCATAGCTGCAAATTCGTAGCGGCTCATCATACGGTTGCCGTTGAACATGCCGTCAGGATAACCCTCAACGATGCCTGCTGCCGCCAGACGGCCGATGTATTCGTAAGCCCAGTGGTTTTCGGGAACATCCGGGAAGAGCTTCATTCTGTCCATCTCAATCGTGCCGCCCATGCCTGCGGTCAGCTGACCTACAAGCGCGGTGAGGTTAGCTACATTAGCTCTCAGGTCTACGATTTCCTTAGCCATCGCCGTATGGGAATTGCTTACGCGTGCGGTACGGTCCAGGGAGAAGGAGATACCTGCGTTCACCATATTCTCGCCATTGCCGAAGGTTCCGCCTACGCTCAGCATAACCTTTTCATCCGGACGGTAGAACGCGCCTACCGCAGCAGCGTTTTTGCCCTTGTAGTTGCCGTAGCCTGCAGCAAAGGTCAGTTTGTCATCGGGATCGAAATCCATCGGGTGCAGCGCTGCGAGAGCGGCAGCACCGGCACCAACCTTGTCAACGCGGCTGCCGAGGTTGTCAACACGATAATCGAGTTCATTAAAATGCTCTCTAAATTCGGCATGCTCTCTATCATTTTGTGCCTTGCTGGCGATATCGTCAATCGTCAGTCTGCGTACTTCTTCATTGTTGTAACCGTCTTTTACTACCAAAGTAGCAGTGCCGGCTTCCGTATCTCTCGCAATTTCAGTCAGCTGTGCATCCTTCAGTTGGCCTTCCAGCTTAACATCTTCGCCGTTTCTTACTTTAAGAGTGATTTTGCCGTCTGCACCGATATTGCCGCCGTTAACGAACTTATCCTTCGCTTCAATGGTCTGGTGCAGCTTGTTCTCATCAAATGCTACGGTATAGTTGTGGTTACCGTCCGCATCCATTGCATCGGTTACCGCTACATAGCCATTGCCATCATCTGCTACCGTAGTAACGGTGTTGGTATCGTTTTCTTTAATAGTATTGATGAGCTTGCCTTCGTCAAATGCTACGGTGTAGTTATGGTTGCCGTCCGCATCCATTGCGTCGGTTACCGCTACATAGCCATTGCCATCATCTGCTACTGTAGTAATGGTGTTGGTATCGTTTTCTTTGATAGTATTGATGAGCTTGCCTTCGTCAAATGCCACGGTGTAGTTATGATTGCCGTCCGCATCCATTGCATCGGTTACTCCTACGTATCCGTTGCCATCGTCTGCTACCATAGTAACAGTGTTGGTATCGTTTTCTTTGATAGTATTGATGAGCTTGCCTTCATCAAAACCTACGGTATATTTGTAGTTACCGTCTGCATCAACAGCTTCAGCAACATTTACATAACCATTGCCATCATCCTGCGCGGTGGTAACGGTATTGGTATCGTTTGCCTGAATAGTTTCGATGAGCTTGCCTTCATCAAATGCTACGGTATAGTTATGGTTGCCGTCTGCATCCATAACGTCGGTTACTCCGATATAACCCATGCCATCATCCGCTACGGTAGTAATGGTATTAGTGTCCTGGGTGTTTTCCTGAATGAAGCCCTTCAGAGCATCTTCATCAATACCAATTACATAATTCTTATCATCCAAATCGCCACCGCCTACGCTGTCATTTACAGTAATGATAGCATGACCGGATTCTGCGGTAGTGATAGTATTAGTATCATTTTCCTGAATGGTTTGCATGAGCTTATCTTCGTTAATGCCTACAGTGTAATTGTAATTACCGTTATCATCAACCATTTCGGTAACATTTACATAACCATTACCGTCAGCCTGCGCAGTAGTAATGGTGTTAGTATCATTTTCCTGAATGGTTTGCATGAGTTTATCTTCGTTAATGCCTACAGTATAATTATAATTACCATTATCATCAACCATTTCGGTAACATTTACATAACCATTGCCGTCAGCCTGTGCGGTAGTAACGGTGTTAGTATCATATTGCTGTACAAAATCACCTAACTGATCGCCGTTGATATCAACCTTATACGCATGGTTTCCATCGGTGCCTTCATCGGTGATTTTCAGCATATTGGTTTTAGATTCTATGGTAGTAACAGTATCGGTATCCTGTGCTGTTTCCTTGATGTAGCCCTTCAGAGCGTCCTCATTGATACCGATTTGATAATTCTTACCGTCTTCCTGACCTTCCATGCTATTATTTACAGTAATGATATCGTGAACAGATTCAGCAGTAGTAATTGTGTTGGTATTATTATCCTTAATGGTATTGATGAGCTTATCTTCGTTAATACCCACGGTGTAATTGTAATTACCGTTATCATCAACCATTTCGGTAACATTTACATAACCGTTGCCGTCAGCCTGTGCGGTAGTAACAGTGTTAGTATCATACTGCTGTACAAAGTCACCCAACTGATCGCCGTTGATATCAACCTTATACGCATGGTTGCCATCGATGCCTTCATCGGTGATTTTCAGCATATTGGTTTTAGATTCTACGGTAGTAACAGTATCGGTTCCGGCAATGCCTTCCAACTGATTATTTACCCAGCTGCGGGAAGCAATGCCTTCTACCTCTGCCTGTACGCTGCGCTGGTCAGAATCCCTAACCTTTACCGTCAGCTTGCCATATTCATCCAGGCTTCCTTCCATGCCGGTATTAGTGGTATTAGTATCAACAATACCTTGCATCTGCTCGTTTACCCAGCCTTGAGAAGCAATGCCGTCTACGCTGTCGGTGTAAACTCCGCCGGCATTATCAGTAATCTTGGAAGTCAGCGTGCCGTCTGCAAAGGTCAATTTATTGCCAGTAATCTTGGTATCGGTATCAACAATGGCTGCAGCAATCACCTCATCATTAGCTCTTACCAACTCATAGGTATTGACTGTCTTACCCTGACCGGAAGTTGTTCTAACCGCTTTAATAACTGTATCCTTCAGGCCTGCCTGACCTGCTTCACCGTAAATGGTCTTTGCCATGGTGATATCATTAGTGTAGAGAGATTTGATAATTCTGTCAAATTCACCTACAGTAATTCTGCTCATAGACTCTTTGCACTTCATTTCGGAATTGTCGCCCGTATGCACAGGATCATAACGTCTGTCCTTCGGATTCCATACCTCACTATGAGTATGATAAATAAAAGGTGTAAACAATTCAATCTGCTCGCCGGAGCCGATCTGTACCTGCGCATGTCCTAAATCAGTCCAGAAGTAACCCTGGTGATAATTATGAGAAGCATCATAAATCTGTCCTGCAGCGTCTTTGGAAACATCCTTGTCAACAGGGGATGGGGTAGGAGTGTCAGCCCACACGGTAGTATAACCCATCATGCCCATTGCCATGATTGTCGCCAGCACGCACTTTGCCAAAGCAGGTTGCTTTCTAGTCTTTTTCATTTTCAGACCCCCTTTTCGTAATGTGCCCGACCTATATCGGACTAATCCTCGTTACAAATCATTTCACTAATCAAATATAACTCAGATAAGGTGGTACTAAAATTCAAGGCCTTGAAAATTTAGCAGTTCGTCTCCTTTACCTACTTTCATTGTACGCTAATTATCCCCTCTGGTCAAACTTTTGTATTCTTTATAAAGACGTCAAATAATAAAATATTCATACACAATTTTTCATTCGTTACTTTTACGCATTAATCAGAGTTATTAGAATTTTCTCTTTTATATATTTTATACTTTAATAATTATTACAAAGAAGAGAATGTGAAAGATTTTTGTCACAAAAGACATTTTTTTGACATAGATGTGAACTCAGCCTGTAGCACAGCGAAGCCATTGCTAACCGTGTGCGTCATAAAAAGACAGCATAAAATCCACCAAAAAAGTCCATCTTCTGCGGACACTGAAAAAGCAAATCTGCGCATGCAAAAGGCCTGCTACCCTCACGAGCTGCAGGCCTTATTTTTTTTGCTTCGCTTTTTACTTATAACTTATGTCAGCACTTCTACCGCAAGCACCGCCTGTAAACGCTTACGCGTTTAGTACCAGGCAGACTTACTCAAAGTTTTTCTCTTTGAACGGGCATTCCTCTACAACCACACAACCGCGGCACAGCGGCTTGCGTGCCTTGCAGATTTTGCGCCCATGCCAGATAAACCAATGATGCGCGTCACTCCACTTTTCACGCGGAATGATTTTTTCCAGCTCCTTTTCGGTAGCCAGCGGGTCCTTGCCCTTCGCCAGCCCCAGACGGTGCGACACACGGAAAACATGCGTATCTACTGCCAGCGCCGGAATATTATAGATAATGCTGGCGATAACGTTTGCCGTTTTCTGCCCCACGCCGGGTAGTTCCATCAGCGTTTTGATGTCATTCGGAATCACGCTGTTGAAGCGCTCCGTCAGCATGTGGCACATGCCCAGCAGGTTTTTGGCCTTGGCATGGTACAGACCGCAGTCGCGAATTTCCGCTTCCATTTCCTCCTGCGTCAGAGCACCCATTTTTTCCGGCGTGTTCAGACGCGGAAACATACGCGCCGTAATCACATTTACGCGTTCATCCGTACATTGGGCCGAAAGGATTACCGCTACCAAAAGCTCGAACGGAGAATTATAATTCAGCGCCGTCTTGCTGCCCTTGTATGTTTCCTCCAGCTTGGCCAGAATAGCTTCTCTTTGAGCCTTACGCATCAGTTGGTCAGGCTCCTTACTGGTGCAGGAATACGTCCGCCGCGGTTGATGAATTTTTCAGCACTGAACTTCTTCACGCCAAGAACCGGCGCATAACCCAACAGACCGCCGAATTCAACGCGGTCGCCTACGTCCTTGCCCGGAACAGGAATCAGACGTACTGCAGTAGTTTTATTGTTAATCATACCGATAGCAGCCTCATCGGCAATAATTGCGGAAATAGTAGATGCCGTGGTATCTCCAGGAATAGCAATCATATCAAGACCAACGGAGCATACGCAGGTCATAGCCTCCAGTTTTTCCAAGGACAGAGCGCCGCGTTCTACCGCAGCAATCATGCCTGCATCCTCACTTACAGGAATGAAGGCACCGCTCAGGCCACCAACATAGCTGGAAGCCATCAGCCCGCCCTTTTTAACTGCGTCGTTCAGCATAGCCAAGGTAGCGGTAGTGCCGGGGCCGCCGCAGCTTTCCAGACCGATTTCCTCCAGAATATGCGCAACACTGTCGCCGATTGCCGGAGTCGGAGCCAGAGACAGGTCGATAATGCCGAACTGGGTATTCAGGCGGCGTGCAGCCTCCTGTGCTACCAGCTGGCCGACGCGGGTAATCTTGAAGGCAGTCTTTTTAATCGTTTCGGCTACCATACCGATATCGCCGTCACGCACCTGCTCCAGTGCGTATTTAACAACGCCCGGTCCGCTTACGCCAACGTTGATGACGCTTTCCGGTTCAGTTACGCCGTGGAAGGCACCTGCCATGAACGGGTTATCAGGCACAGCGTTGCAGAATACAACCAGCTTAGCGCAGCCGATTGCATCGCGGTCAGCAGTACGCTCGGCAGCAGCCTTTACAACCTCGCCCATTTGTTTTACAGCATCCATATTGATACCGCATTTGGTAGAGCCAACGCTTACGGAAGAGCAAACAATGTCGGTAACTGCCAATGCTTCCGGAATAGACGCAATCAGATTGCGGTCGCCCTTGGTATAGCCCTTGTCAACGAGAGCGGAAAAGCCGCCGATGAAATTAACGCCAACCTGCTTGCCAGCGTTATCCAAAGCCTGTGCCAGCGGTACATAATCGTTGCTGTCGCAGCTTTCGCCCACCATAGAAATCGGCGTTACGGAAATACGCTTGTTGATAATGGGCACGCCCAGCTCAACCTCGATATCCTCACCGGTTTTTACCAGATGCTCTGCCTTACGGCAAATCTTATCATAAATCTTCTGCGCTGTTACCTTGATATCCGGATGACCGCAATCACGCAGGCTGATGCCCATGGTGATAGTACGCACATCCAGCTTATTTTGGGTAATCATGCGCGTAGTTTCTAAAATATCGTCAGTATTGAATAACATAACAGCCTCCTATATACGATGCATTGCGCTGAAAATTTCTTCGCTCTGCAGACGGATTTCTACACCGATTTCTTCGCCCAAAGCAGCCATTTTGTCGCGTGCTTCGGCAATAGGCACGTTAGCCTCTGCCATATCAGCAATCAGCACCATATTAAAAAAGCCTTGCATAATATTTTGGTTGATGTTGATGATGTTAATATTCATTTCTGCTAAAGCATTGCTCACCTTAGCGGTAATACCCACCTTATCCTTGCCTACGATAGTTAAAACAACTCGCATATCTGCGTCCTCCTTCAAAATAAATTAAGAGCAGCACTCATAGTACTGCTCCTATTGTATCACATCTTGGGCGCTCTGTGTTGTATACATAAATAAAGCGCTTATTTTTCCGCCTCATACTTCGGCTTGGGGAACTTCATGATGAACTCCGTCCCCTGCCCCACAGTGCTCACCACGCGTATGCTGCCGCCATGGAAGCCTACGCCGTGCTTAACAATGGAAAGACCAAGACCAGTACCCTCAATCGCCTTATGACGGCTGCGATCGACACGGTAAAAACGTTCGAAAATATGCGGCAGCTCACTGCCGGGAATGCCCATACCGGTATCGGCAACGCTCACCGTATACTTATTTTCTCCTTCGCTCAGGCGCAGCGTAACCTCACCACCGGGATGATTATACTTCAGACCATTATCCAACAGGTTGAAGAAAATTTCCTCCATCAGCGAAGAAATTCCCAGCAGCTTGCTGTCGCCGCCGGTGCTGTCAACAAGCTGCAGGCTGACCTGCAATCTGCCTGCCTTGTCCTTCAGGCGTGCCAGCGCACTCTGCGCCACATCCTGCAGCGTAAATTCCTCCATCATATCATGCGTCAGCTCATCAAGCTTCGACAGCTGCATGATATCGTCAATCAGACGCAGCAGATTGTGCGCCTCATCGTTGATTTTCTGCAGAAAGCGCTTGGTATCCTCCGGCTTCACCAGGCCGCTGAGCATAATTTCCGAATAGCCCAGCACCGACTGCAGCGGTGTCTTCAGCTCATGCGACACGTTAGCCGAAAACTCACGGCGGATTTTTTCCGAAGCAGTACGCGCCGTCACATCCATAATCAGCAGCACAAAGCCCTTATCGGTAATTCTGCTGCCGTTTAGCTGATAATAGCTGCTGCCGCGGTTGATTACCAGACGCCCCTTGCCCTCCTGCTCAATCTTTTGCAAAAGCTGACGGATTTCGTCACTGTCATCAAGCATAAAAAAGCTCGTTCCCAAAAGCTCCTGCTTTTCCTTACCGAAGAATTTTACGGCACTTTTATTAATCGATTCGATTTCCCAAACCGGATTAAGGAACAGCAGGCCTTCATCCATATTATTGGTTACGGCCTTCAGCTCCTGTTTTTTATTTTTATAGCGGCGCATTTCCTTCTGCAGCTTTTCCTGCTGCAGCTCAAAATACTCCACAATCGGCTTCAGCTCAGGGTATACTGCCGCCTCTGAATCAGGCTGCGCCAGATTAAGCTTTTCCAAGGGCTGCAGTATTCTGGCGGTAATTGTTTTGGCTGCCCAAAAGGCACCGCACAAAACTACCAGCGCCAACAGCACAAAGTAACCAAGAATTATTTTATACTGCTGAAAAACAGCATCATTCGTGCGCGACAGGCGCAGCACATTGCCGTCCGGCAAGCGCACGGCATAGTACAGAATGTTTTTGCCCAAGGTTTCGGACGCACGCTGGCTGCGGCCCTCACCGCCTTTCAGTGCCTCCTGGACCTCCTCGCGCTGCAGATGGTTCTCCATAGATTCGGCATCCGCATAATTGTCATACAAGGCGTGCCCGTCCGGTGCAATAAGCGTTAAGCGGTCGGCAAGCTGCAAGCGCTGCAGCTCGCTCACCGGCACATTGCCCTCTCCGTCGGCCACAATCAGCAGATTAGCCTCACGCTTAAGGCTGGCGAAGCTGTCCTGCGCAATATATTGGCAGGAAACCCAGAAGAAGAGCAGCAAAACAAGGCCTACCGCTGCCCCTGTCAGCAGCAGTATGCTGCGAAAAAGCCTCTGCTTCATTTTACGGCCGCCATTCTGTAGCCAACGCCACGGATAGTTTCAATCAGCTCACCGGCATCACCCAGCTTCTGGCGCAGGGTACGAATATGTACATCAACGGTACGGGTTTCACCGCTGAATTCATAGCCCCAGATATCGTTAAGCAGCTTGTCGCGCGAAAAGACAATACCGGGATGCTGCAAAAACTTGCGCAGCAGCTCGTATTCCTTCAGCGTCAGCACAACCTCACTGCCGCCTACGCTCACCTTATGCTCCAGCTGGTTGACCTCCAGCCGACCGATGCGGATGATTTCTCCCTCATCCTCGCCGGGGCGTGGTGCTGCGCAGCGGCGCAGCACAGCCTTGATGCGCGCAACCATCTCCAACATACCGAAGGGCTTAGCGATATAGTCATCGGCACCGCTGTCCAGTCCTTTGACCTTATCAAACTCCGAGCCCTTGGCCGTAGCCATAATCACAGGTATATTCGCATAGCGCTTATCAGCGCGCAAACGTCTTAATATGCTCACGCCATCCTCATCCGGCAGCATAATATCTAAAACAATCAGCTCTGGCACCTGCTTTTCCAGCAAAGCGAAAAGCTCGCGACCACTGCCGCAGCCCTGTGCCTCCATGCCAACGGACTGCAGGGTGTAAACCTCCAGCTCGCAAATATTTTGTTCATCCTCCACGCAGAAAATCATGCAAAACACCACCAATCAATACTCTTATGCATTATTATATACGCAAAGCGGAAATTTTTCCTGTTAAATTTAGGTAAAAAATTTAACAGGAGTAAAAGATGCTGCATTTAACTGCTAAGCACGCAAAAAAAGACCGGGAGCAACGCTCCCAGCCTTGTAATATTTACGATATGCGATTGTAGAAAAAACGAAAACTGCCTGCGGCAATCCTTTCCCTGCAGTTTAAATCTGCCAAAGTCTGTGATACACTCCGTTTTCCATATTATCGATTACATCTACCTTAAACGGCATATTTTCAATAATATCCAGTGTATCAAAATACGTATCCGGCGTAGCATAAAACTTAATCAGTCCGCTAGTGCCGTCTACGGTGCTCACCATGGCCAGATGCTCATAGCCTTCCATAATCCAGTTAACATCTGCAATACGCTCAGGCTCAACCTGCGCGTAGATCATACTGTGGGGTCCGGGGTCATTGTCACTCATTCTTTTACAACCTTTCTGCGTAATAAGCTGAATTGCAGCAGCGGCTTATCGCTGGCTGCGGAAAATTTCTGCTGGGCATGCGGTGCGCAATCAATCGGCGTACCTGCTTCATCCAGCATTTCTGTCAAAACAAATGGCATTGTGCTGCCGTCGGGCATCAACAGCTCCAGCGGCTCGCCTGCTTTTACATTATTGCGCTGCTCAAAATAAGCGCGCTTTTTCTCAGCATCATAGCCTGTAACGATACCGACAAAATCATGTGTCTGCTCGTACTTCGAGCTGGTGTAAACCTGCGCATTTCTGTCAGGCTTAGCCACAGCAAAGCCTGTGGTGTACTGGCGGTGGGAAACCTTGTTCAGCTCGGTAATCCACGCTTCCGGCACGCTGTAATGCTCCATATCTGCCCAGCATTGGTCGATAGCCTTGCGGTAAACGCTGACTACCGTCGCCACATAATGCACGCTCTTCATGCGGCCTTCAATCTTCAGGCTGCACACACCGGCGCGCATCAGCTCCGGCAGATATTCAATCAGGCACAGGTCCTTGGAGTTCATCACATAGGTACCGCGCTCGTCCTCCTCGAGGTCGAAGTATTCGCCCGGGCGCTTTTGCTCACCCAGCTTATACATATTATATTCCCAACGGCAAGCCTGAGTGCAGGCACCGCGGTTGCCGTCGCGCCCGGTCAGATAGGCGCTCAAAAGGCAGCGTCCGCTGTAGGAAATACACATTGCGCCATGCACGAAGGTTTCCAGCTCTACCGAGGTTTTTTCGCTGATTTCGCTTATTTCCGCCAAGGACAGCTCGCGTGCCAGCACCACGCGTTCAGCGCCCAGCTGCTCCCACGCCTGCACCGTGGCATAGTTGGTGGTATTAGCCTGCGTGCTCACGTGCAGCGGCATATCAGGCACAACCTGACGGGCAGTGCTCCATACGCCCAAATCACTGATCAGCAAAGCGTCAACCTTGGCCTGCTGCAGTCCGCGCAGATAATCCGGCAGTCTGTCGATATCCTCGTTATGCGCAAAAATATTTACCGTTACATAAACCTTTTTGCCGAGGCTGTGTGCATACTCTGCCATCTCCGCGATTTCCTCTAAAGAGAAATTGTTGGCAAAGGCACGCAGACCGAACAGCTTACCGCCCAGATAAATAGCATCAGCACCATACAGCAGGGCCATTTTTCCTTTTTCCATATTACCGGCAGGAGCCAGTAATTCGGGTTTAACTAAGTTTCTGCTCATTAATTCTCCTTAAAACACTTCTCTGCTCCGCCACACTGACAGCGCAGAAATATGTAATAAACTGTTGTTAACCTATTTCCTCAATCGCCTTCAGATGCTCGGCGTAGGTTTTGGTAAAGCGATGGTGTCCGTCCTTTTCCGCAACAAAGTACAGATAATCTGTCTGCTCCGGCTGCAGCACCGCCTTAATTGCGGTCAGTCCCGGACTGCCAATCGGTCCCGGAGGCAAGCCGGGATTTTGGTAAGTATTATACGGACTCTGTATTTTGGTGTCGGCAAAGGTAACTACTTCCTTCTGCGTTCCCAAAAGATACTGAATCGTCGTATCCGACTGAATCGGCATGCCGATAGCCACACGCTTGAGGAAAACGCCGGCGATTTTCGGCTGCTCCTCGGCAAATACTGCCTCCAGCTCCACCATCGAAGCCATATTTACTACATCACGCAGTGGCAGGTTACGTTCTGCCACAGTTTTGGCAATACCGCTGCTCTGCATTTCCTTATCAAACTGTGCAACCATCATTTTGAGCATCTCCTGCTCGCTGATTCCCACCGGGAAATCATAGGTTGCCGGGTAGATAAAGCCCTCCGCCTTAAACAGCACATCGCTGTTATCGGTCTGCATATACGGATAAGGCGCATAATCCTTCGCCGCCGCCATGAACTTGTCAGCACTGCCAAGGCCTTCTGCCTCCAGCTTTTTCGCAGTTTTCGCCACACTGTAGCCTTCCGGTACAGTAAAGCGCACCTGCTTGATGCGTCCCTTAACCATAACATCGACAATCTGCTGATTGCTCATGCCGCCGTCGATCTGGTAGGCACCGGCCTGCAGCTTGGTAGCCAATCCCTTCCAGCGCGCCTCCATTTTAAAGGCAGCGGGATTTTTTACCAGCTTTTTTTCATGCAGCAGCTCGGCGATATCCGCCGTAGTCATGCCGTCCTTGACAACAATAAGGCGTGAGCCTTCTACGGCAAAGCCCTTATTATTGCCCTGTCCGTTAAGATAAATTGTAAATGCTACCACGCCGGCAACCAGCAGCACCGCCAAAGCACCTGCTGCAGCCTGCACCGGATTGTCGCGTACCAGCTTTTTCAGCTTTTCTATATCCATCAGAAAACATCATCACATCGCATAAAAATACCGGACCGAAGTCCGGTAAAATTATTGACTGTGAATTACTCCTCGTCCTCAAACATTTCGTCATACTTAGCAGCAACTGCTTCGTATTCTTCGTCAGTCGGAGCGGTGTAAACAGCTTCGCCGTTTTCGTCAAAGTCCATGCGTGCGATAACGCAGGTATCTTCTTCTTCGTCATGCTCGTGGCAATCGCAGTCGTCATCCTCGCAGCAGCAGTCTTCCATCGGAACCAGTACTGCGAATTGCTTGTCATCAACAGTGATAACCATATCCTGATAGAACTCATGCTCGTTGCCTTGCTCGTCAGTCAGAACAACGCAGATAACTTCTTCTTCACCTTCAGCTTGCATAGCTGCTAATTCTTCATCTCTAATGTCTTTTTCCATAAAGGCACCTCTTTCGTCATAGCTCAATAAATAAAAAGCTCAATTTTAATCTAAACATATTGTATAATAGGGACGCTAATCTGTCAAATTTTAAAGCTCTTGCTGTCCAGATAATTTTGCAGAATAACAACTGCCGCCATCATATCAATAACCTTCTTACGCTTTTTGCGGCGTAAATCCGCATCAACCAGCACCTTTTCGGCAGCTACGGTGCTCAGGCGTTCATCCCACAGCACAACCTGCACCTTAGGGAACATAGTGCGGAGCTTTTCGGCCATTGCTTCACAGGCCTGCGCGCGTTCACCGATAGTGCCGTTCATGTTTTTGGGATAGCCTACAACCAATGTATCTACCTCATGCTCGGCAATCAGCTCGGCAATGCGGGCATAGTCGCGTTCTTCCGTAGTACGGTGAATGGTTTCCACGCCATTGGCAATCATGCCCAGCAAATCGCTCACAGCGATACCGATAGTTCGTGTGCCTACATCAAGGGACATTTTTCGCATTAAGTTACGTTCTCCTTTTACTTGTTAATCTGCTGCAGATAATTTTTTACCAGCTCTTCAATGAGCTCATAGCGCTCATGGCGGCGCAGCTTGGTGCGTGCATCCTCAAAGCTGGTGATATAAGTGGGGTCTCCGCTCAACAGGTAGCCTGCTAATTGGTCCACAGGGTTATAGCCCTTCTTTTCCAGGGCAGCATATACTTCTTTTATAGTTTCGGCAACGTTCAGCTTTTCCGGCTCACGTTTGAACATCATAGTTTCTTGAGATACTTCAGACATACGAAACACTCCTTTCGTTTTTCGTAAATATATTGTAGCACATTTTGAGTAAAAAAGCTGTGTTTTTCTGGTTAATTTAACAGATAGAGAGCAACAGCAATTTAATATTAAGCAAAAAGCATAGTTTGAAAACAAAAGGCACATTACTCTTTACTCATAAATGTGAGTAAGGCAATGTGCCTTCTTGCTTGCAATTACAGCTTCGCAACGACATCCTTATCAAAAACCTTTGCCAACAGCTCCTTGGCTTTGGCATCAACCTCTTCATCAATATACCCCTGCACCTTCAGCAGTGCAAAGGTAATTGCCACCAGGTCATCACTGTATCCCAACACCGGCGTAATATCCGGCACAAAATCCAGGGGAGCGATTAAATACCCCAAAGCTCCCATAATCAACGCCTTTTCCTTCGCAGGAACCTCCGGCTTCTGCAGTACGCACCACAGCTGCACGACCTTGTACAACAGCTCGATGCCGATGTGGGCACCGTAGCGGCTGATTTTATGCAGCAGGCCTTCCTCGCTGTAGCTTCCGGAATACTTCTGCAGCTCGCCGTCATTGATTTTCTTTTTGTCAAAGTCTTTGTGTTCTGTCATTTTGCTCCACTCTTCTCCAAACCGTGGACGAATGCTTAGCGCATGTTGATGAATTGCAGATCAACGCCGAAATCGCCGGCCTTCAGCAGCTGGATAACAGCCTGCAGGTCATCCTTTTTCGCACCGGCAACACGTACCTGGTCATCCTGAATCTGAGCAGTTACCTTCAGCTTGGAAGCCTTGATAGCTGCCACGATTTTTTTGCCGTTCTCTTTGGAAATCCCCTGTTGGATTTCCAGAGATTGGCGAACAGTACCTTTAGCAGCGGGCTCAATCTTGCCCGGAACCAGACAACGCAGAGGAATACCGCGTTTAGCCATTTTTTGGCGCAGCATATCTAAAATTGCGCCCAGCTTGTATTCGTCCTCAGCTGCAATTTTTACTTCCTTCTCACCGAGCTCGATGGAAGCATTGCTGCCGCGGAAATCATAACGCTGGTCAATCTCTTTTTTTACCTGATTAACAGCGTTATCCATCTCCTGCATATCAACTTGGGAAACAACGTCAAAGGAACTATCTTTTGCCATTATTATTATCCTCCTAAATATAGCTAAAGTTTATCATGCCTAATTATATCAGAGAAAGCGATTTAACGCCAGTAAAACTACCGGCAACAGCAACTTTGCTTATTTACCTGCATTTTTGCCATGCATATAAGCATGCTCCTGGTTAAGCTCCTGCAAAAGCTGCAGGCCGTTCCAGGTACAGTTGGTGGGTGTCAGCATCGCCTTCAGCGCCACCTGACGCAGCTTGCCCTTTTTAACGGCAGCCAGCAGTCTGTCCAAATCCTGACGGCTGAAGCCGCACATGAGCAGCATTTCCTCCTGCCCCTCGTCACCGCTGTAAGCCTCACTGACAGACGCCACCTCGGGCAAGCCTGCCAGATAGCCTACAGGCTGCAGCAGCTCCTCGCGCGCCACGGCGCGCAGCTGCGTACGCAGCATCATGCAAATCAGCTTCAGCGCCTGCAAACGCTCAGGCGTAAAATTATAGGCCAAAATTATTTTTTGCATATGTATCTCCTATCTCAGGCAAACAAATCAATCTGGTTATTTTCCGGCAAATCGCCCAAAACGCCCATGTCTGCCAGTTTTTCGATAACACTCTTGTTGACACCGGAACGCTGGCGCAAATCCTCCTGAGAGATAAACGGCCGGTTGATGTCCCTTGCCGCAGCAATACTCTTGGCAGCGTTTTCACCTACACCGCCCAAGGCAGCCAAAGGCGGACGCAGGCCGTTTTCCGTAACCAGGAATTTAATCGGATCCGACTTATATAAATCCATCTTATCAAAGCTCAGACCGCGCTCCAGCATTTCATTTACCAGCTCCAGATAGGTGACTGTCGTTTTATCCAGAGGCGAAGCCTTGAAGCCCTGCTGGTAAACATTCTTGATGAAATTCTTCACATAGCTCTTACCCTTGGAAACATGGGTATAGTCAAAATCCTTGGCACGCACCGTAAAGTACGCCGCATAAAACTCTTTCGGATAATGCACCTTGCAATAGGCAATACGGTAAGCCATAAGAACGTACGCAACAGCGTGCGCCTTTGGGAACAGATACTGTACCTTTTCGCAGGACTTGATATACCATTCGGGAATATTTACCGCGCGCATAGCCTCAAGCATCTTAGGCTCCAGACCTTTTTTCGCCGCCTTGCCCTTACGCACGTGCTCCATCGTCTTAAACGCCAGACTGGGTTCCACGCCCTTGGAAATCAAGTGCGTCATAACGTCATCACGCGTGGAGATAGTTTCAGCAACAGGCTTGCCTTCCTTAATCAAATCCTGCGCATTGTTCAGCCATACGTCCGTACCATGCGAATAACCGGATACACGCACAACCTCACTGAATTTCTTCGGCTGTACGTCGCTAATCATCTGACGTACAAACTTGGTGCCGCATTCAGGGATACCGAAGGTGCCGACAGCACTGTCAATCTGCTCCGGCGTAACGCCAAGCGAAGATGTATCCTGGAAGATACGCATCGTTGCCTCATCGCCCACAGGAATCTTCTTGGGATCAAAGTTAGGATCCACATCCTCCTGCAGATATTTTTCCAGCATCTTCAGAACCATCGGATCATCGTGGCCCAGAATATCCAGCTTAACCAGACGGTCATTGATGCTGTGATAATCGTAGTGAGTAGTAATCGTAGTGCCGTCCTTATCATCGGCAGGACGGTTCATCGGCGTAATATAATGGATATCCATATTACGCGGCACAACCATGATGCCGCCGGGATGCTGGCCCGTAGTGCGCTTGATACCGGCAAAGCCTTCAACCAGCGCTGCCACATGCGCAGGATGCACATGCAGATTCTTGGCCTCGTAATATTTTCTGATAAAGCCTATCGCCGTTTTGTTGGCGATAGTAGCAATCGTACCGGCGCGGCAAACGTTATCGCGGCCAAAAAGCTCCTCGGTGTACTTGTGCGCTACGCTCTGGTCGGACATAGCGGACGGATCATCGGGATCAATACCGCCGGAGAAGTTCAAATCGATATCAGGAACCTTATCACCGTGGAAGCCCAGGAAAACTGCGAACGGGATATCGTGACCATCGCGCAGCATTCTGGTGCCGCATTCGGGACAATCCTTCGGCGGCAGGTCAAAGCCGCTGTCTACCTCATTATTCATAAAGAATTCGCTGTGACGGCAATGCGGACAGCGGTAATGCGGCTTCAGCGCATTAACCTCGGTAATATCCAGCATCGTCGCTACAAAAGAAGAACCTACGCTGCCACGCGAGCCTACCAAGTAACCGCGGTCGATAGAATGTTTAACCAGCTTATGAGCAATGTAATACAATACGGAGAAGCCGTGGCCGATAATAGCATCCAGCTCCATCTTCAAGCGGTCCTCAACAATCTGCGGCAGCTTTTCGCCGTACCATTCATGCGCTTTGGCATAGGACAAATCACGCACAGCATCCTCCGCACCGGGAATAGAAGGCGAATACAGCTGGTCGCGGTCGGGAACAGGCTTAATACGCTCAATCATATCCGCAATCTTATTGGTATTGGTAACAACAACCTCGTAGGCTGCCTCCTCGCCCAAATAAGAGAACTCCTCGAGCATCTCCTCCGTAGTGTGCAAGTACAGCGGCGGCTGCAAATCCGCATCCTTGTAGCCCTGACCTGCCTGCAAAATCGCACGCAACTGTGCATCTGTCTCTTATACACATCTGACGCTGCCGACGAAGCTAGAAGTGTAGATC
>OWJG01000454.1_pt1 | contig 31882 bp, 33 predicted proteins | sample 1732781 | NCBI WGS metagenome assembly OWJG01 (sample SAMN05065753, study PRJEB22554) | human gut metagenome | biome: ENVO:2100002; feature: ENVO:00000062; material: ENVO:00002003 | host: Homo sapiens | place: USA | reverse complement strand
CTTCTAGCTTCGTCGGCAGCGTCAGATGTGTATAAGAGACAGGCCATAGGCTTTGATCATTTGCATTTCTTAGATCGCTATTTGCGCTATCCGCTCTATCTCTTCTATGAAAGCGATGTGCAAAAGGCAGCCAAAAAGCACGAGAGCATCACGCAAAGCACGCTCAAAAGTAAAAGTCGCTTTTGCAACTTTGTAGTAAGCAATGGCAATGCCGATCCTTACAGAGAGCAAGTCTTCTACGCGCTTAATGCGTATAAAAGAGTGGATTCTGGTGGAAGGTATCTCAACAACATTGGCGGAAGTGTGGCAGATAAATTTGCTTTCCAAAAGCAGTGCCGCTTTTCGCTCTGCTTTGAGAATTCTTCTACTCCGGGCTATTTGACAGAAAAGCTTATCCAAGCAGCAGCAGCGCAAACTATCCCCATTTATTGGGGTGATACATTGGCTACTAAGCCATTATTTGATGGGGGGGGGGCATAAATGCAAAAGCCTTTATCAATGCGCATAGCTTCTCTAGCCTAGAATCCTTGATTGCGCATATTGCAGAGATAGAAGCAGATAAGACAAAGCAGCTTGCGATACTACAAGAGCCTTTGTTTTTAGATTCTAATCATATTGAGCTTTTTGAAAAGCAGCTTGAGCAGTTTCTGCTCTCCATTGTTAGCCAGCCTTATGAGAGAAGCTTTAGGAGGGGGATGGCGTGTCTAGCACTCTTTGAGCAGAGGCGATACAAGAGATATATGGCAGTGCTAGGTATGGGTAAAAGGCTGAAATCTCTAATGCGCTTTAAAAGAGTAGAGACATTTGTCAAAGACAAAATCACGCGTGTAAAGCGAGCTTTAACCAAACCCTAGCTATGATACGCGCATTTACACCCCAAGGACACGCATTGCGCCCCTTTATCTCTATCGTTATCCCCGTCTATAATGTAGAATCCACCATCGTGCGCTGCTTGGATTCTTGCATCAACCAAAGCTTACACGATATTGAGATTCTAGTTATAGATGATTGTGGGAGTGATAGCTCTATACAAATAGCACAAGACTATGCCCAAAGAGACCCTAGAATCCACATCGTGCATAATGAAACAAATCTAGGACTCTTTAGCACGCGCATAGCAGGCGAGAGAGTAGCAAGGGGGGAGTATATCCTGCCCCTAGATAGTGATGACTACATTGCGCTACACACTTGCAAGAGACTCTATCGCCTAGTGCATAATCTAGCAGATTCCACCCCGCTAGAGCAGCTCACACTCCTAGTCAATGAAAAGGCTCATAAAAATGCCATTGGGGGGGGGGCAGCACATAATCAACCAAATAGGCAGCACTATGCCGCCTAAAGTCTCTATCATTATCCCCACCTACAATGTAGAATCTTATATCGCTCGTTGCCTTGAGTCTTGCATTAACCAAACTTTACGCGATATTGAGATTCTAGTCATAGATGATTGTGGGAGTGATAGCTCTATACAAATCGCGCAAGATTATGCCAAGCTAGATTCTAGGATCAAAATTATCCATAATGAAAACAATCTAGGCACTTTTGCTACGCGCATTGTGGGCATTAGGCAGGCTTTGGGGGAGTATATAGCCTTTTTGGACGCTGATGACTATCTCACCACTAATGCCTGTGAGATCTCCTATAATGCCACGCAAAAGAGCGCGCAAGCCCCAGCAAGCCTAAGCCCCACAAAGCCAATCCAAGCAAATCTAAGCCAAGCCAAGCCAAGCACCCAAGAGCAGATCCCCGATAGCAAGCCAGATATTGTGTTTTTCGGTATGCGATTTGAGCCGCGCACATTCAAGCGCGTAAGCCCCCCTGTGCTTTGCAAGCCACTTTTTGGAGATGAAGTGCTTTTTGAAGTCTTCGCCCATTGTGCCACACCTCCGTGGCACATATGGGCGAAGCTTTATAAAGCTTCGCACATACGAGGCGCGATCGAGAAGCTCGTGGCACATATGGGCGAAAATGTCCGCCTAACAATGGCAGAAGATGTGCTTAAAAGCTTCTGGCTAACTGCACTAGCTACAAAAAGTATCGGCATACCTGATAAGCTCTATGTCTATTGCGACTCTAGCTCCTCAATCACGCGCAAAATCGATGCCAACACGCGCGATAAAAAGATCGCTGATATAGGGCAGGTGATCACCGAGCTTCAAAAGCTCTCTCAAGTAGAATGCCTGCGCGCTAATGCCAGCTTTAGCGTCGCGCAAAGGCGTGCGATCGCTATCCTTACAAGCGTGCAAGTGCTAGAGCACCGCTATGATGGGCTGATAAATGGCGGTTGGGGGGGGGCGGTATATATTATGGCTTGCCTCAAATCTCTACGCTACCATCGCAAGTGGCAGACCTTTGTGCGCTTGCTTGGTTGTATCTTTTCTCTAGGGTATGTCAAGCTCTAGATTCTAGCCTAGAATCCTCTAATGGGGATTCAGCTTCGGGTGAGCAATGCGGCAGTGTTGCAAAAATTGTGAAAGGCACGAACGCCAAGTTCGCTAACCTTCCCCAATTTTTGCAAAGCTACCACAGCCCCACCGCAAATCTTAGAATCCTAGAAGAAGAAAACAACCAAACCGAGCTAGATTCTAGTGTGCAAGTGGATTCTAAAGAAACATCGGCTTGCGCCGAGCGGTATCCCTTGTTTTGCCACGCCGACAAGTCGGCTCGCAATGATGGAAAAAACGCCGCTAGTAAAAAAGTGGATTCTAGGAATGAAGCAAAAAATGTAAGTAAGTCAGCGCAGGATTCTAGGAGTTTTGACAAAGAAGCCCAAAATGTGTTTTGTAGCCACGCAACTAGGCGGCAGGATTTTTGTGATAAAAATGGGGTTTTGCAAGGTGAGTCAAAGGCGCGCACTTGGGCGTGCGTAACTGCAGACTCACCGCAGCAATCGCCATTTTTAGCCAAAAAGCCAACGCCCAAACCAAACAAAGCTGAATCGCCCCTAGACAAGGTAGCCTATGCTACCTAAACTCCTCCACCTAGCCTCCGACACCTTCAAAGGCGGCGCAGAGAGCGTATTTCGCAACACCATAGAAGCCACCCTAGAATCCAAGCAGTTTGACATCTATGTCGCAAGCTGCGATGAAGCTCCGCCTTGTGGCACAGCAGCTACGCATTTTTTGCACCTTGATGATTGGCAGCTTTACCCCAAGTGGCGCGGCGCGTATAAATACATCTTCAACCCCACCAATTACAAACGGCTTAAAACCTTTCTTTTTACTATCAAGCCAGATATTATCCACACGCAAAACTACCTCTCCCGCCTAAGCCCTAGCGTGCTTTTCGCCCTAAAATCCTATAAGACAAAGCACCCAAACGCAAGGCTCATCTATACGCAGCACGGCTTTGGACCTTGCGCAAATGGCGGGCTATACAACTATGCCAAGGGGCAAATTTGCGAGCAATGTATCGGGCATAGCAAAGGCTTGCGCATAGCATATCAAAACTGCGATAGAAGAGGGAGAATCCACTCGATTTTAAAAGCCCTGCGCTCGCCATTTTACCAAGGGGCATTGCTGCAAGAAAAAGAGCTTTTTGACACGATTATTTGCGTGGGGGAGTTTCAGCGATCAAAACATATCCAAGATGGCTGGGATAGCTCTAAGCTCATCACCCTTACAAACCCGATAGAAACGCACTTTTACAACCCAAACATATCACTACAAGAGAAGCAGGACTTGCTCGTGTTTTTTGGCAGGCTCTCCCCGGAGAAAAATGTCCCCCTGCTGCTCCACGCCTTTGCCAATCTGCTTAAACTCCCGCGCTTCTCCCACTACAAGCTGCTTATCATAGGCGATGGCGATGATAAGCCAAAATGCCTAGAGCTAGCAAACCGCCTATTGCAGCACCTAGAGCTAGAATCCACTTTTTCTAATGGGGATTCGGTCTTGGGTATCCATAGCGGCGATTTAGCAAAATTTAGGGCAACCGCAGACTCTTGCTCTACCCTAAATTTTGCTAAAAGCCCCACTAGCAATACCACAAAACAAGCGAAGCGGTGCGAGCGTGAGCTCGCAGGTTTCTTTAGAGTTCCTAGAATCCTAGAAGAAGAAAAACAGCCTCAAAGTAAAAACCAAACCGGGCTAGATTCTAGTGTGCAAGTGGATTCTAGGAGTGAAGCAAAAAATCTAAATAAGCCCGCAAAGGATTCTAGGATTTGCGATGAGAAACCTTTGCTTTTCAAGCGCGTGCAAGGGCGCATACTTGGCGTATGTAACCGCAGCACGCGCGCAGAAATCAAAGGTTTATCGCGCAAAGCCGAATCCACCAAAAAAGCTGAATCGCCCCTAAGCCTAAAGGTAGCTTATGCCGCTGCCTAAAGTCCTCCAACTCGGCAAATTCTACCCCCCAGACATCGGCGGGATTGAACGCGTGATGCAAGATATTTGCGATGGGATAAACGCTAGAGGGCTAGTCTGCGATGTGCTATGCTCTAGCTCTTCTTATAACTTTAGCTATGAGATCCTAGACTCTAGGGCTAGAATCTACCGCACCAAATCCTTTGGCAAGCTTGCTTCCACTTCTATCACACCGCAGATGATTTTCACCCTGCAAAAGCTTATACAAGCCTATGACATTATCCACCTGCACCTGCCAGACCCTATGGCAAATCTAGCACTTTTCCTAAGCGATATACGAGAGAAAATCATCATTTTGCATTGGCATAGCGACATTATCAAGCAAAAGTATTTGCTAAAGCTCTACTCCCCCTTGCAAAGCTGGCTGCTACAAAGGGCGCATAGCATTATCGCCACAAGCCCCAAATACGCCCTAGAATCCGCCTTTTTACAACCCTACCGCGATAAATGTGTGAGTATCCCCATAGGCATAGATGATATAGCCCCTAGCTCCCTAGAATCTACTCTGCCACAACGCCCAGCACAAAGCAAAAAGGGTGAGAAAAGAATTATTTTTGCCCTTGGGAGACTCGCGCAGAACAAAGGCTTTACCTATCTAGTCCAAAGTGCGCAATACTTGCCAGATGAGTATGAAATCCACATAGGAGGCGATGGCGCGCTGCATTCCAAGCTAGAAACCCTTATCAACGAGCATAAACTCTCCCATAAAGTCAAATTGCTAGGGCGCGTAACGCGCGATAAGCTAGCAAGGCACTATCAGCAATGCCACATTTTCGTGCTGCCTTCTATCCAAGAGTCTTATGGGGTTGTTTTGCTAGAGGCGATGAGCTTTGGCAAGCCAATTATTAGCACCAAACTTAGCCCATCAGGTAGTGATTATGTCAATGCCCACAATGTCAGCGGCTTAGTAGTCCCGCCTCAAAATCCAGCTGCCATAGCCCAAGCCATTAGCGAGATAGAGCGCGACTATGAGCGATTTTCGCGCGATGCTAGGGCTAGATTTTTGCAGCTTTTTACAAGTGAAAAAATGCTCGATTCTATCTATGAGCTTTATTGCAGCCTTTATGCAAGTAGGGAAAATCTCTTAGGGGGGGGGGCAGCACTAGGCTATAGGATCTATGCTTTTGTAGATTTTAGCCTAGAATTCTCGTTTGCTAAAAAGGATTCAGCTTCGGGTAATCATTCGCCTGATTGTTTGTATTTTAGGGCAGTCATTACCGACAAGGTAACTCCTACCCTAAAATACAAACAAAACAAGCAAAGCAATACCGCAAATCTTAGAATCTTGGAAGAAGAAAACAACCAAGCCGCGCTAGATTCTAGTGTGCAAGTGGATTGCCACGCGGACAAGTCCGCTCTCAATGACAACAACATAGATTCCACCACAAGCGCAACAATTCTAAACAAGTCCGCAAAGGATTTTAGGATTTTAGATGAAAAATGTGGGTTGCAAGGAAAATCACAAGGGAGTTACCTAGATGGTAATGACCGCAGGGATTTTTCGCCGCTCCCGCATTTTTCGCTAAAAGCTGAATCCACCAAAAAAGCTGAATCGCTTTTAAAGGCAGGTTATGCTGCCTAAAATCTCCCTCATCACCACCACCTTCAACTCCGCCGCAACCATCGCTAGCACGCTAGATTCTGCACTAGCGCAGAGCTATACCGACTTTGAGCATATCATCATCGATAATCAAAGCAGCGACTCCACGCTATCAATCATAGAATCCTACCGCCCACAATATCGCGCAAAAGGTGTGAGCCTACAAGTCTTTAGCCAAAGGGATTTGGGGATTTATGATGGTATGAATAAGGGCTTAGAAAAGGCACGCGGAGAGATTGTGGGCTTCTTAAATGCTGATGACTTTTTCGCTTCAAATCTTGTGCTAGAGTTTATCGCTTGGGGGTTTGATAAGCCTGATTCCATTGATATTGTCTATGCAAATATTGTGTATATAAGCCACACATTACAACCACTACGACCACTTAATGGCAAGGCGTTAAAAAGCCACGATTTCACGCTAGGATTCCACCCGCCACACCCAAGCTTCTATGCGAGAAAGGCTCTTTATACGCGCTATGGTGGGTTTAATCTCTCCTACACAATCGCAGCGGATTATGAGATTATGCTGCGATTTTTGCAAAAGTATCAAGCAAAGTCCCTATACATTGATGAATGCTTTGTCAAAATGCGTGTGGGCGGGACTTCCAATGCAAGCCTTAGCAATATTATGCGCGCCAATCTTGAGTGCGCTCGTGCGTGGCGGGACAATGGCTTAAGCACTTTCCCTATCTTTGTCGTGCTAAAGCCATTGCGCAAGATGTTTCATAGGCTTGTAATGTTGATTGGGGGGGGGCAGCACTAGAATCTAGGCGGCTTTATCTCACATATCATATTGCTTTTGCCCCATCTTATCACTTCACTTCTTTTGCCTTAGACAATTCTTTTGCCCCACAAGCAAAGCTAGGCGGATACAATGCCGCCTAAAATCCCACGCAAATGCCTTAAACCCCCTAAATTTCAGCTCCCTAGATTCCAGCTTTTAGGGGCAAGTGATTGTGAAAATCCTAGTGCTATAAGTAAAGAGCAGATTCTAGCGTGGCAAGAACAAGGGATTATAGAATATTTAGGCAGCACAAAAGATGTCCGCCCCTTTTTAGAATCTGCAACTTGCGTAGTGCTACCAAGCTCATATAAAGAGGGTGTGCCTAGAGTTTTGCTAGAGGCAATGAGTATGGGCAAGGCAATCATCACCACAAATATCGCAGGCTGCAGAGAATGTGTCGCCCCACCCCTTATGCCTTATGAAAATCTCCTTATCGGGCAAAATGGTATCCTTATCCCGCCAAAAGACGCACAAGCCTTAAGCCTTGCAATATCTCTGCTACTCTCAAATGAACTTCCACATACCCACAATGCTCTTATGCAAATGGGCACAAAGGCTAGGGAGCTTGTGAAAGGGCGGTTTGATGTAGCGCGGATTGTTGAGTGCTATAAAAAAGCAGTAGGGGAAAAACAAACCGAGCTAGATTCTAGTGTGCAAGTGGATTGCCACGCAGACACTAGCGCGCTTGCTCGCAATGACAAAAAACCCCAGAATCTAAAGTCGGCGCAGGATTCTAGGCTTTCACACAATAACACAGACTCTAAAAACGAAACTAGGCGGCAGGATTTTGAGGTTAGAATCGTGGCTTTGCAAGGCGAGTCAAGGGCGCATACTAGAGTGTATGTAACCGCCGACTCGCCGCAGCAATCCGCGATTCTAGCCCAAAAGCCAACGCCCAAACCAAGCAAAGCTGAATCGCACGCAAACCTAGTTTTTGTAAGCAACACTTGCTTTGCTATGCACAACTTCCGCCTCCAAGTCCTAAAGTCCTTGCAAAAAAGTGGCTTTACTATCCATATCATAGCCCCCTTTGACTCTAGCACACAGGCTTTGCAGCAAGAAGGTTTTATCACGCATAATCTCTACTTAGATTCCCGCTCCCTTAATCCCCTTAAAGACTTCCGCACAATCACTATGCTCCACAAACTCCTAAAGCTCATACGCCCAGCCCTCGTGTTTAACTACACGATAAAACCAGCCATTTACTCCTCAAGCGTGTGTAATTTCCTAAAAATCCCAAATATCGCGCTCATCACGGGGCTTGGCTATGTATTTATCAATGACAAAGGCAAAACAAGTAGTCTTAAAAAGCGTGTGCTACGCTCTATTGTATGCAAGATGTATCGCTTTGCGCTTAGCAAAACACAGGAAGTGTGGTTTTTAAACAATGATGATAAGCAAGAGTTTTTATCATATAAGTTAATTAAACAAAATCAAGCCTTTTTGCTTGATAGTGAGGGAGTGGATACGGAGTATTTCTCTCCTAAAAAGAGTGATGTCAAGGCACAGGAGCAAGGGGAGCAAAAGGAAATAGTCTTTTTACTTGTGGCTAGAATGCTATGGGATAAGGGGGTTGGTGAGTTTGTAGAAGCGGCAAAAATGGTGCAAGATTCTATCAAAGAAGCTAATAAAGTAGAATCTAATGGGGGGGGGGCATAAACAAGCCATTGCTTACATTCGCACTCAAAATTAGATTCCAGCTTTTGGGGGAAAGCGATTGTGATAATCCTAGTGCCATAAGTAAAAATCAGATTCTAGCTTGGGAGAAGCAAGGGATTATAGAATATTTAGGCAGCACAAAAGATGTCCGCCCCTTTTTAGAATCTGCAACTTGCGTGGTGCTGCCAAGCTATAGGGAGGGGGTAAGTGTAAGCTTGCTAGAAGCACTCAGTATGGGCAAACCCATCATCACAAGCAATGCAAGTGGCTGCAAACATTTAATAAAAACATTTGACAATGGCTATCCCAATGGCTTTCTATGCCAAGTGCGTGATGCAAAATCCCTAGCAAATGCTATGCAGGAGTTTATCGCTCTAGATTCCACCGCAAGAGAGCTTATGGGGCAAAACGCAAGGGAGCTTGCGCGCAAGAGCTATGATATACAGCGCATTATCGCCCACTACCATAGAGCGACCCAAGAGCACCGCCCCAAAAGCTAGAATCTAAAGCAGCTAGTCTCCCTAGAATCTAGCCCGAGTATTTAGCTAAATCTAGCCTACTAGCTAAATCCCTAACACCTGCGACCACACCCTGCCATCAAGCTTTAGCTCCATTGTTACTTGGCAGATCCCCTGCTCACACGCACTCTCGCGCACCTTAGCACCACGGATAAGGGCGTTTAGCTTTGTTTTAATGCTGGAGTTTTTTAGCACCATATTTTGCACTGTGTCGTTTGCATTAAGCTTGATACCATACATCTGCTCACCTAAGTGGCGATACGCATCGATGATCGCCGCTCTTTTGGCAAGAGCCACCGCCTGCGCTGGCGAGCAGGACTCGCTAGGTGCTACACCAATGCCCACAGCCTCTATCTCAAGTATATCTTGCTCCGCGACAGAAGTGATAAAGGGGCTTTCATAGGGCGCGCTAGTTGTGGTATTGATACTTGCTTGCGTATCCAAATATGCTGCTTGCGCACTCTCCTGCGCTCCCAATGCGCACACTCCTAGACATAGGCTCGCCGCTATGGATAGGGCGGTGCTTTTTATCTGTGGTTTCATACAATCTCCTTAGAGCTAAAGTCGTGCTAGCTATATCGGTCAATGGCGCGATATTTTTAAGCTGTGGTGTTTGGATACTTTGGGCTAAACTTCGAGCTAAACTTGTATTGATTTTAAAGTGATTTTGCTATACTGGAATCCACTTCCTGTAATTCACCACAAAGGACACACGATGAAAATCACTTACACACTCACAGATGAATCCCCAGCCCTAGCGACTTACTCATTTCTGCCTATCGCAAAGGCTTTTCTTAATCACGCAGACATCAAAGTAGAGACTGCTGATATTTCTCTAAGTGCTAGAATCTTAGCGCAGTTCCCGGAGGGTTTAAAAGCAGACCAACGCGTAGAAGACGCCCTGTCTCAATTAGGAGAGCTTGTAAAAACCCCAAATGCAAATTTAATCAAAACCCCAAATATCTCCGCTTCAATCCCCCAGCTAAAAAACGCCATTAAAGAGCTACAAGCAAAGGGCTATAATGTGCCAGATTTCCCAGATGAGCCAAGCAACGAGCAAGAAAAAGCGATAAAAGAAAAATATCAAAAAGTGCTAGGCTCAGCAGTCAATCCTGTTTTAAGGCAAGGTAATTCCGATCGCCGTAGCACCAATGCGGTCAAATCCTACGCACAGAAAAATCCCTACCGAGTAACGCCCTTTGATAAAAGCTCAAAAAGCTGTGTGAGCTATATGAAAGAGGGCGATTTCTTTGATAATGAAAAGGCGGTTTTGATAGAATCTCCTACGACTGCTAAGATTATTTTCAAAGATTCTAGCGGGCAAAAGGTGCTAAAAGATGGGCTAAAGCTAGAGGCAAATGAGATACTAGATGCCACCTTTATGGACGCTCAAAAGCTAAGCGAGTTTTATACAGAGCAGATTGAATCTTGCAAAAAGCAAGGCATACTCTTTTCACTGCATTTAAAGGCTACGATGATGAAAGTAAGCGATCCAATTCTCTTTGGCTATGCGGTGAAGGCGTATTTTAAGGAGCTTTTTAGCGAATTTAAAGACGAGCTAGAATCTTTAGGTGTGAATGCCAATAATGGCATAAGTGAGCTACTTACAAAGATAGAATCTAGCCCTAAAAAAGCAGAGATTCTAGCTAAATACAATGAGATTTTAGACAAAAGTGCCAAAATCTCTATGGTAAATTCTGATAAAGGCATTACCAATTTGCATATCCCAAGTGATGTAATTGTAGATGCCTCTATGCCTGCTATGCTGAAAAATGGTGCTAGATTGTGGGATAAAGACGGCAAGGAATGCGATGCAAACGCTGTAATCCCTGATAAAACTTATGCAACTATTTATGAAGCCGTGATTGAAGATTTAAAGGTTAATGGCACACTTAATCCCGCGACACTAGGCAGTGTTAGCAATGTGGGCTTAATGGCGAAAAAAGCACAAGAATATGGCTCACACGATAAGACTTTTGTCGCCCCAAATGATGGCGAGTTTATTATCGTGGATTCTAATGACACAACTTTGCTTTCTCATAGCGTGAAAAAGGGCGATATTTATAGAGCAAATCAAGCGAAATTTGATGCGGTGCAAAACTGGATTGATTTAGGGATTGAAAGGGCGGATTTAACAGGGGATAAGGCGATTTTCTGGCTAGATTCTAAAAGGGCTAGTAATAAAATTATGATTGATTTAGTTAAGAAAAGACTACAAGAAAAGGGCAAAGACATAGCCATTTTAGCCCCAAAGGAAGCGTGTTTAGAATCCTTACGCCTTATCCGCGCTGGGAAAAATGCTATCTCTATTACAGGCAATGTTTTGCGTGATTATTTGACGGATCTTTTCCCCATTTTAGAGCTTGGCACAAGTGCGAAAATGCTCTCCGTCGTGCCTATGCTAAATGGCGGGGCGATGTTTGAAACCGGGGCTGGAGGCAGTGCGCCAAAGCAGGTAGAACAGCTTGTGGAAGAAAATCACTTGCGTTGGGATAGCTTGGGCGAGTTTTTAGCTCTGCAAGCAAGCCTAGAATTCTACGCGCAAAAGCAAAATAGCCCTAAGGCAAAGGTGCTAGCAGACGCACTAGATTCTGCGACTTCACAATGGCTTGATAACAACAAAGCTCCCTCACGCAAAGTGGGCGAAGATGACAACCGCACAAGCCATTTTTACTTGGCGATGTATTTTGCTAGGGCGTTGGCAGAGCAAAGCACAGATTCTAGCATTGCAGCATTCTTTAAGCCCATTGCCGATGAGCTAGAATCTAAGCAAGATTCTATTAGAGCAGAGTTTAACTCCGCACAAGGCGTGAAAGTAGATCTAGGCGGATATTATAAATTTGATGACAATAAGGCAGAAACCATTATGCGACCAAGTAAAAGCTTTAATGCGGTGATTGAAAGGATTGCTAAGAAATAAGCTCTTTGACAATTAAGCCCTATGTAAGGTTTTATTTCTCTAGGGACTTTGCTTGGGAAATACGACACAATTGCGAGATGGGGCTAAGAGTGTTTGTGGCTCAAAGCTCTGCATTGCTTGTGTCCCATTTACACTTTCATTAACTTTTCTATTAAATTATTTCACATTTTGTCGATATACTTTCCACGAGCAAAGCTCAAACCCAACAACAAAGGATACAAGATGAAAAGCAAACTTTTAGTAAGTGCTATTCTTGCTTCAGCAGTTGCTACAAGCGCGAGCGCAGTGAATGTAGAGCTATTTGGGCATTTAGGTATGGTATATAATCAAGAATTTGGCGATTATACACACCTTAATAAAGATGGCGTTAATTATGGTGGCTTTACAGGACATTTAGGGATTGACATCGGCTCTAGCGGCGTTGGCTTTGGTGTCGGCGGCTGGGGTGGCTCACAAATTTGGGCGACAAATGACTATGCCAAGCATAATGTCTATGGAGATAAATACATTGATCTCTCCGATTTGTATTTCCGCTACAACGGCACATTTGACTTCTATGTAGGGCGATTTAGCAACAGCTTTATGAAGTCAGACTGGCTCAATAGCTATGCGCAAGGTGTAGGCTTTAGCTACAATCTAGGTAAGTCAAACATTTGGGTTAGCTGGATCAATGATCATACAACTTATGGTGTATTGCCTGGGCGTATTGCAAGCGAGCTTACTGCATATCATCGCTTCCCATCGAGCTTCAATAGCTTTGACATCGGTAAGCGCGATATTATAGCTGGTGGTGCGAACCTTGACTTTGGTATTTTCCAAGTTGATCCATTTGTGCATTACTTCCTAGATTCTTACGCGCAAAGCAATGTGCTTCAAGCAGGGACTAGAGCAGCACTTGTGCTAGGTGGTAGCGGGATAAAATCTATCACTTCTGGTAAGTTTATGTGGCAAAATGGCTGGAATGGCAACACATTCTTCGTGCAGCTTGAAGAAGAGCTTCGATTCCAAGATATATTCAAGCTTGGTGGTGGTTGGTATATGGTCGGCGATAATGCTGGTATCAAAACAATCAGCGACAACACTCGCTTCTATGGTCGCTATATGATGCCATCTCACGCTGGGTATTTTGGTGCGGGCTCAAGCACTTGGTATGCCTTTGGTGGTGTAGAACACGAGCGAGTTAAGCTTGATGTGCTCTATGCTGGTGGCGATTATAGTGAGTTCTCAGCAGTGGCTTCAGTGCGTGTGCTTGATATGAAGCTAGGCTTTATGCGAGAAGGCTTGGGAATTGATGTAGGTGGCGGCTATGTAGGCAATGGATTTGGCAACAATATCCAATTCCACAATGCTCTAGCATTTGCAAAGCTTGTATTCTAAGCCTTGCAAGATAGCGGGACTCCCCGCTATCACTTTCTCTTTTCTTCTTTAGTAAATCACTTCCTTTGGTAAAACACTTTTTGGATTCTAGGCATTTGGACTCCAGCTTCACACCATAAGATCGCGCAAAGCAAAGTGCTAGATCTAGCGATTGGTAATTGTCTCTGGGTAGAGATCGTGGTTGGCTAGGCGCATTTGTGCCATTTGCTGATACTGCCCCTTGCCATAGTTGCAATATGGATCGATACTTAGCCCACCCCTTGGGAGAAACTTGCCCCACACTTCTATATAATGCGGCTCTAAAAGCTTGTTAAGATCTTTAAGGATAAGGTTAATGCAGTCTTCGTGGAATGCCCCGTGATTACGAAAGCTAAAGAGATAGAGCTTAAGTGATTTAGATTCTACAATGAGCGCATCTGGGATATAGCTGATATAGATTGTGGCAAAGTCTGGCTGCCCTGTGATAGGACATAAAGAGGTGAATTCTGGGCAGTTAAACTTGACAAAATACGCTGTATCTGGGTGGGGGTTTGGGACTGCTTCTAGCAAGCTTGGCGCGTAGTTATGCTCATAAGTCGTATGTGAGCCTAGGGCTTTTACATCATAGTTTGTGTGATTAGACATTGCAAAACTCCTTAGAAAAGATAGGCAATCTTAAGCAAACAATATGCCCTATGTAGCAAGAGTGTGCAGCATAGAATCTACTTTAGATTCTAGTGCAGCAAGCGTGCCATTGTTGTCTATAACAATATCGCTTTGGGCGATCTTTTGCTCTAAGGGCATTTGTGCGCGCACTCTAGCTTGCGCTTGGCTTAGGCTAAGCGCGTTTCTTTGCATTAAGCGCGCGAGCTGGAGCTCTTCTTTAGCACTCACACACACCACTATATCCACACCATAGCGCGCCCTCCCACCACTCTCAAAAAACAGCGGAATATCAAGGAAATACCACCTTTTGCGTGCTTCTAGCTCACAGGCTTTAGCGATGATTTGAGCGTGTATGCGTGGGTGGGTGATAGACTCTAGCAAGGCGCGCTTTGCAGGGTCGCTAAAGACAATCTCCCCAAGAGCTTTGCGATTGATTATGCCTAAGTCATTAGGATCAATGCTAGCAATGCCCTCTCCAAAAGTGTCAATAAGCTCTCTAGCACACTCTTCAAGCACACAATGCGCAATACTATCAGCACAGATGATCTCAAACCCCCGCGCGCGCAAAATCTCGCCAACGCTACTCTTCCCGCACGCTATCCCGCCCGTTAGCACGACTCCATAGTGCAAGGATATGGGCTTAAGGGAGCTAGATTCTATAGAGCTAGAATCTAGCTTGCCTAGTTTTTGACCCACGGCTGCAAGGTGCTTGCTAGAAGTGTAGGCATAGCAAAGGCGGCATTATGAATATCAGCATTGTAGAAGCTAAGATCATCAAGCATATCAGCTCTCTGTAGCCACAAATCAGCAAGTGGATGCGTAGCCTTAGAAGCAAAGACAAACACCTCATCACCAAACAATGGCATAAAAAACGGCATCACAATAGAAAATAGCCCACTCACATCGCGCAAAGCCTGCTTACACTCATCTGCTTGGAAGTAAGGGTGCGGAAGCTTAGCAATTAGCACACCATCTGTATGCAGCATACGACTTAGCCCATCAAGCTCGTGCGCATTAGGGGTGGCTTGATGTATGATTAAGTGGTATTTGCCTAGTGGTAGGTCAATAGCTCTAGCATAAAGCTCAAAGTCCCTATGCTCGCGCACTTCTTGGAAATGTGGCAAGAAGCTTATGAGAGAATCTAGCACCTTTTGATCACTTTGAATGTAGCGAACCCCCATATTATGCTTCAATAGCTCAAAGGCAAGCTCAAGATTAAACCCCCCAAGTATAAGGGCTTGATCTTGTGGGGATTCTGGTGCTTTGAGCTTTAAGCAGCACGCCCCAATGTGTGCGACAAACTCACTCACACAGCCCAAGTGGCTCTCAAGCAGTAGCTCGCGCTCATCAATAAGCGCGATTTGCCCAAATCGCTTGCTTTTAAAAATCTCTAAAATATGCTCACTGCGCACATCTAAAGTCTTTTCTTCAATGGCATATTCTTTATGAAAATCCGCGCTAAGCTGGTGATTTAGCCACATAATAATCCTTTAATGTTGATGATAAGCTGCGATTATAGCGTATTTACCTAGAATCTACTCTACCACGCCCTACCCCACGCATACGCGATAATTGTATCAAACAGCTTATCCCCCAATAAGCGTTTAGCATAGAGCATAGGTCTTGCCATAAAGCCTACAAGATAGCGCGTTTTAGGAGATTTAGCAGTAATGGCTTTATAAATAGTGTGTGCGATTAGATTAGGGCTAGATAGTGAAGAGCCTTGATAAGTTTGCTCCAATGCCCTAGCATAATGCCCGCACCGCTCCCTATACGCGCCACTCTCGCTAATCTCGCGCAAATGCCTTGCAGCAATAATGCCCCAATCAGTCTTAATCCCGCCGGGCTCAATGATGATGACTTCAATACCAAAGGGCTTTAGCTCTAGACGCAGGCTATCGCATAGCCCTTCAAGAGCGAATTTGCTCGCGTGATACCACCCGCCAAAAGGTGTCCATACCTTGCCAGCTATGGAGCTTACAGCGATGATTTTGCCCGCGCGCTTTTCTCGCATTTTTGGGGCGATAAGCTGCACCAAGTGCGCAAAGGCAAAGAGATTGACCTCTAGCTGCGCTCTAGCGGATTCTAGTGGGGTATCTTCTATCGCGCCGTAGAATCCATACCCAGCATTGTTGATAAAAATATCAATGCCACCTTCTTTTTGCACAATAGATTCTACACACGAAGCGATAGAATCAGCTTGCAATAAATCAACAAACACCACGCAAATCCCCATATCCTGCAAATCCTGCATAAGATTTACGCGTCTAGCTGCGGCATAGACTTTATAGCCTGCATTATGAAGCATTTTAGCTGTGTCTTTGCCAATACCACTGCTTGCTCCTGTGAGAAACACAACTTGCTGCGCCATAGTATTTCCTTGCATAGTATTTCCTTGAATGTTAAAGATATAGATTCTAGGTCTCTGGATTGTGCTCCATCTCGCTTTGAGAGAGAGCAAATACTGCCTTTAGCATACGCAGGGCTTCTTCAAAGCTCACGCTCTGCTCTTCGGCTTGCTTCAAAAACTCCTCCATAACAGGCTTTATCGCTAGCGCGTAGTCAAGCTCCACATCGCTGCCGTGCTGGTAGGAGCCAATACGCACTAAAATTTCATTATCTTTCAAAAGCGCGTAGTAGCGGCGGAATTTCTGGATTAGCTCTCTATGCTCTTTGGTGATGATGTCATTACTCACGCGCGAAGCAGAAGCTAGGATATTGATAGGCGGATAAATCCCAAAATCTGTCAAAGCCCGCTCCAAAACAATATGCCCATCTAAGATTGAGCGCGCTTGATCAGCAATTGGGTCGCTTAAATCATCGCCTTCTACAAGCACGGTGAAAAATGCCGTGATAGAGCCTTTACCCTCTTCCTTGCCTGCTCGCTCCATAAGCTGGGGCATAAGTGTCAGCACAGAAGGCGGATAGCCCTTGCTTGTAGGCGGCTCTCCTAGGGCTAGCCCGATTTCTCGCTGCGCCATAGCAAAGCGCGTAACAGAATCCATAATAAACAGCACATCATTCCCTAAAGACTTAAAATACTCCGCCACTGCCATAGCACTAAACGCCCCATATTTGCGCATAAGCGGTGAGTCATCGCTTGTAGCGACAATTAGCACGGTGTTACTAAGATCGCCGCCTAGAGATTTGTGGATAAACTCCGGCACCTCTCGCCCCCTTTCGCCAATGAGCGCGATGACTTTTATAGGAGCTTTGCAGCCTCGCACAATCATTCCCATAAGCGTAGATTTGCCCACGCCAGATCCGGCAAAAATCCCAAGCTTCTGCCCCTTGCCACAAGGTAGCAGCCCATTGATTGAGCGCACCCCTACATCAAAGACCTCATCGATGATGCCGCGCTTTAGCGCACGAATGGGCGGCGTGATGATAGGCAAATGCGTGGCATTAAGCAGTGGGGGCTTATCATCAATGGGCGTGCCAAGTGGATCAAACACGCGCCCAAGCATAGATTCTGCCATAGGGAAAGTCAAGCCATTTTTCTCAATCACCACAACATCATTGATCCCAAAATGCTCCACAAAAGAGAAAGGATTAAAGCCAAAGCTCTGCCCCTCACTTAGCGTAACAATCCCTAGCGATTGGCTAGAATCCTTATGCGTGATTTTGACAATATCGCCCACAGATGGGCTAATACCCTTAGCATAGATGATTGTGGGCGTGATTTTGGTGATAAGCCCATATTGTGGCGAGAGATTAGGACGCGCGGCAAGTTTGTGTTTAAGTATATGAAGCGACATTGCATACCTTAAGAAGCCAAAATGCGTAATTTTATAATGTTTTTTGATATTTTTGGCTAAAATGCCCGAATCTACTCAATAATCACTCCTAAGGAATAGTATGAATCTCCAAACAACCAGAACCAACACTGCCAATGCGACTGCAACAGGCAAAATCGCACTCCAAGATCTTGAGAAAAAGCTAGAATCTCTAGCGCAAAAAGCAAGCAAGACACTTAAAATCGCCGGCTTTAGAGCGGGCAAAGTCCCTGCGCATATTGTCAAATCTCGCTACAAAGACTCCTTGGAAAAAGACGCACAAAGAGAGCTTATACAAGATATGCTATCAAGCGCGCTTAAAGAGCTGCAGCTCACTCCGCAGCAGTTAATTGGCGACCCCATTATCACAAAGTTTGACAAAGGAAGCGAGGCAATTGATGTGGAGATTGCTATCTCCATTATCCCAGATTTTAGCCTAGATGCCCTAGAATCTAAAATCCCCACACCAAAAATCCCAACCCCAGAGAAAAAGGCTATCCAAGAGCGACTTGATATGATGGCGCAATCACAAGGCGAGCTAGTAGAGTCCAAAGATAAAGCCATCAAGAAAGACCATATCGTAAATATCGACTTTGAAGGCTTTGTTGATGGCATAGCATTTGAAGGTGGCAAGGCAGAGGGCTTTGACCTAGCCATTGGAAGCGGGCAATTTATCCCCGGCTTTGAAGATGCGCTTGTGGGCGCGAAATGCGGGGAAGAGAAGAGCATTGAAGTGAGTTTCCCAGATAATTACCACTCAAGTGCTCTAGCGGGTAAGCCAGCGACTTTCAAGGTCAAAATCAACAAAATCCAAGAGCGGACTAAATGCGTGCTTGATGATAGCTTTGCCACAAAGATTCTAGGCAGAGATGATGCAACACTTGCAGAGCTAGAATCTCGCGTAGCAGATGAGCTTGCCACAGAGCTTAAAAACCGCCATTACAACGAAGAAATGAAGCAAAAATGCCTTGAAGCTTTGGATCAGGGATTTAGCTTTGATCTGCCCAATGCCATTGTCGAGCAGGAAATGGATGTGCTATTCCGCAATGCGCTTGCAAGTATCCCAGAAGAAGAGCTTAAATCCTACCAGCAAGATGCACAAAAAGCAAAAGACAAGCGCGAGAGCTTCCGCGATGAAGCGCGAAAAAGCGTGAAAATCACTTTCCTTGTTGATGCTATCGCCAAGGCAAAAAATATCACAATCAATGACAATGAAGTAATGCAAGCAATCTACTATGAGTCGATGATACAAGGGCAGAACCCCAAAGAAGTGCTTGAATACTATCGCAGCAATAACTTAATCCCAGCGGTCAAAATGGCGATGATAGAAGATCGCGTGCTACACCATCTTCTTGATGAAAAAGCCGGCTTACTAGAATCTAAAGACCCTAAAGCCAGCCAAAGCCCAAAGCCAGCCAAAAAGCCCACTAAAGCAAAGGCAACGACGCCCAAAGAAAGTCCAAAGGCATAACTATGAACTATATCCCCTATGTGATTGAAAAAACAGGGCGTAGCGAGCGCAGCTATGACATCTACTCAAGACTACTCAAAGATCGCGTGATTCTACTAAGTGGAGAGATCAATGATATGGTAGCAAGCTCCATTGTCGCGCAACTTCTATTCCTTGAAGCAGAAGATCCAGAAAAAGACATCAATCTCTACATAAACTCCCCCGGAGGCGTGATCACAAGCGCGTTTAGTATCTATGACACAATGCAATATATCCGCCCAGATATTTGCACAATCTGCATAGGACAAGCCGCAAGTGCGGGGGCGTTTCTACTAAGCTGTGGAGCTAAAGGCAAGCGATACTCCTTGCCAAATTCTAGGATTATGATCCATCAGCCCCTTGGTGGCGCGCAAGGACAAGCCACAGATATAGAAATCCAAGCTAAAGAAATCCTGCGTCTTCGCTCCGTGCTTAATGAAATTATGGCTAGCAACACCGGGCAACCGCTAAAGAAAATCGCCCAAGATACAGAGAGAGACTTTTTTATGAGTGCTAAAGAAGCCAAAGAGTATGGACTCATCGATAAAGTTTTGACAAAAAGTATCAAATAAGCTTAAGGGAAACAAGGAACGATGGATAAAAATCAAGAAAAAGCATCCGACATAGGCACTAACCCTTTCTTATCTGGGATCAACCCAGATGTGCGCGATGATATTGCGCCCGGATCTGGTGATAGCGGGGATTTTCTTGAAGTGGTAAGTCGCTTGTCGGAAACCACGATCCAAACGCTCCAAGCAGAATCCTTGCCGTGCTTGCCATCAAACTACCGCCTATATTTTGAGAAGTTTTTGCAAAAAGAGTCTCCAGCTGTCCGCGAGAAAGTGCGCACCATTATGCGTATGCAATCAGATCTAGAAAATCGCGCACTTGTATTTGAAAAGTCTGTGGGCGAAAGCTTGCGTATCATCAAGCAGGTGCTTAGCTGTATGTCTGTTGTGTATCAAAATTTCTTAATCGCTGAAAATGTAGTCAAGCAGTATTCCAAAGATGTGGAGCAAGCAGACAACAAGCTCACTATGCGCAATGTGATGGACTTTTTTATCCGCGATATGACTAAGGTTACCAAAGTTACCTCCAAACAGCTTGATCAAATCCGCGATCTCTATGCAAAAACAGATAAAAATCTCAAGCAAATCAGCCAAAATTCTGTCTATGACCTTAATCTTGATGTATATAACAAAAGCTACTTTACTGATGTGCTACAAAAGGAGCAAAAGCTATGCCTAGAGTTTAACCACTCATCAGTGCTAATTTATATCACGCTCTCCCAAGATTTATCACGCCAAGTTGGGCAGGACTCTCCTGTTTTCACAATCCTTCTAAAAACAATGGCAAAATTTCTGCAAAAACATATACAAACAAGCAGCTTCATCGCTTATATGGGTGATGGTGTGTTTGGAATCTTGCTGAAGTATTCCGACTTGCTTGAAGCCCAAGAGCTTTGCGTATTTCTCTACCAATCAGCCCAAACCACAGATGTATTTGTAGGCGATATGAATCTCCAGCTTGATGTAGCTTCAAGTATCGCCAAGATTATGCCAGAGCGATCCATAGAAGAAACACAAAGTGCCTGTCTCTCAACGCTCAAAATCGCTCTTGATGAAAAGCAGCATTGCAAAATCTATCAACAGGACGACATCAATGGCGATTCTGCCGATAGTTAAGTATCCAAACAAGCGACTTAAAGTCAAATCCCAAGTAGTTAGAGAGTTTGACGAGAATCTCCACAAACTGCTTGATGATATGTATGAGACAATGATTGCCACAAATGGCATAGGACTTGCGGCGATCCAAGTAGATATGCCCATTTGCGCGCTCATAATCACACTGCCACGCGAAGAAGACGGGCAGCAGTATGAAGAAGACAAGCTTGAGCTAATCAACCCGACCTTGCTAAAAACCCAAGGGACAACAACTTACCAAGAAGGCTGTCTTTCAGTGCCCGGGTTTTATGAAGAGATTGAGCGGTTTGAGAGCATTAGCGTTGGGTATCAAGATCGCTTTGGAGTAGAGAAGGTGCTTCAAGCAGATGGCTTGCTCGCCATAGCAGTGCAGCACGAGATGGATCATCTAAATGGCGTGCTATTTGTCGATAGGCTACCAATCTTGCGGAGAAAAAAGTTTGAAAAAGAGCTAAAGAGAATCCAAAAAGAGCAAAAAGCAAAGCCCTAAGCCACACCACTCAAACACCAAAGCCATAGCAAATCCCAAACCTAGAATCTAAAAAGCTTGCAAATAGATTCTAGGAAGTTTAAGCAAATTATCGCTAGAATGCGCGCTTATTTCACTATACAAAGGACACAGAATGCTTGAAGGACAAATTAGAGAGAGTATTTCAAAGGCGAATGCAAAAGCCTTAAGGAAAGATGGCTATCTAATTGCCAATATCTATGCAAAAGGTGTGGAGAATATCCACTGCGCTTTTAAGATCAACGACTTTATCCGCACGATAAAGACAAAGACTTCGCTAGTCTTCCCTGTCAAAGTCGGCGGCAAGACACTTGATGTAGTGATCCAAGAGTATCAAAAAGACCCTGTGTATGGCACGATTTTGCATATCGATCTTATGGTCGCGCAAAAGGGCGTAGTGGCAAACTACAAAATCCCCGTGCAAGCACAAGGCACAGCCGTTGGGCTAAAAAACAAAGGCGTCCTGCTTATCGCCAAAAAGCGCGTAAGCGTTAAAGCCGCTCCAGAAAATCTCCCCGCTTCTTACACGCTTGATGTAAGCGCGCTTGATGTGGGGCACTCAATCCTTGTGCGCGATCTACCGCAAATTGATGGCGTAAAAATCACAGAAAACCAATCTGTCGCAGTCATTAGCTGTATCAAAGCCAAGTAGCCCGGACCCCCAAAGGCGGGGCTATGTCTGCACGAAAAACCAACATCAAGCACCTAATCTCTACGATAAAGAGCCTGCCTATCGCTGCTCTTAGTGCGCGATCTTTACTAGTAGAATATCTCCCACAAATACGCGAGCAAGAGCCTTTGCTCATCGCTGGGCTTGGGAATCCGGGAGATAAATACGCCCAAAACCGCCACAACATAGGCTTTATCATCATCGATCGCTTGTGTGAGTGCCTAGGGATTACGCTTGATGCTTCAAGTAAATTTTGTGCGCACATTGCCACCCTTACCCCACATATCCATATTGCAAAGCCACAAACCTTTATGAATCTCTCAGGCAGCTCAATTGCCACAATCACAAGCTTTTATAAAATCAATCAGCTTTGTATCGCGCACGATGAGCTAGACCTCCCCCTTGGTGCGATCCGCTATAAGCTTGGTGGCAGCAGTGGTGGGCACAATGGACTAAAGTCCATCGATAGCGAGCTAAATAGGCAAGATTATATACGCTTGCGCTTTGGGATTAGAGAAAATCTGCCCCAAGCAGCCCAAACCCCCAAGCATAAGCAAGTTATCGACTTTGTGCTAGGAGATTTCTCCCTACCCAATGAGCAGCTACTAGAGCTAGTTGATGAGAGCGTGAGAGGCTTGCTATTTTTCATCATAGAAAGAGACTTTGCCGCCTTGCAAAGCCACTTCACCATAAGCAAGCCAAAAGACCTAAGCCAAGCCTCCAGCAAGCAATCTACCCTAGAATCTAAAGCAGATTCTAGCGACCACACTCTAGCCTCACCCCTAGAATCTAGCCTAGATTCTAGCTCGCCTGCACTTGCTTGCAAGGGAGATTAAGTATGCGTATTAGACTTTTTCTCTTTATCGCGCATTATTATCTGCGCTATTTTGTTGTGATTTTTTTGGCGTTGGGGTTGTTTTTTGTCAGTATTGATAGTCTGCAGTATATAGACAACTTTGCAGACTCTGCGAATCTTTTAATCTTGTTTTTTGTCTATGACTTTTTATACGCGATGAATTTCACCCTGCCTATTTCCCTGCTACTTGCTATGGCGATTTGCTATCTCTTTCTCATTAAAACCAACCAATACACCGCCCTACTCGCGCTTGGCTACTCTAAGCGCGCGCTTTTGCGCCCTGTGCTTTGGCTAAGTCTTTTGATCTCCTGCATACATATTGGGCTAAATGCCACGCCATTTGCTTATGCGCAAGAAAAGGTGGAGAAGTTTTTCGCCAAGGATTCTAGTGCGCCCACGACAGATCTCTTTGTCAAATACAACAGCGACTATGTCTATTTTGGCTCGATCAATCTTGTCCGCCAAGCCAGCACGATCCGTGTCTTTGGGCTAGATTCTAGCGGGCAGAATCTCACGCGCTTCACGCAAGCCAAAAATGCTGCGTTTGAAGATGAACACTGGATCCTTTATAATGCTTTCACCCAAGATATGCCCAATCTCTGGGATCTAGGCAGCAAGGGCTTAGATGTAAAAACCTTTGCCAAACTCCCTATACTTAAAGACTTCAACCCAAAAGTGCTAGACTCATTCTCCCAAGCAAAGCCATCGATTTCTATCGTTGATGCCCTGCAGTCTTTGCAGCTTTTAAAGGAGCAGAAAATCGGCAGCGAGAAGATCCGCGCCGTGCTTTACGCGCTTATCATTGTCCCACTTTTTGTGCCATTTGTAGCCATCATCATCACCTACTATATCCCAAGCCTTGCACGCTATGGGAATCTATACTTGCTAGGATTTTTATTTATCGTGTTTGCCCTGCTGGTGTGGGGGAGCTTTTTCTCACTTAGTCAGTTTTCTATCACAGGCGTGATTTTGCCAGAAGTGGGCGTGCTAGTGCCATTTGCCCTGCTGGTATGTGTGGCGTGTGGCTACTATACAATCCTAAACAAAAAATAAGGAGCAAAACAAATGGGCGCAAAAATCATCTACAACCTTAAAGGCATAGGCAGAATGCTACTGCCAAGAGCTATCCCGCAAGCACTCCTAGAATCTAAGCTTAAATCAATCTTTACCCTAGATGCTCGCACGCTAGATTCTATCGCTGCACGCGTAGCCCACTACCATAAGCTAAACACCCACTTTAGCCCAAAGCCCTTTGCCCTGCCTAGCACAAAGCCTGTGCGCGATACTATCGTGCCACCGCACTTTGGCTATTTGCGCGACAATAAGCTCACTAAAGAGCACTCAAGCGTGTATTTCTACGACAGCTATGAATGGACGCGCTCTTCCCAGACCACTTCGTGTGGAACTACGAGTTTAGCGATGTGAATTACTATCTTAGCTCCCCAGCGATTACCAAGACGCGCCCAATAGATTCTCGTGTGGAAGTTGCACTAGAATCTAAGGCGAGTTTGGACACTGATACTTGTGCCCCCCCCCAGACAAATCACACGAGCATTCTCCTCCAGCTCGAAAAACACCGCCACTTTAGCTTTATCCACGATCCTATCCCCTATGAGAAAAAGCGCGATTTACTCTTTTTCCGCGGGGCGTGTCCGCAGGAGCATAGAAGCAGATTTTTACGCCAGTATTTCTCCCACCCACTCTGCGATCTAGGGCATACAGGTGCACCGAGCGAACACCCCGCCTATACCAAGCCCAAAATCCCCAAAAAAGAGCATTTACACTATAAATTCCTCCTAAGCCTAGAGGGCAATGATGTCGCAAGCAATCTCAAGTGGATTCTAGGGAGCAATAGCCTTTGCATTATGCCAAAGCCGCGCTATGAAAGCTGGTTTATGGAAGAAAGGCTAGAGGCAAATGTGCATTACGCCCTGCTTAATGATGACTATGGCAATCTTGACTCCTTGCTAGAGTTTTTCACAGCCCACCCAAAAGACGCAAAGGAGATTATCCACAATGCCAACGCCTACTGCCAAGCCTTCCAAAACCCGCACATAGAAGAAGCGTGCAATCTGCTTGTGCTACGCAAATACTTCTACCTAAGCGATCAAGGGGACCTAAGCCCTAATGAGCGCGCTCTGCTAGGGCTCTAAGGCTTATGCACGAGCGTAAAGCTTATGGGCATTAGCCTAATCCTGCCAGCTTTCAAACTGCTATAGTAGTGTTACAATTTTTCTAAACTCCTATCAATCTCGCCACTTTCGCCCAAGTTTTACAAAAAAAAAAAATGCGCTAGAATCCACTTCATCAACACACATAAAGGAGCAAAAATGGCACAAATGAAAACCGAAGAAAAAAGCGTTATGGAGTATTTATCTAAGGGTAATTTTATAATCCCTATGTATCAACGCCCTTATACTTGGGGGGAAGATGAATGTTCGCAGCTTTGGCAGGATATTGTGGAGTTTTTCAACGATAGTGATAAACAAAAAGATGATAAGTATTTTTTAGGCTCGATTGTTACCTATACAGAAAATGACAAAAAGAGCAAAATATCATCGATGGACAGCAGAGAACAACCACGCTAATGCTGCTTATCAAAGCGTTGCATATCAAAGCCTTTAAGGATAAAAGTGATAAGACAAAAAATCTTGTAGCGATGATAGAATCCTGTCTGTGGGAGACTGATGATAAAAGTGGCGAAGCTGATTATAAAGCCATTAGATTGCAAAGTGAAGTGGCCACAGATGATGATGTCGAGGTGCTAAATACTATCTTGCAAAATGAATATGTAGCCCCCAGTGATCTCAAAGAATTAGAAGTAAAAATCAAACAAACAAAAACAGCGTATGAGAAAAACTACCTATATTTTCTCCTAGAATCTAGCAAGTTTGCAAAAGAGTATCCAACGCAGTGGGCAGATTTATGTATAACCTTGCTTAAATCCTGCATTGTGCTGCCTATTGAATGTGACAGCCAAGACAATGCCCTAAGGATATTTAATACACTCAATAATCGTGGCAAGCCACTTAGTGATGCGGATATTTTTAAGGGTATTATTTATGGAAGTAAAAAGGACAAGCAAAGCAAAAACGACTTTGCGAAAAATTGGAAACAGCTAGAGAGCGACAATAATGGCGATATGAATTTCATCTTTAGAAATTATATGCACATTGTGCGCGCAAGAGAAAACGACAAAACAAATGAAATAGGGCTTAGAGAGTTTTTTGCCAATAAACATAAAGATATTTTGACAAATGATAGTGATAAGGTAATGACTGAAATCAATCAATTAAGCGATTTTTGGGGCGGCAGCTATGATGACAAAATTTCCCAAAGATCGCTGCAGTTGTATGAAGTGCTTGATTATTTTCCTAATGACTATTGGAGATACCTTGATAGCGCGTATTTTATGTATTGCAACGATAAAAAGCTGGATTACTTTGATAAGCACGATGAGTTTTTGGCTAAGGTTATAGCGCACTTTTTAGTGAAATTTATCAATAAACCTAGCGTGGCTGAGATTAAGCCTATTGTCTTTAACGCTTATACTGCTTTGTATAATACAGGCAAGCTTGATTTCCAAACCAACACCAAAGAGATTTTGCAAGATGAAGAATCTTTTAAAGTGCAATTTTTTAAAGCAGACAAGCTTATCCCCTCTCTTTTGCGTTTAAATCTCTATTTGCAATACCCAGATCAAGAGCTTGGTATTAAAGCAGAGATAGAGCATATATTCCCCAAAACTACGCAATGGAGAAGTAGCTACACAGGCTGGGATAAAGATGAAGCAAAGCCATTTGTAGAATCTATTGGTAATAAAATATGGCTAGAAAAAAGGCTTAATATCAAAGCGAGCAACAACTACTTTGATGATAAAAAAGATAAATATGCTAAATCAAAATTTTTAGAAGCGCAAAAGCTAGCTAAATTACCCCAAAACGATTGGCTTAAGGAAGATATAGAAAAACGCAAGGAAGAGATTTACACTCGCTTGAAAAAATTTTTTGCAAGCAATGTGTAGGTTCTATATCTAAGACTTGGCTAGAATCTAGCTAGATGCTAGCCAAGTCTAAGTGCGCTAGGCTTCTTGCACCACGCGTAGGAACTCCTGCTTGCAAAAGGCGCGCAAATCGCGCAAGCTAGGCAAGCCAAGCTCTGTTGTGAGCCTATCATCTGCAAGCTCTTTGTCTAAAAACTGCACGACCTCATAGCGCGCATTTAGCGCGACCTTGCCAGAGAGTGAAGTCTTTTCATTCCCAGTGATTGGCTGCTTGATGAGATTACACGCCTTGCCATCAATCTTAGCCCAAGTCATCTTGCTAACAAGCCCCACATCATCGCGTATGCCGGAGTTATACGCATAGCTCCCCACGCCAAAGCATAGGAATTTTGTAGGGTCATAGCCATTGCTCTTGCACCACTCATAGATTTTCCTAGCGCGCGCAGGCGTGATCGCATCTCCATAGATGATTTTCACCCTATCAAGCCCGAAGCTCTCATCGACAAGCCGTATCACGCCCCTTTGCGCACGCCAATCGCTAGCACTCTCATCGCCTGTAAGGATCGCAAAAGGATCGCCAGAATCTGGTCTTAGCACGATGGGCTGGGGGCGTTCTTGTATCATCGCATAAGCCTCTTCATCATCTCTTAATGCCTGAATAATCGCCCAGAGATTCCAAGTATCTGCTACGATTGAGACCATAGAAGTAGGAAAAGTGCGCATAATGCGCTTAAAGCTCTCAAGCTCTCCACTCTCCCCACCTAGACACATCACACTATGCTCGCTCGCAGGGATTGAGCCTAGCATACTCACATCGCCGCCATAGTTTTCACACACATTTTGCAACGCCATCATAGAATCACTTCCGCTAAAAAAGAGCAAATGCCCCATCGATGAAGCATAGCAATCAGCTATGCCATTCATACCGCGCTGGGAAAAATCGTGGAAGTTATAGCTCTCATCGATATATGCGCCTTTGCAGTCATACTCTATGCGCTTAAAAAGCGCGGCTTGCGTAGCGACAAAGCAGCTCTTCCATAGCTCTGAGTTCAAATAAGTCTCTACAAAATTGACAAACCAGCAGTGCTGCGCCTGATCGCAAGAAATGGTGATAATAGGCGTATTTGAAGTAATGAAGCTCCCTTCAGGCAGGATCTTAAAGGTAAGTGGCATAGCCTTAGGCAAGGAAAGCCACTTGCCCACTAGCAAGCTATAAGACTCCGTGCTAGAATCTAGCTTCATAAAATCGCTATACAAAAACGCCAGCCCAGCTTGCACGCTCTCTTTAGGCGCACTTACAAACTCATCATATAAGTCATAAAGCTTTTTTATCGCTTGGCGCATACCAAAGGCTACGATATGCCCATTTAGCGTGGATAGATCGAGTCTAGGATTACGGCAGTAAAGCACGCTATATACTTCTTCTACGCCATTTGGATACATCGCAGCGTGTGTGTATTTATAACAATCAGCGATAAAAAGTAGCTTAGGGTAGCAGTGGCTTTTCATACTCTCTCCTTAACATTGGGTTTAGCACGCTAGCAGATTCTAGGTAGTAGCTCGCCATCAGGATACTCCATAAATCTTTTTGCTCCCCACTCATTCACCAGCACTACGCGCGATTGTGTCTGCTTGCTAGGCGCACAGACTTTGCCTATCACACAAGCCCTATGCCCTAAAGTATGCGCACGCAGCATTTCGCACGCCTTTTGCGCATCTTGCTCTTTGACCGCTAGCACACATACCCCCTCATTTGCCAAATGTGTAGGCTCAAGCCCTAGGATCTCACAAATCCCCTGCACCCCCTCATCAATAGGCAGGTCCCTTTCATCAATCTCAATGCACAGCTCCCTACCCTGCACCCACTCTTGCAGCACAGCAGCAAGTCCGCCGCGCGTGGCATCGCGCATTGTGTGGATCGCAAGATCGCTTGCAAATAGCGGTGCTAGCATAGGGTAGAGCTGGGCGCAGTCGCTTTGCACGCTAGATTCTAGCCCAATATTTTCGCGTGAAGCAAAGATACTCGCCCCGTGCGCGCCTATGGGCGCAGAGATGATAATACTATCGCCCACACTTAGAGCTTGCGTAGAGACATTAGGCAGTAGAATCTCACCTATGCAAGTGGTGTTGATGAAAATCTGATCGATACTGCCTTTTGGCAGGACTTTTGTATCCGCACTAATGATTGCGATATTTGTCTGCATAAGCTCTTGCTTGATACTTTGGATAATGGATTCTAGTAGCTTTATACTAAAACCCTCTTCTAGCATAAAGCCAAAGCTCATATACAGGGGTTTCGCGCCCATCATCGCCACATCATTGCTACTCCCACACACACTAAGCTTGCCAATATCACCCCCGGGGAAGCAAATAGGCGTGATCACAAAGCTATCTGTGCTGCACGCAAGAAGTCCATTTGCACGCACCACGCCAGCATCTTCACCTAATGAGACAAAATGCTCGCGCAAATGTGCTAAAAACACCTTATCAATGAGCACGCTTGTCGCTGCACCGCCGCTACCTTGTGCAAGAGTGATTCTCTCCATAGTCTGCCCTACTTTTTAGAGCAAATGCCCTAGCTTTTGCTTTTTGATAGCAAGATACTTAGCATTATGCTCATTACTCTCTACAATAATGCTCTCCCGCTCCACTTCCACATACGCGCTAATTGTCTCTATCTTGCGCGGATTATTCGTAAGCAAGCGCACCTTTTTAATCCCATAATGCGTAAAAATCTTTTCTACAATGCCATAGTTTCTATCATCGCTTGCAAAGCCTAGCGCGATATTTGCCTCCACGGTATCAAGCCCCTGATCTTGCAAGGCATAGGCATTGACTTTATTAAACAGCCCTATACCCCTACCCTCTTGACGCAGATAGATAAGCATACCGCCGCCACTACCATCTTTAGCCTCACCATTAACACCTCCATTTTTAACATCTTGGGCGATTTTTCTCATCGCCATATCTAGCTCTGGTCCGCAATCACATTTACACGAGCCAAAGACATCGCCCGTCAAGCACTCGCTATGCACGCGCACAAGCGGACTCGCTGGGAGGTGTGGCGTCATCACGACTAAATGCTCCAGCACTGCGCCGCTAGATTCTAGGGTCTCTCTAAATGATTGGATAAGAAAGTCGCCATAGCGTGTAGGAAGCTTGGCAAGATTAGAAATAGTATGCATACATAATCCTTAGTAAAAATACTTGCTTTATAGCAGGCTTTTGCTTAAAAGCGCATAGCAAAGCCCACTCTCATCGGCGTGGCATAGGAAGTGATTTGGCGCACATCACGCACACCCATAAACTTCGCTAGCCCAAAGTCGCGCATAATCACCCCGATAGGATCCATAAGCCCTACCACAATCAGCCCTAGAACCTTAGAGCCAAAGAGACGATTGCCATTAGATTGGATATATTTGGTGCTTTGGTAAAAAATCTCGCCAAATATCGAGCCCATAGCAGGCGTATAAATGAGATCCTGCCAGCTTGGGATCTCCACAAATGCCTCAATCCCATACTCCCAAAAAATCGATGAAGTGATGAAAGAAAAAAGCGCAGACTCTGCCCAAGAGTATCCAGCCACACGCGGCTGCATATAATACACCGCGCCAAAGTATGGGTGCGCCACACCATTTAGCCAAAAGTTATCCGCATCAATGACAGGTCCTATTTGCACATCTTGTAGCCACGCCTTAAAGCCAAAGCGCGAGCGATCCCAATTTGTAACGCTCTCTGGCATAATGTAGAGCCCAATGATACTAACGACAATCCCCCCACCAAGCAAGCCTATGGTCGTATTAAGATAAGTGCTAGGGGAGTCTGGCTTGTAGTAAGTAGGCTTAGAATCTAGCTTTAGCGTCTCTTGCACTCGCCCCTCTTGCTCTAGCCCAGATTCTAGCGCGCAGACTGAGCCCCTTGCGCACAAAGCCCGATCCCTTTGAGCGACATAGAATCTAGGAGGCGCATAGAGCACATCATCGCTATTTTTTGTCCCCTTGTCGCTTATAGGGTGTGCGCACATAGGCTGCATAATAAGCGCACTACACAAAAGCAACAGCCAGATTCTCATTCCTATCCTTGAAGCTATAAATATTCATTGTATCGGTTTTTTACTCATAGTATCATAAAACAGCAGCGCACATATTAGCACAAGTGCTGGGAGCAAGAATAGCTCTTTCCCAAAGAGCAAGAGACACACAAAGCTCACAAGCACCCCCATAAAAGGTGCTTTATACCGCTTAGTGTTTTTACACACATCAATAAAGAGCACGATAAAAATCGCATTCATCACAAATTCCATACCCTGCATATTGATACTCACATAGCCGCCCAAAATCGCCCCACCCACACAGCCAAGAATCCAATAGCTATGGTGCAAAAACGCCACCGCACACATAAAGTATCCTTTATCGATCTTTGTGTGCTTGGCTTTTAGGTGGATTAGGGCGAAGGTCTCATCAGTTAGGGTAAAAGCTAGATACCACTTTTTCTTAGGATATGGGGCAAAGAGATTTAAGCAAGAAAGCGCGTAAAAAATCTGCCTTGCGTTAATCATCATCGCTAGCACAAATGCCTCAAGTAGCCCTACTCCATTTGCAAGCAGCCCTACGCAGGCAAACTGCGTAGCCCCAGCATAGATAAACACACTCATACCTAACGCCCACAGCGCACCAAAGCCAGCTTGAGAGAGCAGCATACCAAACACCCCGCCCATAAGCACATAGCCCACAAAAATTGAGAGCGTATATGGCAGGGCTGTGCGCAGACTTAGAGCAAACATACCAAGCTTACTAGAATCCACTGCAATATCCTTACACTAACTAAGCCTGCAATCATAGCAGATTCTAGCAAGCTTTAATCTCACCCTAGAATCCACTTTTTGAAAAACGCTTTTTCTTGTCATATTGAGCCTAAGCAAAGTGCAGGCGAAATATCTCTTGTTATTTTTACGATACATTTACAAGCACTACATATTTTTTACACGCCCTTTACAAACTTCCGCAAACAATG
>OWJG01000437.1_pt1 | contig 32610 bp, 30 predicted proteins | sample 1732781 | NCBI WGS metagenome assembly OWJG01 (sample SAMN05065753, study PRJEB22554) | human gut metagenome | biome: ENVO:2100002; feature: ENVO:00000062; material: ENVO:00002003 | host: Homo sapiens | place: USA | reverse complement strand
TTATTATTTTTGCAAAAAAAATAATTTAGTATATGGCTATAAGAATAGTTGGTGTCGATTTGCCTCAAAACAAGAGAGGTGAAGTTGCGTTGACCTATGTATATGGAATAGGTCGTAGTAGTTCAGCAAAGATTTTGGATAAAGCAGGTGTTGACAGAGACCTGAAAGTAAAAGACTGGACGGATGATCAGGCTGCCAAGATTCGTGAGATCATTGGTGCAGAGTATAAAGTAGAAGGTGATCTTCGCTCTGAAGTTCAATTGAACATCAAGCGTTTAATGGATATCGGTTGCTACCGTGGTGTACGTCACCGTATCGGTCTCCCTGTTAGAGGCCAGAGTACAAAGAACAACGCTCGTACTCGTAAGGGAAGAAAGAAAACCGTTGCTAATAAGAAAAAAGCTACTAAATAATAATTGTTGATATGGCAAAAAAAACAGTTGCAGCAAAAAAGAGAAATGTAAAGGTAGATGCTAATGGACAGTTGCATGTTCATTCATCTTTCAACAACATTATTGTTTCTCTGGCTAATAGTGAAGGTCAGATTATTTCTTGGTCTTCTGCCGGAAAGATGGGATTTAGAGGTTCTAAGAAGAACACTCCTTATGCAGCACAAATGGCTGCTCAAGACTGTGCTAAGATAGCATATGATCTTGGCTTGAGAAAGGTAAAAGCATATGTGAAGGGTCCAGGTAACGGACGTGAGTCTGCTATTAGAACTATCCACGGTGCAGGTATCGAAGTTACTGAGATCATTGACGTAACTCCGCTTCCACATAATGGTTGTCGTCCTCCGAAAAGACGTAGAGTTTAAGATTTACCTTTAATAAAAATGAAACTTGATATTGTTATTGGATTGTAATTTCTTCTCTACAATCGCGGCTGCAACAAATTAAGTTCATGAATAACAATTAAATATTTAAAAAGAAATGGCTAGATATACTGGACCAAAATCAAGAATAGCCCGTAAATTCGGTGAAGGTATCTTTGGAGCAGATAAAGTATTGTCAAAGAAAAACTATCCTCCCGGACAGCATGGTAATTCAAGAAAGAGAAAGACTTCTGAATATGGTGTTCAACTTCGTGAGAAACAGAAAGCCAAATACACCTATGGAGTTTTGGAAAAACAATTCCGCAACCTGTTTGAGAAGGCAGCTACCGCTAAAGGTATTACCGGTGAGGTGCTTCTTCAATTATTGGAAGGTCGTCTTGACAATGTAGTATTCCGTTTGGGTATTGCTCCGACTCGTGCAGCTGCTCGTCAGTTGGTTAGTCACAAGCATATCACTGTAGATGGTGAAGTGGTAAACATTCCTTCATATGCAGTAAAACCGGGTCAGGTTATTGGCGTTCGTGAAAGATCTAAATCTTTGGAAGTTATCGCTAACTCATTGGCTGGCTTTAATCACAGCAAGTATCCTTGGTTGGAATGGGATGACAATGCTAAAGTAGGTAAGTTGTTGCACATACCTGAAAGAGCAGACATTCCTGAAAACATTAAAGAGCATTTGATTGTAGAATTGTATTCTAAATAATAATTAATTTCATGGCGATATTAGCATTTCAAAAACCTGATAAAGTATTAATGTTGGAAGCGGACTCTAAATTCGGGAAATTCGAATTTCGTCCGTTGGAGCCTGGTTTCGGTATTACCGTAGGTAATGCACTGCGCCGCATCCTGCTTTCTTCATTGGAAGGTTTTGCCATCACTACTATCAAAATAGACGGTGTTGAGCATGAATTCTCCAGTGTTCCAGGAGTAAAAGAGGATGTTACTAACATTATCTTGAATCTGAAACAAGTGAGATTCAAGCAAGTAGTTGAAGAATTCGAGAGCGAGAAAGTAAGTATTACAATCGAGAATTCAAGTGAATTTAAAGCAGGTGACATAGGTAAGTATTTGACTGGATTTGAAGTGTTAAATCCTGAATTAGTTATTTGTCATTTAGATTCAAAATCAACTATGCAGATAGATATTACGATCAACAAAGGTCGTGGTTATGTTCCTGCTGACGAAAACCGCGAATATTGCACCGACGTGAACGTAATTCCTATCGATTCTATTTATACTCCGATACGTAATGTTAAGTATCAGGTAGAGAACTTCCGTGTTGAGCAGAAGACTGACTACGAAAAGCTGGTGCTTGAGATTACTACGGATGGTTCCATTCACCCGAAAGAAGCTCTGAAAGAAGCTGCTAAAATTCTGATTTATCACTTCATGCTCTTCTCTGATGAGAAGATTACGCTGGAAACTAATGATGTTGACGGTAATGAAGAGTTTGATGAGGAAGTATTGCACATGCGTCAGTTGCTGAAGACCAAGCTTGTTGATATGGATCTCTCGGTTCGTGCTCTCAACTGTTTGAAGGCTGCGGATGTAGAGACTTTGGGCGACTTGGTACAATTCAACAAGACCGATCTGCTGAAATTCAGAAATTTCGGAAAGAAATCGCTTACCGAGCTTGATGATTTGCTGGAAAGTCTGAATCTGTCGTTTGGAACTGATATTTCTAAATATAAATTAGATAAAGAATAAAAAATGAGACATAATAAAAAATTCAACCATTTGGGTCGTACTGCCTCTCATAGAAACGCTATGTTGGCTAATATGGCGTGTTCTTTGATTAAGCACAAAAGAATCACTACGACCGTTGCAAAGGCTAAAGCTCTGAAGAAGTTTGTTGAGCCTTTGATTACAAAGGCTAAAGACGATACGACTAATTCCCGTCGTGTTGTATTTAGCAATTTGCAAGACAAGTATGCTGTAACTGAACTGTTTAAAGAAATCTCTGTGAAGATTGCTGATCGTCCGGGTGGTTACACTCGTATTATCAAGACTGGTAACCGTTTGGGTGACAACGCAGAAATGTGCTTCATTGAACTCGTTGACTACAACGAAAATATGGCTAAGGAAAAGGTTGCCAAGAAGGCTACTCGTACTCGCCGTTCAAAGAAAGCCGCTGCTACTGAAGCTGCTCCTGCTGCAGAAACATCTGCACCGGTTGCCGAAGCTCCTGCTGCTGAGGAAGTTAAAGCTGAATAATTCAACTATTCTTTTTATATATAGAAGCCGTTCCAATTTGTTTGGAACGGCTTTTTTTTCCTATAAATCATCCAAGAAACATTAAAAGATGTGTGCACAAAACAAATTCCTGATAGAAACTGTTATATTTGCACATAGATATGGCTAAATTCTTAAGATTCATAGGATTCATGGTGCTTGCATTGGCCTTATGGCAGACTGCAAGCGATGCATTTGCAAATAAAGCGGCAAGTGGGGGGAATGTTGTGAGTGAGAATACTATTGCCGTACATGAGCAGACTGATGCCTATATTGAGATGCCTCAATTACCTTATCTGCCAGATGCAGAGCTGGCGGGTATGGGTGGACAATTACATTCACTGACGTACTCCCGTATACAGCGTATTTCTACCACGGAATATATATTTTCTTTAAAGGACTGGATTGACAAACTGGCCCAGCGAGCGGCTGTTTTGTCTCTGCATCGTGAGAAACTCTATGATGCCACTGCCTATTATCGTTGCCAGCCGGTGTGCGAATATTACATTTTCACACTAAGGCGTATTCTCATTTAGTGTTTTATTGAATTTTCCTTTTTCCCTTGTGTATGGTCAGACTATGTGTTTTTGCAGGGGAATACTGTATTTTCTATTTCTAATAAATTCATTAAAACATATTATAATTATGGCAACTCAAACTATTGACGCAACTCTTTTTGCGTCTTCACATCCCGATATTGTAAAGCGTACCAGTGTTTCAGGACTTATCTTTTCAGTAGCTATGCTGCTGGTCGGTGTTTTTATTTTTGTATCCATTTTTGAGATGAGTGATAAATCTTCCACTCTCAGCATGGTTTTGATGGTGCTGGGTACGGCATTCGTCTTGCTTGGCGTGTTCCGTCTGTTTTGGAAATCGAAGGAAGTGGTCTATTTGCCGACGGGCAGTGTGACCAAGGAACGCAGTGTTTTCTTCGATTTGAAATATTTGGGCAAACTTACAGATATGATTGAGAATGAACAGCTGAATGGCGAGACTGAAATAAAAAGTTGCGGCAGTGGAAATGTGCGCATGGATGTCATTATTTCGCAGGATAATAAATTTGCGGCTGTACAGTTGTATCAGTTTGTGCCTTACACGTATACTCCGGTAACTTCCGTACGCTACTTTACGGGTAGCGATGCGGTTGCAGTGTCTACTTTCCTGGAGAAATGTAAAGCTGCATAATCAGTCAAAGAGTTAGACTTGGCTTTAACTGTGGTGGGGATTAGTTGGCAACGGCAATCCCCATTTTTTTCATCAGGAAGCAGGCGTTCATATTCTGGGCGATACCTGGGCGCAAGCGGTAGGAGAATGTCAGTTCATTGTCTGTAATGTCTGCTTCAAAGCGATAGTTGCGGATATCATCGGGGAAGAGATCGATGAGTGTTCCCAGTAGCAGATCGTGGGTGGCAATGATACCATTGGCCTGCAAAGTCATGAATTGCTTGATAAGGGCAAAGGATCCTTTCTGCTTGTCCATGGAGTTGGTACCTTTCAGAATTTCGTCGAGGATGATGAAAAGCTCCTCACCAGCCTGTAACTTGTCTATGATGAGTTTCAGACGTTTGAGTTCGGCAAAGAAGTAGGACTCGTTGTCATTCAGTGAATCCGAGGTGCGCAGGCTGGTGATGAGCCGGGCCGGGCATATTTCCATTTGGCGGGCACAGACGGGGGCGCCGATGCAGGCAAGGAGGTAATTGATGCCCACCGTACGCAGATAGGTGCTTTTCCCTGCCATGTTGGCGCCGGTGACGATGATGAAAAACGGTCGTTTCACCATGTCGATGTCATTGCGGACACAGCGGTCACGGTTCATCAGCGGATGGCCCAGGGCTTCGGCACGGAGACGAAAGGAGGAAGGGGCATTGATGGGGGCTTCCGTTTCAGAATTGCTTTCTTCTTCTTTATTCAGGTTTCCTTTCCCCTTTCTTTCCGCTTGAACTATCTTTGGGTAAATATAGTCCGGATGATTATAGGCAAATGTTGCCAGTGAGTTGAGCGCATCCATTTGTCCGATGGCATCGAGCCACCCGGGCAGTTCAGCGGCATATTGCTCTTTCCAGGCTTCAATGCGCATGATTTGACGCAGCTCCCAGAAGAAGAGGCCGTTCAGAATGACGTACATAAAGACATTGTTGCGTTGGTCGAGTTCATCCATGAGCTTGTTCAGCCTGCTGATGGAGTGGGAGGCTTTCCGTTTTTCTCCGCCAATCTGTTGTTTTATCTCTTTGAGCAGGGTGGCTTGTGCAGGCTGCTTTTCCATGAGGTGGAGCAGGGCGGCGTAGGTGGAGAGGATTTGCAGTTTTTTGCCATAGATGGCCTGCATCTTGGTGACTTTGCCAGTGAAGCCGAAGCCGGAGATGACGAAGCTGGTCCAGATGATGCCGTAGATACTTGCGGGTAGAATTCCTGCCATGACGAGTGCGAGGCAGATGAGGTTGGCTCCCGTCACCAGCACCGGCAGGAGGCGCAGTAGTTTTCGGTTCCGGAAGATGCTCGGACTTTCCGCCCATTGGCACAGTTCTGTTTCATCGGCGGCTTTTCCTTTGTACAGCAGGCCGAGGATACGGAAGCGCTGACGGAATTTCAGTTCCGGAGCCAGTTCGCTGACGGCTTCCTGGCGGCGGATGATTTCTTCCTTTCTCTCGAGATGTTTTCCCAGCCAGTGGGCGAGGCGGTGTTTCCCGGGCTGTGTGCAGGTACGGTTGATGTACTGGAAAAGGGAATGCGGACCGAAAACATCCAAATCATAGGTGTAGAGATGGGTGGGGTCGATGTATGCTTCGCCGTCATCGAAAGAAGACGTATCGTAATCCAGAGCGGCGAGTTCCTGCTCGTTGATTTCCATCTTCTTTTCCAGATAGTCCTTGCGACGAAACAGCCGGTTGTGGTATTTCATTAAAAATAGGAATGGCAGTAGGGTGATGAGGGCAATGCAGGCCAGTATACCCCAGCTCTCGCTCCAGAAATAGATAATTCCTACTACTCCTGCCACAAACAGCAGCAGGCGCAGGCTGCCGATGCGGTAAATCTTCTGTTGTACTTTATTCAGTTCTTGTCTTGCCTCTTCTGCCGTGTTGCGGTAGACGGCGCTGATTTTATCTATCGTATTTATTTGCTTCATACATGTTAAGTTTAAGGCAAAGATATACATTTTCAATTGTTTTTTCCGCGATTTTTTGTCTACTTCCGATAAAAAATGTACCTTTCGCTCACTAAAACAAAGTTTCAGAAAAGAGGAGGTTGGGATATGAAGAAGAGTTGGTTGTCAGGCGTTCTGATGTTGCTGGCGGTTTTGCCGGCGGCGGCGCAACAGGTAATGTATTCCAATCTGAAAGAGTTGGTGGAGAACCGTGGCGATACGGTTACCACGCTGAAGATTGAGAAGCGTACAAAGAACCAGATTTACCTCATGGGCGGTGCCGATTATCGTATTACGGTAGACGACAATCCCGGTCTTTGCCGTTATTTGAAGTCCCGTTGTTATGCTGTACGGGTAGATACCTCGCTTTATGTCAATTGCCGTAAGATGCGCTATAAGCGTTATCGCTTCGGGCAGTGGTATGCACCTGCCATGTGGCTCGGCGGAAAGGTTTACTTCTGTGCACAGCCTGTGGGACAAGCAGCCACCAGTACCATGACTCCCGATGATGCCACACGATTGGGCGGTGAAGTGGGAGACGCCATCAATGCTTCGGGACTGGTGCATGCCCGCGTCTATTACGAACTGAATCCCGAAACTGGAAAGTCCGAGTTCGTGGGACGTGAGCGAATGATGCAACTGCTTGCCGGATACCCGACACTGCACGCCGAATTCGAGAAAGAAACAAGCGAGTCGGCAGAGGTCATCGGCAAGTATCTGCGTGCACTCCGTCCATTAATCACTAACCATTAATCATTAATAAGATGATATTATTGCAAGACGTGCCCGATGGGTACGAATACTGCTTTGCGGGTAACGGGAAGTGCCCCAAAGCCTCTTCCTGCTTGCGGGCGATAGCGGCACAACTGTTGTCCGAGAGTGAAGGCCCCCAGCCACAGTCCGTTCGTGCGGTGAATCCTTTTTATGTCGGCAGCTTGTCCGGGTCCTCCACTTGTGCCCGTTACCGCTCCAGCGAGCAGCTGCACTATGCCCGCGGTATGACGCACCTTTTCAACGAAGTACCCACCAAGCTGCTTTTCACCGTGCGCCATCGCGTGATGGGATGCTTCTCTTGTGAACGCTATTACTATCATTGCCGCAAGGGCGAGCGCCCTATCTCTCCCGAAGAACAGCAACGGATAGCCCGGGTATTCAAGGCAGTAGGCATAAGCACCAAGCCTAAGTTCGACCGCTACGAGTATGCGGTAGCTTGGTGACCGGCTGCAAAGTCATTGCACGCCTTTTGCAGCGTCACTGCAAACCCGTTGCAGTCGCGCTGCAAAGCAGTTGCAGTATCACTGCAAATAGGTATGCAGTGGCACTGCAAAAAGCATGCACTCACTTTGCAGTGAGAAGTCTCTGTTGTTCACGTTGTTAAAGTATGAATACAATGAGGCCTTATCCTCCTTTTTTGGCCCGCTGTTTACAGATTGCAGAAGAAGGATACGAATACCGGTACACTCATATCAATTAATATTCCGTGGAATATAGCGATAGGAATCACATCCTTTCCGGAATATTGGGTGATGGAGGGTAGAAGTACATCCATCGAATTGACCCCTGCCGCCGATATAGGTGCCAGTTTGCCGAAATATTTCCGGATGAGCGGTGCACCCAGCAAAGCCATCATTTCACGGAAGATATTGGCAAGCAGGGCGATGGTGCCCAGTTCCGTGGCGAGTTGCAGACCTATGGAAGGTTCCTTGAATTGCGTAATCAGAATGGAGGAAAGCGAATAATAAGCAAATCCGCTACCCACCGCCATGCAGTCGAACACACTCCATTGGCTCAACAGCAGACTGGCGAAGGCGGAGAACAACAGTGTTCCCACAATGGTGGCCATCGGCACCAAAAGCATTTTGGGCCGCAGACTCTTGACCAGCTCCTTCAATTGCTTGTTGCTCCCGATGCCGATGCCCACCTGGAACATCAATGCATAGAGCACATACATGGATAAGTCGTGCAGGTCGAACTGAAAATCATTGGCTACTCCCATCAGGCAGCCGGCACAGAAAAATGCAACAACCATCAAACTTCCCTTCATCTCTTCTCTCCTTTCTTAAAAAATAGGTGAAACACCATCAGTGAGGCTAGCATGCTGCCTGTAATGCTCAGTGAGGCCAGTACGGCGGCCTGCCACCCGAATCTTCCCAGATTGTCAACAATCAGACGGTTGGAACCGATGGATACACCGAGTACAAAGAGCAGCAGTAAGATGGTGAGCGAGGCGCTTTTCTCCACTTTTTGCAACATCTGTACATTACGCATTAGGTATCCGATACCGATTCCTATAAACATGATGGATATAATTGTAAACATAAGTTTTTTTCTTTTTTGGGTGAATACATAGGTTAGTCCGGTTTTTCCGAACGGAAACTCCATACACGGCATCTCTCCCTCCTTTTCTCGGTAAGGGAAGTGCAAAATAGTAAGATGCAAATTGCAGGATAGTTAAATGAATCCGCTGAACCAATGTACGTGCACTATGAAGTGGCCGCATAAGGTCTTGTTGCCCCATGCAGCATTGCGCGTATTGTATCTTGTAGTTAAGTACTGGTTCATATCGTTTTTGAATTTCGGTGCAAAGGTAATGCTAGTTTGAATAATTTCCAAATAAATATTCATAATTTGTTTCGTGAAAAGATTCTTTGATGCGTGGAAGTTCCCGTAAAAACATTATTTTTGCAAGAGAATAGAGGAAAAACAAGAGCTCCTTTGTTTAGAAATATAGTTTTAAAAAGAGAAGAGATATGAAAAGATTGAGAGATTTAACTGCTGTTCTTGGCATGGTTGCTTTGGCTGCTTGCAACAATGCCTCCATTGAAGGCTCCTGGGTGGAGCCGGTTCCGGGAATGCCCGGCATGCAACAAGGTTTCGTTCTTGATAGGGACGGAAGCGCCTCTTCCATTAACATGGCCACCTTGAAATATGAGGCATGGAAAAAAGTAGGAAACCGGTTGTTACTTTCAGGTACCAGCATCGGCAATCACCAGAATATTTCTTTCACGGATACGCTGACAATAGAAAAACTGACGCAGGACAGCCTGATTCTCAAAAGAGGAGAGTTGCTCTTGAAATATGCCAGGAACAATGAAGCTCTGAATCAAAAAACAATACCTGCTGCGGTGCTTACCCCTGCCAAGAAACTTCTGTCGGTAAGAGGCGAGCTGGTCATCGGCCATGAGGTGCGTTCCTTCAAAGCCGAAGGAGATTCTGCCGATTATTGGATTGTGGATGAGACCGGAGAACTCATGCAAAAATATGATGATATGACGAAAGGAGTTAAAAACGGAAAACCGGTATACGTAGAGTTGGAAGTAATCGATATGGGCAAAGCCGATGACGGATTTGCCGCCGATTATGAAGGTGTCTATCAGATAATGAAAATCAATAAAATGGCTTTAAAATAGAAATCCTCTTTGTTGGTTTCTGACTAAAAGATAAATAATCCCGGCATTCCATTGCGAATGTCGGGATTTATTTCTATATTGCGGCAAATATAGCCCTCGTGGGCTGACACTTTGTAAATCCTTAATCTTTATAGGACATGGAGATAACCTTAAGTAAAACATTGCCTTCCTATCCTTCCTTTGTCGAGGGTATCCGGCGGGCACCCGACCGTGGCTACACCCTTACCCCTGCGCAGACGGCTACGGCATTGAAGAACGCTTTGCGCTACATCCCCAAAGAGCTGCACGAAACCCTCGCTCCGGAGTTCATGGAAGAACTGCGTACACGTGGACGTATCTATGGCTACCGCTACCGCCCGCAGGGCGACCTCAAAGCGAAACCCATCGATGAGTACAAAGGGAACTGTATTGAAGGCAAGGCCTTCCAGGTGATGATTGACAATAATCTTTGTTTCGACATCGCCCTTTATCCGTATGAATTAGTTACCTATGGTGAGACGGGACAGGTCTGTCAGAACTGGATGCAATACCGGCTCATCAAGCAGTACCTCGAAGTGTTGACGCGCGAGCAGACACTGGTTATCGAAAGCGGGCATCCGTTGGGACTGTTCAAATCCAAGCCCGAAGCGCCCCGTGTCATCATTACCAATGCGCTGATGGTGGGGCTCTATGATAATCAGAAGGACTGGCACACCGCTATGCAGATGGGCGTTGCCAACTACGGCCAGATGACTGCCGGAGGCTGGATGTACATCGGTCCGCAGGGCATTGTGCACGGCACCTTTAATACGCTGCTGAATGCGGGCCGTCTGAAGCTGGGCATTCCGCAGGATGGTGATTTGCGCGGACGCTTGTTTGTTTCTTCCGGTCTGGGAGGCATGAGCGGTGCGCAGCCCAAAGCTGCCGAGATGGCAGGGGCGGCGGCAATCATTGCCGAGGTGGATGCTTCCCGCATCGAAACCCGCCATACCCAGGGTTGGGTGGGACACGTTACGGATTCTCTGGAAGAAGCCTTCTCGCTGGCTCAAAAAGCGATGGATGAGTGCCGCCCGGTTTCTGTGGCCTATCACGGCAATGTCGTCGATTTGCTGGAATATGCGGTGCAGAAGCAGTTGCACATAGATTTACTTTCTGACCAGACTTCCTGCCATGCCACCTACGAGGGCGGTTACTGTCCCGTCGGACTGACGTTTGAGCAGCGTACCCGTATGCTACATGAAAATCCGTCGGAGTTCCGGTGCCTGGTGAATGTTTCCTTGGAGCGTCATTTCAAGGCTATAAAGAGGCTGGTGGAACACGGTACATACTTCTTCGATTATGGGAACTCCTTCATGAAAGCCGTCTACGATGCCGGTGTGAGCGAAATTGCGCGAGACGGGGACGATAAGAACGGCTTCATTTTCCCCAGCTATGTGGAAGACATTATGGGACCGGAATTGTTTGATTATGGTTATGGTCCGTTCCGCTGGGTGTGTCTCAGTGGAAAACATGAAGACTTGGTGAAGACCGACCGTGCGGCGATGGAATGTATCGACCCTACACGTCGCGGGCAAGATTTGGATAACTACAATTGGATTCGTGATGCGGAGAAGAACAATCTGGTAGTCGGCACGCAGGCTCGTATTCTCTATCAGGATGCCGTGGGACGCATGAATATAGCTTTGCGCTTCAATGAAATGGTGCGTAAGGGAGAGGTCGGCCCCATCATGTTGGGACGCGACCATCACGATGTCAGCGGTACAGACTCTCCATTCCGTGAAACATCCAATATCAAGGACGGCAGTAATGTCATGGCAGATATGGCGGTACAGTGTTTTGCCGGAAACTGTGCGCGTGGCATGAGCTTGGTGGCCTTGCACAATGGAGGTGGCGTAGGTATCGGAAAAGCCATCAACGGCGGTTTCGGCATGGTGTGCGACGGTAGTGAGCGGGTAGACGAAATCTTGCGTTCCGCCATGCTGTGGGATGTGATGGGTGGTGTGGCACGCCGTTCGTGGGCGCGTAACCCTCATGCCATGGAGACGAGTGAAGAGTTTAACCGTACGCATGCAGATGGCTATCATATCACGATGCCGTATGTGGCGGATGAGGATTTGATTAGAAGCATGTGTATATTCTCTCATTAGCATATTACTCACATTAGCATATTAGAATATTATGGACAGAATTATGGAATGCGTCCCCAATTTCAGTGAAGGGCGCGATTTGCAAAAGATAGATAAGATAGTGGCTCCTTTTCGGAGCAAACAAGGTGTGAAACTGTTGGATTACAGCAACGATGAAGACCATAACCGCCTCGTGGTGACCGTAGTGGGTGAGCCTGAACCGCTTCGTGATGCTGTGCTCGAAGCTATCGGCGTAGCGGTAGAGCTGATAGATCTCAATCACCATCAGGGACAGCACCCTCGTATGGGTGCTGTAGATGTAGTACCTTTTATCCCCATCCGGAATGTGACGATGGAAGAAGCTGTTGCCCTCTCCAAAGAGGTGGGCGAGGAGGTTGCAAAACGTTACAATCTTCCTGTCTTCTTATATGAAAAGTCTGCTTCTGCCCCTCATCGGGAGAATCTGGCCGCTGTCCGTAAAGGGGAGTTCGAAGGTATGGCCGAGAAGATAAAGCAACCGGAATGGCATCCCGACTTTGGATCGGCTGAACGTCATCCCACCGCAGGCACAGTAGCTATCGGTGCCCGCATGCCTTTGGTGGCCTATAACATCAACCTCAATACTCCCAGTCTGGAGATAGCCCATGACATCGCTAAGAAAATCCGTTTCATCGGCGGCGGACTGCGTTATTGCAAGGCAATGGGAGTGGAGTTGAAAGATCGCGGCATCACGCAGGTATCCATCAACATGACGGACTATACCCGCACCGCCCTCTACCGTGCTTTCGAACTGGTGCGTGTGGAAGCCCGCCGCTACGGTGTCAGCATTGTGGGCAGTGAGATTATCGGTCTGGTGCCGATGGAGGCCTTGATAGATACAGCGTCCTACTATCTGGGATTGGAGAACTTCTCCATGGAGCAAGTTTTAGAAGCACGAATGTAACCGAATTAAATAGTACTAACTTAATTCCCCTCCTTACGGGGGAGGGGTTAGGGGAGAGGCTTTATGACAGAGAACCTTATTATATTCAATGCCCGTGTCGTGACCCCCCTCGGTTTTTCCGCCCGTCGCGGCAGCGAGATGGAGCAACTGAGCATCATCGACAATGCTACGGTGGAAGTGACCGACGGTGTCATCACCTACGTCGGTCCCAACCGTGGAGAGGAGCGTGATGGCTATTATCAGCACTACTGGCATTACAATGCCCGCGGCAAGTGTCTGCTGCCCGGCTTTGTGGACTCACACACACATTTTGTGTTTGGTGGCGAGCGTGCCGAGGAGTTCTCCTGGCGTTTGAAGGGAGAGAGTTACATGTCCATCATGGAACGTGGAGGAGGCATCGTGAGTACGGTGAAGGCTACCCGTGCATGCAATTTCATCCAGCTGCGCAGCAAGGCGGAGGGCTTTCTGAAGCAGATGAGTGCTATGGGAGTGACTACCGTAGAGGGAAAGAGCGGCTACGGTCTGGACAAGGAAACCGAACTCCTGCAGCTTCGGGTGATGCGTAGCCTTAATAATGACGAGCACAAGCGTGTAGACGTTGTCTCCACTTTTCTCGGCGCACATGCTGTGCCTGCAGAATACAACGGGCGGACGGACGAATACGTGGACTACATTATCCGCGAAGTGATGCCCGTAGTGGTTCATAATAATTTGGCAGAGTTCTGCGATGTCTTCTGTGAGCAGGGTGTTTTCTCCATCGAACAGTCTCGTCGCCTTTTGCTAGCAGCCAAGGAAATGGGACTTGCCTTGAAACTCCATGCCGATGAAATTGTACCATTAGGTGGTGCTGGACTGGCTGCTGAACTTTCTGCCGTCTCTGCCGACCATCTGCTGCATGCTTCGGATGCGGACATCCGCGCCATGGCCAATAAAGAAGTTGTGGCGACCCTTCTTCCGCTGACAGCCTTTGCTTTGAAGGAACCCTATGCCCGTGGACGCGAAATGATTGATGCCGGTTGTGCCGTGGCTCTTGCCACCGACCTCAATCCGGGCAGTTGTTTCTCCGGTTCCATCCCCCTGACATTTGCCTTGGCGTGCATTTATATGAAAATGAGTGTTGAAGAGGCCATCACTGCCCTGACCTTGAACGGTGCAGCCGCCTTGAACCGTGCGGACAGCATTGGTAGTATCGAGGTGGGCAAAAAAGGGGATTTTGTAGTCCTCGATACGGACAATTATCATTTTTTGCCCTATTACGTCGGGATGAATTGTGTCAATACCACCGTGAAGAACGGAGTTCTTTATCCGGGACTTTAGAGCTCCTTGAACATTAATATTTAATCCTTAATAATTTATTACCATGTTAGTTGATTTGACAGTAAAGGAATTTTTGAATAAAGTGGCGGGTAGTGATCCCGTCCCCGGTGGCGGTAGTATTGCCGCTTTGAACGGTGCCATTGCTTCTGCTCTTGCCGCTATGGTTGCCAACCTCACCATCGGCAAGAAAGGTTATGAACTTCACGAAGAGCTGATGCGCCATGTCTCCGGAGTTGCCTTGCAGCAGAAGGGAGCTTTTGTGGAAGATATAGACCGCGACTCTGAGGCCTACAACAAGGTGTTTGCCTGCTTCAAGATGCCGAAAGCTACGGATGAGGAAAAAGCGGCGCGCAGTGCTGCCATTCAGGAGGCTACCAAGTTTGCTGCCCTTGTTCCCATGCAGGTGGCACGCAATGCGTATGAGTTGATGACAGTCATCATGGATATAGCCCGCATGGGCAATCGCAATGCCGTTACGGATGCTTGTGTAGCCATGATGTCTGCCCGTTCGGCTGTGCTGGGCGCACTGATGAATGTACGCATCAACCTGGGTTCGTTGAAGGACAAGGAGTTTGTGTCCAAGCTCCAAAGTGAAGCCGATGAATTGGAACACTTGGCTTGTGCGAAAGAAAAGGAATTGTTGGACGAAATCAATCAAGAGCTGAAAGTATGAACAATGTCTATTACGTAGGTTCCGGTGAGCTGACCTTCGACCTCATCGAACGCATCATTAATGAAAACTTGAAACTGGAGCTGGCTCCGGAAGCCAAGCTGCGGATACAGAAGTGCCGCGATTATCTGGACAAGAAGATTGCGGAGTCGGAAGAACCCTTGTATGGCATTACCACCGGTTTCGGCTCGTTGTGCAGCAAGAGCATTTCGTCGGACGAGCTGGGTACCTTGCAGGAGAATCTCATCAAGAGCCATGCTTGCAGTGTGGGCGAGGAGATACGTCCCGTCATCATCAAGCTGATGATGTTGCTCAAGGCGCATGCCCTCTCTTTGGGGCATAGCGGTGTGCAGGTTATTACCGTGCAGCGTATCCTCGACTTTTTCAATAACGACGTGATGCCTATTGTGTATGACCGTGGTTCACTGGGCGCCTCCGGCGATCTGGCTCCTCTGGCCAACCTCTTCCTGCCGCTTATCGGTGTGGGCGATGTTTATTATAAAGGAAAGAAGCGCGAGGCTATCAGCGTGCTCGACGAGTTCGGCTGGGAACCGGTGAAGCTGATGAGTAAAGAGGGATTGGCATTACTCAACGGCACCCAGTTTATGAGTGCCAACGGTGTCTTTGCCATTCTCAAAGCCTTTCGTCTCTCCAAGAAAGCCGACTTGATTGCCGCCCTTTCCCTGGAAGCTTTCGACGGACGTATCGATCCCTTCATGGACTGTATCCAGCAGATTCGTCCACACAAGGGACAGATAGAAACGGGTGCCAACTTCCGCAAGCTATTGGAAGGCAGCGAGCTGGTAGCTCGTCCCAAGCAGCATGTGCAAGACCCTTATTCGTTCCGTTGCATCCCTCAGGTGCATGGGGCAACGAAAGACGCCATCCGTTACGTGTCTTCCGTTCTGCTGACGGAAATCAATTCCGTGACTGACAATCCCACTATCTTCCCCGATGAGGACCGTATCATTTCGGGCGGTAACTTCCACGGCCAGCCGCTTGCCATCTCCTACGACTTTCTCGGCATCGCCCTGGCAGAACTGGGCAATATATCCGAGCGGCGCATCGCCCAGCTTATCATGGGGTTGCGCGGACTTCCGGAATTCCTTGTTGCCAATCCAGGTCTGAACTCCGGTTTCATGATTCCGCAATATGCCGCCGCATCTATGGTGAGCCAGAACAAAATGTACTGCTATGCCGCCAGCAGCGACTCCATCGTTTCCTCCAACGGGCAGGAAGACCACGTCAGCATGGGTGCCAATGCAGCTACTAAGCTTTATCGCATTATGGATAATCTGGAGCATATCCTTGCCATCGAACTGATGAATGCCGCTCAGGGCATTGACTTCCGCCGTCCGGCAAAGACTTCTCCCGTTTTGGAGCGTTTCCTGCACGAATACCGCAAGGAAGTTCCCTTTGTGAAGGAGGACATCGTGATGTATAAGGAAATCCATAAGACAGTCGCTTTCCTCAACCGGACAAAGTTTGATTATTAGGAACTTCCCAATAAATCTGCCAGAAACATAATAATTATTAATCTGTTAACAATAAGAAAGGAAACTTAATTGGCGAATTGAGTTTTCTTTCTATATTTGTCTCGTTTTATTCCGATAATGAATAAAAATAGTTTTAGTTTAGAAAGGGAAGAAAAATGGGCGAACACACGAAGCATTCAACATCACGGGTGGAACTAAGGGAACGTATCATTCTGGCCGCTGTAGAATTATTTACAACAAATGGAATAAAAAGTATCACGATGGATGAGATTGCAGCATCTTTGGGTATCTCTAAGCGCACTCTTTACGAAGTTTTTCCGGATAAGGAAACCTTGCTGGAAGAATGTATCCTGAAGTCCCAGAAGGATGGTGATATTTTTGTGAAAGAAGTCATAGAGACTTCCAACAACGTATTGGAAGTTTTGTTGAGATGTTATCAGTGGAGCATAGAGCGTTTTCATGCCACGAACAAGAAGTTTTTTGAGGATATCAAGAAATATCCCAAGGCTTATCAGTTGATGAAGAACAACCGGAACCGGAGCTCGGAAGATACCGTGAACTTTTTCAAAGAGGGCGTGAAGCAAGGCATTTTCCGTGATGATGTGAATTTTGCTATTATCAATCTGCTTGTGCGCGACCAGCTCGATTTGCTGATGAATTCGGACATCTGCAATGAGTATTCTTTCCTTGAAGTGTACGAATCTATCATGTTCACTTTCTTGCGCGGTATCTCTACGGAGAAGGGTGCCCGTGTCCTGGAGGACTTTATCTGCGAATATCGCAAGAATCAGGTAAAGCCGGATGAAACGAAGGAGTAGTTTTAATAAATAATCTATTTTTGATTTATGAAGATGCAGAGATTTTGGGTAGGCAGAGCACTACTGTTGGCAGTTGCTGTGCTGTATGCCGGCGGCTATGTGCGCGCACAAGAGACAAAGGATACCCTGACCCTGACCCTTGACCGTGCCTTGGAGATTGCTTTAAGCGACAATCCTACCATAAAGGTGGCGGAGGAAGAAATTGCTTTGAAGAAAGTGACTCACAAGGAAACCTGGCAGAACTTGCTTCCGCAGGCAAGCATTGACGGTACGTGGAATCATACCATCAGTGCGGCACAGATGAATCTTGGCGGACAGTCGTTCAAGATGGGTATGGACAATTCGAATACGGTAAGCGGGGTGCTGAATATCAGTTTGCCCATATTCGCCCCTAGCGTATATAAGGCCATGTCGATGACGAAGACAGACATTGAACTGGCTGTGGAAAAGTCACGGGCTTCTAAGCTGGACTTGGTGAACCAGGTAACTAAGGGTTACTATCAGCTGATGCTGACGCAAGACTCCTACGATGTGTTGCAGAAGAGCTATAAGCTGGCAGAAGACAACTACAACATTGTCAATGCCAAGTATCAGCAGGGTGCCGTCAGTGAGTTCGATAAAATCAGTGCCGAGGTGCAGATGCGCAGCATTAAGCCGAATGTGATTTCGGCGGGTAATGCCGTGACGTTGTCCAAGTTGCAGTTGAAGGTACTGATGGGAGTAACGGCCGATGTGGATATAGAGATTGCCGACAATCTCGGCAACTATGAGACGGAGCTGTTTGCCAATGAACTGAATCAGCCCGCTGCCAATCTGAACAATAATACGACGATGAAGCAGTTGGACTTGAACCGGAAGATGCTCAATCAGAACATCAAGTCACTCCGTACCAACTTCATGCCTACTTTGGGTATGAATTATTCTTACCAATACCAGTCACTCTACAACGAGGACTGGAACATCCTCGATTATAATTGGAGCGGAAGTTCCGCACTGATGTTTACGCTGAGCATTCCTTTGTATAAGGCAAGCAATTTCACCAAGCTCAAGTCCAACCGTATTCAGATACGTCAGTTGGAGCAGAACCGTCTGGACACAGAGCGCAAGCTGAACATGCAGATTACCAGCTATCAGAACAATATGGCTGCCAGTTCCGAGCAGGTTGTCAGCAACCGCGAGAATGTGATGCAGGCACAGAAAGCTGTGCAGATTGCCGGTAAACGCTATGAGGTAGGTAAAGGTACGGTGTTGGAGCTGAACACTTCGCAAGTGCAGCTTACGGAGGCTGAACTGACTTACAATCAGTCCATCTATGATTATCTGGTTGCGAAGGCTGACCTTGACCAAGTACTGGGAAAGGATTATATTGCAGGGAACGAAGAATGAAGAACTAAGAATGAAGAATAGAAATAAAAACAACGATATGAAAAAAGGTTTTCAATGGATGGTCCTGCTGGTGGTTGCCATGCTGGGGGCATGTAGCGGAGGTAGTGATAAAGCTGCTGCTGAGAAGGTGGACGAAAAGCCGAGGGTGAAACTGGCCGAGGTATCGTCCCGTCCCGTGGAACAGATTCAGGAATACACCGCTACGGTGGAAGCCGAAGTAAAAAACAATATTGCTCCCTCTTCTCCGGTGCGTATAGACCGCATCTTTGTGGAGGTGGGCGACCGCGTGTCGAAAGGCCAGAAGCTGGTCAGCATGGATGCTGCCAATCTGAAGCAGATAAAATATCAGCTGGACAACCAGCAGATAGAGTTCAAGCGTATTGACGAGTTGTATAAGGTAGGCGGTGCCTCCAAATCGGAGTGGGATGCCGCCAAGATGAATCTCGACATCCGTGAGACTTCCTATAAGAATCTCTTGGAGAACACCTCGTTGCTCAGTCCCATTAATGGAGTGGTGACGGCACGTAATTACGATAACGGAGATATGTATGGCGGTGGAGAGCCGGTACTGGTAGTGGAGCAAATCACTCCGGTAAAACTATACATCAACGTATCCGAAGGCTACTTTACCAAAGTGAAGAAGGGCGCTCCCGTATCTGTGAAAGTGGATGTCTATGGTGACGAGGAGTTCGAAGGCAAAATCAGCCTTGTTTATCCTACCATCAACCCGGCTACCCGTACTTTCCCGGTAGAGATACAGCTTGTTAACCGTGACCAGCGTGTACGTCCGGGAATGTTTGCCCGTGCCACGCTGAATTTCGGAATACGGGACCACGTGGTCGTTCCCGACCTGGCCATTGTGAAGCGTGCCGGTTCAGGCGACCGCTATGTCTATGTCTACAAGGACGGCAAGGTGTCTTATAATAAGGTAGAACTTGGCCGTCGTATGGATACGGAGTATGAGTTGATTTCCGGTGTAGACAATAACTCTCAAGTTGTTATTGCCGGGCAGTCTAAATTAGCCGATGGTGTGGAAGTTGAGGTAGAAAAATAATATGGTAATGTGGTAATGTGATAATATGCTAATGTGCCGATGTAGCTACATTGCGCAGCCAATTAGCATATTAGCACATTGGCAAATTAAAGAATTAATTTATGAGTTTATACGAAGGAGCGGTTAAGAAACCGATTATGACCTCGCTCTGCTTCCTGGCAGTGGCTATATTTGGTCTGTTCTCTCTGTCGAAATTGCCGGTAGACCTTTATCCGGATATCGAGACCAACACCATTATGGTGATGACTACCTATCAGGGTGCCAGTGCCTCGGACATTGAGAACAACGTGACTCGTCCGTTGGAAAACGTGCTGAACTCGGTCAGTAATCTGAAGCATATCACCTCCCGTTCGTCGGAAAATATTTCTGTAATTACGCTGGAGTTTGAGTATGGATATGACATAGACGTGCTGACGAACGACGTGCGTGATAAACTGGACATGGTGAGCTCCATGCTGCCCGATGAGGTCGAAACTCCCATCATCTTCAAGTTCAGTACGGATATGATTCCTATCCTGCTGCTCTCCGTGCAGGCAGAGGAGAGCCAGCCGGCTCTTTATAAAATATTGGATGACAACGTGGCGAATCCCTTGGCGCGTGTGCCAGGTGTGGGTACGGTGTCTATTTCGGGTGCCCCCAAACGTGAGGTCAATGTATATTGCGACCCCAATAAATTGGATGCCTACAGCCTCTCAGTAGAAACTATCAGCTCTATTATCAGTGCCGAAAACCGGAATACGCCGGGCGGTACGTTCGATGTGGGTAACAATACCTATTCGCTGCGTGTGGAAGGTGAGTTCAAGGATCCCAAAGAGATGGAGAACATCGTGGTAGGTACGCATAACGGTGCTTCCGTCTATCTGCGCGATGTGGCAAAAGTTGTGGACTCTGTGGAGGAACGTGCACAGAAGACGTATAGCAACGGTGTGCAGGGCGCCATGATTGTGGTGCAGAAACAATCGGGTGCCAATTCTGTAGCCATTTCGCAGAAGATAATTGATATGTTGCCGCAGTTGCAGAAGTCACTGCCGAGCGATGTGAAGCTGGGGATCATTGTCAATACTTCCGAAAACATTCTGAATACGATAGACAGCTTGGAGGAAACCATTATGTACGCTATGCTGTTCGTTATCTTGGTGGTGTTCGTTTTTTTGGGGCGTTGGCGTGCCACGGTCATTATTTGTATCACCATACCGATGTCATTGGTTGCCTCGTTCATCTATCTGGGTATCATCGACGGTGGTTCACTGAATATCATTTCGCTCTCTTGTCTTTCCATTGCTATTGGTAATGTGGTGGACGACGCCATTGTGGTACTCGAGAATGTAACGACCCATATTGAACGGGGTTCCGAACCGAAGCAGGCAGCGATACATGCCACGAACGAGGTGGCCATCTCCGTAATTGCATCTACGCTGACTATGATTGCGGTATTCTTCCCATTGACGATGGTAAGTGGCATGTCCGGTGTGCTATTCCGTCAGTTGGGATGGATGATGTGTGTGATTATGACGGTTTCCACAGTTTCAGCCTTGTCATTCACTCCGATGATGTGTGCGCAGCTTCTGCGTTTGCAGAAAAAGCAGAGTAAGATGTTCCTTACGCTCTATACGCCGATTCAGCGTGCGCTGGACGGTCTTGACGTGTGGTACCAGAACCGGTTGAACTGGGCTGTGCGCCATCGTCTGACGGTTATGGCAGGCTGTGCCGCATTTTTTGTGGCAAGTCTGTTCTGTGCCAAGTACATAGGTACCGAGTTCTTCCCGGCAGCAGACAATAGCCGCATCGGTATCAACCTTCAGTTGCCCATCGGGGCCCGTGTGGAACGTGCGGAAGCGTTGGCTTCGGAACTGACAAACAAGTGGATGACGCGCTACGGAGATATGATGAAAGTTTGCAACTACACTGTGGGGCAGGCGGACTCTGACAATACGTTTGCTTCCATGCAGGACAACGGTAGTCATATCATTAGTTTCAATATCAGTCTGGTGAGTCCGGGAGACCGTGACGTGACACTGGAAACCGTTTGCGACGAAATGCGTGAGGACTTGAAGGGGTATCCCGAATTGGACAAGGCGCAGGTTATTCTGGGCGGTAGCACAGGCGGCATGAGCGCCCAGGCAAGTGCCGACTTTGAGGTTTATGGTTACGACTTCACCGCGACGGACAAAGTGTCAGCCGAACTGAAAGAGAAATTGTTGCAGGTGAAAGGTGTGAGTGAAGTGAATATCAGCCGTCAGGATTATCAGCCCGAATATCAGGTGGACTTTGACCGTGAGAAGCTGGCATTGCATGGCTTGAATCTTTCTACTGCCTCCAACTATCTGCGTAATCGTGTAAATGGTGCTTTGGCATCTTATTATCGCGAAGATGGTGACGAGTACGACATCCGTGTGCGTTACGCTCCCGAATTCCGTACAAAGATTGAAGATTTGGAGAACATCCTTATTTATACGCCTTCCGGTGAGGGTATCCGCGTGAAAGACCTCGGCAAAGTAGTCGAGCGTTCTGCTCCTCCTACCATCGAACGTAAAGACCGTGAGCGTATTGTTACTGTATCTGCGGTTATTTCGGGAGCACCTTTGGGCGATGTGGTGGCCAATGGTAATGCTATAATTAATAAGATGGACCTACCAAGTGGTGTTTCTATCCAGATTTCGGGTTCGTATGAGGACCAACAGGATTCATTCTCCGACTTGGGAACGCTGGCTGTATTGATTGTTATTCTCGTATTCATTGTGATGGCAGCTCAGTTTGAGTCTTTGAGTTATCCGTTCATCATCATGTTTTCCATTCCATTTGCATTCAGCGGTGTGTTGATGGCATTATTCTTTACGGGAACCAATTTGAATGTGATGTCGCTTTTGGGTGGAATCATGTTGATTGGTATTGTGGTGAAGAACGGTATCGTACTCATCGACTACATCACGCTTTGCCGCGAACGTGGTCAAGCGGTGCTTCACTCTGTAGTCACGGCAGGTCGCAGCCGTTTGCGTCCGGTATTAATGACTACACTGACCACTATCCTCGGTATGGTGCCGATGGCTGTAGGGCAGGGTGAAGGTGCCGAGATGTGGCGTCCGTTGGGGGTTGCCGTAATTGGCGGTCTGACGGTATCTACCATTCTGACATTGATTCTTGTCCCTGTACTCTATTGCTCGTTTGCAGGTGTTGGTATTCGGCGCACACGTAAGAAGATTAAGAAAGACCGTGAGCTGAATGATTATTACCAGTTGCATAAGGAGAAGATGACGAAACCACGTAAACAATGATTAATCATTATCCGTTAATCATTAAACATTAATCACTAAACATTATATAGCGTGAAATCAGTATTTATAACATTCGACCAAGCGTTCTTTGAACGTATCATGGCATTGCTTGATCGCCACAACTGCCGCGGCTTCAGCTATTGGCAGCAAGTACAGGGGCGTGGCAGTAAGACGGGAGAACCGCACTATGGCAGCCATGCCTGGCCCAGTATGTGTTCCGCCATCATCACTATCATAGATGAGGCTAAGGTGGCTCCGTTGCTCGAAGCGCTCCATCGGATGGACAAGGAGACCGAGCAACTCGGACTCCGTGCTTTTGTTTGGAATATCGAACAGACCATTTAATCGGGTCTGCTCTGTCTATAACCATTATCCCCAGAGAAAAAATCTTGTTTCTTCGGGGATAATTCTTTTTTGTCCGGAGAGATTTTTCAACCTATATCTATATCTTTGCGTCCACATTAGGTATGGAAAAGAATTCATTGAAATATACGGGTCTGTTGGCGTTTATCGTATGGGGTGCATTGTTGCTGATGCATCTGTTGCCAAGTATTACGATGGGTAGCCGTGTGCTGAGGCGTGTGGATATCTTGGGGGACGTGCGTCGTCCTTCCAAGCCGGTGAGTGAGCCGGACAGCCTGCTGCCTCCGCCCCCGAAGGTGAAGCCCGCCTTTGTGGACACCTGCCGTGCGGGCATGACGTGCATTGAAGATTATAGTGATTCTACCATGCGTGGCATGACGCGGTTCTATCAGGCACTCGACGAGCTTGCCAAAGCACCCCGTCCGGTTCGTATCGCCTACTTCGGCGACTCCTTTATCGAAGCGGATATTCTGACGGCTGATTTACGCGAGATGCTTCAGCAGAAATATGGCGGTTGCGGAGTAGGTTTTGTCACCATTACGTCCATGACCAGTGGCTTCCGCCCTACAGTGCGTCATTCCTTCAGCGGATGGGAGAGTCATTCTGTCATGGACTCCGTGTTCTTTGACCGTAGCAAGCTGGGAGTCTCCGGACATTACTTTATTCCGAATACCGGTGCTTATGTGGAACTGCGGGGGCAGAAGAACTATGCCTCCCGTCTGGACACCTGCCAGCGTGCCAGTATTTTTTTCTATAACCGTGGCACAACCACCCTTTCTGTCCGCGTCAATCGTGGCGAAGCAACTACTGAGACTTTTGAGCCGATTGATGATTTGCAGGAGATGACGGTAGAGGGAAATATCGGTTCTGTCCGTTGGACGGTGGAAAGTGCGGACTCCACCTTGTTTTATGGCCTTGCCATGGACGGTACTTCCGGCATTGTGCTGGATAACTTCTCACTGCGTGGCAGCTCCGGCCTCTCCCTCCGTTCTGTTCCCGTGTGGATGATGCGCGAGTTCAACGAACAGCGTCCTTACGATTTGATAATCCTGCAGTACGGACTGAATGTGGCTACAGAGCGCGGACGGAATTACGACAAGTACATTGCCGGCATGCAGACAACGGTGCAGCATCTCAAGGAGGCCTTTCCGCAAGCAGCCATCCTCATAGTCAGCGTGGGCGATAGGGACTATAAGACCGAAGAAGGAGAGCTGCGTACCATGCCTGGCATCAAGAATCTGGTTCGTTATCAGCAGAATCTGGCAGCGGATGAGGCTGTCGCTTTCTGGAACATGTTCGAGGCCATGGGTGGGGAAGGCAGCATGGCAGACATGGTGCATGCCAAGCCGTCACTGGCCAATTATGATTATACGCACATCAACTTCCGTGGTGGAAAGCATCTTGCGGGATTACTTTATGAGTCTTTGATTTATGGCAAGGAACAGTATGACAGAAGGAGGGCCTACTATGAAGAGGAGCCATAAGGAGGATTTACGATTGTACGATTTACGATGTATGATTTGCTGCGCGGTGCTGGTACTGATTGCGGCGATACGGCCGCTCCATGCACAAGACATACTGCCAGGCAGCCTTTCGTGTCATACCGGTGGAGCGGATTGTGATACTCTCTGCCTCTATTCCCAACGTACGGATACGGTGTCTGTCCCTTTGATAACTTTTCCCGCCGCATTCCGGCAAATGAAGGAGAATGTACTTACCGACAGTCTGGGTATTCTTAATCCTTTCTGGGAGAAGTTGCGTCTGTCCCGGCTGGGCGCTTCCGCTGATACGCTTCGCATCGTACATGTGGGCGACAGCCATATACGCGGCCATATCTTCCCCCGTACCACCGGTGCGTTGATGCAGGACACTTTCGGGGCAGTCTCTTATACCGATGTAGGTATCAACGGTGCATTTTGTACTACTTTCACCCGTCCGGACCGTATTGCTGATATTGCGGCTCTACATCCCGACCTGCTTATTCTTTCCTTCGGGACGAACGAAAGCCATAACCGCCGTTACAATACAATGTTGCACTATCGCCAGATGGATGACCTTGTACGCATGCTTCGCGAGAAACTGCCGAATGTACCGATGTTGATGACCACTCCTCCGGGCTCTTACGAGAGTTTCCGGCAGCGTCGCCGTCGTCGGACCTATAAGATTAATCCGCGTACTGCCGTTGCCGTGCAGACCATCCGCCGCTATGCCGATGAAAACGGATTGGCGGTATGGGACATGTACGAAATACTTGGCGGTACCCACCGTGCCTGCCTCAACTGGCAGGAAGCCGGATTGATGCGTCCGGACCATGTACATTATTTGCCGGACGGTTACCGCCTGCAAGGCGAGCTGTTCTGCCAGGCCTTGTTAAAAGCTTATAACGATTATGTGGAATATTGAAGAATTTTTATCCGGATTGAATATAGACTTGGACCGTTTGCGCGATGTCTTCACTTATGACCCGCAAGCCCCGATGATATTCAGCAGTGGTATTTTCCTCTGGCTGTTTGTCGCTTTTATATTGGTTTATCTGTTGTTGCAACGCCGGACGACGGCGCGTTTGCTGTTTGTCACCTTGTTTTCCTATTACTTCTATTATAAAAGTAGTGGCACTTATTTTTTCCTGCTTGGACTGGTGACGGTCTGTGACTTTTTCATTGCACGTTTGATGGCACGCGAGGCTATTCCCTGGCTACGTAAGGCATGGGTTGTGTTGAGTCTGTTCATCAATTTGGGATTGTTGTGTTACTTCAAGTACACCAATTTCCTGGGCGAAACTTTTGCCTCGCTGACGGGAGGAACGTTCACGGCAATGGATATTTTCCTTCCGGTGGGCATCTCTTTTTTCACTTTTCAGTCGTTGAGCTATACGATAGATGTGTATCGTCGCCAGATAACGCCTCTGGGCAGTTTATTGGATTATGCTTTTTATGTTTCCTTCTTTCCCCAGTTGGTGGCGGGGCCTATTGTACGTGCCCGTGATTTCATTCCGCAAATCCGCCGTCCACTGTTTGTCTCCAGGGAGATGTTCGGGCGTGGAATCTTCCTCATCGTGAGTGGACTCTTCAAGAAAGCGGTCATATCGGACTATATCAGCGTCAACTTCGTAGAGCGTATCTTTGATAATCCTACTCTTTATTCGGGGGTGGAGAATCTGATGGGTGTCTATGGCTATGCCTTGCAGATTTATTGCGACTTCTCCGGTTACAGTGATATGGCTATTGGCATTGCCTTGTTGCTGGGTTTCCATTTCAATATCAACTTCGATTCTCCCTATAAGTCCGCTTCCATTACGGAGTTCTGGAGGCGGTGGCACATCTCGCTTTCCAGTTGGTTGCGCGACTATCTTTATATCTCTTTGGGAGGCAACCGGAAGGGGAAAATCCGCCAGTACGCCAATCTCATCATTACCATGTTCCTGGGTGGCTTGTGGCATGGAGCTTCGTGGAATTTTGTCCTTTGGGGGATGACGCACGGTGTTGCGCTTGCAGCCCACAAGTGCTGGATGACGCTCACCGGACATAAGAAAGGTGCGGAAAGCCGTGGCATTCGCCGGTTCTTCGGGGTGCTTATTACTTTCCATTTTGTTTGTTTCTGCTGGATATTCTTCCGTAATGCGGAGTTTTCCACATCAATGGATATGCTGAGGCAGATATTCACTACTTTCCGTCCGCAACTCTTCCCGCAGTTGGTGGCAGGCTATTGGGAAGTGTTCGCATTGATGGCATTGGGATATTTTCTGCATTTTGTGCCCGACAGTTGGGAACGTGCCTGCACAAAAACAGTAATCCGCCTTCCCTTGTTGGGAAAGGCGGTACTGGTGCTTGCTGTAATCTATCTGGTCATTCAGATGAAAAGTTCGGAGATACAGCCGTTTATTTATTTCCAGTTCTGATTACTTCTTCTCGGTAGCAGTGGAGTCTGCCTGCTGTCGGAAGGGTTCCCGGTAGTTGAGCCCGTCTCTCCGGTAGAGGCTGATGAGTCCGGCCAGTCGGGTAGTGAAGTTTGTATAATCTTTCTTTTCCTGTTGTGTCCATTGTACTTCGGCAAGGGCGGCCATACGGGGGAGAACCATATACTCTACCTGCTCGCTGGTCGGGATGTATTCTGTCCAAAGGTTGGCTTGTGCGCCGAGTATGTGCTTGGCTTGTTCTTCGGTCAGTGAGGCGGTAGGATTCAGACTGTATACTTTTTCCAATGGGACAAAGCCTCCGATGGCAAATGGTTCGTGCCGGGTATCCTCACTTTGGTAATAATCAAAGTAGCAATAGTCGTTGGGTGTCATTATCACGTCGTGTCCCAGTTGGGCCGCTTTGATTCCTCCTGCCGAGCCACGCCATGACATAACAGTTGCGTTAGGAGCGACGTCGCCTTCCAGAATCTCATCCCAGCCGATAATCCGGCGTCCTTTACTATTGAGGAACTTTTCGATACGTGTCATGCAATAACTCTGCAGACGGTCTTCGGCTGTATGGTTCTTGTCGGATTTCAATTTTTCGGTTCTGATACGCGCCTGGCATTTGGGACACTTTTCCCAACGGGTGCGGGGAGCTTCGTCACCGCCGATGTGGATGTATTTGGAAGGGAATATATCAATGATTTCGGCCATGACATCTTCGAGGAACTGCATGGACTTTTCGTTGCCGATGCACAGCACATCTTCGAATACTCCCCAACGTGGACACACTTCATACGGTCCACCGGTGCATCCCATTTCGGGATAGGCGGCCAGTGCGGCAAGCATGTGTCCGGGCAGGTCTACTTCGGGGATGACCGTGATATAGCGCTCCTCGGCATATTTTACGATTTCCTTGGCTTGTTCCTGCGTATAGAAACCGCCATATCGGGTATTGTCATACTCTTCGGTATTCCGGCCGATGACGGTACGGTCGCGCCAGGCGCCAATTTCCGTCAGCTTGGGATATTTCTTTATTTCTATTCTCCAGCCTTGGTCTTCGGTGAGGTGCCAGTGAAAGGTATTCATATTGTGAAGTGCCAGTAAATCTATGTATTTCTTGATGAACTCAATGGGGAAGAAGTGGCGGCCCACATCGAGGTGCATGCCTCGGTAGCTGAAGCGGGGTTCATCCTGGATGCTGCCGGCAGGCAATAGGATAGAGGTGGCTTTGGTTTCGGCAGGGATTGATTTACGCAGGGTTTGTATACCGTAGAACACTCCGTTCTCGGTCTGGCCGTTTAGGGTCACCCGGTCGGCTTTGACGGTCAGCACATAGCCTTCCCGGTTGCGGATAGCCGGATCCAGTCCTAATGTGATGGCGTCTTTGGGCGCTTCGCTCCCCGGGGCAAGGGCTTCTGTCTGGAGGGTGTGGCCGGTGGACTGGCTGATGTATTCAGCCAGAAACTCAGCATTGCGTTTCAAAAGTTCATTGTTTTCGGGGTAGGCGATGATGGTACCGGCATTCAGGTTGAAGGGAGATTCCTGACTCAAGGCAACTTCCTGGGGCAGGGGGATGACTTGATAGTTGGCTGTTGTTTCTACCCCGCATGAAGAGCAGGCCAGGACGAGGGTACCTGCAAGGAGCATGTGTGTAAGTTTTCTCATGGCATTGAATTGATTAAATTAGTGTCTGACAAATATACGCAAAAAATACTAAAGAGGTAGAGGATAAGGGGGATTTATGTATGCTTATGCTTCAGTTCTCTTTGCTCTATACTCCTTGAGTGACATTCCCGTGTGTTTCTTGAAATATCGTCCGAAAAAAAACTGGTCGGGAAAACGGTATTTGTCGGCAATCTCTTTCAGTATTAGCTGTCGCCGGCTTGGTACTGACCAGTTGCGGCATCTATACCAAATACCAGCGCCCGGAGGACATCACAACCGATGGACTTTATGAACACGATTTGGACGGGCAAAGTTTGGATAGCCTGAGTCTGTTTGCGGCATCGGACACTGTCTCCATCGCCTCCCTTTCCTGGCTCGAGCTTTTTACGGACACGCAATTATAGTCGCTCATCGAGCAAATCTTGCAAGGCAACACCGACTTGCTTTCCGCCCAGCAATGCATCAGGGAGGCAGAAGCCACGCTGATGTCGGCCAAACTTTCGTACCTGTCTTCGTTTATGCTCACTCCGCAGTGTGGCGTCAGCAGTTTCGACAATTCCAAAGGTTCGTGGACCTATTCCGGTATTGCCTCGGCAAGTTGGAGAGTCGATATTTGGGCTAATTTGACCAGTGCCATGCGCTGCTCCAAAGCGCTCTACCTTCAAAGTTTGGAGTACGAACAAGCCGTCAGCACTTCGCTGATAGCTATGTGGCCAACCTTTACCTTGCTGATACTTGACGAGCAATACCGCATTTCCGAAGAAACAGCCGCCAGTTGGCGCGAAAGTGCACGCACCATGCGAGCCATGATGGCTGCAGGCATGACGAACGAGGCGAGTGTTTCGCAATCCGAAGCCAACTGTCGCCCAGGTGGAAGCTTCGCTGCTCGACCTCCGGCAGCAGGTAAGGGAAATGCCGCCCGTTCTGCTTTCTACCCCTCCATCACCCTGAGCGGTACAGCTGGCTGGACCAACTCGGCAGGAAGCATGATTGTCAATCCCGGAAAACTTCTTCTGTCTGCCATCGACTCGCTGACACAACCCTTGTTCAACAAAGGGCTGAACGTGGCACAGCTCAAGATGCCAAAGCACAGCAGGAAGAAGCCAGGCTCGCTTTTCAGCAAGTTTTGCTTAATGTCGGCAGCGAAGTGAACAATGCTCTGACCCAAGTGCAGGTAACCCGTGGAAAGACGGAGCTCTGCACAAGGCAGATAACTTCACTGGAAACTACCGTCCGCAGCACCCGGTTACTGATGCGGCACGGCACCTCCACCTATCTGGAAGTGCTCACTGCCCAGCAGGGGCTACTCTCTGCCCAACTGACACAGGTAGCCCACCGCTTTGATGAAATACAAGGTATCATCAATTTTTATCAAGTCCTCGGTGGAGGACGGGAGTAAAATATACTCTTTCTCATCTTCATTCTCTTGCTCCTCTATCAATCCGGCATTTCCTTTTTTGTGGAAATCCGGCGGTAGAGGAACTTTCATATAAGCGGGCTATGGCAAAAAAAACTACGGTCTCCTGCCGTCAAACCGGGACAAACTTTATAACTTTGCGGCATACGACATAAAAATCTATTGATTATGAACTGCAAATCCTTGTTTTTTCTGGCTATTTTTTCCCTGCCCCTTATATCAGGGGTGTTTGCTCAAAAGAAAGTTTCTATTCTTGGCGATTCCTATTCCACTTTTTACGGTCATGTCTCTCCTGCCGCCAATCTCTGCTGGTATGGAGTTCCCGGCGAAAAGAAAGAGAATGATGTGACAAAGGTGGAGGAAACCTGGTGGTACCGTTTCATCCATGAGCACGGCTTTCAGTTGGAACGCAACAATTCCTATTCCGGCTCCACCGTCTGTCATACCGGTTACGAGAAAGCCGATTACTCCGACCGTTCTTTTATCACTCGTATTCACAACCTCGGCACCCCCGACATAATCCTTGTTTTTGGCGGTACCAATGACAGCTGGGCAGGTGCCCCCATTGGCGCATACCAATATGATGGCTGGACGAAAGCCGATTTGTATAGCTTCCGTCCTGCCTTTTGCTATCTGCTTGCATCTCTCAAGCAGCTCTATCCTGCGGCCAGGATTTATAATATTACCAATTCTGAATTATCCGAAGAGGTAACTGATTCCATGGATGAAATTTGCCGGTACTATGGCATCGAGAATATTCGTTTGCACGACATTGATAAACAATGGGGGCATCCTTCTGTGCAAGGAATGCAGAGTATTGATGCTCAGGTTTGGGAGTCTGTCTCCCCGATATTGGAGGCTTCTGTTTCTTTGCCTGCCAAGAACTAAGGACAGACTCATTGGGAGTTATCCTTTTCTATCCTAGATGCTAATCTTTCCACTGCCGTATTCTTTTCTTTCCACAGTTGTGGAAAGAAAAGAATACGGCAGTGGAAAGAAAGTAAAATCCTTGTGGCAAGAAAAATAATTAGTACCTTTACTGCCAGCTTCTGCCGATTTCGAGAACATTTCTTCCCCAAGTTTGCTGCAAGTTTTCCTCAATTCTCTATAAACCATTAATTTAAATTATTTTATGAGTGCTTATTATGACCTTTATGAAACGCCCGTCCCCGAAGGCGAGGAACCGAAGTCGCTACATGCCCGTGTCTGTTCCAAGGGAACCATTTCCGGTAAAGAGTTCATGGAACGGGTTTTTCGTGAAGAACATATGCCCCACGCCATGGTTGTGGGTATTGTGCAAGCCATCACCACTACGCTTGGAGACTGGCTGGCAAAGGGCTATACGGTGGAGATAGAGGGACTTGGCTTCTTCAGCACCACGCTGAAGTGTACCCATCCGGTGATGAATAAGAAAGAAGTACGTGCGGAGTCGGTCAAGATGTCCACGGTGAAATTCCGTCCCAGCATCGAATTCAAACGTTATGTGGCAGGTAAGATGGAGTTGGAACGTGCGGATAAACGCTTCTTTCCGGATAAACCGAAAGCAATGGGCGACATGGCTGCCCGTGAAAAAAGCATGATGGACTTTCTGGAGGCTAATATCTGTATCACTCGTGCAGAATATTCCCGCCTTGTCCACGTCACCGCCCGCCGGGCTTCGAGGGATTTGCAGACATTTATCGATTCCGGCGTGATTCGCAAGCGCGGTGCCGGCCGTTCAGTGGTCTATGTCAAGGTATGAATTGGAGCTTGTATTTCGCGCGCGTATATATATAATGTGTCCCTTCCTTTCCTTATCCCAGTTTTCTTTAAAAAACATGCTTTAAAACATATCTATCAATCAGTGAGTTATGAAAAAGTTCATGGAATCTCTCAAAAAAACCGTGTATAAATTTTGCAGATGTTCATAAAAGGCCTACTTTTGCATCCGCTTTCGGGAACGAAGGCGGCGATGTTTTGACATTCTGACAGTAAAACGGAGCGGTAAGCTTCCATTTTTCTCTTCTTTGTCATCGGTTTCTTCCGGAACTTCGGCCTTGGAAAAGAAAAATGAAAAAAAACTTCTGAAAATATTTGGAAGTTATGCTTTAAAGTTCTTACCTTTGCACCCGCTTTTGAAAATGAAAGCAGCGCGAGTTGACATTCTTTTAAAAGAAACGGTGCCTGGTTCTTCTTCCTTTTTCTTTTTGCCTCCCTTTCGACAAGAGAGACGACGAGGAAAGAGAAAAGAGAGAAAAAAAGAAAAAAAACTTCCGAAAATATTTGGAGGATATACTTAAAAGTTCTTACCTTTGCATCCGCTTTCTGAAAAGAACAGCAATCGTGAAACGAGCGATCTTTGAACAGATTTACATAAACAATACAAGTAGTACAAGAGCAAGGCTTTTCCTTATCAATGGGGAATTGCCTTGGGTAAAACAAGAGAACCGTCAATACTTATTTTATATAGGTAAAGATAAACTTTTGAATTCGAGCGTCCTGAACAGATAACAAGCTGTCGCACATTAATTTTTTTTAATTTGCGCAGTCACGATACTTTTACAATGAAGAGTTTGATCCTGGCTCAGGATGAACGCTAGCTACAGGC
>OWJG01000396.1_pt1 | contig 34152 bp, 33 predicted proteins | sample 1732781 | NCBI WGS metagenome assembly OWJG01 (sample SAMN05065753, study PRJEB22554) | human gut metagenome | biome: ENVO:2100002; feature: ENVO:00000062; material: ENVO:00002003 | host: Homo sapiens | place: USA | reverse complement strand
AGCACCTTTGAAATCGACCCGCGCCAGGTCCAGTTTCTTTTGGATGCGCTCTCTCTGGCGAGCTGAACAACCGCTTCGGTCCAAATTTCTCTGGATCCGATCCAATTCATTATCCAATCCGAAGGCGCTTTGCACCAGCTTCGGAACAGGTAGAATGTGATAATACCATGCCTGCGGCAAGGTGAGTTCATAAAAGAGGTTCCCTTCAAAATAGAGATCGACCGTATCTACCATCCCTTCCGGTCGGATAGGGGTGGCCGATGTACCCAGCACACGAGCTGACGGGTTGGAATCTATCACCTGTTGCAAGGCCCCGCCCCAGATCTCAGCTCCGAAATGGTGGAACTCGTCGATCAGGATATGACCGGCTTTCAGCGATTCGCAAGATCCCCGGTGATAAATCAGTGACTGGAAGGTTTGATAGCGGATATTGGGAGATTGAAATCCTACGGCCTTTCGGATCTCGTCCAGAATTGTCACATTCGGAGCAAACACCAAGATTTTTTCCGCCGCATGATCTGCAATATAGCGGGCTAACAGATACGACTTCCCCGTCCCGGTTGCCTGTACTACGGCACCGATGCGATGCTGTTCAAAACCTTTACGGATCGCTCGATAGGCTGCTTCATTGTGTGGATAAAGTTCTATATGCTTTCTGCTGGAAAGGCTTCGTATGTAGCTCTCATCCGAGATAGTCAGTCCATGCAGTTCAAAGGAGAGTGCTTCCGGTAGGAATCCACCATGCGCAACAATACGGAAATAAGGATTGCCTCGCCCTCGGCTTAGAGAGGAAAACTCGGCATAATAGCGTTCGGCATCCGCCCGATTCAGTGGCTGCTCATTCCAAACTTCTTTGACGATGGCATGCACCATTCCCGGCTTGAATCCGAGCCACAGAACCCCGTCAGATTCCGTGACTTCGTAACGGAGATGGAGATAGAAAGTCGTTAATGGGAGAGACATTATGTTTTTATGTCGCTAAGAGTTATATAACAGAAATGCTACTACCTACAAATACCATTTTCTCTTCATTGTCAACATGTTTTTTGCATTTAAATATTTTTTCCATACACAGCTTCATATTGGCCGGCTATATGTTCCCATGTATATCGCCGCATGGCTATTTCTTTCATAGCCATACCATCTTTTACTTTCCGATATACCAATTTCGTCAACTCATCCGAAGTCTTAAAGTAATAGGCTTTATTTTCCGTAGTTTCCCGATTATATACTACGTCATACGCCAAAATCGGCTTCCCGAAAAACATTGCTTCCACCAACGAGGGATTGGTACCGCCTGCGCTATGACCATGGATATAGCAAAAACATAAGTTCCGCAAAGCATATAGCTCGTCCAAATCATACACCGCATTCACCATCCGGATATTGCGGCATTTATCGTACTTCTGTTTTAATCCGCGGCTATATTCACTCCGTTCCCAGTTCCCAACAAACACGATGTCTTTTCCGTTGGCGGCAAATGCCTCACAAATTATGTGGCTGTTGTTTTCTGGTTCTATCCGGCATACGCTGACCGCATAATTTCCAGGCGTCACACCATATTTTCGCAAGATTTCTGTTTGTTTGTATTCCGGAATGTCTCTCAGTACCTGGTCTCCCCCGTATGCTATCAGAACTGCTTCTTTATGGTAAGTTTCCTTCACATAGTTTTGAATACCCTTATTATCGGCAATCACCACATCGGCATAGCGCACAGCCATAGCCTCACTGGTACGCAGAAACCACTTGGCGAACTTTCCCCATTTGGTGCGCCGGTGTTCCAGACCATCAATATTTACAACCAACCGCTTACGATAGAACAAACGGAATACAGGTAAGAAAATGCATCCGGACACACCCAATATTACCACGGTATCATATCCCTGCAAGCATTTTAGCATTGATATAATATCATAGGGTGTACTCTGTGCCCCATTGGCGTGGAACAGTGGAATATATTTCAAACGAGTTCCTTTGTAAGTTTTCATACGGGCGGTATAATCCTTACTGCTGCAAAAAACAGTATAACGGACTTCCGGGGAACAGTTATCACCGATAATGTTCTCTACCAAAGTCTCGAAGCCGCCATACTTAGCAGGCACTCCCTGAATGCCAACAATAGCAACTTGCTTCATGAAAAATAGAATTGATTTTAATTTGAGTTATATCTTAATGTCTTTTACTTGTCGCTTCATTGAAATCAAGTTCTTCACAATCACATTACCGTTTTCACCGTTCAATTGTTGTGACAAGGCTCTCATTATGGCACTCCGCCAATCGTTAAGCCCATACTTATTTTTGATACGTTCTGCTAAAATCGCGACATATTTAACCAAGACCTCCATATCCGTTGATTCGGACAACACCTCGCTATGAATAAAATCGATGACCGATTTTCGTAGCCGTTCATCCAATTTCATATTTCTCCAATGTGAGATTAATAGTTCATATAAATCTTCATCTCTCAATGCTTCTTTATCAAATGAGAATGTAAAGTTCAATACATCACCTACAATTTCAATATGTGCATTCAGGAATGTTATTCCTGATAAATCAGGTAAATAATAAGGATGAATATATTCGGTATAGGGATGTGTATGCCCTTTACCTCGATTACACTCCCAACACATAGGAACCAGGTTCAATCTACATAGAGCAAGAGCCTTATATTTATTTTTGGGCATATAATGATCCAATGTTGCAGGTTGCCCGATAGCGCAATAAGGGCACTTCATTACGTTTTCATTCAATTCTTGTCGGATATAGTAAAGAGGCTTATTTGCTTCCGTATCCTCATAATGGGCATGAATAGATTTGGCACCTTTTTCAGAGATAATATCATGTTGCGTATCCGTTACCTTACCTCCCTGCGCTTCATACTGTTCGACCAATAGATCCAAGGAATCCACATCTTTTCCTTTGACTATTCCTTTTTCCTTGAATATGACAATATCGCCTTTTGCGTCCTCTATCTTTGGCTTACAAATTCCCCACATACTTACTAGCGTTTGTCATTAATATACTTTGCCACTACATACTGGATAGTCTGGCTGCTTATGCCACCCATCTTTTTATCTATAGCATCTACAACCTCCTGTGCGTTCTTTGCATTTCTACAATCTTGATTTAGGTAAATCTCATCCACAGCTTTGAAATATTGTACCCTATCAGTTGTCAAATCAAAGACTTCCGATGAGATAGCACCGAAACTTTCTCCAAAAGTCTCGATTGAAGGCTGCACAAAACTTACATTTTCTCCCTCTCTACGGACAATGCGTACATTTTTCGCCAAGGTTTCCTGCAAAATAATTGGAGAATGAGTCGCTATCAGCATCACTGATTTGCGTTTATTCAATATCTTTCGTATTTCCGCCATCATGAATGATAATAATGGGGCTTGCAGATGATTTTCAGGCTCATCAAAAAGAAGCATGGCATTTTCTTCACAATAGGCAATGATATGCAGTATAGAGTGAAAAAAGAACTTACAGCCGGTACTCAGATTTTGAAATACATCATCCCAAGACCGACTGGCTACGAAATCAGAAAACATTAAGTTTTCCGCCATTTGATATAGTTCATTTTGACTTTCTTTCATGGATCGAACACATTCATTCCACTCTTTTTGCTTACTAATTTCATTTTCGATTATCTTATAAGCCTCTTTACTTTCTTTAGCCAATGCAGATTGTTCCTTTAGACGAATATTCCCTGTACGGAATGAAATCTGTTCGGTTTGATTGTGCTTTCTTGCCTCTATAAGGAGTTCTGCCTCTGCTTTTACATCGCGTAACCCACAGAAGACAAAGCGTCCGGTCCGTTCTTCTATATTTTTAGCCCATAATACCAAATCAGCATCTCCGTTCTCTCCCGGAAGAATGAAATTATCAAAGGGCGAATAGGAAAATATCATCAACTGTGAGATACCCAAGTTACTGGGTTCAATTTTTCCCACCTTCGTCATATATCTGCTCCTGTCGCTTGGGTCCGAATAAAGCAAGGCTGCCAGTTTATAGAGAGCTGTGCTTTTGCCGCTACCATTTTTGCCAATAAAGACAATTATTCCATTAGGCAGAACTGTAGAGTCTATTCCCTTGATGGCTGAAAAATCAAGAACGACCGATGTTTTAGAATCTGTATACTTTACTGTAACTTGTTTTTCACGCAAATTATATTGCATTCCTTCTTGAAGCAACAGTTCCCGTCCTTTCTGTAAGGAATAACTATCCATATTTCCACCGCGCATCAGCGAAGTCTGAAAGCAGACATCATCCTTTACTTGAGGATAATATTCGTCATCTACTTTCAAAATAAGCCGGAAATTCCGGATAAACTCCTCTCGTTCCTCTTTTGTCAGGTAACGTGCCAGTCCTTTATACACATCAATTGAGAATGTGATAGAATAGAAACCTTGAGGAAGTTCATGAAATATTTCTTCCCGCTTCAGATCCATCCTGACAAGGTTACATTCAGCTTCCTTTTGCCCCAATTTCATGATAAGAATAGACCCCAAATAAACAGCCCCTTCGGATTGAGTTGCCTGTCTTCGCGTTATATGAAGATGGTAGGTCGTGTAGTAGCTAAAATCGTTCCAATCATTTTCTTCCAACAAGAAATCTACATCTTTTTCAGTGTAATTCGATGCGTCTTGCCAGCATTTTTTTATCAAGCGAGTTGTAAGCATAATATATCTTGAGTTATTTATTCAAAATCGTTTGGATTCAGTGTGTCATATTCACTTCTTTGAATATGCCAATGCCTGGTTTGTCATGACTGAATAAGTTTCTTTATCGGATAAGATATTTCGGATGTAATCTCCTATTCGTTCTAGTTTTTATACTTCAACCTTATATCTCCGTTTACTCCGTCCTCTACCATTTCGGCTATACCTCCAACGATTGGCACGATTACCAGCAAGTCGACAGTCATCGCTTTATAAAATGCTCCCTTTTAAGTAATCCCTCCAATACCATTTTCAAAACCTTGGAACTGCCACTATAGTCATTGAAGAAGTGAAAACAGACAATGTGTTTCATTATTTTTTATTATTAGTTCAGCAACTGTACACCAAGCTATCACTCTTTATCTTCGAGTTCATTGTATAATTACTTTTTCCCAAGTAATCTGTTGTATATGCCCCTCTCAATCTATGAAAATCTTCTTTATAGAATACGGTATAAGGGAGAATGCTATTCTATTGACGAATAATAAAGGCATTCAAGTACTTACGACCATACCCAGTCCAACCGTTCAATATCTTCTTCAGAAAGAATATCACCGTACTGTACCTCGATGAATATCAAATCAGTAGTAGCCCGCACGGTGTGTTTCATGCCTTTCTTGATAATGATGGTATCTCCACGGCGGATAGGCATCTCTATTCCATTAAGAACGAGTTGACCTTCTCCGTCAATAAATGTCCATACTTCATCTCGGTGGCAATGTATCTGATAACTGATGCACTTGCCGGCTTTCACATGCAGACGTTTGGTTAGTGCTTTGTTCCCGTCAGGAAACTCCATAATATCAATCACCTTATATTCACCCCAACGACGTTCTTCATACATAGGGCGCTGACGCAATACGTCTACATATTTTTTAATATTCTCACTACGTTTTTTTTCAGTGATAAGGATACCATCATTAGAGGCTGCTATCACCAAATTGTTAGTTCCTATACATAAAATGGGTAGGTCGAGTTCATTTATAATGTTCGTATTGGCAGTATTACCGTCTGTGATAACATTCCCCACAGCGTAATTGCTTAGCTCATTTGTAAGCGTATTCCATGTACCAAGGTCTTTCCACATCCCTTTGAACGGAACAACAGCCACGGATTCTGCTTTTTCTGCCACTTCATAGTCAAAACTGATTTTGGGCAATTCGTTGTAGCGTGATTTAAGTTCTGCAAATGTGTCGGCTTTGACATATTTTTCTACGATGCCCATCATATAGCCCAATTTAAATGCAAAAACTCCGCCATTCCAAAATGCTCCTTCTGCAATCAGTTGTTCAGCATGGTTTTCATCTGGTTTTTCTGTAAAACGGTCCACTGCCAAAACGTCTTCATTTGCATTGGCTGATTGGGGTACGATATAGCCGAATTTTGTTGAGGCGTATGTCGGGCAGATACCCATCAGTACTAAATCAGCTTTGCCGTCTTTAACGGCCTTTTGCATTTTTATGATTGTATCGAAATAGCCTTTTTCTGTATATGGATCACAAGGAACTACAACTACAACCTCATCATGGCCACAGCCTTTTTCCATAGCCAGAAATGCCGATGAAAAAGCAATTGCAGGGAATGTGTCGCAGTGATCTGGTTCTGTTACCACATCTGCCGACGTCGTTCCTAACTGGTTCGTAATGATGTCGTTTTGCGATGCACTTGTTGCAATCGTGATGGATTCTGCAGCCCCAATTTCATTTAGTTGGCGCATCATGCGCTGGAACATTGATTCCATTTCTCCCGAAGGTGATTCCAGAAGCTTTAAGAATTGTTTCGAACGGGTATTATTCGAAAGCGGCCAAAGGCGCTTTCCTGAACCTCCTGATAATAAAATAACTCTCATTTTTATTGTATTAATATTTTTTACCCACCGATGATATTCTTGATTTTTATCAGCATGCTGTTTTCACTGAATTTTTTTGAATATTCTAATGCAGATTTTGCCATACGACAATATAATTCTTTATCGTTCAGCATTTCGCTGATTTTTTCGGCAATCCTGCCCAGATTCGCCACGTCGATTTTCCAGCCGTTTTCGCCGTCGTCCACCATTTCGGCAATGCCGCCCACGGTGGGAACAATCACCGGTACCCCGGCAGACATAGCTTCCAAAGCTGTCAGACCGAATGTTTCGATTGCTTGGTTTTTGTCTGTCAAATTGAGTACAATTGATGTACGGTTGTAGAACGGCACCACATCATTTTGTCGTGGATGCACCGTCAGATTCGCCGGCTGACTGATGCCGTTTTCTTTCCAAAATGCGGCAATGTTTTCAGGCGTTTCGTTCAGTACCAGTTCAAACTGATAGTCATTCAACCGTTGAGCCAGTTTTATAAACTCTAACGTACCTTTATAGCGTTTCAGCGACCCGAGTATCAATACGCGCTTGCGTTCGAATGCTTCTTGCGGATTTGGACACAGTCGGGCTACAAATGCAGCCGGAACAGCATTCGGCACGACATGTATGTCCTTTTCCCTTTTCAGAAATGAACGCTGATAGGCCGATACGCAGATAATTTCCGAAGCCAAGACCTGCATAGCGCAGGCTAATAGTTTGTAGAATGTACCTTTTGCAAACGCATTTTCGTGATAGTGATACACCACGCGTTTTCCCGTCAATCGTCCTGCAAAGGCGGCACCCACCGGCAGTATGGTGTTCACATAAAACGTTGTGTCCTTTTTAAACGCGTAGCATAGGGCGAGGCAGAATGTGTAGAACTGCACGCCGAAATAGCGTGTCATCGTCACCGTCGGATTGTTGGAAAAGCGATAGGCATACGCGCTTGTTTTCACGTTCTTCCATTTCGACAAGTCGCTTAGTGCGCCTTCACCTTTTGACGTTATTAAGTCGATTTGCATCCCCTTTTCAGCCAATTCACCCAGCACCATCCGCAACACCTTCGGACTTCCGCTAAAATCATTGAAAAGATGAAAACATACAAGTCGTTTCATTTGATATTGTAATTCTTTATTGCTAATTCATAGCAGTTTAATAAGAATTCTTCTCGAGCGTCCCATGTGAATTTTTGAGCACATTCGATTGTTCCATTAGCAAGTTGTTCGAATCTTTCCGGGTGTTCCAACAGTTTGTCTATTTCAATTGCTAGATCTGCCACACATTGGTCATAACTGTGAATTGGAATACGAATTCCACATCGTTCGCATATAGTATCGTGCATGCCACAATGGTCAAAGCTTATTGTCGGAACTCCATAACTCATAGCTTCCCAAATAGTGGTTGGATTACCTTCTTTTGCGCTGGTTATTACGTGTAAATGAGCATTGTTAAAAAGTTCAACGGCTTTGTTTCGGGGTAATTGTCCATGCCAATTGATAAGATTTTGTAGTTGAAGTTTCTTGGCTAATGTTTCCAACGTTTGTCGTTCAGGACCATTTCCGACAATATCAACAATTATTTTTTCTTTGTGTTTGACTAATGCCAATGCCTCTAAAAGAATATTAACAGTTTTTCCTGCGACTAAGCTTCCAATACTAACAATGTGATAATTGGTACAATCTTTAAATTTGGAAGTGTTGAGCTTGATTTCTGTACTTATGGAATTTTCTGGTAAATAGATACTATCTTTATTAAATCTTGATTTGAAAATCTTTTGGTTTTCAGACATGGCTGTCAAGAGTAAATCTGTTTTAGCCAATGCCTTTTTTAGACGTAATAGATATTTTAGTTGTAATTCATTTGCAAAATTGCGGAATGAAAATTTGAACTTGGCAAGTGCTGGCGATTTTGTAAGCAATATGGCAGAAGCTTTATTTGCACCTCCAATAGGCCCCCACATATATGGTAAGTTTAGTTTCCATAGATATCCAGGTTCACGATAGCCAATTGGACCGACAAAGTGTATCAAATCGAATTTTTCATGTTTGATTATTTTTTTAACTTTTTTGTACACTTGTTTTTGCCATGCTTGGTAAGCAAAATAAAAAGTATAATTCATAATATTGTGGCGATTACACCAATTCAACGCATTTGTCCATTTGTTAGGTTTAACGCAAACAAATGTAACATTTGGCAAGCCTTTTGTCTCTGCAAATCCTTCCATTTCGTCGCAGTCTCCCAAATGTATTCCTGATACTCCGTAGAGAACTGTCAAGTGGTTATATTTTGACATACGTGTGACGTAGTTCCAAGCCACGGAATATTCCGAGCCTTTTGTCGGAGATAGTTGATAGGCTAAAACTAAAATATTTTTCATTTTATTTTCCTGATAATACTAAATAGTAGGCTTTAATTTTCTCTGAAACAGTCCATCTTGTTGTTATGAACAGAGTAAGGCGGGTAAGGCATAGCATAACACGATTAAAATAATAATTCAGTCCGTGAAAGTTTTTTCTAAGATAGTAATTATAGCTTGTTTGTGCCATTAAAAATCGTTTGAACGATAATCCGTTATTTTCAAAACTTCCGCCTTCCAAATGTATGATACGAGGTCCCGGAATTACTTTTCTTGACAAGCCACGTAGTGCTATGCGATATTGCAGATCCGTTTCTTCATAATACATGAATATATTTTTGTCAAATCCGTCCAATCCTTCGAAAAGTCGCTTTTTGATAAACAGATCGGCACCGGTGATGTAGTCCACATCTTTTTCCTTTGTTATGTCATTTGGGGTTGGTAGCTGATATTTACCGAGCAAATAATTAATTTCGTTTGTTGCACATGGGAAAAAGCCGAAAGAGTTGTTGGGGTTTCCTTTTTTATCCAACAACCAGCTTCCTAATGTCCCGATTTTTTCATGTTGGTGGCTTTCTGCATAGTCAAAGATTATGCGGATGGCATTGTTGAGCAATAGTGTGTCGGAATTCAGAAAAAACAGATATTTTCCTGAGGCGCATTTTGCTCCCAAGTTGTTGGCTCTACCAAAACCTAAATTTTTTCCACTGTTTATCCACTTCATGTTGGGGAAACGTTTTTTGATATATCTTTCTGAGCCGTCATTGGATGCATTGTCCACTACAATTACTTCGAACGCAACATCTCTTGTTTTTTCAAACACTGTTGCCAGGCAGTCTGCTAAAAGCTGCTTGGTGTTATAGTTCACTATGATTATCGAAACATCCATTTTCTTTCTGTATTTGGAAATATCTTACTGTTGTAAACATCATCATTGCCCCCCAGTTGATAGGAACATTTGCCAATGTTGCCATACCTAAGCCCAACCATAAAAGAGTTTCAATTGAAAATATTTTTCGAATCATGCTTGTGTATACAATTATTTGCAAAATCAAAAAGCTGAAGAAGCCATAATCTGCAATGTTTCCAATCATTACAATATTACTAAAAAGTCCTTTGCTGAGCCCATAATCCACTCCGTGTCCAAACCACCCATCGATAGACGTTAAGTCCAGTTTTGTCAAAGTGTTGACTATCGGTATAATTCGAGCAGCCGCACTTCCGTCGGCTTGTGCCACCGCTTTGTTATCCAATGTTAGGAATGCGAGAAAGGAATCTCTAGCCCTTTGTAGTGGTACAAATTCTATATACATAATGGTAAAATAAGCAACAGTGATTAGTAGAATTGCCGATAAATAGTAGCGTGGTCGGATAAAATAGCACAAAAGAATCCCTAATCCGATAAATGCGGATCCGCTTCCCATTGAGAACATACACCATAGAAATCCCAATGTTGGCCATTTTGATTCGGTAAAGATTTCTTTAGCCGACAATTTTCTACCATAGTCCAATTCTATCATTCTGATTAATGACAGCATAGCAAACGAAAGAATAATTGCAGCCGAAGATGGTTCATATGTCAATGAATTAGCTCCGATTCCTCGGTCTAGAAATTGAACTAAATTAATAAGTGGAAATGTGCGTATACCAACAATGATGAAACATTGTTGTATAACGAGTACAATTGTATAAGCAAGAATTAATTTTTCGAGGAGGCGGTGGTAGTAACTTTTTGTGAAAACGTGTTCGGATACCACTAAATTATAAAAAGCTAAAAAAGTTACAATGAATGTTGCCATAAATATAATGGTACTCCACCGTATGGATGCCGGATGTATTACAGCAGCGATGATAACTGTAATGTAATATGTCAGAAACAACAGCATTGTTTTTCCTACTTTGGGTGAATATACCAGTATTATAAAGGGACATAAAGCAGAAACTGCTAATTTTAAATAGCTAATGCTATCCCTGCTTTCAAGTGGAATGTATTGAATGCAAAAAAATACCAATAAGAAACTGGCAATGTTGTGTGGGAGGATGTATGATCGTAATGATTTCATTTATTATTTTCCTAACGTAAATTTAGTATATTTATTGACAAGCGAAACCAGTAAATATTGGAGCGGAAGGGATGCAAAAAAGCAGTAGAGTGTAATGTCTCCATCAAAAGGTCGCTCCATGCCTTTTTCAATGAAAATGGTGAACAGTACAAGGACAATTGAATAGTGTGTTACCATAAGATTTAGAGAATGCAAGCCCCAATAGTTGAAGAAACCCAAAACTCTCCAATTCTGTACAGATTTTGCTATTAATAACAATCCTAACGGTCCAAATAGTGGTGCAAATAAACTCCAAACAGGGATAAGAAATGGTGGTAAATAATTAGCAGTAATATATGCGAATGTACAGGTGAAAATTCCATATATCGCTAATTTAAAATTAAATAATGTAAGAATCTTTTCCTTAAATAGGATATATGCAAAATTGCCAAAGGCTATACCTATCCATGCTCCAAGTATATTGCAGATGGTGCGGAAGGGAGCATCAATGATTCTGTAGATTGTTTCTGTTTTTCCACCAAAAAAATGACTATACAGATATTGATAACTGAGACTAAGGACGAGAGCAAAAAGTATCATCCTTGCTTTTTTAGTATATTTTAGCCAATGCCAAATAATTTCTCCTCCAAATAAAGCAGGAAGAAACCAGAGTGTTCCAATACCTCGAAATGTGATAGTTTTATAGATTTCAGTAGCGATATATCGAAGATCATAGTATCTGAAGCCTAAAAGAATAAAGTCGAACACAAGGATAATCGCTGACCACCATAAGTAAGGAATACCCAATTGCTTCCAGCGTTTTTTGATAAATTCCTTAAGGCTGCGTTGTGATGGGTGCATAGCAGAAACCCATCCGGATGTAACGTAAAAAGATGTAATCATAAACGATCCGACAAACACATTGACTTCATTGGGAAACACATTGTGCACATAATGAAGCAATGTAATACAAAGTATGGACAGTCCTTTAACAATATCAATATAACGTTCTCTCATTGCTGAGGTTACTTGAGTTTTCGGATAATTGTGAATATTTTTTCTGCTTGTTTTTCTCCAAGGGCTGCTTTTAGCTTCTTTTTAGACGCATCCCAAAGTTGTAGTTTTTTGGACGGTTTGATGCCCCACGCTGCATTAAACCGGTGAATGCAGTAAGTTTCTGGATTTTCGCGGTAACTATTGGCTATTTTGTTTTCACTGCTATAGCTTTTCTCCATGTCGTATTTGATAGGAGAGAAATAATGTGCAGGGCACACCATTATAGAATCGTTTATCAGTTGTGTTTTGGTTGGTAGCGTTTGAGGAAAGTTGGGATATGTTTTACATAATGCATCTTTCACAATGACAGGTGCCGTAATACTTAGGTTTACACCTCCTTGTTCATCCATAGAGAAGTGCTTGTCGTGGTAGAACTCCATTGCTTTCCAGCACCATTCTGTTCCCGGTTCTCCTCCGAAAATGGCTGCTTCTACGGCTTCCGTTGCTGCTTCAAATCCGATAAAGGCTTTGTGGGTAAGCAGAGCATTGAACGATTTTACCATTTCAACATCCGAATCCAGGTAGATACCCCCTTCAGTATACACAGCAAATAGGCGTATATAGTCGGCAGCAAAAGCATATTTCTTGGCTTCAAACGCCTCCTTTACCCATGCTACTGAATTGATGTCGAAGCGTTTGGTATCCCAAAGAATGATTTCATAGTCGGGAAGCACTTTTTTCCAAGTGTCAATACAATATTTAATCAGCGGTGGAAATTCGTCACCACTTAGCCAGCAGAAGTGAATTTTTTTTGGAATCATTGTTGTCGAATTATTGATTTAAAAACTTTCTCCAATTAAATTGATCGTAATATCTTTTGGGTAATATTTTATAATAACGGTATGAATCAGTGACAGCTCCGATTTTTTCATATCCTTTGATTTGAAATGCACATTTAATTTCGGGATAGGTTTTGTGGGTTAATGCTATCTTATTCGGATGGCTTAATTTATCGAATCGGAGTAGATCTTCATAAGTACATCCATCAGTTTCTACCAAAATGAAAAACATTTTCTTTTTGTTGATGCGTGCTACCCTTCTTTTCCATGCATCAACACCATCTTGAAATGTTTTATAATGGATGAAGTTTAAGTATATTTTTTGGTTGAGTAACCCCTCCGGCCATTTTTTTGCACCTGAAATATTTTGAAATTCCATTTTTGTGCTGTATTTTTCCAAATGTTCGATATATTCGATAAAATCAGTTGGAGGAATCATCAAATTAACTGTTGGACTATTAAAAGGAAGATGATAGTCATGTGCAACAAATGCTCCGATACAATTATTACAAAAAATAGAGATATCATTCGGTACTTTTCCTTGTCTAAACCAAGTGAAAAAAAGTAGTCGAATTTTTACTTGTATTTTATTCCAAATTTTCATTTGAGTGCTTTTATAATTTTATGAATGTAAGGATAAATTCTTAATAATGTCAGTAAAAATATAAGTTTCAACGAAAAAGGAACTCCTTTTGTGTGAATATACTGACAGTTAATTTCTGGATATGTGTTAATCCATAATTTATAATATTTTGTTGGGTTTTCAAGCAGTAATTTCCAAATGAAAGTGCGAGGGTAGTTTTTAAGTATAATTACTTCTTTTGAGAAATCTTTTAAAACAGATTGATGTTTTAAAAAATCAATCACGATGTTAACATTGCTGCATGCTTGATTATACCGTATGAGAGATGTTTCTGTTCCAATTTTCTTACATATTGAATTATCATTTGAAAAATAAAAATATAGAGGAGTAGAAACATATGTTATTTTCTTACAAAAGTATGTAAGTTGTATAGAAAGTGCGACATCTTCCATCATATGAGCTGTTGGGTATATGATGTTATTCGATTGTATAACATTTCTACTAACTAGTCTGTTCCAAAGGCTTGCAGATATGCCTCGTTTTACTAAACCTTGTAAAATATCTTTCTGCAATGAAGGAATTGTTTGTGTTATATGTTTGTGTTGTATTCCGTCTGTCTCAAACCAGTCACATATTACCATATCGCTTTCGGATGCCTTGGCAATATTATATAGTGTTTCATAGGCTTCTTTAACAACCCAGTCATCACTGTCACAATGGATGATATATTCACCATTTGCCGTTTTCATGCCGATTTCTCGAGCTTTTGCTGCTCCTTGATTCTGTTCGAAATTTATAATTTGGACCTGAGATTTTCGCTTGGGATATTCCTCAAGTGTAGTTTCAAGCACATTGATAGAGTTGTCAAGAGTACAATCGTTCACGAATATAAATTCAATATCATCCAGTGTTTGCTCAAACAAACTCCGGGCGCAACGCTCAATGTATTTTTCAACTCCATAAACCGGGATGATTACACTCACTTTTGGCATGGGGTTATAATGTTTTTTAAATATTCTAGAGAATCAATTCTCAACTCTTTTAGTTTGTTATTAACCATTTCATAGTCAATGGCTGTAGGGCAGAGAGTCGACAGTGCATTTGAGTCTGTCAGTCGGTTGATGCCCAATGCTCCCATCAGATTGATATAGCGAATGTCTTTACCGTCGTTCGTTTTGAGCGCATAGAATGTTTTTTGGAACAGTATTGAAAACGCTACGGCATGAAATGATGTAGCTAAAATACATTCAGCATGTTTGATAGCATTCAGAAAGTTGACAGGCGAAAATGCGATGTCGAACATATCAACCAATTCGAGTCCCTTCCGTTGAGCAAATAACTGTACTTTTTTCTTAAATTCCGGATCTGATGATTCTTCGTGAAGAAAATAGGTCAGTATATATTTTTTATTGACAATATTATGTGTTGTCAATTTGTTCCAATCATTGTAGTCGAGAAGGAGTGACGGATCCAATACTACTTTTCCTCGACGACCGGTTAGCTTTTCAACCTCATCGCAAATAGTCTTCTCACGGAATGAAAGACGTTTGAAGTTGCGTATATATTTCGAAAGCCGTTCTTTGCCAATCGTATGGAGTGATTGGATATTCGAACTGATCGCATACCCCTGAATACTGCTGGTTGCCGGTATTTTGAATTCTCCAAAATATACTGGTTCTATTTTGTTGCCGGTTGGATGCAGACTCCACATCTGGTCGGAACCAATCAGAAACACGTCGATGTCTTGTGGCATATTTTCACCTTTTTTGATTTTGCGACTGCAGTTTAGATATTTTTCTCGGAAAGCATTATACTTTTTTGCACGTTTATAGCGTTCCGGAAGCACCTTTAACAGATAGCCGACCATTAATCGAGGTCGGGTGAGACCTTGTTTCATAATGTCCCAACGGATGGGATTGTAGATTAATTCAGTGAAGGGCTCACGATAGTCTACCACTTCTGCCTCATAACCTAAATGGCGAAGGGTTTCTTGCAGGGCATAGCATTGAAGTACAGCTCCAAAATTGTTTGCTCTGTGAAATGTTATAATGCCGATTTTCATTATTTCTTAAATAAGAATCTTATTTTGTTGATAATGCGTATAATTAATTGATGAAAAGTGTAAGCAAATCCAATGTTACCATATTTTTTTAATATGCCTTTAAATCCATGTTTTAAATAAGTTTGCTCGAATTTTATTCTTTGAGGAGAACTCTTAGATGGATTTTTCAGATTTGGTTGCAAACAATTTTCTAAATTCGCTTTAATTATATAGAGATTTTTGTTGGCTTTATTAAAAAGAGAATTTCCTTTTTCAGTATTGATTAATAAAAGGGAAACTCCTTTATCGTCCGCATTTATGATAGCATCTGTCTTTTGCCATCCCCAAAAATCTGCAATCGTAATGTCACTCGGACGATGTATGTTTGCAAATGGACATTTTTCGCATGAATGTCGAAACATTATATGTTTATAAAACAAGTACGTGAAATTGTCGCATGTAGCTTTGGTTCCGTTCTCAAAGCAGAATGATTCTTTATGAGCTGCCCAGCCTAATTCACTTTTATCTCTAAAATTGACAGTTGTAACTTTTGATTGATATAGATTTTCTAAGTATGTAATATAATCACGCCATATGTATGGTGACGGAACACCATGACAAACAATGTCGATTAAATATAATTTATCTTTAAGTTTTTTATTTATAAATGCATTTAAACCAGCAGTTTGGCAAGGAGTGCCAGAAAATAATACTGTTTTCCCCTCTGTAAGATCTTGTTTGACGGATTGAAATATTGACCCAAGATCACTTTGGGTATATTTGCTACCTTTAAATTCATCACGTTCCTTTTTTGTTATGGCACGTTTATGTGCTACAACAAAATGATCTTTATAGCCAGCTCCATATATGGCACCACCTTCTTCTAAAATGATGTCGGATAGTGCAATGAATGCAGCTCCACTTCTGCTAGTTTCAATTTCTTTTAGCTCTTTGTGTCTTGCAGCATAAGTTTTTGGCTCAAGGTAGTTCTGTGTTTTGTCATACTCAGAATTGAATGCACATACTTTTTCACATAAACCGCAATCAATGCAAAGAGCCAAATCAATTTTGGGATATTTAAAACCTAAAGCATCAGGAGCCATTGTTATTGCATTGCGGGGACAAATATTTGCACAGGCAGTACAACCACAGCAATTATATTGATTTTTGTTTATTCTCATTGTTTTCTGTGTAGCTTGAATGTTTTTAGCTTATTCTTTATTATTTCTTTTTCTTCGGTTTTGCATCCGAATGTGTAGGAGACAATAATAGTAATAGTTATGCTTGTTATAAGGGATACAAGCAATCGGAAAATACTTTCTTCCATAATAGTAGCTATTACACATGGTATGATTGATGAAAGTGCAGCTACTATAATAATACGAAGTAATTCTTCCTTAATGAAGCGTTTGACCGGAAAACTTATCATTCGTTTTAGCATGAAAAGTCTGAGAATGAGACATCCAATGGCTAGTATGATGGCAAGTATGATAGTTGATTCCGGTAGGTAACCTAATTTTAGAAGTACATAGGCCAATGGAAAATTCAGCATTTGGCACCCTCCAACAATCAATTGATAGTTTCGGATATTTCCGGTTGCCAGCATTAGTGCTACCATTGTAAAAGATATGGATTCTACCATTGTGTATATAATGATAAGGCGTACAAACCAGACGGTGTGTTCCGGTACTAATTTAAGCCACAGCACCAATATTTGATGGGCTTCGGTTATAACTGGGAGGGAGATTAGCAAAATTAGGAAAAAAGAGAATCTGGCACCTTGCAGTACTATTTGGAACGATCGCTCTGTTTCGCCTGCAGCATAATTCTTTGTGATTTGTGGATTTAGTGCAATGGTGAAATTATTAACAAATTGACTGACTATTCCGTTTACCTGCATGGCGATTCCGCGTGCTGCATTGACTGCCGGCCCACAGAATAAGTTGAGTAGAATGTTTACTCCCTGGTCTCGTAATATAGCCGAACCAGACCCAATAAAATTCCAACTGGCAAAATTGAAAATGCTTTTTTCTATTTGTCGGTTACGCCCTTTTGTATAGACACATTCCTCAAAGTTGCGTTTACAGTATATCCAATATACAGTCTGGCGGATAGCACTTTGGATTGCAGTGAGTATAGATAGTAAAATCAGTTTGTCTCCACCATAATAATAAATACAGAATGCTATGACTAGTTTGAATGCTGCTTCAAATATGGTCATATATGCAAATGCGGACATTTTTTCATGAGCAATAATGGCAGAGTTGTAGGGTACGGACAACAGGCCCACTGCGAACACAACAATAGAACTTTGTAGAACCCAATTGGCTGCGGTCAGACGCTCTGTCGGTATGGTCATTCGGTTGTTCAGAAACCATACGCCAACTGATTCTATGGTTATGACAACAACAATTGCCAATACAACATGGATATTGACAGTTGTTGAAAATATTTTTTTTAGATTGTTCGAATCTCCTTGACCAAGACCAAAGGTCATAAAACGGCTTGTGGCAGAAGATAATGAACCGGATAGTAGAGAAAACATGGTGACGAGTCCTCCTACTACATTATTAATACCATAGTCGTCAACCCCCAAAGCATTAAGCGTAATTCGTGCAGTATAGAAACTGACAAACATCATTATCAGCATTCTTACATACAGAATTGCTGTATTTTTGGCTATTCTCTTGTTTCCGTTTATGCTGTTGTTCATTATAATAGCAGAGATTCTATGATATGTTCGATTTTTTGTCCCCACACAGTCCAATTCAGTTTTTCTTTATATATATTCATTGCGTTTTTTGACATATTTTCAAGTTCGCCTGATTGGAGACAGACGTTGATCTTTTTTCCGAATTCTTGTCCTGACGAGCCTATTGGTAGCATATAGCCGTTCTTGCCATTTTCTATATAGTTGGATACCCCACCGGTATTGTAAGTAAAAATAGGAATACCATTGGCACTACTTTCACTAAATGCTATTGCAGAACATTCAGCTTTCGTAGGAAGTAACAAGCAATGTGATTGTTGGATTATAGAAACCAGCTGCTCATAGTCGTCTGGATTATTTTTGTTAAGAAATCCATAATTCTTTACGTAGGGAAGATTTGCAATATCTTTGTCTAAATTTCGGATACCCACTATGTGTAAAGTTGTGGAAATACCATTGTCGTTGAGATATCTAGTTGTTTCTACTGCTATATCCCCTCCTTTGCGAATCCAATCGACACCTAAAAAAAGAATATGTAAATGGTTGTTATATTCAAATTTATGAGGAATTAAATCCTCTTCATCAATATTCGCTCCAAATTCTAAAACGTGTATTTTTGATTTGGGAATATCATAATCATATTGTGCAGATTGTTTTGCCCATTCTGAAGATAATATAACCGTTGTAGCTTTTGATAGTGCGTTTTTTTCAATTTTATTTGCTTGTTTGATATTCCAATTTGCTATTTCTTTGAAATAATAATTTACCATGACTGCAAATGTTGCATCAGATAAGTAGATGATAGGCTTTTCTGTTTTTAGGGCATATAGTGATGAGGAGGCAAATGGTGCAAACAAAATATCACACTTTTCAATATCTTGTTTTTTCAACGATTTGGATTCTATTTTAGCAATAGGGATAGTGTGGTCACGAAGTACTTTTGTGCGGATTGATATAGCTAACAGTTTGAAAAAGAAATTGACTAATTTATATAAAAAATTATGTTTGGGTTGAAGCCACATAATGTCTGCGCCAATTCTTTTTAATGCCTGACTCATTTGAAATGTAGTCCCGCTCGACGCTTTTCTGTCGAGTGGGGAATTCAAGCTGATAAATCCTATTCGAACTTTTTTTGAAAGCATAAACGTAGAATTAGCAGTTCTTGTACATTTCTTCGTAGTATTTTTCATAGTCGCCGGAAGTAATGTTATCCATCCATTCCTGGTTGTCGAGGTACCAGCGTACGGTTTTTTCGATACCTTCCTCGAACTGGAGCGACGGTTCCCAGCCCAGTTCTTTCTGTAATTTGGTACTATCAATGGCGTAACGTGCATCGTGACCGAGGCGGTCAGTGACGTAAGTTATCAAATCCATATCTTCACCCTCTTTTCTTCCGAGCAGACAATCCACAGTGTTGATAACTATCTTGATAATGTCGATGTTTTTCCACTCGTTGAAGCCGCCAATATTGTAAGTTTCGGCAATCTTTCCGTTATGGAAGATGGTATCGATAGCGCGAGCGTGGTCTTCGACAAATAGCCAGTCACGCACGTTCTCGCCCTTTCCATAGACTGGAAGCGGCTTGCGGTGGCGGATATTGTTGATGAACAGCGGAATCAGCTTCTCTGGGAATTGATACGGTCCATAATTGTTGGAACAATTGGTTACAATGGTCGGCATACCGTAAGTATCGTAGTAAGCGCGAACAAAATGGTCTGAACTTGCTTTTGAGGCAGAATATGGGCTGTGAGGATTGTATTTTGTTGTTTCATAGAAAAAATCATCACCGTATGCTAAATGATGCTCCAAAGAAGATGCCGTAGTGGTGAACGGAGGCTTGATGCCTTCGGGGTGGTTCATGGTCAGTGCACCATATACCTCGTCCGTGGAAATGTGATAGAATCGTTTCCCCTCGTATTTTTCGGGCAGGCTTTCCCAATAGAGTTTGGCGGCTTGCAGCAAAGAGAGTGTCCCCATCACGTTGGTACGGGCAAAGGTGAAGGGATCTTTGATACTGCGGTCTACATGGCTTTCTGCTGCCAAATGGATGATACCGTCTATGTGTTCATCCTGCATCAGTTGGTAGAAGGCTTCGAAGTCGCAGATGTCCATCTTGATAAACTTGTAGTTAGGCTTGCCCTCGATGTCTTTCAGATTGGCCAAGTTTCCGGCATAGGTCAGCTTATCCAGATTGATGATGTTGTATTCCGGGTATTTGTTTACAAACAGACGGACTACATGACTACCGATGAATCCTGCTCCACCGGTGATAACGATATTTCTTTTTGCCATATTATTTTTCGTTTTTGAAGTTGGCGATACATTGCTTCAGCGATTTCGTCCAATAAGGAATCTGAATGCCGAATGTCTCTTTGATTTTAGTCTTGTCGAGTACCGAATACGAGGGGCGTGTGACAGGACTCGGGAGTTCGTTGCTGTGGCACGGCTGTATGTCGCAAGCCATGGTACCATTGTACTCGGCAATCATCTTCGTGAAGTCGTACCACGAACATACCCCTTCGTTGGAGTAGTGATATACACCGGTCTTGGAATATTTCCCAACTTCTACCTCCTTGCTGTAATCAGCCAATACGTGCGCAATGGCTTTTGCCAAGTCAAGAGCGTAGGTTGGGGTACCCACTTGGTCGAACACTACCTTCAGCTGCGGTTTGGTGGCAGTAAGGTTCATCATGGTCTTACAGAAATTCTTGCCAAACTCGCTATACAGCCAGGCGGTGCGGATAATCACATGCTTACAGCCCGTAACCGCAATTTTTTGCTCGCCATGCAGCTTGGTCAACCCATACACTCCTGTCGGTGTTCCTTGCTGGTTTTCTTTACAAGGTACATTGTAAGGTTCTTTTCCAAATACATAGTCGGTGGAAATCTGGATGAGCAAGCCGCCCACTTCCTTCATGGCTATTGCCAAGTTCTCCGGTGCTGTAGCGTTCAGTTTCTCTGCCAATATTTCATTGCTTTCTGCCGCATCAACATTGGTATAGGCCGCACAATTCACGATGGCATCTATTCCGTTCGTTGTTACCATTTTCCGAATTGCTTGTAAATCGGTAATGTCCAAGAAAAGGGTTTCTACACCTTCTTGTTGACTGACATCCGTAAAAATATAGGTATCATTGCTTTGACGGGCTATAATACGCATTTCGTTGCCCAACTGGCCGTTAGCACCTGTTATAAGTATATTCATAGAAACTCCGGATAAAGATTGGTATTGTAATCAAAAGGTGAGTCAAGGTCTTTCAGACAGGGATGCTTTATGTCTTTATCTGAAAGAATGGCACTTTCAGTTGGAATTTGCCAGTCGATACCGAGGCTTGAATCCTTGATGCTGATACCACCGTCCGCTTCGGGAGCATAAAAGTTATCGCATTTGTACTGAAAGACCGCCGTCTCACTCAATACGGCAAAACCGTGGGCGAAACCTCTCGGTACAAAAAACTGCCGATGGTTATCTTCTGTCAGTTCCACAGCCACATACTGTCCATAAGTGGGGCTGCCTTTGCGGATGTCCACTGCCACGTCCATCACACTTCCTTTCACGCAACGTACCAGTTTACTCTGTGTAAAGGGAGGACGCTGGAAGTGCAGGCCGCGCATCACGCCATAAGAAGACATGCTCTCATTGTCCTGCACGAAATTGATTTTCCTGACTTTCTCTTCGAATTCCCGTTGGGAGAAACTCTCGAAGAAATAGCCTCTGGCATCATGGAACATCTTAGGTTCGATGATGACCACGTCCTCTATAGTTGTCTTTATTACTTCCATATCAATCCAAATTCTCCTTTCCAGTTCTTTCTACTTCATCTATGACCTTTAAAAGGTACTGCCCGTAGGGGTTCTTCAGCATGGGCTTCGCCAATTTTCTCATTTTTGCAGAGTCAATCCAGCCTTTGCGGTATGCGATTCCCTCCAGACAAGCCACTTTCAGCCCCTGACGTTTCTCGATTACCTCAATATAGGTTGATGCCTCTGACAAGGAATCGTGCGTACCAGTATCCAGCCAGGCGAATCCCCGTCCCAATGTCTGGACTTTCAGTTCTTTGTCGTCCAAGAACCGCTGGTTTACCGTAGTAATCTCCAATTCGCCACGAGAAGAGGGCTTGATATGTTTGGCTACATCCACCACTTTGTTCGGATAGAAATACAATCCGACTACCGCGTAGTTCGATTTAGGCTTTTCCGGCTTCTCTTCGATGGACAAGCAATTTCCTTCTTCATCAAATTCTGCCACGCCATAGCGTTCTGGGTCACTCACCCAATAACCGAATACGGTGGCCTTTCTCTCTTCCTCTACCATGCGGACTGCATCTTGCAGCATGGCGGTAAAACCGCTGCCGTGAAAGATATTGTCTCCCAATACAAGGCATACAGAATCGTTTCCGATAAACTTCTCTCCAATGATAAATGCCTGTGCCAAACCATCCGGCGAGGGTTGTTCCGCATACTCGAAACGAACGCCATAGTCCGAACCATCACCGAGAAGCCTCTTGAAACCGGGTAAATCATGGGATGTCGATATAATCAGGATATCCCGAATACCTGCCAACATGAGTACAGATATCGGATAATAAACCATGGGTTTGTCGAAAATAGGGAGTAACTGCTTGCTCACTCCTTTGGTAATAGGATACAAGCGAGTTCCACTTCCGCCTGCCAGTACAATTCCTTTCATAAATTATAGTGTATTAGTATTCATCTCGTTCAATAGCTTTGTCTGGTTATGTTTTATTGGGGAGAAAAGCATTTGCTGATAACGATGACAAGAATGTGTGTCGCATCCCATTCTATCATACATCCCATTTCTCAATATCCATTCCGCTTTCCCTTGCACACGCTTTCCGTACATACCCGCCAGCGATGGCAGATTCAACTGAAACGAAACATGTTCCTCTTTCAAAATCTTATAGTTTTCTTTCTGCATATATTCATATCGTTCCGGATGTGCCAGCAAAGGATAATACCCTTTCTTTTGGATGCGTTGCAGAACGTACAACAGATCCATCGGAGGGTTGAAGTAGGAGGTCTCCACCAACAAAAAACGTTTTCCTTCTTCCAAAGGAAGCAAATCCTCTTTCTCCAATCGCTCTTCAAAAAGATTATCGAGCATATATTCCGCAGCAAGCTTCAGCTCCACCGCGCCACGGTACTGCTGCAACAGTTCCCGGAACTTACGCTGCAGCGCAAGGGTCTCGTTGGGGATGTCTTCCATGATGTGGGGTGTGAGCCATACTCTACGAATCCCTTGTTGCTCCATTTCCCGCAAAATTTGCAGAGACTCTTCCATTGATTGTACACCGTCGTCTACTCCGGGAAGCAGGTGACTATGGCAATCCACCATAGCTTTGAGTAAGCCACTTCGAGAAAGGACTGTTGTTTTATGAAACAACCACATGATTACTTGGACCTGCCATTGTTTCCATAATAAGAACCGCTTCCATAACCATACTGATAGCCGTAACGATAACCATAACGTCCGCCAGAGCCTTCCGTCCCATTGAGGATTACAGACATATTCTTGTATTTCTTTTCTCGATAGATGTTTTCCAACTCCGAAAGCATGCTGCGTTCCAGCAAGCCTGCACGTACCACAAAAACGGTACGGTCGGCCAGTTTCTCTATGATTTGCGTATCGGCCACCAATTCAACCGGCGGGCAGTCTATCAATACAACATCATATTGCTGCTTTAAGGTATGGATTGCTTTCTGTAGACGGTCATCGAACAACAGTTCGGTCGGGTTGGGGGGGATAGTGCCGACGGGAATGAAACTGAATGAAGGGTGCTGCTCGTCCGTAACAATAATATCCGAAAGTTTGTCGATCTGTCCTCCTAAATAATTACTCAAACCAATTTTGGGCGAATGGATATAAGCTGAAGCAGAGGCATGGCGAAGGTCGCCGTCAATAACCAATACTTTTTTATTTTTGATGGCAAGACTCATGGCTATGTTCATGGTCAAGAACGATTTTCCACTGCCCGGATTGAACGAGGTAACTACAATCACATTGGAGGATTGATCTTTGCCAATCATGAATTCCAGATTGGTACGCAAAACACGAAAAGCCTCATTCATAATATCACGGCTTCCTTCTTTAACCACAATGGTATGTGCCTCATGTGATTTTACTCTTTTCTTACCACGTATAGACAAAGGAATCTCTCCGATAAAAGGAATGCTCAAGCCCTCCAGGTCTTTTCTTCCACGAACACGGGTATTCATGTTTTCACGCATGAACACAATGACTACCGGTATCAATATACCCAAGGCAAAAGCCACCAGGAAAATGTTCTTCTTTACGGGAGCGGTAGGAATCATGCTTCCTCCAGGCGTTGTTATAATACGGGTATTGTAGGCCGTAAATGCCTGAGAAAGCTCGTTCTCCTCACGTTTTTGTAACAGATATAGGTAAAGTGACTCCTTCACCTTTTGTTGGCGTTCCACGCTAAGCAGGTATTTGGACTGCTTCGGGTTGGAGGCAATCTGCGAGGTTGCCTGTCCCCCAATGGTCTCCAAACTTCTGATTTGTGCGCGTAAAGCTACCATTTGGTTGTCAATGGAAGTGATCAAAGCGCTTCGCATATCATCCAACGACTTGTCCATTTCCCTGACTAAGGGGTTCTTGGCACTACTGTGAGACACCAAGCTATTGCGCTCCAATAACTTGGTATTATATTCATTCAGTTGTGTGGCAAGGCTTGCATTTTCAATGCCGGAATTGGCAGGGAGTAACTGATGTTTATTGTTTTCATTGGTCAAATAGTTCTTTATGTATCGGGCCATATATGCCTGGTTGTTCAATTCACGAATTGCAGCATTGGCTTCATTGGCTTGAGTCATATACATATTTGCCGCCGCCTGTACATCCGGCAGCAAATGCTCACTTTTGAAAGAAGATATATCATCATCCACATTGCCAAGCTCACCCTCAATCACACCCAAACGCTCATTGATGAACATGGATGTACTAACCGCTATCTGATTCTTGTCCCTTACCCAGTTCTCATTGTAAACGGATATAAGGGTATTGAGCACATCTTCCGCCCGTTGGGTGGACACATCCTGGAAAGACAACGTGATGATATTGGACTTCTCATCGTTCTGGGATATATTCAAGCGAGCAGAACAACCAGCTGATGCCGCAGACAAAGACTGGCGGGTTACATAAATTGTGCTTACCGTTTTATCTGAATAGGCAGCCGATGGAATAACGACAATAGGGCCTAGGGGGCTTTGAATACTGTCATTCAAATTACCTTTCACAAAACCATTATTTTCTATTTCTGTCCCATTCCGTGTAAAAGAGGATAATTCCACTGCACCATCCTTTGCCAGATGCAGTTCGAAAGTTGCGGATTCATTCTCGGAAAGATTAGGAATCACCACCTGGACAGGAAGTTGGTTTCCATACACAGTCTGTTTATGAAAACGTCCGTCTGTCTGATAATTCATTTCCAAATGCAATCGAGACACCACTTCACGCATGATGTCGGGAGACTTCAAAGTTCCCATCTCGTTATAAACGTTGGTGTTGGTCGTGAACAGTCCCAGATCGGAAAAAGACTCCATATCCGTAGAAGAAGATTTCCCTTTGGAATCGTCTTTAATCAAAATAGAGGCAGTTCTGACATATACCGATGGGGTTCTCAACAGATAAAAGGTCGCAACCCCCAAACATAAGGCCAATGAAATGGCAAACCAGTGCCATTTGTTGAGACAGAGGTAAAATAAATCCTGTATGGTAATGAAATCCTGCGTATTTTGTACTGTTGATTTATTCTGAATAGTAGCCATTTCTCTTTTTTATTTAGCGATAAGTACAGCGATGGAGGTCAATAAAGAAGCCAGGGAAATCCAGAAAGAGGTGCTGCGCACATTGTTCCCGTTTACGGTAGACTGACGGGCTTTGGTAGCATTAGGCTCCACATATACCACATCATTCTGTTGCAGATAATAAGCAGGCGAAGTGTAAAGATGCTCGGCAGAGCAAAGATTGACTCCATAAACCCGTTGTTTTCCTTCTTCTTGACGCAACACCAATACCTTTTCCCGCTTTCCGTAGATAGTGAGGTCTCCCGCCTGGCTTAAGGCATCCAGGATTGTAAGGTTATCCTTGTCGATACTAAAACGGCCGGGATTGTTCACTTCACCCATTACGGCTACGCTGAGATTCATATATTCCACCGTAACGACAGGGTCTTTAATCAAATCATGCGACTGTAGCTCTTTCTTAATATAGGCAGCCACCTCTTCACGGGTCATACCGGCTATGTGAATTTCTCCCAACACGGGAAAGTCAATGTTCCCTTTGGAATCTACCGTATAACCGGACACACCACGATTAGAACCGGAAGAGCCCTCCATGCCAATCTGTTGAGAAACAATCGGCAAGTTAAACAGGTTGGTCAGGCGTAAATCCTGGCTGTTGACTAAAATAGACAATTTGTCTTTCGGTTGAATCTTAATCTCTACCGGAGCAGTCAGCGCCAATTCGCTTTCGCCCGGACGTAAATCTTGAAAATAAGTGACTTCTTTTGAAGTTGAGCAAGCTCCTAAAAACAGGAGTAATATTGCCCCAATTAAATTTTTGCAAAAATTCATATTGATATAAAACTATAGTTTCGAATGAGCTATATGGATTCTACGGGTTAACCATAGATTACCCAAGGTCCATATAAAGATATCCAGTACTAAAAGTAAGGTTACATTTATATAACGTGAAAGCAGAATATTGCACAGTGTAAAACAGACAGATACCAGTACAATGGCAATCATAACTGTACGCTGTCTCATGCCAACAGCAAGCATTTTGTGATGGATATGGTTCTTATCTGGCAAAAAGGGATTCTTTCCGTTTCGCACACGGTGCAAATAAACCCGTACCACATCAAAACAGGGAATGATAAGCGGTGAATAGGCTAAAAAGAAAGCATTAGGCTGTTGCATAGAGGGATTTACCGGAAACCCGTCAAGCAGTTTCAGACTTAAAATGCAAGTCATCATACCAATCGTCAAGCTGCCGGTATCACCCATGAATATTTTATTCTTTTTGGCAGGATCTCCGAATACGTTATAATAGAAAAAGGGGACGAGCACTCCAAGTGTCGCAAAAGCGAGCAGGGCATAAATGTATTCGCCTATTATAAAAAACACCAATCCATAAAAAAGCATAGCCACTCCACACAACCCGGAAGCCAATCCGTCTATCCCATCTATCAGATTGATTGCATTGATAATAAATACCACGGCGAATAAGGTAATGGGATATCCAATCCATTCAGGAAGAGCGTGAATAAACAGCAAACCGTGCAGGTCATTGATCCACAACCCGCCTGCAATGACCAGTACCCCACAAATAATCTGTATGGCGAACTTGGCACGGTATCGTATGCCAATCAGGTCATCAGCCATCCCAACCAGATAAAGCATCATAATAGTGCAGAAGCCGAATGCCAACGGACGGCTTTCATTCCCGACTTTATCAAGAAATTGACCATCCCCCAACAACATACTGATTCCCAAAGCAAGTGCCACCGAGAAAAAAACAACCGGTTTGAAGGCTATCCCTCCTAAACGGGGTACTACCCCCTGATGGATCTTCCGTTCATCAGGCACATCAAACAGACGCTTACGAAATGATATCAACAAGATCTGTGGAATCAAGACGCCGGCACAAAATACGCTCAAGGCGAATACAAATAAGGAATTGACAACCCAAAAGGCACTGGGATTGTCCATTACATTCGAAATAACAGTCATAAATATCGTATCAGACAAATTGAATATATTCAGGAAGAACCTCCACACCAACAGCGAGATAACCCTTTAATTCGACAAGCAAGCGTTTTATCTTGCTGCCTCGTATTTTAAGCAAACAGCCCTCATATCCATTGAGAGAGCCTCCTATAATCTGAATTTTGCGCCCGCACATCTGAGGGGTTATTTCTTCCGGCAAATAATATTGGGGTGAATCGGAACTGCTGACGGCTTGTATGAATCTGTCCATTTCCAAATCAGACACAGTCATAGGCTCCCGGAACGTATTCCTCAACCAACGGTATTGAAGCGTTTTGGTTCTTTCCACAATGGAGTCCAAATGCTGACGGGAATCATAAACAAAGAGCAAATCTTGAATGACCGGAACTTTCTCACGCACCTTTTTGCCCTTTTGCAAAATGATTTGCCACTTCAAGGGGACAAATACCTTTACTCCTGCTTCTTGCAGTTGTTTGTATGCCGGCTTTTTAGCATTACACCGTTTTAAATCACGCATGACATACCATTGTGTGTATTCAGTATTTCCCATTGATATACTTTAGTTCAGGCAAATATCACCAATCCTGCACGATTATTCTATTTGTTAATAATCAAGCAGTTACAAAACACTCTCCAAAAGTAGGAATCTTTTATTCCTTTAATCATCCCTTGCATCGCTATTCTAAAAGGCAAGTGTTCACTTATACTAAAACATACTACTCTTCTTAAGAGAAGTACATCTACATATAAAACTTGAAAGAGTAGCTACGGTCACTTTATCTTCTTAAGAGAAGTACATTTTGAGTGCAAAAATACAAAAAAATCTAAAAATCAAGGTATAAAGTGAACTCTTTTTTTATTACTTATTTTTAAGAATCTTCAACATAATGTGTAAAATGAAAAACAATCATCCCCATATATCCTCTAACATGACTTTGTTTATCAAGTTATTATCGCTTTATAACTAAAAGATGTACTTCTCTTAAGAAGATATGTACCATTTTCGGTATTTATTTATATAGACATCAAAATGAGACTATTTGCCTTGTCTACAATAGATGTGTCTAAAGAGGCAAGATAAATTCGGGTAGTTTGCTCCGAATCATGCCCCAGTGCCTCACTGATGACAGGCAAAGAAACATTTTTACTTTGGGCGATGCTGGCCCAAGCATGGCGGGCAACATAGGTGGTAAGTGGAATACCCAAACCTATTTGTTTGCCAATCAGTTTCAGATTTCTGTTGATACGGTGCGCTTCATTTTGGTATTGATGCCATTCGTCCACACCATTGTTCTGAATAATTGGTAGCAGGTAGGAAGTTTCAGAGGTATTGTATTTATCAATAAGTTCCTGCATGGGCTTTTCCCATTTGATAAACAATTGCTGACCGGTTTTTTTTCTCCGATAGGTCAGGATTCCATTCTGGAGGTCTTTCTTTTTCAGGAATGCCATATCCACAAAGGACATTCCACGTGTATAAAAACTGAACATAAAGATGTCTCTGGCAAAAATGAGAGACTTCTTATTAAGATCCAAATCCCGTATTCTTCGAATCACGTTGAGGGAAACCGCCCGTTTCTTCGTTTTGTCTATACCGGTATAGACATGCTTGAAGGGATTTCGTTGAACAACAAGCCCTTCATTCACGGCCCGGTTATAAATGGCCCTGAGGTTACGCATATAATACGAACAGCTATTCGGGCAGATGCCATTCCCTTTGAGCCAGCTTTCATAGGCTATCATCTGATTGGAATCCACTTCGTCCAACGGGACATCTCCACGGTTATTCAAGTAACGTTCAAAGCTGTTCAAGGCACTCTGATAGGTACCAGCTGTACGCACCTTACCTATTTGCCTCAATTCAACCAGCAGTTCTTTTCCATATAGAAGAAAGGTGGAATTTCCTTCTGGAGTAGTGTAAAGTTCTATTATACGGTCTACTGTGAAAGGGCTGTTCTCCTGATTCAATCGGTTAATGCATTTCTTTATTCGGAAAAGGTCTTTATCAATTTGATTTTTTAATGCAACAAGATAGCTTTTTCGGCCTTCTCCACTTCCTGCCGAGACATTGATTTCACTAGAAGCAGAAATCCACTCACTTGGAAACAGTTTGTAACCGGTGCGGATATGCCGTACTTTACAATGATGAATTATTTGATAATGAACCGTTCCCTCTTTAAGGATAACGGATGAAGGAGTGAATTTTACTTTTACACTAGTCATAAATAATCAATTATTAGTTTAACATATGGAATAAAAACAGGAAGCAATTCAAAAAACTTCAAGCTGTTATGTATATCTCCTGCTAAACTATTCTTGATTGATAAAAAACGCTTTAATTATTTTTATCTCTGAAAAGCATTATATTGAATAATATGACAAAGTAAAAGACCGCGTTCTGTATATTGCGTGAAGACTTGAAACGGAGTGTCAGAGCCAATGCAAAGAATATCTTGCCATATAGAAAATGGAAAACTCGAAATGGAAAGGCTGTTTCCTGAGTTCTTTCCATTCGAGCGAAAGAATTTATAACCGCTGACCTGTCTATATGATTATCGAATTCACTTTCATCGTGTCCAGATTCAGGTACAATCCGTTATGCTCGATCACTCCGTTTCGGAACATTTTCCATAGGATGCCGCATCCGAGTTGTGCCAGTGTGGAGTTGATGAACAGGTCCTGTTTTTCCAACGCTTCAGCCAACGAACAGCTCGGACCGGAATCGGTTTCCTTCACTCTCGTGTATTTCACCATGCGGGTGATGACTTTCAGCGAATTGACGGTCTCATAGAGTTTGGACGCCGGCTGTTTGATTTTCTTCGGTACGGTACCCAGCACGACTTGCCCCGTGGTCTGCGTGTTCCCGAAATCCATCCAGTACAGCGGGGTCTCGTAAGTGCAGTATGTCGGTTGCGGCAAAGCCTTCAACAGATTCCACAAGTCAATCCGTGACTTGATGTTGTCGGTACAGGTAATCGTGATATTGGCCAGGTTGTCCCGTCTGGTATCCTTCAATACTGCCGGATAGATGTCCGCTTGCGCCTTCCAGTCATTCCCGAAAAAGTTGTTTATCCGGGTGACGAGGCATTGTGCCTTGTTCTGTCCCAGGTCGGACGGTCCGAAAAGCTGGCGACCGATGTTGGCTTCCGTCACGGTGTCAGGGTCGTACAGTGTAACAAACAGTCCCGGGTGTCCGAGTCCCCTCAGAGCTGTGTCAAGACGTGCCAGGCAGGTGAGTACCTGCGACCCGGTTCCTCCCGCTCCGATCAGGTTTACCGTTACCGGATGCTGCGGACTCATCAGGTAACTGTCGGTATAATGTACTCTTTTCATGTCAGTATGTCTTTAAGTTTCATATTGTTCAACGGTTTCAGTTCATCGAGATTGAAAGGCATGTCCCTGGCTGCTTTCGTTACCAGAACCAGGTTGGATCTGGTCGGGTTTCCGTCACCTCCCAGATGGGAGAACTCCGTCAGCCAGAATTTCTTTTCCCAGTATTGCAGCAGGCTTTCGTATGTCAGGTCCTTGGGCAAGTCTATATTGGCAGAACCCAGGCATACACTGGAGCCGGTCACATTAAAGAACGGCGCGGCATATAGCGGCGTGTCCTTGCCGGGCATGTCACCCTTGTAGGCATATATCCTCATTCCGTGTTCTCCCGCCTCATAAACGACTCCCGGCAGGTTGTATTCCGCATTCTCTATTTCAAGTCCCGGACTGAAGAACATCATCCGTTTATGCGGGGGATTGTACCATACATACCGCTCGCTACCCTTGCGTGAATCGCAATAGATCAGGTTGGACGGTACTTTTCCGTAAGGCGTGCTGCTATGCCTTTCCGAATATCCCTTTACAAGCTCGTTCATGAATTCCTGCGTTATAGGCCTGCCTTCCGCCATGTTTCCACGATCGTTTATGTCCCGTATCTCCAGAAAAAAATTCTTGTCATCCTCCGAGGCGTAGGCTATCAGTGCCGCCTTGGGGATAAGCTGGGTCTTCAAAGTTCTTGTAAGTTCGTTTGTCTCCATCATAGTGTTCAAATTATTATGTTGATGAATTTGTCCGCCCATTTGAAAAAGCGTTCCGGGTAGTCATCCATGTGGAACAGCTCTCCCGTTTCGGGAGACAGGGCGAGTGTCGTGACCGGTATGATGTCGTAGGTCTCCCTGCTGTGGGAATTGTAACAATTCACGAGATAGTCCGTCACCATATCGTAACTGTCATAGATTACACGTATCTGTTGGTAGAGGTACATGGGGTGGAACTCCGGTTCCTCCTCATAAAAAGGATCGTAGCAGTATTCCATGATGCCGCGTTCCGGTGACAGGAATTGTAACCCCTCCTTCATGGCGGAGACCAGCGACCGTTCGTAGTCGTTCTGGGCTTTATACCTGTCAAGTGCCTTCGGCAGGTTCTTGTAGTAGCACTTGCGTTCCACCCTTTGGAGCAGCCTCTTTATTCTGCCGTTCTCGTAGGAGTGCAGGAGCCTCAGCCGTTTTTTCCTTTCCTCCGGGCCCTCTTCCGGTACTTCCTCTGAAATCCAGGTCAGGACATATTCCGTGTCGTCCTCGTCCAGAACGGTCTGTATTCCGTTTGCCTTCATCAATTCATGGATGAACGTGATGGAGATACGCCTCAATTCCGGTCCGAGAGCCTCCACGAATTTCATCGGGAAATAATACAGTGTCAGTTTTCCCCAATGATGGGCTTTCCAGAGCTTGAACAGCAACCGTCCGTCTTGCTCTTCGATATTGACGTTCAGCCCCTCACCGACAAGGGCATCCATCTCCTCGTGCAGCCTTGCGATCCCTTCCCCGAACGTCCGGCCCGGGGTATGTACCGTCTCCTTCTCCATTAGGCAGGCATATCTGAAGAAGGAGTCACGCAGGAACCTGTAGTTGTCCTGCGTGATGAGATTGTGCCTTTTCCCGTCGGAATCTTCCACGACAAGACTCGGCAAAGGTTTTGGCTGAAACGTGGCGTTCAGAAAAGAGGAACGGCACCCCCGGTGCCGTAATCCTTTCTTTCCTGTCCGTACTGTAACGGATATTGCGTATGGTCTGTCCGATGATGAGCCTTGCAAGCCGTTCCACCTGCTGTTCGTCCAATGGTACACATGATTTCTTCTGTTTTTTATTGTCCTTTCCCATTGCTTTTATCCTTTTGTCCCGATGGTAGTTTTGAATTCATACACCGCCTTGTCTTCCTTGATGACCGGCCCGTGCACCGTTGCCGTGGTCAGTTCCGGATAGAAGTTCGAGTAGTAGTTCATGACCATTTCGGGGCTGTCCGACGTGTTCGGGTCATCGAGTGTGACCATACCGTTGCCTTTCTTGAATGTGAATGAGCGTGTCATTCCCTTGATTTCTAATGCCATAATATTAAATGCTTTGATAATGTGAAACATTGGGTTCTAACATGGATTGCGGAAAATCGGGATATTCCTCATAATCTTCCGGGCGGTAGGTAGGGACTTCCTGTCCCCTCTGATAGTACGGATAGAGGTCTTCGGGATTTTGCTCCTGTTCCTGCCGGTATGAAATCTGTTGTTCCGCGTATGCAGGCTGTGGAGGGAGCTGGCGGCTCATCGGCCGTTGTCCGGCGTATTGCGGCTGTGGGGGAGCCTGATGCGGTGCCGGCCTTTGCGCAGGCTGCTGTGGCGGCCACATTGTCTGCTGCTGCCCGTCAGGAATTTGTCCGCCCGCCGGTCCTGATGCCTGGGATTGCGGTGGACAGTGCGGTGCAGGCTGCAACTGTTGTGCCGTTGCTGCCGGTGGTTGTGACCGAAGCTGTTGCGGTGCAGGCGGTTCTTCCATCAGCTCGAACAGGCTTCCCCGGTTCATGGCCTTTTTCTGCTGCTCAAGCATCTCGTCAATCTTCTTTTGGTCCTGCGGCTTGGCATAAAGTCGGGCCTGTCCGAGAGCCGTCACTGCATCCTTATGGTTTCCCGCGGCAATCAGTTCCTCAGCTTTCTTGAGATGCTTCTCGTACTTCTCCCGTTTCTCTTTCTCCTCTTTCGTCTCCTTGGCCTTTGCATCGTAAGTATTCGATAAACTCCCCCTTTCATTCTAAAAATGTGATGTTACTTTTGTAGCCAAAGTAAAAAAGCTCAATCATTATGTCACATCAATGGACCATGGAAGATTTTGAATCTATTTATGCCCGTTTCAAGTCGAGCGGACTTTCAGTTATAGATTTTTGTTCGAATGAATGTATTCGTCCCAAACGTTTCTACGAGTGGCGTTCCA
>OWJG01000362.1_pt1 | contig 36427 bp, 34 predicted proteins | sample 1732781 | NCBI WGS metagenome assembly OWJG01 (sample SAMN05065753, study PRJEB22554) | human gut metagenome | biome: ENVO:2100002; feature: ENVO:00000062; material: ENVO:00002003 | host: Homo sapiens | place: USA | reverse complement strand
CGAGATGCAGCGTAGTCTCGTGGGCTCGGAGATGTGTATAAGAGACAGGGGTAACCCCAACGCTTAAAGCCGGACCATCGCTCCACACACACGATGAGACAATTAGCGATTTAGTTGCAGCTGGCTTTAGTGGCTTTATGCTAGCAAATAACCATATCGCAGATTATGGCGAGGCTGGCATAGATGCAAGCATAGAGCAAATCCTAGAATCTAAAGCTGTCTATGCAGGTGTCAAAACTACAAAGCACTCTAAGAATCCCACACTCTTTTATACGATCAATGATACAAAAATAGCCCTTGTTAATGCCGCGGAGTCGCAATTTGGTATGCTGGATTCTAGTAGCGCGTTTTTGGGGGCTAGGTATGGCTATGTTGATTGTTTTGGCTGGGAGTTTATCGCACATTTGCAGGCACTTAAGAAAGAGGTTGATGTGGTTATTGCTGTAATCCACGCTGGGCTAGAGAATGTTGCTCAGCCGCTGCCGCAATTTAGGGAGCTTTATAAGATGTTTTGTGATATGGGGGCAGATTGTATTATTGCTCATCATCCTCATATTATCCAAGGCTATGAAGATTATTTGACAAATGATGGGCGAGAATCTAGGATTTTTTATAGCTTGGGGAATTTCTTCTTCTCCTACAATAGTGCGATCACTGACCCGCTAGAGCTGCAGGGGCTAAGTGTTGTGCTTAGGTTTGATAGGGGTAGAATCGCTAGCTATGAGCTTGTGTTCTCCCAGCAGATAGGGGAGAGTGTGGGAGAGCTGGATTCTAGTGGGCTTTGTGTAAGTATGGAGAGTCTTAATGCTACATTGTGCGATGAGAGTGCCTATAAGCAGGCTATTATGGAGATCATCACGCAAGCATATCCGCAGTATATGAAGTATTATGAGTATGTATTTTTGCTTCCTAGCAGGGATAATAGCTGGCTTACTAATATTAAACTTTTTATTAAAAGCTTATTTTTTCCACATAGGTATCTTGAGCCAAGGCAGGCATTGCTGCTGCATAATATCAATATCCCAACCCATCGCTTTGTCCAAGAGCTGTATCTAAAGTATGCGCTATACCATAAGAGCTAGATTCTATGTGGAATCTAGCTCTTATAAGTTGTGGTTGGTTTCTCTACTAGAATCTAGTAAAGCAGACTTTATATAAGGAGATTGCTGCTTAGATTCTAGGGCTTGGCAATGAGTGATTGTATTGATATAACACTCCATTTTGGAATGGATTTTGCTTCACCATTTGGCAAATTCACCACAAAGGACGACAATGCTACGATCACTATGGTCAGGTGTAAGCGGTATGCAGGCGCATCAAATCGCGCTAGATATTGAGAGCAATAACATTGCCAATGTCAATACGGTTGGGTTCAAATACTCTCGCGCATCATTTGTCGATATGCTTTCTCAAACAAAGCTTATCGCCACTGCCCCATATAAAACAGGGCTTGGAGGGCAAAATGACTTCTCTGTGGGGCTAGGAGTTGGGATTAACGCCACGACAAAGGTATTCTCCCAAGGAAGCACGCAAAACACCGATGTCAAAACCGATATGGCAATTGAGGGGGAAGGCTTTTTTGTCATCTCGCCAGATAAAGGGATCACGCTAAATTACACGCGCGATGGGAGCTTTCTCTTTGACGCAGATGGCAATCTTGTAACAACAGGCGGCTATGTCGTGCAAGGCTGGCTCAAAGATGACTTGAAAAATGCCTCAAAAATGAGTGAGCAGGAGTTCTACCACATCGATAGCACAGGACCTATCCGCAATATCCAAATTGATCCCAATATGGTAATGCCCGCGCGATCTTCGACTAATATCAAGCTCCGCGCCAATCTCAACGCCGGGCGACACACTGACCAAAATGCCAATATCTACGCGCTAGATTCTACGACCAAAACACCTGCTGATGGGATAAATCCTTTGTATGATTCTGCTGGGAATCTCACACAAATGCAAGAGGATATGGGCGCGCTTTTCAACCAAGATGGCGATGCCTTTGGGCTTACAGAAAATCAAGGAATATGGGTAAGCTACAAAAATGCGCAAATGATCAATAGCGTAGTCCCTACTAAAGAAAATAGCTCTATCACTATCAATGGTGCGAAAGTGTCTTTCTCTAATGACTCTGCGATGAGTGGGATCTCCACGCTTGTCGCCGCGCAAAATGCAATCAATGGCGTGCGTGATAAAACAGGTATAGAAGCCTATATGGAAGGCAAGCTTTTAAAGCTTGTCAATCGCAATGAAATGGACGGCGATGAAAAGACCAAAAATATCATCATCACCAAAGGTGGCACCGGCGCGTTTGAAAACTTTGTAGAAGGGGATTCTGACATCACTTCCTTCCGCTATCGCTACACCAAATCCGAGTCCCCAGACTCATCAACAGGGCAGTTTAGGACCACAGAGGAGCTTCGCAGACTCTTGCAATATGATGCAAATATGATTAAAGACCCAGACAAGGAGTATAACGACTCCACTGCATCAGTATCTGTAACGATCAATAAGTTTGGTATGTTTGAAATGCTAAACCAAGATAATGGCGATGAAGAAGTGCAAAATATGTCAATATTTGTCGCTTCTTATGGCTCAGATCAAGTCTCTACAAATGTGCTTTTTAGAAATACTATGCGTGGGCTTAATACTGCTTCGCTGCTAGAGGGTGGGGCTTCTGTATCCACCACACGCCTAAGCCACGCCACACACACCACGACAATCGAGCTTTTTGACTCGCTAGGCTCTAAACACACAATCCGCTTTGAGTTTGTCAAAACAGGCTCTGCGGAGTGGAGTTTTAGGGCGATTGTGCCAGAGCCTTCTGTCATCTATGGAGCTTCTGCTACGCGTCCAAATATCTTTGAGGGTGGGCGACTGCGCTTTAATAGCGACGGAAGTCTAGCAGGTATGAATCCCCCTATTTTGCAGTTTGACCCCAAAAATGGCTCTATCGCACCACAGCGACTAAGCTTGTCCTTTGGCTCAACGGGTGGCTTTGGCGGACTTACAAGCGTAGATAAGCAGTCTGAAACCTATGCCATTGAGCAAGATGGCTATGGCGCAGGGGATTTGGTGGATATACGCTTTGACTCGGTGGGATCACTGCTAGGCTCATTTAGCAACGGACGCACGCTAGCCCTAGCCCAAGTCGCCCTAGCAAATTTCGCCAACAACACCGGGCTCCAAGCAGAGGGCGGTAATGTCTTTTCATCAACAGGGAACTCTGGGCAAGCGATGATCGGCGCGGCAAATACCGGTCGCCGTGGCGGTGTCTCTGGCTCTAAGCTTGAGATGAGTAATGTGGATTTAAGCCGCTCGCTCACCCAGCTTATTGTCGTGCAGCGTGGATTCCAAGCAAACTCCAAAGCCGTTACTACCTCTGATCAGATTCTAAACACGCTACTTAATCTTAAGCAGTAATGTTGCTTGGTAGGTGTTCAAATATCACACCTACCACAAAAATTTCTATAATTGCTTTATAGATTCTATGGTGTTACCTTTTTGTAACACCCATCAAAAATCTCACATATTTTATTCTACTTTATGATGCGTTTTACTACGCTAGTTACTAGTTTGCTTAGGGGTTAAGGAGAGCGCAATGGATATTAAGGATATAAAAAAGCTTCAGCAAGGTGTCAATACTCAAGACAATCAAATCGATCGTATCAAAATTGGTGCAGTTGTGTTATTTATGGTGGCTATCGCGCTCATTGCCATAAATTTTGGTGGAGGCTCACAGCCGATGCTACTAGCATTTGCCACACTTGTGGGGGGCTATATGGCGATGAGCATTGGCGCAAACGATGTGGCTAATAATGTCGGTCCTGCTGTGGGATCGCAAGCCATCACGCTCGCTGGGGCGATCATTATCGCTGCTATTTGCGAGGCAAGCGGGGCGATTTTGGCGGGCGGCGATGTTGTTAATACCATCAAATCTGGCATTATTGATCCTAAAAATATCAGTGATTCTCAGGTGTTTTTGTTTGTTATGCTTGCTACCTTGATTGCCGGAGCGATATGGGTGCATCTTGCCACTATTTTACGCGCACCTGTATCAACCACACATTCCATTGTCGGCGGCGTGCTAGGAGCTGGGATCGCTGCTGGTGGATTTGGCGTGGCAAATTGGTGGGTGCTTGGGACAATCGCTTCAAGCTGGGTGCTCTCCCCTGTGCTTGGCGGAATCATCGCTGTGCTATTTCTACTTTTTATCAAGCGCACGATCACATACAAACAAGACAAAAAAGAAGCCGCTAGAAAAATTGTGCCGATTTTGATTTTTGTGATGGTGTGGGCGTTTGGCATCTATCTTATGCTAAAAGGCTTTTCTAAGCTTTACTCCTTTAGCGCGTGGCAGGCAATTGGCATAGCATTTGTGATTGCTGTGGTGAGCTATTTTATCACCACGCCTATTATCCGCAAAAAAGCCGCCTTACTTGAAAACACAAAAGAATCGATCAATACTCTCTTTACTGTGCCATTGATCTTTTCAGCAGCATTGCTGAGCTTCGCGCACGGCGCAAATGATGTCGCCAATGCCATAGGACCACTTGCTGCCATCCATCAAGCCCTATCAGAATCCCTAGAATCCGGTGGGATAGCCAAAGCAAATGTGCCGTTTTGGATTATGTTTGTAGGGGGTGTTGGGATTTCGCTTGGACTTGGACTTTATGGACCAAGGCTTATCCGCACAGTGGGGAGCGAGATCACAGAGCTTGATCGAATGAGAGCATTTTGTATCGCTATGAGTGCTGCACTAACGGTGCTGCTTGCAAGTGCGCTTGGGCTTCCTGTTAGCTCAACACACATTGCTATCGGTGCTGTCATTGGAGTGGGCTTTTTACGCGAATACATTAAGGGCAGATATTTTGAAATGTGTGAGCAAATCATCAAAGCTCACAAGGGCAAAGATCAAAAGACTATCGAGACCTTTTTAAGAAACTTTGCAAAAGCCAATGTCAAGCAAAAAAGCGCGATGCTAGAGCTCCTAAAAAACAAGGCTCAAGGCGATGATTTTTATCTCAATAAAAAAGAGAAAAAAGAGTTGAAAAAATTCTATAAGCACGAGCTGGTCAAGCGCAGTGAGATCAATCGCATTATCGCATCTTGGATCATTACCGTGCCTGCTTCTGGCGTGCTTGGGGCATTGGCATTTTTCATCATTCAAAAAGTTTTAGGATAAATGTGCTATACTCCTAGCCTTTACTTTCAAGGAGTCAAATTTTGGACCCATATCACTCGGTTATAATGCTACTTCTTGCATTATTTTTCGTTTTACTCAATGCCTTTTTTGTTGTCGCAGAATTTGCGATTGTCAAGGTGCGCCGCTCTAGGCTTGAAGAATTATCTAAGACCAATAACACCGCTAAGCTTACTCTCTCTATCACCAAAAAGCTAGATTCTTATCTAAGTGCTACGCAGCTTGGGATTACGCTAAGCTCGCTTGCTTTGGGGTGGATTGGTGAGCCAGCACTTGCCAAGCTTGTGGCAATTCCTTTTGAAAGTATTTTGCCTGAAGACTCTCTTATTATCCACACCATTAGCATTATTATTGCTTTTACGCTTATTACGCTTTTTCATGTGGTGCTAGGTGAAATTGTCCCAAAATCCATTGCCATTGCCAAAACGGAAAAATCCGCATTGCTTATTTCTTATCCGCTTTATTATTTTTCTGTTATTTTTTATCCCATTATTGTTTTGTTCGACAAGCTTGCGAATTTTGTCCTACGGCGCATAGGTATCCAGCCAGCAAGCGAAGAGGAAAATGCTCATTCTGAAGAGGAGCTAAAAATCATCGTGGGCGAAAGCCTAAAGGGCGGTTTTATCGACTCTTTAGAAGGGGAGATTATCAAAAATGCTGTGGATTTTTCTGAAACCATTGCTAAAGAGATTATGACCCCTCGCAAAGATATGGTGTGTCTTTATGCTGATAATAGCTATGAAGAAAATCTCTCTATCGTTACACAAACAAACTTCACGCGCTATCCATACTGCAACGGCAATAAAGACAATATTATCGGTATGCTTCATATACGCGACTTGCTTATAAGTAGAATCAGCCAGCCTAAGACGCCAAGCCCTTCACCTATCAACTTTGAGCAAATTATCCGCAAAATGATCATTGTCCCAGAAACAGCGCGCATTGTAGAAATCCTAAAAACTATGAACAAGGAGCAGATCCACACTGCACTAATCATTGATGAGTATGGCGGGACAGCAGGGCTTTTAACAATGGAGGATATTATTGAAGAAGTGATGGGGGATATTACTGATGAGCACGATTGTAAAAACCAAGATTTCACGCAAATTAGCCCAGATACCTATGAGCTTGATGGAATGCTGGATTTAGAAAGTGTAGAAGAGCTTATGGGTGTGGAGTTTGCCAAAGAGTTTGAGCAAGTTACCATAGGGGGCTATGTTTTCAGCCTGCTTGGGCGGCTGCCAGAAGTGGGCGATGTCGTGCAAACAGGTGCTTTGGAGTTTAGTGTTTTGGCAATGGATGGCGCAAGGATCAAGCGGCTTAAAGCCCATAAGATGGATCAAGAAGCCTAATTATGTCCCTAGATTCTAGGGGTTGCGGCGCTCTGCCTATCTATCCCATCTCAGCGCATACTTCTAGGGCTTTTGCTAGCAAGCGTGATTTTCGTCTTTTTGCAAAGTCGCTAGCGTATGCTTCTGCCAAAATACCAAGCCGCTATGCTAGCCTAAAGCTTTGTGCTTATCTAGAATCCTTAATCACGCGACAGGATTTTAGACATATCGCGCTATTTTATCCGCTGCCCCACGAGCCAAACATTCTTCCCCTATTGAAGAAACTAAAAAGGCACAAAAGCAGGCAAGTTTTTCTCCCAACTATGCAAGGTCTTAAGGTAAAAATGCTACCATATCGCCTGCCCTTAGTGCAGAATCATTTAGGGATTTTTGAGCCAAAGCTATCCTATCAGCACCCCCGTAAAATTGACTTCGTGTTGATCCCAAGTCTTGGGATTGATATGGCATTTGGTCGCATTGGTATGGGGAAGGGTGTGTATGATCGGTCATTTAGTCCTAGGTCGTCATCGCCATATAGGGTGTTTGTCAGTCAAAATCTCCATATATCTAGCACGCATATAACACAAGGGTTTGATATTAACGCACACGAATATATCAGCTATACATTAAAGATACATAATTTAAGAGGTTTTTATAATGTGGTGGATTCTTCTCATAGGGTTTCTAGGATTCGGGCTTCTTGTAGGGTTAAGCGTCTATCTAGCTTGCAAAAAGTTTTTCGCTCTTGATGCTAGCCATCTGCTTGAGCAAGCAAAGGCAAAAGCCCAAGCAATCGAGCTAGAAGCACAAAATCTCTTGCATAAAAAACAACTCGAGCTAAAAGATATGCAGCTCTCCTTAGAGCAAAGCTATAAAGAAAAGGAGCACGCACTTCAAACAACATACACGCACAAGCTCCACGCCCTAGATCGCAGAGAGCAAAATCTCCAAGATAGACTCCAATGCGAGCAAGCAGCAATCGATCAGCAAAAAGCACAAATCAAAAATGAGCAACACGAGCTGCTTATGCACAAGCAAGAGCATCAAAACATCAAAAAGCAATACCTTAGCCTAATTGATGAGCTTAATCACAAGCTGATCCACTATACTGGACTTACCAAGCAAGAAGCTAAAGATATTGTGCTAAAGAATTTAGAAAATGAGCTTATTGATGAAAAAGCCCACCTTATCCGTCGCTATGAGAAAGAGGCTAAAGATCAAGCGCAAAGAACAGCCAACTATATTTTGGCACTCGCTACTAGCAGGTATGCAGGAGAGTTTGCGGCAGAGCGACTTATCAATGTCCTAACACTCCCAGATGATGAGATGAAAGGCAGAATCATTGGTAAAGAAGGGCGCAATATCAAAACGCTTGAGATGATTAGTGGGGTTGATGTGATTATCGATGATACGCCAGCGACCATTATCTTAAGTAGCTTTAATCTTTATCGCCGTGCCATTGCGCTAAAGACGCTTAATATTCTCATTGAAGATGGTAGAATCCACCCCGCTAGGATCGAGGAAGTCTATGCGCGCGTGCAGGAGCAAATGGAGCAAGAGATCCTTGATGAAGGGAAGAGTGTCTTAATTGACTTGGGGATCGATTTTCCCCACCCAGAAATCATTAGGCTCATTGGCAAGCTGCGCTACCGAGCTAGCTTTGGGCAAAATGCCCTTGGACACTCTATCCAAACAGCTAAACTAGCAGGCATTATCGCTGCCCAGCTTGGCGGCGATGAGAAGCTAGCAAAACGCGCTGGGCTTTTGCACGACATTGGTAAGGCTTTAACGATTGATCAAGGTAGCGGAAATCATGTAGCCCTTGGGGCAGAGATTTGCAAGCGGTATAAAGAGCACCCTGTGGTTATCAATGCTATTATGTCTCACCACGGCAACGAGCCTTTTGAGAGTGTAGAGGCAGCAGCGGTGTGTGCGGCAGATACGCTCTCTGCTGCGCGCCCGGGGGCTAGGCGCGATGTGCTGGAGAGCTTTTTAACCAGAATGCAAGATTTAGAGAAAATCGCCCAAGATAAGCTTGGTGTCAAGCAAGCTTATGCTATCAATGCCGGGCGTGAGCTGCGCGTGATTGTGCGAGCAGATATTGTAAGCGACTCCCAAAGCATCGTGCTAGCTAAAGAAATCGCCCAAGAGATTCAATCGACTCTAAATTATCCGGGTGAAGTTAAAGTAAGTGTGATACGCGAAGTGCGTGCAGTGGAGTTTGCGCACTGATATGGCAAAGATAGATCTATTGTAAGGAGAATTGTATGAAGAGTGTTGTTCTAAAGCGCGTTATTGTGGTTTGTGGCTTGTTTGTAGGTGGCTTGTTTATGGGCTGCTCTAGTGATGATAAAAGCCCATTGCAAGAGCATAGCTTCCAAGCAGATGACTCTAGTAGCTATACTATCACTTTGCACGAAGATAGTATGCTTGTTAAGCGTAATGGCAGCAAGGTGGATTCTGTGGTGCTGCTAGTGTTTTTGGCAGATGATTGCCAAGCGTGTCAGGGGTATTATGCGCATTTAAATCATCTTCAGGCTAATGAAGAAGATGTGGTAATCCTTGGCGTGCTAGAAAAGGATCAGCAATCTCAAGCAGAATCTACCAAGCAAGAAGAGAGCCTAGCTAGCGTTAAAGATCGGCTTGGCATTGGCTTTACGCTTTTGCAAGAGAGCTCAAAGGTCTCTTTACTGCAGAATCTACTAGAGAAAAAGCAAGCGCGTGCAAATGCCCTGCTTGCAGCACAAAGTCCAGATTCTAGCTTAGAAGCTCCATTAGAATCCAGCCTAGAATCTAAAGAAGATAGCATAGCCACGCAAGTAGATTCCACTAAAGAAGAAGCTCTTGTAGAATCCAAACTAGATTCTACAAAGCTGCCTTATTTTGTGCTTTATGATACAGAGCAGCGATTCTACCAAGACTATGAAGGTATCGTGCCAGAAGAGATATTTTCTAGCGATATTGCACAGCTTGCTAACTAGGATCTACAATGCTCTCCTATCTTGCTAAAACCGCCCAGAATCTAGCCTCGATATTTGCTGATAAAAGCGACAAAATTGATAAAGATATATTAGAAGAGCTATTTATCGAAGCGGATATTGATTATGATCTTATTGAGCTTATGCTCTCACATCTCCCCAAATACCCCAGTCGCGCTCAAGTCCAAGAGCAGCTTGCCAAGCTTTTCTCGCTAGATTCTACTGCCATACCACAAGCCCCACTAGAATCCACTCTTCCGCAAATCACCCTAGTCATCGGAGTAAATGGTGCGGGTAAAACCACCACCATAGCCAAGCTTGCTTACCATTACTTGCAGCAAGGGCAAAAAGTGCTACTAGGAGCTGGCGATACTTTCCGCGCAGCAGCGATTGAGCAGCTACAACTTTGGGCTTCAAAGCTGCAAGTCCCCATTATCGCCTCGCAGCAAGGCAGCGACCCTAGCGCGCTAGCTTATGATACGATCCAAGCAGGGCTTGCTAGGGGGGTGCAGCACATAATCATTGATACCGCAGGGCGGCTGCACAATCAAGTCAATCTCCAAAAAGAGCTTGAGAAAATCGACCGCACTTGCGCTAAAGCTGCGCCAAATGCCAATGTGCGTAAAATCTTAATCCTTGATGGCACGCAGGGCTCACAAGCTCTAGCGCAAGCTAGAATCTTTAGCCAAAGTGTAGAGATACAGGGCGTTATCGTAACTAAGCTTGATGGCACAAGTAAAGGTGGTGTAATCCTTAGCATTGCGCATTATTTGCAAATCCCTATCCTATATCTTGGTATGGGTGAAAAGCAAGGCGATCTTATCCCCTTTGATAGCGATGCGTATGTCCAAAATCTCCTTGACTGCTTTTTTATAAGTGATACATAATGGCGAAAAAATCCCAGCTTTTTGAATGTCAGCATTGTGGCTACACTACGACAAAATGGCTAGGCAAATGCCCAGAGTGTAATAGCTGGGATAGTCTCCTTGAGCTAACGGATACACAAAAGCAGATTCTACAACAAGCCAGCAAAAGCAAAGAATCCACCCCACGCGCGATAACAGAAGTAGCCGCTGATAAACATAGCTTTTTTAGCTCCTATCAAGAAGAGCTTGACATCGTGCTAGGTGGGGGGATCGTGCCCGGTGGGCTTTATCTCATCGGCGGGAATCCGGGCGTTGGCAAATCGACTTTGCTGCTTAAGGTTGCTGGATCTTTGGCGCAAAATGGCGCGCAAGTGCTGTATGTTAGCGGTGAAGAAAGTGCCGGGCAAATCCGCTTGCGCGCAGAGCGACTAGGCGCACTAAGTGAAAGGCTATTTTTGCTTAGTGAAATCAATCTTGATGTAATCAAGCAAGCTTTAGTGGATTCTACAAGGGCGCAAAATTCTAGCCCTTATCGCTTGTGTATTATTGATTCTATCCAAACTATCTATGCCCCAGCTCTCTCCTCAGCCCCGGGCTCTGTAAGTCAGGTGCGTGAGATTACCTTTGAGCTTATGCGCTTGGCTAAAGAGCAAAACATCGCCATAATCATCATCGGGCATATTACTAAAGATGGTGCGATTGCTGGACCTAGAATCTTGGAGCATATGGTTGATTGCGTGCTGTATTTTGAAGGTGATCCAAGCAGGGAGCTTAGGATTTTGCGCGGGTTTAAAAACCGCTTTGGCACGACAAGCGAGATAGGGATTTTTGAAATGAGTCAAGGCGGGCTCAATAGTGCGAAAAATGCCTCAAAGCTCTTCTTCCAAAAGCGCGCAAGCACTGCGGGTAGTGCTGTAAGTGTCGTGCTAGAAGGCTCGCGCGCCTTAGTGATAGAGATCCAAGCACTTGTGAGTGAGAGCTATGGGAATCCACGCAGGCAGAGCACGGGCTTTGAAGCCAACCGCTTAAATATGCTCCTAGCCTTGCTAGAGCGTAAGCTGGAGCTACCTTTGGGGCGGTATGATGTATTTATCAATGTAGCAGGTGGGATTAAAATCAGTGAGCCTAGTGCAGATCTATGCGTGCTGGCGTGTATTATCTCAAGTTTTCGTAATCGCGCGCTCAATGCTAGCACAGCATTTATCGGTGAAGTCTCACTTGTGGGTGATATACGAGAAGTGAGCAATATTGATATGCGTATCAAAGAGCTACAAAGCTATGGGTTTGATAAGGTTATCCTAGCCAAAAAGCCAAAAAGCCACTTTAAGGGCGTGAAATGCTTTGAAGCTGATGAAGTAAGCAAGATTCTAGAGTGGATGTAGCCTACAAAAGCAGTTTAAGGAATTTTTGGTATTATTGCAGCTTTTAGGAGTGTGGATATGGAACCTATCAGTCAATATGGCTATGAGAAGATCACTAAAGAACTAAAGCAACTTAAAGAAGTCGAGCGACCAAAGATTGTTAAAGAAATCGATATAGCTAGAGAGCACGGCGATTTAAAAGAAAATGCCGAATACCACGCGGCAAAGGAGCGGCAGCTCTTCATTGATGCAAGGATTAAAGATCTAAGCACTATGCTTGCTAATGCCCAAGTGATCGACCCATCTATCTTGCCACACGATAAAGTCAGCTTTGGCAGCACGGTTGAGATTATCGACCTAGATACGCAAAAGCGACTGACCTACACAATCGTAGGCAGCATTGAGAGCGACACATCAAAGGGGCTTATCTCCTATGGCTCACCCATAGCAAAAGCACTCATTGGCAAAGAAGAAGGCGAAGAAGTGCTAATCAACCTGCCGCGTGGAGAGTGTGAGTTTGAGATCGTCAAAATCCACTACAAGCCAATTGTTTTTGAAGCGTAAGCTTAATAACTTCTAAGGATAGCAATGAGCCTACAAACAACACTAAAAATACAAAAACTCCACCCACAAGCCATAATCCCAGCCTACCAAAGTGCAGGATCTTCTGGGTTTGATTTCCACGCACTAGAATCTAGCACCATTCCCGCAGGTGGTGTTGGGGTGGTGCGCACAGGGCTTGCTATGGAGATAGCACAGGGCTTTGAGCTGCAAGTGCGCCCTCGTAGTGGGCTTGCACTAAAGCATAGTATTTCTGTGCTAAACACACCCGGCACGATTGATAGTGATTATCGTGGAGAAATTATGGTGATTTTAATCAACCACGCTAAAGAAGACTTCACTATCAATGAAGGTGATCGCATAGCGCAAGGTGTGGTCGCGCCCATTGTGCAAGTGGCATTTGAAGAAGTCTCCACACTTACGCATACTGAGCGTGGGGACAAGGGCTTTGGCTCAAGTGGGATTGCACAAACAAACACTAATCCATAAGGAGAATCTATGGCAAAAGGCGGTGATAAGCAGATACTCACAGCAATCAAGCAAGAATTTCAGCAAGATGAAAAGCTTTTAGAGAGTGCCTTTAAGCTTGAGTATTTTGTAAAGAAGTATAAATACTATCTCATTGCTTTGGTGGTAGTGGTGCTAGTGTGGCTTGGGTATGTTGCTATCTATAACACTATGCAAGAAAATCGCGCGCAAAAAATCAGCGCGCTTTATGATGAGCTTTTGCAAAATCCAGATAATGAGCTTTTGCAAAATCAGCTAAAAGAGCAGGCAAGGGGGCTTTATGATCTCTACCAGCTCTCTCGCTTAGATTTGACACAAGGTGCAGAATCTATCTTACAAGAGTTAGCCAGCTCTTCAAACCCCTTGGTAAAGGAGCTAGCTAGCTATGATCTAGCCAGCCTTAAGCAGCAGGGTCTTGATAAGATTAGCGGAGAGCTAGCGGATCTAGCTGCTATCCAGCAAGCTTACTTGCTTTTGCAAGAAGATAAGATTCAAGAAGCACGAGCTAAGCTTGATGTGATTAAGCCTGATTCTGGGCTATATGGGATCGCTATGCAAATGAAGCATTATGGGATTATCGCCCACCCACTAGCAGATGCGCTTACCATTACAGAGGTGCAATCTCCTGCTAATGCCTCTCAAGTAGATTCTACAAATACTACTAAGGCTCAATAATGATCGCGCAGAAGTCTGCACTATCTGCATTACATAGGCTTGTGCTATGGCTTACTTGCGCTTGTATGGCGAGCTTTTTGCTGTTTGGGTGCGGGTCTAAGAAATACTACACACCAGAGCAAACGCAAGGCACTCTTCTATTTGATCGCTCATTTTCTAGCCCCATTGCTGCTAACAATCGCTATGGTGCTATGCTTAAAGATGGCTCGCTTATCACGCGAGATGGCATTATCCCCTACAATGCCAAAATCCCCAAAAAGGCGCGTTTTCTTGGAGAGTCTGGGGGGTATTATATCTTTGCCAAAGGGTGCGAGAGTGTCTATCTTGTGCGCACAAGCGTGCTTGATGAGCAAGCCTTTGGCAATCAAACTTGCTCCATTAAAGAGCAAAATACAGCCTGCTCCCAAGATGAGCTAGAGATAAAAACGACTATGTGCGCGCTAAGCGCGAGCATTAAGGGCAGTCTCTTGGCACTTATTGGCAGTGATAATTCTATGAGTATTTTTGATATAAATGCCCCAACAAAAGAGCCTAAATTTTCACACAAAGGCTCATCAGTGCTAGCGGTCAATGAGCTAATTGCTGCACCACTTTTCCTAGAGTCTCTTGTAGTCTTCCCCACGCTTGATGGGAGACTACTCATTGTAAGCACAAAAACTTTCACCCCAGAGCGCAACATCATCATCTCTAGTGAAAAGTTTTTTAATAATGTTATTTATCTCTATGGCGATGATTCAAGGATTTTTGCTGCTACGCCCAAAAAGCTCATAAGTATCGTGTCTGGACAGGAGTTTAGCTACAATGAGTCCATTAAAGACGCGCTTTTTTATAAGGGCTATTTGTATGTGCTTACCCTAGATGGTATGCTAGCCCAGCTTGATCACACCTTGCGACCTATCAATACAGAGAAATTCACTTACGCCAAGTTAGAAGGCATAGCCATAGCAAACGACACACTTTACACCTTTGAGACACACGGGGGCTATGTCATAGCTGTGGGGCTTAAGGACTTCTCGCATAAAGTTTATAAAACGCAAGATACCTTTGGCAGGACTCCGCCTAATAAGCTTAACTTCTATAGCAATAGCGTGTTTTACTACAATAAATACTATTACGACTTTGAGAGATTGCGCTAATGCTGCTTTGTGATATTGGCAATACACATTTTCACTTTTGGGATAATGGCAAAATTTCTCATATTTTGCCAAAGTCCTTGCACAAGAGTATGTTTAGCCAAGAGATCTACTATATTAGCGTGAATGCCCAGCACGAAAAGCTACTGAATAAGACTTTTAAAACAACCTATGACCTAGAATCTATTATCCACCTTCCCACGCAATACAAAGGTTTAGGCGTGGATAGAAAGGCGGCGTGCTTATGTGTCGATGATGGGGTGGTTGTAGATGTGGGTAGTGCTATTACTATTGATGTGATGAGTGGTGGCAAGCACCAAGGTGGCTACATTCTCCCGGGGTTTAATGAGATTATCAACTCCTATGCGAGAATCTCTCCAGCCCTGCAGGGGCAAATCAACTTTGGGCTAGAGCCTAATAGCTTGCCTAATAATACTAAAGACGCCATTGGCTATGGCGTGCTAAAAAGCACGATTCTAACGATACAAAATACCATCGGCAGTAAAAAGGCGTATTTCACCGGAGGCGATGGTAAGTATCTAGCGAAGTTTTTTGCCCAAGCGATCTATGATGAGACGCTTGTTTTCCGTGGTATGCGTATATCGATTGAAAAAGCCTTACAAAAGCGGCGCAAGCAGCAAGGCATACAAGAGCAGCAAGACACACAAGCAAAGGAGCAAAAGTGATCACCATAGCCCTGCCAAAAGGTCGTATAGCTAAAGATACCTTGCAAGTTTTCTCCAAAGTATTTGGCGAGGAATTTGCCTTTGATGATAGGAAGCTAATCTTGCAAAAAGGGGAGTTTTGCTTTATGCTAGTGCGCTCGCAAGATGTCGCTACCTATGTTTATCACCAAGCAGCAGATATTGGGGTTGTAGGGCTTGATGTGCTGCAAGAGCAGCCTTGCAATGTTGTGCGCTTGCTTGACTTGGGAATTGGCAAATGCCGTGTCATTGTCGGCGAGCATAGGGACACGCCCATCGACTATCTCCAGCCAAAGATCAAAATCGCCACAAAAATGCCCAATATTACGCTTAATCACTTCTCACAAAAGGCAATCCCCATTGAGATCATCAAGCTTTATGGCTCTATCGAGCTAGCTCCGCTTGTGGGGCTAGCAGATGGGATAGTTGATATTGTAGAAACAGGCGATACAATGCGCCAAAATAATCTCGTTGAAGTAGAAACGATTCTGCACTCAAGTGCGCACTTAATCGCTAATGCCAATAGTTTTTATGCGAAGAAGACACAGATTCTAGCTCTTTGTGCGCAATTAGAGCAATGCTTAGATTCTAGGGGTGCGCTGTAAATATGCGCTACTTTAGCGCGCATTTTATGGCAGCAGAGCCATTTGGGCAGATACTGCTAGCTAGTGATGAAAATGGGCTGTGTGGGCTGTGGTTTGCTAATCAATCGCATTTTGCGATGATTGGCAACTCTGCCTTGCATTGTGTGGAGCTAGAATCTAGCCTAGATTCTAGCTCTAGCAAGCAGCGCGCTATCCTTATGCAAGCTAGGCAGTATTTGCACTGCTACTTTGCCAAAGAGCCTTTGCCTTGCTTGCCGCCACTTTCGCTCTATGGCAGTCCTTTTGCGCTGCGACTCTATCAAGCTTTGTCTCAAATCCCCTATGGACAAACGCGCTCATATAGCCAAATTGCCCAAGCACTTGCTAGGACAGAGCGTGATGCTTGCAATCTCACGCGCCAAGTTGCCAAAGCCATAGGCAAAAATCCTTTATCAATCTTTATCCCCTGCCATAGGGTCATAGGCAAAGATGGCTCGCTTAAAGGCTATGCTGGTGGGCTTGCAAGAAAGCAGGCATTGCTCCTGCTAGAATCTAGTGTAAAGAGTCCATAAGGTCTGCTGCTTTTATGAGCCTGTCTTTGTCAAAATGCGTATAGATTCTACTTGTATTTAAATCTGCGTGCCCTAAGGCTTCTTGGACTAGGACTAAGTCTTTGTGCTTTTGATAGAGTAAAGTAGCAAAGGAGTGTCGTAGCATATGCGCGCCCATTTTTTCTTTTTTAATACCGATATTTAGCAGGATTTTACGCACAATCCCATAGACATAGGGCTGGCTTAGTGGCTTGCCATTTTTATTGCAAAAAAGTAAGTTGTTTTGGATATTTGGGATTTCTTCGCGTAGGGTAAGCCAGCTGTGTAAAAGCTGCGTGATATGAGAAGACTTAATCATCACCACGCGGTATTTATCGCCCTTGCCTTGAATGGTGAGCATATAAACATCGTTTTCTTGGATTACCTTTTGAGCTTGGAGATTGATCGCTTCGCTTACGCGGATTCCAGTGTAGATGATAAACTTGACGATCAAGCGATCTCTAGCTTGGGTTTTAGCAGGCAAGGGTGTAGTGTCAATAGAGTGTAGAAACTGCTCTAGCTCATCAGTCTTTAAAAATGTTGGAAGCTTGACACCACTTTTGCCACGAGTGCCAGCTAGATTTTTTAGCTCGATATTAAAGATATAAGACTTTCCAGTTTCATCTTCATTGTGCTTATCAATAAAGCCAAAGAATCCAATTAAAGCGATGCGATAGTTGCGTTTAGTGGCATTAGAGAGCCTTGCAGTGCTTAGCGTGATAAATTCTGCTAAAAAGACTTCATCAATCTCTTCCAAATCTCTCACCCTAGAGTCCTGCAAAAATCTCCCAAGTCGCAAGAGTGGCAAGGCATAGGTATTGATCCCTGTCATACCGCTATTTCTAGCTTGCTTTATAGATTCTGTTAGATCATCGAGATTTGTCGCATCGCGGATAGAATCTAGACTTTTGCTTAGAGTGCTTGAGTCGTGGATATGGCGGTTAGAGAGTGTGGTGATTTTGTGGATAAAGAACTTCCCAAGCCAAAAGACATAATTACCCAAAAGCGTGGAGCGAGACTGCAAGGGGTAGGTCATATACTGCCTTATGTGGTATAGTGGATTTGCGCATTATAGCATTTGGAATATCGCAGATACAATAAAAATAAAAGCTTAAACCAAGTAGAATACCGCGATAATTGTAGCTCAAGGAGTGCAAAATGAAGCGGCAGGTTTGGTCAAATCGATTGACTTATATTTTAACAGTAGCTGGTGCTACCATAGGCTTTGGAGCGACTTGGCGTTTCCCTTATCTTGTGGGTGAGTATGGTGGCGGGGCGTATGTGGCTGTGTTTGTGCTAGCGATGCTTTTTGTGGGGGTGCCTATCATCTTAGTGGAAAATGTCATAGGCAGGCGCGCGCATACTAATTGTGTCGATGCTTTTGGCAGCACACTAGAATCTAAAAAGCCTATTGCTAGATTTTGGAGAGTCTTTGGCTATATGGGCGCACTTGGGGCGTTTGGGATTCTGGCGTATTATATGGTGATTGGTGGCTGGGTGATCTCATATATCGTGCATATTGCACAAGGGATTTTGCAAGGCTTGGGGCTAGTAAGCGGGGGGCTTGATGTAAGCGCGCCTTTGCAAAAGTCCCAAACCATTGCATTTTATGAAGCACATATAGAAAATGCTCCATTACAAATCAGCCTTTTTACCTTTGTGTTTGTGGCGATCAATTGGCTTATTTTGCGTAAAGGTGTCATTGATGGGATTGAGCGTTCAGTCAAATACCTTATGCCACTTTTGCTGCTCTGTCTTGTGCTAATGGTCGCGCGCAATCTCACGCTAGATGGTGCTATGGAAGGAGTTAGATTCTACCTTGTGCCAGATTTTAGCGCGCTTAGTGCGGAGCTTTTCTTGTATGTGATAGGGCAGGTGTTTTTCGCGCTATCTTTGGGCTTTGGCGTGATGATTACGCTCTCTTCTCATCTTGATAAGCAAGAAGATTTAGTAAAAACCTCTCTTTTTACCGGCGTGATCAATACTCTTATAGCTGTGCTAGCGGGCTTTATGATTTTCCCCTCGCTCTTTAGTGCAAATCTAGCACCTGACTCTGGTCCATCGCTTGTGTTTAAGGTCTTACCCATTGCATTTTCCCATATGCACTTTGGTAGTATTTTTGCAGTTGTGTTTTTTGTCTTGCTGCTTGTGGCAGCACTTACAACTTCTATCACTATTTATCAAGTTATCATTAGTATTTTAGAAGAGAAATTTCATCTCCCGCATAATAAGGCTATAAACTACACGCTTTTGGGTGTGTTTGTGCTGGGGAATATCCCTTGCGCACTAAGCTCATCAGTGTTTGCAGATGTGGTGCTTTGGGGGAGGAGTGTGTTTGACACCTTTGACTTCCTTAGTGGGAATATATTCTTTGTCCTTACAGCACTTGGGGCAAGTGTTTTTGTGGGCTTTGTGCTAAGAGAAGAAGCTATCCAAGAGCTATCAAATGGCACAAAAGCCCCGCTCTGGCTATTAAAGGGCTGGTTTTATTATGTGCGCTATGGGATTCCTGTGATAATTATCGCCATCTTTATCGGCGGGATTTTGGACATTGCGCCCAAAAAGCGCGCGCAAGAAGCATACAGCGAGCTTAGGGTAGAAGCACTAAAGCCCATTTATCATATTTGATAGCAAGAAGGATACTAATGCCAATACAATCTTTAACAACAAAGCAGCATAAAGAGCTTGTAGCCCAAGCACTTGAGTTTGCCACAAAGCTACAAGAGCAAGTGCAAGATAGTATCTCTGCGCGCGAGCGTAGATTCTACTACAAAATGCAGCACATCATTGAGAATCCGGAGTATAAGGCGTTGTTCATTGAGCTGCTAGATTCTAGCGTGCATACAAAAGATATGGCGCATAATTTCGAGCTTATTAAGCGCATATTGAGCCGCTATGAGTTCGGGGAGTTTTTCACTTCGTATGAGAAGGTGCTGCTATTTGTGTTTTTGCAGGTGGGGAGATATGCGCCTAGCCTTAGCGTGCCGCTATTTATCCAGCAAATCCGCAAGGATTCTAGTCTAATGCTTGCCTTTGGCGCACCAGAATCTAGTGCCAATAGCGCGACCTACTACTTCATTGCGAAAAGAGCTCTAAGCACTGCCATTATCCACGATAATATCAAGCTATGCAAGCGTGCTTTAGAAAGCAGGCATATCACGCATATTTCCATTAAGCCTAGTGCGTTTTTTATCTGGCTATGGGGTGGGGACTATGCGCGTATGCAGGGAGATTTAGCCCAGAGCTTACAGGAGCTTTTTGCCTATGCTAGGGCGCAGCAGCACTCTCAAGGCGTGCCAAAAGTCATCACCCTTGATATGGAAGAGCACCAGTTCCTTGAGCTTAGTGTGAATGCATTTATGGAGGCACTTAGTGGATATGGCGAGATAGAAGCTGGGATCGCCCTGCAAGCTTATGTCCCAGAGTCTTACTCATACCTTGAGCGACTTTGTGCTTATGCAAAAGATAGGGTAGATTCTGGTGGGAAGCCTGTGTATATCCGCCTAGTTAAGGGCGCGAATATGCAAGCCCAAAAGCTCTATGCCTCACAGCATAATGTTGCACTGCCCATATTTAGCCAAAAGCTTCACACTGATGCTAATTACAAAAAAATGCTGCACTATGTTATGGATTCTACGCGCTATCGCTTTATTAAGCTTGGGGTCGCTAGTCATAATGTCTTTGAGCTTGCCTATGCTTATACGCTAATACAGCACTGCGTGGAGCCAGAGTATAGGGAGCACTTTGTTTTTGAGATGAGTATGGGCATTAGTATGCAAGCAAGCAGGATTCTAGGCACTTACCATAAGCTTATGCTCTATACACCTGTGTGTGATGATAAGTCTTTCAAAGATGCTATTGCGTATTTACTGCGCCGCCTTGATGAAAATACTAGCGAAGAAAACTTTATGCGTAATTACTACGCTATGCGCGTGGGCGATGAGAGCTGGCAGAAGCAAGAAGCGATGTTTATGGAATCTCTCGCATACATACCCAAAGTCTCTAGCGCGCCCATTTGCCAGCGAGATAATAGTAGTGAAGCGTGCTTGCAAGCTAGCATATATGAGATGGATACGGACTTTTTCGCTCAAGCAACTTACCACAAGTTTGCCCAAGCACTAGCGCAAGCTTTGCCCCAAGCTAGAATCCAAGCAAGCTTTGGTGCAAGTATAGATAATGATGAGCAAGCACAGATTATCTCTAGCTTTGATGGGCAAAGTGCTCTGGGTGAAGTGGTGTTTGCCTCTGCATTTGATGAAAAGACACTGCTAGCACCTTATAGCCCAGTGGAGAATCTAAGCGCGGTGTTTAGTAAAGCTGCAGAATTGTTGCAAGCAAGAAGGGGGGAGATCATCAAGCTTGCCGCACTTGAGAGTGGCAAAGTCCCTATGGAGACAGATATGGAGCTAAGCGAGCTAATCACCTTGCTACGCTTTTATCCTGCATCATTGCGTGATTTATGCGCCAAGCATCCACAAGTATCATTGCAGCCTAAAGGCAGGGGGCTTGTAGTAGGCTCTGCGCATAGCCATTTGAGCGTGGTTTTTAGCGCGGTGCTTGCAAGCCTTGCTTGTGGGAATCAAGTGGTATTTAAGCCATCATCACTTGTGGTGTGTAGCAGCTTTGTGGTGTGTGAGTGCCTGTGGGGTGCGGGGATTGGGAGAAATGTGCTGTGCTTTATGCCTATGCGAAGAGATAGACTCCAGCAGGCTTTAGCGCAAATGCCAGAAGATTTTTTCGCCTTTGCACTAGGCTTTGGACAGGCTAGGAGTATGGAGTCTATTGCGTTATCTCAGCCTAATTTGCTAGCGCACACCATAGGCTTTAATGCGATGATTGTTACTAAATTTGCTGATTATGATCAAGCCATTGCGCACGCGGTTAGCTCGGCGTTTTTTTATGGAGGTGTGGGGCTAAGGAAGCTGTCAGTTCTTATTGTGGAGCAGGGCGTGTTTGATGATGAGTCATTTAGGCAAAGGCTGCTTGAGTGCGCAAACTCGCTGCGCTATGGCTCGCCATTGGAGCTTGATAATGCGCTAGGTGTGGTGCTTGATAAAAAAGCGCGAGAAAAGCTAGAAAAACTGCAAGGCACAAAGTTAGAATCTAGCTCGCCTTATATGGGGGCAAATATCATCTATACCACCCCAGATGGCTTGCAGGCTATGGAGCGGCATTTGCCTGTGCTCTATGTGATTAAAGCTGCTGATTTAGCCCACGCCATAGAGCTAGCAAATACGATGAGCGGGGATATTTGCGCGCTAGAGTCGCTTGATGAAGATGAGTGGGGGTATTTTCACAGCAATGCTAAGGCTAGCACCTTGCTTATCAATGAGCCTACAATCCATACTGCAAGTGCGCAGATCATTAGCGAGCCTTTTGGCTCTCTTATGCGCAAAATTGGGGTGAAAAATGACATTGTGCAGTTTGCGCGCTGTGTTCAAAATGCTCCTGATGATAATCTTGCCACAAGTATTATTGAGCCAAAGTTTAAGAGACTTTTGGAGAGTGGAGAGCTTGGGGAAGAAAGGGGGCGCATTTTGCACAATGCACTCTTGCAGGCTAAGAGCTATGTGTATTACCGCAATGCTGAATTTAATGTCTCCCACGATTATGCACTAGAGTATGGCAAGAAGCACTTGCTAAGCTATGAGGCTGTGAGAGCGGTTGCTTATAGGGTAAGTGCAGACGATAGCTTGCAGGATATGCTTGGTGTCATTATCGGTGCGCAAGCGTGCAAGGCAAAACTTATTGTGAGTTTTGAAGAGATAAATGAAGAGCTAGAGTTTTTGCGCCAGAATCTAGCAAGCCTAGGGCTTTTAGCAGAGCTTGTGCAAGAATCTAGGGATAGCTTTTTAGCTAGAATCCACGCAAGTCAAATGGTGCGCTACCACGCAAGCCCAAACGCAAGCGATCCTATCTATAAAACAGCAGTGATCCATAGGAAGCCTGTGGTGTATGCTAAGCCATTTGCTAATGGGAGATTTGAGCTGCTAGGGTATTACAAAGAGCGGGTGCTAAGTGTGGCACACCACCGCTATGGAGTGTTTGCTGAAAGCAAATTAGCCAAGCTTTTGGGCTAGCGCAAGTTACCATACTTATCTGTTGCCTTTCACTTTTTCAGCGTGGTGCGGTAGATAAGCAGCCCTATGATAATAGCGATAAATACAAGGGACTCTATCGCTAAGCCTTGTATGTTAGAAGTAAGCATTAGACATTAAATCTAAAATGCAAAATATCGCCATCTTGGACGATGTAGTCCTTGCCTTCAGCGCGCATAGCTCCTGCTTCTTTTGCCTTGCTCTCGCCACCATATTTGATGAAATCTTCATACGCGATTGTTTCAGCGCGGATAAAGCCTTTTTCAAAGTCATTATGTATCACAGCGGCTGCTTGCGGGGCTTTAGTGCCATTTCTAATCGTCCAAGCGCGCACTTCCTGCACCCCAGCAGTAAAGTAGCTAATAAGCCCCAAAGTATAAAAACTCGTGCGGATAATCTGCTCTAGCCCAGACTCTGTGCAGCCCACAGAAGCAAGCAGCTCTGCTCTCTCGCTCTCATCTAGCCCTATCATCTCTTCTTCAAGCTTTGCACATAGCTTAATCACTCCAGCCCCCCTGCTTGCGCCATACTCTCGCACCCTTTTGACAAACTCATTATCCTGCTCTAGTGCGCTTTCATCGACATTTGCGCCATAGATGACTTGCTTGCCGCTAAGGAGACGCAGCTCTTTGTTTAGCGTGATGAAGTCTTGGGAGTCTTTTTGCGCGAAGCTGCTAGCTGGCTGATTGGATTCTAGGTGGGCGAGTAGCGATCTAGCGAGCTCTAGCATAGCATTCGCGCCTTTTTGCGCTTTGCTCTCTTTCTCAAGCTTGGCAATGCGCTTTTGCACGCTTGCAATATCTGCTAGCACAAGCTCTAGCTCGATAATCTCAATATCTGCGATAGGGTCTATGCGGTTTTCTACATGGGTTATATCATCATCTTCAAAGCAGCGCACAATGTGTAATATCGCATCCGCTTCTTTGATATTGGCTAGAAACTGATTCCCCAAGCCCTCTCCTTTGCTCGCCCCCCTTACAAGCCCTGCAATATCCACAAACTCCACTTGCGAGTGCATAATGCGCTTTGGCTGCACGATTTTGGCAAGCTCTAAAAGCCTAGGGTCTGGCACTTCTACAATCGCCTTGTTGGGCTCTATGGTGCAAAATGGATAGTTTGCTGCTTGGGCATTTTGGGCTTTGGTTAGGGCATTAAAGGTGGTAGATTTCCCCACATTTGGCAAGCCTACGATACCCACAGAGAGTCCCATACTATCTACCCTTGCTTAGATCTTGTAAGAATCGCACGCCCATTCTCACGCCCGCCCCACTTGCACCATAGGGGTTAATATCCCACTCTTTGGTTACAAATGCTGGTCCGGCAATGTCGATGTGTAGCCACTTATCCTTGTAAGATTCGCGGATAAACTCGCCTAAAAACATTCCAGCACTAATCGCTCCACCATAGCGCGATGAGCTGACATTGCTCACATCAGCAATTTTAGATTCTATAAGCTTTTTGATATGGCGGTTAAAGGGCAAGATAGCGACTAGCTCGCCAGAATCTAGCGCGCTTTGGGTGAAGTCAAGCTGGAGCTTTTGATTATAGCCCATCACACCGCTTGTATATTCCCCAAGCCCTACAACGCAAGCTCCTGTAAGTGTCGCAAAATCAATGAGCACATCAGGCTCTAAGTCTTGCGCATAGCTTAGGCAGTCTGCTAGCACAAGTCGCCCTTCTGCATCAGTATTGCCTATTTCTATGCTTTTTCCCTCTCGTGAGATAAGCACATCATCTGGCTTGTATGCATTGCCGCCGATCATATTCTCACACGCGCCGATAATGCCGTGTATCTCAATATCTAGCTCTAATTTTGCCACAGCACTCATAATGCCTAGCACCGCGCAGCCGCCGCTTTTATCAGCCTTCATCGTTACCATATAGTCACTTGGCTTAAGGCTTAGTCCACCGCTATCGTATGTAAGTCCCTTGCCCACTAACACGACCTTTTTCTTTGGGTTTTTGGGTTTGTAGCTTAGGTGGATTAGGCGAGGGGATTTGCTTGAGGCTTTAGCTACAGCTAGGTATGCGCCCATTTTTTGCTTCTTTAGCTCTTGCTTTTTTAGAATCTTGCACGATAGTGCCGTGTTTTTAACAAGCTCTTGTGCGTAGTTGGCTAGGTATTTTGGCGTGGCAATTTGCGGTGGAGTATTGACAAGATCGCGTGTTATATTGACAGAGTGTGCGATGATTTTCATCTCATCAAGCTGCTTTGAAAAATGCTGCGCACGCTCTTTTGTGGCACTTATAGAATCCACTTCATAGGACTCTAGGCTGATGGATAGCTCGCGCAAGCTGCTTGGCTGCTTTTTGCTTAAAAACTTATCAAAGCTATAGCCACCAAGCATTGCACCTAGCGCGTAAGCAAGCATAGTGGCATCGCTATTATGCTTACTATCTTGCGCGTAGAATCCAATTTTGGCATTTTTAAATGGGTAGGATTTAAGAGCTTTTATAGTAGTAGCTCCAGCCTCGCGCATAGAATCTACATCGAGCGACTCTAGTGGGATATAGAGCGTTTTTGCTTGCTGGTGATAGAGCGGGGATTTCGCTTGATAATCAAGTGCGCGCAAAAACTCTTGATCAATCCATTTATGTTTTGTCTTTTTCTTAATAATAAGCACGATAGCGACATCAGCTTTAAGCTGTGCGAAAGACTCTTTATGTGCGGAAATTTTTAGCATTACATATCCTTTGGAGTGGTTTTAGTGATTTGGCTTTGGAGTTTGTCGATCTTTTTGTCGATTTTTTGCGTGCGTGATGAGAGAAACCACCAAGCTCCGCCAAGCAGCGTGCAAGCAAAGATGATAAAGATATAAGGGTGCGCCTTAAATAGCTGTAAAAATTCTAAAATCTTATCCCCAAATATCCACGCGAGCAAAATAGTGATGGCTGCCCACACCCACGCACTGATGAGATTGATAATGGCAAATTTTAGCGCAGAGTAGCGTGTAAGTCCTATGCTTATAGGGATAATGGTGCGCATACCATACATATATCTTTGGATAAAAATAATGCTCCAGCCATATTTTTGCAGAAGCAAATGCGCTAGTGCTAGCTTGCGCCGCTGCTTTGATAGATGTGCTTGTATATAGCCTTTGTTGAAACGACCAATATAAAAGTAGATTTGATCTCCCACAAATCCCCCAAGCCCTGCGATAAAAATCGCAAGCCATACATTTAAATGCCCAGTGTGGCTAGCAATACCAGCAAAAATCAGCCCAAGCTCGCCCTCTAAGATACTCCAGCAAAACAAAATCACATAGCCCCAGTCTGCCACATAGCTCTCCCAAAGGCTGACAATTGCTTCTTCTAAGGAGAAGTCAGAGCGCATCATATAGTAGGCTACTCCACCAATTAAGGCGATGATAAAACCACCAACAATAATGCTTTTGTAATGCTCTTTGATACGCTTCATTAGCAGTCCAATATGCTTATAAAGGGGGTCGTAAGCTTTTGCTCTCCATTTAGCTCGCTTAAGCGGATCAAAAAGCACGCCTCCACGCACTCTCCGCCAGCTTTTTCAATGAGCTTAATGCTCGCAGCAGCTGTCCCGCCAGTGGCTAGCAAGTCATCAACAAGCACGACACGCGCCTTTTTACCAGAATCTTGCATACTTGCAAAGGCATCAGTGTGGATTTCAAGCGTATCAGTGCCGTATTCTAGCTCATAGTCTTGTGAGTAGGTTGTAAATGGGAGCTTGCCCTTTTTTCTCACGGGGATAAAGCCCACCCCTAGTGCGTAGGCTAGCGCAGAACCAAAGGTAAAGCCCCTAGATTCTATCCCCACAATATGCGTGATGTTTTGATCGATATAGCGTGCTTTCCAAAAGGCGATAACATTGTGTAGGCATTGCGCGTTTTCTAGGATTGTAGTAATGTCATAAAACAAGATGCCGGGCTTTGGGTAGTTTGGGATCTCGCGCAGGGCATTGCGGACTTGCGCGCTAACATCTTGCAGTGTGGGTGTGCTTGACATAGAACTCCTTTGTATGTGGATTAGAGTAGGGCTTCGATTTTCTGCTCCAAGTCTTTTATGCGTGCGCGGTATTTATCTGTCTCTACGCGGTATTGTGAGTTTCGCTGCTTGAGTGTTTTTATCTCATTGCGCAAGGAGTTCATCTCTTGGGTGAGAATATCAATATTTCCCAATGCTCTTTGTAGTTGCAGCTGATGCTTTTGGATAAGGATTTCTGCCTCTTGGAGCGTGAGCTTCATCGCAGCAGCATTATGCTCAGCTTTCCTTGCTACTGATTTATAGAACATCGTCTTTGACACCATATATAAAACAAACAAGACAAAAATTGTGCCAGCAAACCACTTTAACGCCAAATCCATACTAGCTCCTATCGAGTTTCCCTATGCGACAGGTATGTCTCCCGCCTTCAAAATCTGTATGAAAAAATGCTTCAAGCATAGATTCTACTTCGCCTTCACCACTTATACGCGCTCCAAGGCATAAGACATTGGCGTCATTGTGCTTGCGCGTGATTTGCGCCATATAGGCACTTGTGCAAAGAGCGGCGCGGATACCTGCAAATCTATTGGCACTCATACTCATACCTATACCACTGCCACAGATTAGCACCCCCTTTGCTTGCTCGCCTGTCTCAAGCACACGATCGCAAAGCAGCTTGGCATAGTCGGGGTAATCCACTCGCTCCTGTTTATCTACACCCAAATCGCAGACTTCATAGCCATTTTGCAAAAGCCACTGCTTGACAAAGTGCTTAAGTGAGAATCCAGCGTGATCAGAAGCTATAAAAATCATCATCTCTCTCTAAAGTGGTAGTAAAAATCGCATAAGCATTGTAGCAGGATAAAATAAAATGCTAGATAAAGTTGGGATAAATAATATTACAAAGACAATGAGTATTCCATAAGGGGCAATAGATTCTAGGAATCTAGCAAATGCATAGAGTCTAAACTTAAGCGCGCCAAAAAGCAGGGCTTGTGAGCCATCAAGCGGAGGGATCGGCAGGAGATTGAAGACAAAGAGCACGACATTGTATTGGATAAGATAGAGTAAAAGTAGCACAGAAACGCTACTAACAAGGCTTTGCATACTAAGATCAAGCACCCCGCTAAAAAGTAGCAATGAAGCAAAGAGAGCTAAGGCTAGATTGTAGCCTACACCCGCTAGAGCCACGCCAATGGCAGCACCATAGCCACGAGAGTGGATAATGCCACGAATATCAATTGGCACAGGCTTTGCCCAGCCAAAGAGAAAGGGAGCTTGCGCGATAAATAGCACAGCGGGGACGATGATGGAGCCTACTATATCAATGTGTTTGATAGGGTTTATGCTAAGACGCCCAGCGTGCTTGGCAGTAGAATCTCCATAGTGGTAAGCCACAAGGGCGTGCATAATCTCGTGCCCAATGATACTGATAAGCAAGGCTAGGATCATCACAGAGATTTGCAAAGCGTATTGCGCAGTGTCCATAAACCCACCTAGAATCTAGTAGCTTATTTAGAATCAAATGTGCGCATAGAGAGCTGCTTAGATGTGCTAGCGGCGATGGGTATAGATGGCTGGTTATGATCATCTGCGTGGATTCTAGCAAGCTCTTCTAATCCATCTAATCCCTTAAACATTCTCTCCCAGCGGACACTATATCGCTGTCTAGTGTCATATGTCGCACCAGATTCTATGCTGCCAGCTAGATTCATACTAAAGTAAGTAAACCACGGCTTGCCGATGATGTTTTTGTATGGCACACTCCCCCAAAATCGAGAGTCTTCGCTGTTGTTGCGATTATCCCCGATCATAAAGAACTCATCTTCAGCAATTTTTGTGTGGAAAAACCCAATTTGCTCATTATGGACAATGGGCTCCATAGCGATTCCGCGCTTTTCTTGCGTGTATTGGTATGGCGATCTATTGGCAAGCAAAGCACCCTGATAGAGTGCGCTCATTTCAAAAAACGCCGAATGTCCGCCGTTGTTATTAACACCAAAGTGTTTGGCAAAATATGGGTCAAAGACAAAGAGCTTGCCACCCACTTCTATGAGATTTTCATTTTTATAATGCTCTAGCACATAGTCGTTGCCCTCTTTTGGGTGCAGATATAGCCCCTTGGGTGTGAATACCACTTCATCACCGCCAACAGCAAAGGTGCGCTTGACATAGTATTGCTTGGGGCTATGCGGAGGGATAAAGACAACTATATCGCCTCTTTGTGGGCGATCTCCTTCAATAATATGCCCATTGCCCTTAAGATCCGGGAATACAGGCAGCTCTATCCAAGGGATTCTAGGGATTGGGACTCCATAGCTAAATTTTTTTACAAACAAAAAATCCCCTTCATACAATGTCCCCACCATTGAGCGAGATGGGATTGTGAAAGCTTGCGCGATAAAAAATATCAGTAATAGCACAATGATAATTGTTCCTGTCCAGCTAGAGCTAAAGCGCACTAAAGTAGCAAAAAAAGCTTTCATAGTAGTAGATCCTTCATTATTGAGATAGCGAGCGTAGGTGATAGGCTTTAAGCGTGTTTTCTAGCAGGCTTGCGATAGTCATCGGTCCTACACCTCCGGGCACAGGGGTGATGAAGCTCGCCTTTTTTGCGACATTTTCAAAATCCACATCACCCACAAGCTCGCCAGATTTTAGGCGGTTGATCCCTATATCAACCACCACCACGCCATCTTGCACCATTTCCGCGCGCAAGAGATTGGGCTTGCCCACACCCACGCATACAATATCCGCGTTTTTCGTGTAGAGACTAATGTCTTGTGTGTAAATATGGCAGAGACTAATAGTCGCGCACGCATTGTGCATAAGTGCAGCTAGGGGCTTGCCTACGATATTGCTTGCTCCAATGATTGCGACATTTTTGCCCTTGGGGTCGATATGATAATGCTCCAAAAGTCGCATAACACCTAGCGGAGTCGCAGGGGCGAAGCTAGAATCTACTTGCGTGTTTGTTTGGATTCTGCCGACATTAAGCGGGTGGAATCCATCGACATCTTTTTCTGGGGCGATAGATTCTAGGATTTTGGCAGTGTCAATATGCTTTGGCAGTGGAAGCTGCACTAAGATCCCATCGACATTCTCATCAGCATTTAGCTCGCGTATATGTGCTAGTAGCTCGCTTTCTTGGGTGGATTCTGGGAGATTTAGCACACCGCCATCAATCCCAGCATTTTTACAGGCTTTGGCTTTCATCGTAACATACGCGACAGATGGTGCATCATCGCCCACTAGGATTACGACAAGCTTCGGTGCTCTAGGTAGTGTTGTAACTTGGGATTGTATAGTCGCTTGGATATGAGTAGAGAGAGATTTGCCATCTAGTAGGGTCATTAAATGCCTTTGAGTGCCAGCAACGGCGGATTTGAAAAAGTGTGCTATTATACTTGAAAAATCTTAAAGGCAGAATGATTGCTATGAAAAAGTCCTACCACGCTTGTGCGCTACTGCTAGCTTGGCATACCCTAGCGCAAGCAGATTCTAGCTTGGGATCTGCTGCAGCAGAAACTGCTTTAGAATCTGTCGCGCAAGAGGTAGAATCTAGCGTGCAAGATAGTAGCCAAGATATAGAGAGCTTTATCACGCCACAGGAATATGGCGCAAATCTCTATGAGAATCCACGCGGGATAGGCTGTATCAAATGCCACGGCAAAGATGGTGAAGAAACCTTGCTTGCTTCCTATGTCCATAAAGGCAAGCAGCGGCATATCATTGTCCCACGGATCAATAATCTCGCCTTTGATGCTTTCAAAATCGCTCTTAGTAAAGACAGCGGCGTAATGCCTAAATATAATTTAACAGATGAAGAGATAAATGCCATCTATCTTTATATCACTTCGCGCAATAAGACATTTGCCAAATAAGCACAAGGAGCATTATGAGTTCATTAGCTTTATCGCTGAAGTATCGTCCAAAGCTCTTTAGCGATTTGGTCGGGCAAGAGACTATTTCACAGACTCTCTCTATGGCATTAGATAAGGATCGTATAGTGCATGCTTATTTATTTAGTGGCTTGCGCGGCAGTGGGAAGACAAGCTCTGCTAGAATCTTCGCGCGTGCGCTAGAGTGTGAAAATGGACCTACAAGCACGCCTTGCGGAGAGTGCGCGACTTGCCTAGCTACACTAGAGGGGAGAAATATCGATATTATCGAGATGGACGCTGCTTCAAATCGCAGTATCGATAGTATCCGCGATCTCATTGAGCAGACAAAATATGTCCCCACAATGTCTAGGTTTAAGATTTTTATCATCGATGAAGTGCATATGCTCACAAAAGAAGCATTCAATGCCTTGCTAAAAACACTTGAAGAGCCCCCAGAGTATGTGAAATTTATCCTAGCTACTACTGATCCACTAAAGCTCCCAGCCACTATCCTAAGCCGCACCCAGCACTTTCGCTTTAAAAAAATCGCACATAAAGCCGTAATTGCACACCTTGAAATGATCTTGCAAAAAGAAGAAGTCGGCTATGAAATGGGCGCGCTTGATATTATCGCGCGTAGTGGTGGGGGCAGCTTGCGAGATACGCTTACGCTCACTGATCAGGCGATTAACTACTGCGATAAGTATTTAACCATAGAGCAAGTAGCGCAAATGCTAGGCATTGTCGATCCCAAGAATTTGCGTGATTTTTTCTCAAGCATTATGCACGATGATGAGCAGGGGATTATCCACGCTTTGGAGATTTTGGGCGAGTATGAATGCGAGATGATCATTGATGAAATGCTAATTTTTCTCAAAGATATGCTTCTAAGTGGGAGCAAGGATTTTTCTCTGCTTGTGATTGATCGATTTTTAGGGATTTTAAGTCAGGCAAAGAGCCTGCTAAATCTTAACCCAGATGGTGCATTTGTGCTACTGCTAATGAGTCTAAAAATGCGCGAAGCAATGAAGCTGCAAGATATTAGCCAAGCCATTAGCACGCTAGAATCCACTCTTGCGCAAGCCCCAAGCACTCCAAGCACTCCAAGTCCTAAGCAAAGCCCCATTGTCGAGCCTACTCCTGCGCAGCAGCCAAGCCAAACGCCTAGCAGTGTGGCACTAGATTCTACCCCAAGCCCCAAGCCCCAAGCTTTAAGCATTTATGAGCAAGCATTTAGCCAGCTTGTTGGCAAAATTGCCGATCGCTCATATGAGCTTGGGGAAGCATTTAAACGCGCCATTACTTTTAAGCAGTTTATCCAAGCTCCAAGCCCTAGCCAGAGTGCGACACTGCTTTGGGAAAGTAGTGGCGATGAGCAGGACAAAGCCTTGTTGCGCCAGCATTTTGGGCTAATTAGGGAGTTTGCGCAAGAAGTTTTCGCTCCACATAGCCAATCTCAAATAACAATTAAAAATATCACACAAACACCCCAAGCTGATAAGGAGTCTATGCCGCCTGAAGCCATAGGGCTAAGCCAGCCCCAAGAGCCTGCTAGCACTAGCTCTACGCAAGCACAAAACCTCTCCCTAGATTCTAGGGGCTCTCACTTAAAAGACCCTGCCACGCTAGAATCTAGCCTAGAAGATTCTACTACCTCGCAGCCACGCTCGCTAGATTCTACCCCACCACTAGAATCTAAAAAGCTTAAGCCAAGTGATTTGATTTTATACAGCACGCAAGAGATTCGCCCAGATCATATTAGCGATGCGGTATATGATGAAGTGCCTTGGGAGCGTGAAGGGGTAGGGCAAGAAGAGAGCTTTGCACAAGGATCACAGACCCCACCTTCACAAGAAGTCTCCAATGAGCCAAATGAGCCAAGCGCGCCAAATCCACCGCAAAAAGACTATATGACCCAAGCCTTTAAAGACAATAACCAAGCACTTATTGATGGGATTAAGCAGCACTTTGGCGTAACAAGTATGATCGTAGAAGCACCCACGCGCAATGACTCTTAAGCTCCGCAAACAGCTCCACGCCACGCAAGATGAGCTACAAGCGGTGGCAGAAGAGATTGTAAGCTTAGGTGTAGATGTGATTATTTTAAGTGGTGTGGTGGGCAGCGGGAAAACAGCCCTTACACAAGCACTTCTTACAAGCATAAAGCACTCTAGCCTAGAATCTAGTAAGGTAGATTCTAGTGTGCAGGCTACTTCGCCAACCTTTAGCCTAATGCACGATTATGGTGGGGTGTATCACTATGACTTATATCGGCGCACGAGCGATGAAGTGCTGCAGCTTGGGCTTTTAGATTGGCTTAGTGAGAGTGGGGTGCATTGCATTGAGTGGGGGGAGGAGCTGCTGCCTTTGCTGCTAGATTCTGGATTTGCTTGTGTGCTAGTGAAGATTCTAGCGACTAAGCAGAGTGGTAGAATCTATGAAATATATGTGTAGGTTTGAAGTTTAAGTCAAGAGACTATACAATACCCCAAGTCAAACATAAAGGGAAAAAGTGCCTACACAGGATATAGCACAAGGGCAGCATATCTTAGAAGCCAAACAGCTTGCCAAGCATATTAAAAAGACCAAAATCGTCAATGATGTTTCCATTATGGTAAAAAGTGGGGAAGTAGTTGGGCTGCTTGGACCAAATGGTGCGGGAAAGACTACGACTTTTTATATGATTTGTGGATTGCTGCAGCCAAGCAGTGGAGATGTGCTACTTGATGGCAAGAGCCTTGCAAAGCAGCCTTTACACAAGCGATCCAATATGGGCATAGGCTATTTGCCACAAGAATCCAGTATTTTTAAGGATCTAAGCGTGGAAGATAATCTAGCCCTTGCCGCAGAAGCGACTTTCAGCTCTCCTAAGGCTAGACAGCATAAGATTGAGCAAATGCTAGAAGCTTTTAATATCGAGCCTATTCGCGCACGCAAGGGGCTTAGCCTATCTGGTGGAGAGAGAAGGCGCGTAGAAATTGCGCGCGCACTTATCAAAGAGCCTAAATTTATCCTGCTAGATGAGCCTTTCGCTGGTGTTGATCCCATCGCAGTAATCGATATACAAAAAATCATTACCACGCTTACAGGTATGGGGATTGGAGTGCTTATTACTGACCACAATGTGCGAGAGACTCTCTCTGTATGCGATCGTGCGTATGTGATAAAATCAGGCACATTGCTTGCAAGCGGCAGTGCTGAAGAGATCTATGACAATGCGCTTGTGAGAAAGTATTATTTGGGCGAGCATTTTAAAGCGTAGGATAGAGCGTGGCGGTAGCTGGTGGCACAAGACTTCGACAAAATCTTAAAGGCAAGCTTTCCACTACGCTTAAAAGCTGGCTTCCTATTTTGCAAAGTGATTTGTTTGAAGTAGAAGATATTTTGAAAGAATATGTGAAAGAAAATCCTTTCATCACCTTGCAATCCCCTTTAAGCAAGGATTTTAGCTCGGCATTCCGCAGACTCCCGCAAAGCCCTAGCGCAAGAGCTAGTAGCAGTGATAAAATCGAGCAGCTCACAATCGCGCAAGAAAGCTTATATGAGAATCTTTACCGCCAAATTTGCCCTCCACTTTTCCCCACAGAGCTTAGCAGAATGATCGCCTTTGATATTATAGATGGCATTAGCACAGAAGGCTACTTCCAAGAAGATAGCGAGCTAGCAGCGAGAAGGCTAGAAGTTAGCGCGCAAGAGTATGAGAGCGTGCGCAAGCGATTTTGCTTCTTAGAGCCAAGGGGAGTGGGAGCAAGAGATGTAGTGGAGAGCTTTTTTTTCCAACTAGAGGTAAGTGAAGCTGATAATGAAACCTACGCGCTGTGCGAGCAGATTATCACCAAGCTTGATATGCACCATACCTTTAAAAAACACGCCAAATATAGTGAGGCAATGCGTATTATCCGCAGCTTCAAAAACCCTCCTGCCCTAGACTTCGCCCACGAAGAAGCTTACAAAATACCAGATTTGTATATTTATGAAGAAGACAACAACATCATCGTGCATACTAATGATGAGTGCTACCCAATCATAGCACTTGATAAGGCAGCCATTGAGCACCACCAGCTTAATAAGCAGTTTGAGAAAGATCCGCAAGCAAGCGATCAGGGCTACATAAAATCTAAGGTCAAGGAAGCAAAGGATCTAATCGATGCGCTTGAGATGAGAAAAGCCACGATTAAAAAAGTAGGGTTAATGATTGTGGATTATCAATACGACTTTTTTACCGGTGGGGAGATGAAGCCTATGAAGCTTAAAGACATCGCCCAAGAGCTGGGCTATGCACCAAGCACAATCTCGCGCGCCATTTCAAACAAATACCTAGAATGCTCGCGCGGTGTGTTTGCGATTAAGAGCTTTTTTACCACGGCAATTGATGGCGATGTAAGCAATGCCTCCATTAAAGATTTTTTACTTGAAATTATCAAAAGTGAAAATAGAAAAAAACCTTTAAGTGATCTTAAGATTTTATCGATGATTGAGCAAAAGTTCGGGCTAAAAATTGTGCGCCGCACCATCACTAAGTATCGCCAGCAGCTTAACATCGCTAGCTCAAGTGAGAGAAAAAGGCTCTATGAAATGAGCGTGTAGATCTGCGCGGATAGGGGATTCTAGTAGAATCCAAAGTGCTAGAATCTAAATCTCGCAACTTATTTCCTGCGCGATTTTGCCGCAGCTGGTAAGCTAAAGCGCAGCAAATATACGCGCCATAGAAATGACGCGCTAAGCGAGATGAGCAGGATTTGAAATATCATCTCACTTTGCGTGTGGAGGCTCCCAAACTCATCTGTGGCAGTGGCGGCTGCGCCATCGACTTGGGCAGCAATGATTGCCGGGGTGTAATACATCGTGAAAAGAAAGATAAGCACCACGCTAAAAATCCCAATCCCTAAGAGAAACAAAGACTTTTTTGACGAGATATTGAAGGCAAGCAGCTCATAGACAAGGATAAAAATCGCCATAGCGTTTAGCAGGTAGTTGAAGCGGGCAAAAATCTCTGTCATCAAAATCCCTGAGGCATAGCGTGTTATACCCGATGGATCTGCTATCTCAATAGCAGCAAGATATTGTGAAGCATTAAAAATCACAGGCGCAACAAGCGCACCGCAGGCGATGATCCCGCCGATGATAGTCCCTAGGCATAGGAGATAGAGGCTTGTGATACAGGAGGTGAATATTTTCATGGTGGTAAGTCCTTTTGATATAATGGGCGCAATCATACAGAAAAAGAGTTACAAATGAAAATACTTCTAAGCCCAAGTGAGAGCAAGCGGAATCCTGCGGAGAATGTGGGGAGTGATGAGCGTGATATAGGCTTGCTAGATGATGAGATGTGGGGTGGTAAGAATGCGCGCAATGCACATATACAGGCATATTTATCCACATTACAAAATGCTTTAGATGATGAGCTGTGCAAGGTGTTTGGCACTAAGGTGCTTAGCCTAGAGACTTTGAAGCTTTGTAGCGAGATTTTGAGCTCTCCTAGAATCCAAGCCATAGGGCTGTATAATGGCGTAGCGTATAAGGCTTTGGATTTTGGTAGTTTAGATTCTAGTGCGCAAGGATTCTTGCTAGATTCTGTGCTTATTGCAAGTAATTTGTTTGGGCTTGTGCGTGCTAGCGATAGGCTGCCCTTCTATCATCTCAATCAAAACTACAGGTCTAGCACTTTGTCTTTGCGCAAGATCTATCAAGCCCAGCAAGAAGAGATAGATGGGCTTTTATCTGCGAAAGCAAATGAGATTATTATTGATCTGCGTGCGCAGGTATATATCAAGGCATATCCCATCAAGCCGCCTCATTACACGCTAGATCTCCCTAGCAAGGTAAGCCATCAGGCAAAATATCATCGAGGCTTGGCATTAAGGGAGCTTGCTTTGTTTTATGCCAGCATAGTTGGCGCACCAGATTTAGCGGACAAGCTGCGGTATTACATCAGTGCTAACTTCACACGCACTTAGTTTAGATTTTCTTAATATGTCTCATATTATTTTTTCTG
>OWJG01000361.1_pt1 | contig 36496 bp, 36 predicted proteins | sample 1732781 | NCBI WGS metagenome assembly OWJG01 (sample SAMN05065753, study PRJEB22554) | human gut metagenome | biome: ENVO:2100002; feature: ENVO:00000062; material: ENVO:00002003 | host: Homo sapiens | place: USA | reverse complement strand
CATACGAGATGCAGCGTAGTCTCGGGGGCTCGGAGATGTGTATAAGAGACAGGAAGCTGACATGAACCCGGTAACCGGTGCATTTGCCAAGAGAGAGCTGGAATATTTCTAAGCTTAAGTCAAAAATCAGAGGCAGTCTGCGGACTGTCTCTTTTTTATGCTGCGGAAAGGCGCTTTTTGCGTCTAAACATTGCATATCACAGCATATTATTGTAAAATATATTAGATATAGAGTTTTTAACGCACTAAATATATATGACGAGGAGCGATTTACGTGAGTACAAATTTAGAAGTCGGTATCGTTGGCCTGCCTAATGTAGGCAAAAGTACCCTATTTAATGCTATTACCAAAGCTGGCGCAGAAGCAGCAAACTATCCCTTCTGCACAATTGAGCCTAACGTTGGCGTTGTTGATGTGCCTGATAAACGCTTAGATGTTCTGAGCGATATGTTTAAATCCAAAAAGATTGTTCCGGCAGCTATGCGCTTTGTAGATATTGCCGGTCTGGTAAAGGGTGCAAGCAAGGGCGAAGGCCTGGGCAATAAGTTCTTGTCCCATATCCGTGAGGTAGATGCTGTTGCCGAGGTTGTACGTTGCTTTGAGGATGGCAACATCACCCACGTTGAGGGCAGCATTGATCCTCTGCGTGATATCGATATCATCAACACCGAGCTGTGCCTGGCTGATATGGAAACCGTTGAAAAGCGTCAGGAGCGCCTGGTTAAGCTGGCAAAAACCGGCGATAAAAAGGTTAAGCTGGAGCAGGCTGTAATGGAAAAGGTTATGGCCGGCTTGTCTGATGGTGTGCCGGCACGCCGCCTTGGCCTGACCGAGGAAGAGCAGGAATTCCTGGGCGAGCTGCATCTGCTGACCATGAAGCCGGTACTGTACATCACCAACGTTGCTGAGGGCGAGGTTGCCGATCCGTCTGGTAACGAGCATGTACAGGCTGTAAAGAAATATGCTGCAGAAGAAAATGCTGAGGTTATCGTTGTTTCCGCTAAGATGGAAAGCGAAGTTGCCGAGCTTCCGGAAGAAGAGGCTAAGGAATATTTGGAAATGGCAGGCCTGGAGGAAACCGGTCTGGACCGCCTGATTAAAGCAGGCTTCAAGCTGCTTGGCCTGATGACCTTCCTGACTGCGGGTGAAATGGAATCCCGTGCCTGGACTATTAAGCTGAACACTAAGGCTCCGCAGGCAGCAGGCAAAATCCATACTGACTTTGAGCGTGGCTTTATCCGTGCGGAAATCGTTTCCTTTGATGATCTGGTAGCCTGCGGCAGCAAGGCTGCAGCACGTGAAAAAGGCCTGGTTCGTCTGGAGGGCAAGGATTACGTTATGCAGGACGGCGACGTTGTCGAGTTCCGCTTCAACGTATAATTTATAACAGTGTAATATGCAATCTGAGCGCAGCAAGCGAAAGCGTGCTGCGCTTTTTGCTGTCAGGGGATTTTGAGAATGCTCCGATTAGTTTTTATTAGACAGATTGAAATAGTTATGTTTATTTTGCCTAAGAATATGAAAGATAAAATGCTTTCTTTTCTTGAAGAAGTATTTGCCTTTATATGATTGTAGCATTTTTTAGATTTTTGTTTTTGTCATTTTTAAAAAGCTGTATTATAATTAAAGTGATAGATTTATTTCAAGATATCTGAATAGGTGAATTAGAGGAGCTGTAGCTATGGAAAATTTAGAATTGCTGGTTAAGGAACTGTGCAAGTATAAAGATGAATTGCCTTGGCTTGAGTTTAAACATAATAATTATGACCCGGATATGATTGGTGCGGATATCAGCGCATTAGCTAATGGTGCTACATTAGATGAACGGAATTATGCATATTTCTTGTGGGGTATAGATGATAAAACACATGAAATAGTAGGAACAGAGTATAATTTACAAACATTAAAAAAGGGAAACCAGGAATTAGAGAATTGGCTAAGAGGATCGTTGTCGCCAAATGCAGATTTCGAATACCAGATTACTAATATTGATGGGCGATTTGTTGGTGTTATTATTATTCATTGTGCTGTTAATAATCCTGTAACTTTTAAAAAAGTAGATTATATTAGAGTTGGCAGTTATACTAAGAAGTTGATTGATCATCCGGTTTTGCAGTCAAGATTGTGGAAAAGACTGCATGATAAAAAATACGAGGAATTGATTGCGAAACAGGATATGAGTTCAGAAGATGTTCTGAGATGTTTGGATTATAGTGTTTATTTTGAGCTAAGTAAAATTCCGCAACCTGAATCGAGAGCAAGTATCATCCATTATTTAAAAGAAGATGGGTGTATAATTCAAAATGACAATGGATTATATTCTGTTACTAATATGGGAGCGATTCTTTTAGCAAATAAACTTGCTGATTTTCCTAAGCTTGCGAGAAAAGCTTTGCGCATAATTCAATACGAAGGAAATAGCAGGCTTAGTATGTTGCGAGAAGATATAGGTAAAAAAGGTTACGCAAGTGACTTTGAGTATTTGCTTAAATATATAGAAGCTTTAACTCCAACAAAAGAAAATATTGATGACAATGGGCTTAGAGAAAAAATTGTTTCTTATCCTATGTTGGCAATTAGAGAAGCAGTAGCGAATGCTTTGGTACATCAAGATTTTTCTGTTTCTGGTACAGGGCCGGTTATAGAAATATTTAATAATAGAATAGAGATTACGAATTCAGGGATTCCGTTGGTAGATATAAAGCGTATAGTTGATAACCCACCAAAATCACGTAATGAGAAAATAGCTAGTTTGATGCGCAGATTTAGAATTTGTGAGGAACTAGGCACTGGCTGGGATAAGATAGTTATTGCTTGTGAAAAGTTAAAATTACCTGCTCCTAAAATTAACTTATATGAAGATAGTACTAAAGTAACGTTGTTTTCTGCGGTCAAGTTTAATAATTTATCTTTAGAAGATAAGTTATGGGCTGTATATTTACATTCTTGTATTATGTATATTGAAGAAGAACAAATGACAAATAGTTCACTTAGAGAAAGGTTTGGCTTGGAGTCGACATCAGCAGCTAGTATTTCCAGATTAATTAAAGAAGCAGTAAATGCGGAATTGATTAAGCCGTTAGATCCTACTACTTCAAATAGATATATGAAATATATACCTGCATGGGCTTGAGCTTATTTGCCGGCCATTTGCCTGCAAAGAGAAATAATCCAATGATATCTCCGAATGATTTAATGTATATGCTTCAAAATAAATAAAAACAACGTATGGTAAAATTGATTTATTTGCTTGTCATTTGCTATAAATTTTGATTGTAAAAGCTGCCGGTCGTGACTATCGTTATATGATGGTTTTCGAGAAAAAAGAATTCCAGCATGATGGGGCTTATACGTTGGATGAATTTGCAGAAGTAATTAAAAAGTTGTAGCTCATTGCAATCTGAGCGCAGCAAGCGAAAGCGTGCTGCGCTTTTTGCTGTTGGGAGGCGCTGGAGCAGCGTACAAAATTAAATAAACAAAAATTCTTTTCCCATGAGTACGTAAAGTGTGATAAAATAGAATAGATATACTATGACTACGAGGTGAAGCGAATTGGTAAAGGTAATTGCTATTGCCAACCAGAAGGGTGGTGTTGGCAAGACTACTACAGCGGTAAATCTGGCTGCGTGTCTGGCGGCGCTGGAACGCAAGGTACTTTTGATTGACAGTGATCCGCAGGGAAATGCTACCAGCGGCTTTGGCTTTGATAAACGTGATATTAAGCAATGTATTTATGATGCGATTATCAGTGAAGTACCCATGCAGGATGTAATTAAGCACACAGCCTATAAAGGATTAGACCTGGTGCCTGCTACTATCCAGCTTGCCGGTGCGGAAATAGAGCTTGTTTCGCTGATGAACCGTGAAGGACGTTTGAAAAACTCTCTGGAAAGAGTAAAGCATAATTATGATTACGTTATTATTGATTGTCCGCCGTCTTTAGGCCTGCTGACAATCAACGGCCTGACAGCTGCCAGCTCGGTAATGATTCCTATTCAGTGCGAATTTTATGCGCTGGAGGGTGTTACTATGCTGATGAACACGATTCAGCTGGTACAGCGTAACCTGAACCCGGCTTTGAAGCTGGAGGGTGTGCTGATGACTATGTATGACAGCAGAACGAATCTGTCGCAGGATGTTGTGAACGAGGTACAGAAGTACTTCAAAACAAAAATGTATCAGACGATTATTCCGCGTAACGTGCGCCTGAGTGAAGCACCCAGCCACGGACAGCCGGTTATCGACTATGACAGCAAATCTAAGGGTGCGCAGGTGTATACGGACTTTGCGCGTGAGGTGATTGAGGATGAGTAAGAAGGGCGGCTTAGGCAAGGGCCTGGGCGCAATTTTCGGCGAAAATACCAGTCCTGCCGTAGAAAAGGTGCAGGAGCCTGCAAGTGCTGCACAGGAGCTGCTTATTAAAAATATCGCAGCGAATCCGTATCAGCCGCGCTGCAACTTTGATGAAGAAAAGCTGCAGGAGCTGGCTGCTTCCATCAAGGAGTTTGGCGTTGTTCAGCCGGTAGTTGTGCGCAAAAAGGGCAGAAGCTACGAGCTGGTGGCAGGCGAACGCCGTCTGCGTGCCGCAGGCTTGGCCGGACTTACTAAGGTGCCTGCTATCGTTAAGGATTATGACGATGCCAAGATGATGGAAATTGCGCTGATTGAAAATATTCAGCGTCATGACCTGAACCCGATTGAAGAAGCGCAGGGCTTGCGCCGCCTGATGCAGGAATTTAAGCTGACGCAGGAGCAGACTGCCGAAAAGGTAGGCCGTAGCCGCAGCGCAGTAACTAATATCCTGCGTCTTCTGAACCTGCCGGAGCAGGTACAGAAGCAGATTATCAACGGCGTGCTGACGATGGGGCAGGCCAAGCAGCTTTTGGGATTGCCGAAGCCGGAGCAGATGTGCGAGGTGGCGGAGGCTATTATTGCCAATGGCTGGAGCTCACGCATGACCGAAGAGGTTGTGCGTAAGCTGAAGGAAGGCAAGAAGCTGAAGATTGTCCGTGAGCTTATCGAGGAAGAAGCTAAAAATAAGGATAATAAGGAAAAGAAACCTAAGCGCGAGCCTACCGAGAATGATATTTTCTGCCATGACTTTGAACAGCGTCTGGTAGAGTTTTTGGGTACTAAGGTTAAGGTTGTGCCTAAGTTGGATGAGCAGGGACGCCAGGGTGGTACCATTCACATTGAATATTATTCCGCTGAGGACCTGGAGCGCATTTATGAGGTGCTGCAGCAGGGACGCCATGAGGAAAAACCGCTTAACGGCGAGCCTAAGCGTTTGAATGTGTGATTTCGTAGTTTTACGCTAAGATAAGAATACCGGTCGTATATGTGCCGGCGGTAATTTAGATAAGCTTTGGTATTAGGGGGCTTTTATTGATGGAACAGGCCAATCTTTTGGTTAATACACATTCGGCAGCAATTATTATTGTGCTGCTGCTTATTGTGTTGGTTGCGTTGGGTATGTGCTTCAGTCTGCAGGGCAGATTGAATAAGCTGCAAAAAAAATATGACTTCTTTACTCAGGGCAAGGAAGCCAATATTGATGTCGTACTGACAGATACGCTGCAGGAGCTGCGTGCTGTACAGAATGAGCTGGCAGCTCTGCAGGATGAGCATCAGAAGCTGCATGCACAGGTGCAGAACTGTCTGCAGAATATTAAGATAGTGCGTTATGATGCCTTTGACGCTATGGGCGGTGAAATGAGCTATTCGCTGCTGCTTACGGATGCGAATAATAAGGGTATTATTATGACCAGCATTTACGGCAGAGAGGAAAGCCGTTGCTTTGCTAAGGATATCGATAACGGAAAATCCAGCTATCCGCTGGCAGAGGAAGAGCAAAGACTCTTGTAATTTAAATAATGATAGTGTAAGAAAAATCCCGACAGGCTGCTGGCGGGATTTTTTGCTTTCAATTTTACAATTTAAGTATGCTTTTTATGCACCCTCAAACAGCCTCAGCAGAATAAACATGCTCTCACCGAAGCAGAGGTAGCGCACCCAGGTGCGGGGGTAGACAAAGCCTTCCTCGTCCTCGTCATAGGCACCGCTGATACGGGCATGGATGGCGAGGGATTCCAGTGCTGCAATCACAAGCAGCAGAAAACCCGGGGTCCAAGTATTATCGTGCAGCATCAGCCAGATGCAGTATAACAGGAAGAATACATCCAGCAGAAAGTAAATTATAAAAGTGGTGGCACTGCCGTCGATAATAATGACCTGCTTGCGGCCGGGGTTGGCACGGCGTTCATCTAAAATTCTGGAAAAGCGTTGCAGCAGATAGGCGATTCTGCGGGAATGAATGAAATGAAACATGCGCACGCACAAGAAAAATAAAGCAATAAAGTTCATAAATACCTCTCATTCTATAAATAGTCTTGCTTGTATTTGTAAAGCGAGTAATTCTTATGCATTATATTATACACTATCTGCAGGCAGAGCGCTATAAAGGCAACAAGAAGACACAAAAGCTACAAGGTTTGCGTAGAAAGTACAAAAATACTAAAATGACAAACGTAAAAATTGAAAACATAAAAAATGTATCAGTTTGTGTATAAAATTCTCATGTATACAATGAACATGAAAAAATTCGTTGACAAAAGTGTAATACAACGGCTATAATTGGTTACATAAAGTTGCTGGGATAGTGGTTGAATCTGAGAACACTCCCGGTACTGTGTCTTATATTTTATTTTTAAGGGAAAGAAGGACTCAAAATGAAAAAATGGAAGAAATTAGCATCAGCGGCTATGGCTGCTATGATGTGCGCCGCATTGCTCACAGGCTGTGGCGGAGAAAAGAAACAAGCTGATACCGGAGATACTATTAAGGTTGGCGCAGCATTCGAATTAACCGGTAATGTTGCTAACTATGGTAAATCCATTAACGAGGGCTTCAAGCTGGCTGTAGACGAACTTAATAAAAACGGCGGCGTGAACGGTAAAAAAATCAGCGTAGTTGAAAGCGATAACAAATCCGAGCCGGCTGAATCCGGTAATGCTGTAACCAAGCTGATTACCCAAGATAAAGTAGTTGCTGTTGTCGGACCTGCAACCAGCGGTTGCGTAAACGCTGCAACTCCTATTACTACTGCAAATAAGATTCCTCAAATTGCTCCGGCTGCTACCGCACCGAGCATTACCGTAGAAAACGGCAAGGTAAAGGATTTCGTATTCCGTGCCTGCTTTATCGACCCGTTCCAAGGTCAGGTAATGGCAGTATTTGCCGATAAAACTCTGAAGGTTAAAAACGTAGCTATTTTCTACGATTCCTCCAGTGACTATTCCAAAGGCTTAGCAGAGGTATTCCAAAAAACCTTGGAAGGCAAAGGCGGTAAAATTGTTGCTAAGGAAGCTTTCCTGGCTAAAGACGTTGACTTCAAATCCGCTCTGACTAAACTTAAAGCATCTAACCCGGAAGCAATCTATGTTCCCGGTTACTATGAAGAAGTTTCCAAGATTATCAAACAAGCTCGCGAAATCGGCATTACCTGCCCGATGCTGGGCTCCGATGGCTGGGAAAGCCCGAAACTTGCTGAAATCGCTGGTAAAGATGCTCTGAAGGGTTGCTACTATGTAAGTGCCTTCAATGCTAAAGACGAAGACAAATCCGTTCAGGATTTCATCAAGAAATTCAAAGAGAAATATCAGAAAGATCCTGATATCTTCGCAATGCAGGGCTACAATGCAGGCCTGATTCTGGCAGATGCTCTGAAACGTGCAGGCTCCACTGATGGCACCAAACTGGCTAAAGCAATTGCTGAAACCAAAGACCTGCCGGTTGCAAGCGGCAAGCTCACCTTTGATGCTAACCACAACCCGGTAATGCCTGCTCTGATTATCGGTCTGGAATCCGGTACTCCGACTCTGGTTGAAAAAATCAGCCTGTAATTGTTAAAAAAAAATAAACATAAAAAATTCTACAAGTAAATATCAGAAAGTACAACAAGACTTCTATTCCATGGGTTATTTATTAAGTTAGACCGGGCGCGTCTAATCGATGCGCCCTCTATAAAAATATTTTTTATTTATTTCTGAGGGGGAATAAACCATGAAAAGAGTAACAAAATTGTTATCTGTACTAGCAGCCGGCGCTATGTTTATGAGCGCGCTGACCGGTTGCGGAGGTGGCTCTAAAGGAGCTGACGGCGATACCATTAAGGTAGGCGGCCTGTTGGAAATGACCGGCGGCAGCGCATCCTTCGGTATTTCCGGTAAAAACGGCATCGACCTGGCACTGAAAAAAATAAATGAAAAAGGTGTGCTGGGCGGCAAAAAACTTTCTTTAGTTGTTGCTGATACCAAATCTGAAGCTTCCGAAGCAACCAATGGTATGCAAAAGCTGATTTCTCAGGATAAGGTTGTAGCAGTAATCGGTCCTAACCAATCCTCTGCTGTAATCGCATCCGGTGCAATCAACAATGGTGCTAAGGTTGTAGATATTACACCTATGGGCACTAACCCGGACGTTACTGTTGATCCTAAAACTAAACAGGTTAAACCCTACAGCTTCCGTACCTGCTTTATTGATCCGTTCCAGGGTACTGTAATGGCAAGCTTTGCTTCTAATGAACTTAAAGTGAAGAGGGCTGCTATCTATATCGATAATACAAGTGACTATGCTAAAGGTCTGGCACAGTTCTTCAAAGAGAACTTTGTTAAAAACGGCGGTCAGGTTGTAATTGAAGAGGCTTATCTGCAAAAGGATACCGACTTCAAATCTACTTTGACAAAAATCAAAGCTGCAAAACCTGATTTCATCTACATTCCCGGTTATTACCAGGAGGTTGGCCTGATTGTTAAACAAGCTCGTGAGATGGGCATCAACGTTCCTATGGCAGGCGGCGACGGTTGGGACAGCGCTAAGCTTCCTGAAATTGCCGGCAAAGCTGCTCTGGAAAACACCTTCTTCTCCAGCCTGTATTCTCCGGACGATACATCTGATCTGAACAAAGACTTCGTAGCTGAATACAAAAAAGCTTACAACACCAACCCGGATGTATTTGCAGCATTGGCATATGATTCCACTCTGCTGGTTGCTAAAGCAATCGAAGACGCAGGCAGTGCCGATCCGGCTAAAATTGCTGAAGCAATGGCTAAGATTAAAGGCTTCAAGGGTGTATCCGGTGAAGTAACCTTTAACGAAGAGCACAACCCGATCAAGAGTGCTGTAATTATCGAACATAAAGATGGCAAACAAACCTTTAAAACTAAAGTTAATCCCTGATAGTTTACATTAGTAGTTAATCTGATTAAATCAACGAGGCTGTTGTTTTGCGTAGCAACAGCCTTTTCCTTTAAGTAAGCGTGTCCCGCTTACACAAATCTTTGAAATCTCTAGGGAGGTAAATTATGGAGACTTTTATCCATCAGTTTTTTCAGCAGCTGATAAATGGTGTATCTCTCGGCAGTATCTACGCATTGATCGCCTTGGGTTATACCATGATCTACGGCATCATTAAGCTGATAAACTTTGCTCATGGCGATATTTATATGTTGGGTGCCTATTTTGGCTTCTTCGCTACTACCCAATTAGGCTTGCCGTTCATTCCGGCAATTCTTTTCTCGATGGCAGGCGCTGCTATCGCAGGTATTATTATTGAACGTGTTGCATACCGCCCCATGCGTAATGCACCGCGTATCGCAATTTTGATTACTGCAATCGGCGTATCCTTCTTCCTGGAATACAGCATGATTCTGCTGGTTTCTCCGCAGCCGAGAACCTTCCCCGCTGTATTCGGCGCTACAGTATATCATCTTGGACCACTGGTTGCTAACAGTCAGCAGATTGTTATCCTGTTGAGTGCTATTATCCTGATGGCAGTTCTTACCTACATCGTAAACAAAACCAAAGCCGGCAAGGCTATGCGTGCTGTATCCTATGATGCTGACGCTGCAAGGCTGATGGGCATCAACATTGACCGTGTAATTTCCACTACCTTTGCGCTTGGCAGTGCTTTGGCAGCAGCAGGCGGCGTGCTGGTAGGTGTTTACTATAACTCTATTGACCCGCTGATGGGCATGATGCCCGGTCTTAAAGCCTTCGTTGCCGCAGTTCTCGGCGGTATCGGCATTATCCCCGGTGCTATGATCGGCGGTATTATTCTGGGCGTTGTAGAAGCAATGGTCAGCGGCTTTATTTCCTCTACCTTCCGTGATGCGGCAGCATTCGGTATTTTGATTATCATCTTACTTTATAAACCTTCCGGCTTATTAGGCAAGAACGTTCGTGAGAAAGTCTGAGGTGACATGGTATGAATGCAATTAGAAAATTTGATTTAAAAGCCATAGTTGCCTGTGTTATCGTTTTTGGTATCGTACAAGGCCTGCTCTTTGGCGAAATCATCGGTCCCTTCTGGGAGCTGAACATTATCCTTATCTGCATCAACATTATTCTTGCAGTCAGCCTGAACCTGATTAACGGTTATACCGGTCAGTTCTCTATCGGTCATGCCGGTTTCATGGCAGTCGGTGCTTATACCAGTGCTATTATGACGGTTAAGCTGGGTATGCCCTTTGAGGCAGGCCTGGTTGTAGCAACCCTGGCCGCCGGCCTGTTGGGCTTTTTGATTGGTTTGCCGACGCTGCGTCTTGATGGTGACTATCTGGCCATCGCCACCTTGGGCTTAGGCGAAATTATCCGTATCTGCATCCTGAACATTGATTATGTCGGCGGTGCTTCCGGTTTGATGGGCATTCCCCGTATGACCAATTTTGCGTATACCTTCTGGATTATGATAGCTATTATCTTCTTCATCAAGAACTTTAAAAACTCTTCCTATGGCCGTTGCTGCCTGGCAATCCGTGAAAACGAAATTGCGGCAGATACCATGGGCATCAACACTACTAAATATAAAGTAATGGCTTTCACCTTCGGTGCTGCTTTTGCCGGTACTGCAGGCGCACTCTTCAGCCACTACTTCTTCCTGGCGCATCCTGCGTCCTTCACCTTCATGCGTTCCTTTGATATTCTGACCATGGTTGTTTTGGGCGGTCTTGGCTCTATGACCGGTGCTATTACCGGTGCAACCTTGTTGACCTTCATTTCCGCTTATTTGTCGGATTACCCGGAATGGCGTATGATTATCTATTCTGTTACTATGATTATCCTGATGCTGTATCGTCCGCAAGGTCTGTTCGGCAGCAAGGAATTGAGCTTGAAAATGTTTAAATTAGGAGGTAAGGACAATGGCAGAACTGCTGAAGGTAGATAATGTATCCATGGTTTTCGGCGGCCTGCGTGCCGTTTCCAATCTTTCCATGCATATCGACGAGGGAGAACTGATTGGCCTTATCGGTCCTAACGGCGCCGGCAAGACAACAGCCTTCAACATGATTACCGGTGTATATACACCGACCGAAGGCAAGGTATATTTTAACGGTCAGCAAAGCAGCGGCAAGAAATCTTATCAGGTTACGCAGATGGGTATGGCGCGTACATTCCAGAATATCCGCCTGTTCTCCGAGCTGAGCGTTATCGACAATGTAAAAATTGCTTATAATATGCACGTAACCTATAATCTGGCTGATGCTATCGTCCGTGATGGCAAATATCTAAGTGAAGAAGAATATATTACACAAAAGGCTCTTGATTTGCTGAAAATCTTCCATCTGGAAGAAGAAGCACATGAGGTAGCCAAAAACCTGCCTTATGGTAAGCAGCGTCGTCTGGAAATTGCGCGTGCTTTGGCTACCGAACCTAAGCTGCTGCTGCTGGATGAGCCTGCTGCCGGCATGAACCCGCAGGAAACCAAAGAGCTGATGGAAATGATTCGCTGGATTCGTAAGGAATTCAATCTTTCCATTCTGCTGATTGAGCATGATATGGGCTTGGTAATGGGTGTCTGCGAGCGTATTTACGTACTGGAATACGGCATGAAGATTGCCGAAGGTACTCCGGAAGAAATCAAACACAACAAGCGCGTTATTGAAGCATACTTGGGCGAGGAGGTTATCAACTGATGTTAACTGTTGAAGATATCAATGTATATTATGGCGCGATTCACGCTATCAAAGGTATCAGCCTCGATGTTCCCGATGGTGAAATCGTAGCGCTGATCGGTTCAAATGGTGCCGGTAAATCTACCACATTGCGCACCATTTCCGGGCTGATGAAACCAAAGACCGGTAAAATCTTATATGAAGGTCAGGACATTGCCGGTGTACCGGCGCATAAAATTGTCGGCATGGGCTTGTGCCAGGTTCCGGAAGGTCGTCATGTTTTTGCTAATATGACTGTTATGGAAAACCTGGAGCTGGGTGCGTACTTGCGTAAGGACAAGGACGGAATTGCCAAGGACATGGATGATGTCTTTAAAAAATTCCCGCGTCTGCTGGAACGTAAGGACCAGCTTTCCGGTACGCTTTCCGGTGGCGAGCAGCAGATGCTGGCTATGGGCCGTGCGCTGATGAGCCGTCCTAAGCTGCTGCTGTTGGACGAGCCTTCTATGGGTCTTGCCCCCTTGCTTGTAAAGGAAATTTTTAATATAATAAAAGAAATCAACGAGAGCGGTACTACCGTTCTGTTGGTTGAACAGAACGCTAATATGGCGTTGTCCATCGCTGATAAGGCATACGTTCTGGAAACAGGACGTATTACTCTGAGCGGTACAGCTAAGGAGCTGGCAAGCAGCGAGGCTGTTCGCAAAGCATATCTCGGCGGCTGATTAATATACAAATGCGTCGGGTTGCTTCATAGCTGCCTTAAAGTGAAAATGATTATATTGAAATGATTGTGTTCTATAGTCAAAGGAGGTAAAACTCATATGTTAGTAAAAGATATTATGACTGAACCTGTTGTTACCATACGTGAGGATCAATCCATTTTGGAAGCACGCGAAATTATGCGTGGCAAAAGACTTATCAGCCTGCCAGTTGTAGATGATATGCAACGCGTACGCGGCATTATTACCAGTGATGATATCGGCAAAGCTTCTCCCAGTGACAGCAGCACCCTTTCCCGTTATGAGGCTAATTATCTGCTGGGACGCTTGAAGGTTAAAGACGTTATGAAACGTAGCGTTATCAGCGTTGAGGCAGATGATACTATCGAATATGTTGCCTACAAGCTGTATAAATACAAAGTTAACGCTCTGCCGGTTGTTAACCAGGAGAATAAGCTTTGCGGTATTGTTTCCCGCAGCGATATCTTCCGTTCTATCGTAGAAATTATGGGTATGAACCGCAACTGCCTGCGTATTACTATCGAAGCACCTGATAAGGTTGGTGTTGTTGCGGAAATTTCCAACATTATGAAGGAAGACGGCATTAATATTATTTCTCTGGTTACCAAGCAAAATGGTGATGGTACTGCTGAAGTTACCATTCGTGCCGCTCTCAATAATAATGGTATGGATATCATTGAGCAAATCCGTGAAGCCGGCTATGAGGTCAGCGACGTAATGACTTTGGACGGTATTGAATAATGCTTTCCGGTAAGGATGTTAATGTAGGCGATATCGTCAAAATGAAAAAAGCTCATCCCTGTGGCAGTGATGAGTGGGAAATTACCCGTACGGGTATGGACTTTGGTATGAAATGCTGCGGCTGCGGACATTTTGTTATGTTGGCGCGTACCAAGTTCGAAAAGGCTGCGAAGGCTGTTGTGAAGAGCGCTGAAGCAGAAAAGTAAATAAGCAGATAAAGAGAACGCTCTCTTGCTATCGGTGGGTAGTAGGGGAGCGTTTTTGAGTAGTATGGGATACTTTTTGCCCGGGGCGGCAAAAAGTATCCAAAAAAACGCCCTGCGTAGCTGCTTCGCCGGATTCCGGCGACTAGATTAGCAGAATTTTTCACGTCGCTGAATTTTGCGAGGTGTGCTTACTGAGTGGTTCGTCAACGCTCCAACGAAAAATTCCCTGTCGGTCTGTTGCCTGCGAGCTTGCGCGTAACAAAGACGTGCCGGCGAACCCGTCGTCCGTTCCGGTCTGCGCAGCGCGGAGTGTGGCGTTGCAAAAAATAGGCTGAGGACAATAAAAATAAGCTGTTAGCGTGTCTTGTGACGTGCTGGCAGCTTATTTTCAACATTGCGTGTAGCATAAATGTGATTCCTGTTTTTCTCAAACTTTCCGACTTCTACATCTGAAACTCTCTAAAAATACGAAGTTTCTGACTTACAAGTCTGAAACTTTGACGTTTTAGCCGAGATAAGCTATAATATAAGTAGAAAGATAGGAGGTGCGCTGATGGATAAGCTTATTGAACGTCCGCATTACCTGAACCAGTTAATTGAAAATAAAGATGTTGATTTGGTTAAGGTGGTTACAGGTATTCGTCGCTGCGGCAAATCGTCTTTGATGACTTTGTTTCACAATTACCTAGCTGCTAGTGGCGTTGAGGAACAGCAGATTATACATATAAATCTGGAATCCTTGAAATACAGGCATTTGCAGGATTATCTGGCTTTTTATGATTTTGTTAGTGAAAAAATTTCTGAAAATAAAAGATATTATTTGCTTTTCGATGAAGTGCAATCAGTTAGGCATTGGGAGAAGGCAATTGAATCATTCAGATTGGATTATGATGTTGATATCTATATTACCGGCTCTAATGCTTATCTGCTATCTAGTGAGCTTTCTACTTTGTTATCAGGTCGATATGTAGAAATACGTATGCTGCCATTATCCTTTAAGGAGTTTTTGCGCTTTTACAAATTTCAAGAGAATGTATCTTTAGATGAACAATTCCAAGAATATCTCAAATATGGTGGAATGCCAATTTTAAGGGAATATAATTTTAACGAGGTTCGTATGAATCAGGCGTTAGAGGGTATTTATGCTACAATTATTCTGCGAGATATTTTGCAACGTAATCCAGGTGTAGAACAGCTTACATTGGAAAAGGTTGTACGTTTTTTGTGTTCTAATATTGGCAGTATAACCTCACCTAATAATATAGGTAATGTTTTGTCGCATGAAGGTGATTTGCAGAATCCTAAAGGAAAAAATATTGCGGGGAAAACAATAGAAAAATATATAAGTCTTTTACAAAATGCCTTCTTTACGTATGCAGTAGGCAGATATGATATTAAAGGTAAACAGCTGTTAAAAACATTAGGTAAGAACTATCTTTGCGATATGGGGTTTCGTAATATGCTTTTAGGTTATCGTGATGCGGATAGAGGACATATTCTGGAGAATATTGTTTTTTTAGAATTGCTTAGAAGAGATTACCATGTTTATATTGGTAAGGTAGGAGATACGGAGATAGATTTTGTTGCAGAAAAGCCTACGCAAAAGCTTTATATTCAGGTAACAGAAAGCATTATTGCACCAGAAACTCGTGCACGCGAGCTGCGACCTTTACAGATGGTAGGCGATAATTATGAGAAATTACTTTTATCTATGGATAAAAGCTTTATTCAGTCTTATGATGGCATAAAAGCAGTCAATATAATTGACTGGCTATTGGCATAAGCCTCTCAAATTTTCCGACTTTTATGTCCGAAACACGTTGAAAACACAAAGTTTACGACTTATACATCCAAAACTCTCTAAAAACACAAAGTTTCCGACTTGCGAGTTTGAAACTTAATGAATCCGCCAATTTTTAGGAAAATAATTCCCAAAACTATACAGAATCGCCAAGTTTTAGGAAAAATCTTCCCAAAACTTTTGCAATCAAAAACGAGCAGGCTTTAGCATTTTGACTAAAACCGGCTCGTTTTGATATATGACGCATTTTACATTTTCAGCTTGCAGAAAACGTACTTGGCAATTCCTGCTTCAATGACAAGCAATAAGGCAACCAGTTCAAACACTGCGCTGATATTGATACCATGGGCGACAAAGCCTAAAAGTGCGGGACCTAGAATAACACCTGTATAACCTAAACTGGTTACGGAAGTTACCGCAGCGCTGATAGGCATGTCCTTCTGGTATTTTAAGAGCGAATAAAATACAGGGACAATATTGGCACAACCAAGGCCGATGAGAATGAAGGCAAAGGCGTTGAGATACAGGTTATCTAAAACAACTACGAGCGCAAAGCCTGCTGCCGTGACGATGCTGCCGCCGATAACAGCTTTTTGTTCGCCTAAAAATTGTACAGTTTTATCGCCTAAAAGACGCATGATGAGCATAGCAACGGAAAAGATAGCGTAACCTGTGCCTGCCAACGCTATATCCATATTTTTCACTTCGGTGAGCAGTACGCCGCTCCAATCCATAACTGCACCTTCAACAAGGAAGGAAATGCAGGCGAGAATGCCTAAAACGATAACAATGCCGCGTGGGATAGCAAAGGCCTTTTCGCCGCCGGGGCTTTTATAATCTAGTAAGTGGCGGCCGAAAACTGCCAGCAACGCTAAAACAATAGCACAGTGCAGTGTGGCGATGAGCGTTACGTTTAAGCCTGAAGATGCCAGTACGCTGAAAAGACCTGCGCTGGCAAAGCAGCCGATACTCCAAAAGGCATGCATACCGCTAAGCAGTCTGCGGCCGGCAAGCTTTTCCACAATAACGGCATTTGTGTTCATGCTGACATCCGTTGCGCCCATGACTGCCCCAAAGAATGCAAGCGCAATGGCATAGCTCCAGATGTTTGGCAGGCAAGAAAGCAGCACGGAAATTAGTGCCATCAGCGTTGCACCTGTGATGACGACTTTTTTGCAGCCAAAGCGTTGTACGAGTGCGCCGGCTAAAGGCATAAAGATAAAAGCGCTGATACCGATGCACAGAAGCAAAAGGCCAAGTACATCCGCTTCAAGGTTCAGGCGTGCTTTGACCATAGGAATCATCGGTGCCCAGGTGGAAATGACGAAGCCTGGCAGGAAAAAGGCTACGCGCGCTGCATTGATTTCTTTGCTGCCGACAGAAATATTTTGTAAAGTATTTTCGGGTTTGTTGATTTGCATTGTTAAAAACTCCTTTCGTTACATAAGTAGCTATGAGAGCTTTTATGGGTTGAATGTTGCCATAATTTATCTAAAAAAGCGGGATGAAATTCGTTTGAATCCTATCCCACTTCAATAGCTTGAGCGCTACAATTCCTCTGATAAATTATGATGATTTTACCACGAGTATATTTTGTTGTCAACGTAAGGTATTTAATTGTTGACATGGAACATATTTTGATGTGTTTGTGAATTGTTGCTCTGCCTAACTTAGCAAGACCGCAAAGCTTTGAAGAATCTTCCCAAAACTTTTTTGATTGTTGGATTAAATGCTGTAAAAAAGTTATCCTGTTTTTGTCATAGACTTTTAAAGCATTGTGCTAATGTTCAAAATGCAACAAATAATTTCCTTGTCTTTCATGATTGCCTATGCTATGATTTACTTAAAGCGTTCAGATGATAAAGGGGGAATTGTTTTGACTTACGGAATTGTTTTTCTAATTATTATTTTCCTGGTTTTATTTATTATTGCGGCCAAGACCTGTTATGTAAAGGCACCGCCAAACGTGGCGTATATTATTTCCGGCTTGACGAAGAATCCGCGTATCCTTATCGGTATCGGCGGCTTTAAAATTCCGCTGTTGGAGCGCGTGGATATGCTATATCTGGGGCAGATGTCTGTTGATATCAAGACTAGTCAGAGCGTTCCGACCAACGATTTTATCAACGTTAAGGTTGATGCGGTTGCCAAGATTATCGTTGATAAGGAAAACGGTATCTACCTGGCGGCAAGAAACTTTTTGAATATGGAGCCGGCGGATATTACACGCAGCCTGCAGGATTCTCTTGAAGGTAATATGCGTGAAATTATCGGTACGCTGGATTTGAAGAAGATTAACGTTGACCGTGATTCCTTCTCTGACGAAGTGCTGAAAAAAGCTGCTAAAGATATGGAAAAGCTGGGTATCAGCATTCTGAGCTGTAACATTCAGAACGTTGTGGATGATAACGGTCTTATTGTCGATTTGGGCGCGGATAATACGGCGAAAATCCGCAAGGATGCATCTATCAGCAAGGCTGTTGCCGAGCGCGATGTGGCTATTGCCGAGGCTGCTGCCAAGAAAGAGGCTAATGATGCACAGGTGCATGCTGATTTAGCGATTGCACAGCGTCAGAATGAGCTTTCTATTGCCAAGAGCGAACTGAAGCGTACTGCCGATATTAAAAAGGCAGAGGCAGATGCTGCTTATGCAATTCAACAGCAGGAGCAGCAAAAGTCGATTGAGGTGGCAACTGTGAATGCACAGATTGCCAAGGCTGAGCGTGAAGCTGACCTGAAAAAGCAGGAGGTATTGGTAAAAGAGCAAATCCTGGCTGCTACTATTCAGAAGCAGGCTGATGCTGACAAGTATAGAGTTGAACAGGATGCTTTGGCTGAGCAGGCCAAGAGGCAGCGTGAAGCAGAGGCACAAAGATATGCTATGGAGCAGGAGGCTGCCGCTATTAAAGCCAAGGGCGATGCGGAGGCTTATGCTATCAGAGTAAAGGGTGAGGCAGAGGCCGCTGCTATCAAAGCGAAGGGCGAAGCTGAAGCTGCTGCTATGGATAAGAAGGCCGAGGCTATGAAGAAATACGGTCAGGCTGCTATGGCCCAGATGGCGATTGAAGTGCTGCCGCAGGTTGCTAAAGAGGTTGCTGCTCCGCTCAGTAAGGTGGATAAGATTACTCTTTACGGCGAAGGCGGTATGGGCAGTCTTTCCGGCAATGTTCCTTCCGTCATGGCGAAGGTTTTCGATACGGTGAAGAGTGCTACCGGTATTGATCTGCAGGAGATTGCTAAGGGTGAAACCTACGATGCTAAGGTCAATAAGAACATCAGCATTGACGGCAAGATGCCGGAAATTCCTGTAGAAATCAGCAAGGAAGAATAAACATGAAAATAAGCTGTTAGCATCAGGTATGTTAGCAGCTTATTTTTACAATAACGGAGGAATGTTTCTTTGAAGATTCTCGTGAGTGCCTGTTTATTAGGCAAAAACTGTAAGTATAACGGCGGTAATAACTTAAATCAAAGCGTGTTGGATTTTATCGAAGGACATGAGGTTATCGGCGTTTGCCCGGAGCAGTTGGGCGGACTGTCTACCCCTCGCTTGCCGGCAGAAATTGTTGCTGGCGTAGTGACGAACAAGGAAGGCATCAGTGTGGATGTACAGTTTCGCAAGGGGGCGCAGACGGCGTTGGCAGTTGCTTTGGAGAAAAAGGTGGATTTGGCAATCCTGCAGTCGCGCAGTCCCAGCTGTGGCGTGAAGGAAATTTATGACGGCAGCTTTAGCGGCCAGAAGATAAAAGGGCAGGGCGTATTCACCAGGTTACTTTCTGCACATGGCATTAAGGTGCTTGATGCCGAGGATGTAGCTGAGCATAAATAACAGTGCCTGAAAAAGTTGGTTTATAAAAAATATAAGGCAAGGTCTTAGAATGTTTGGTTCTTAGACCTTGCCTTTTGTGCTTTATTTTTAATGCTTTCTGATTGCTGCACCAATCAGCTTCGCTGTCTGCGACAGCTCTGCTTCGGTATGCGTTGCCATGAGGGCAACACGCAGGCGCGCAGTACCCTTTGCTACCGTCGGGTAGCGGATAGCAGGGGCGAGCACGCCGTTTGCCAGCAGCTCATCTGCAACCTGCAGAGCGGACTTCTCATCGCCGATGATAATAGGAATGATGGCGGTGGGAGAGTAGGCTTCTACGCCTTCAGCATGCAGAGCGTTTAAGAAAAACTTAACGTTATGCTGCAGCATTTGCGCACGTTGCGGTTCTTCCTCCAGCACTTCTGTAGCTCGCAGCGCAGCGGCGAGCGTTGCAGGAGTTTGGGAGGTGGCAAAGATAAAGCTGCGAGCTTTATTCTTGAGATATTCGATAATCACCTTGCTGGCACAGGCGTAACCGCCTTCGGCGCCAAGAGCTTTGCTGAGCGTACCCATGAGAATATCCGGGCGGACGGTGTTGCCGAAATGCTCAACGGTACCGTGACCGGTTGGGCCGATAACGCCGGTGGCATGTGCTTCGTCAATCATCGTGAGCAGATGATACTTTTGGCCGAGTGCGACGAGAGCAGGCAGGTCGACGATATCACCGTCCATGCTGAAAACCGCGTCACTGACAATCAATCCTCTGCTGCAGGGAGTAGCTAGGATTTTCGCTTCCAGGTCCTGCATATCATTGTGCTTATAGACAACGATGCGCGCTTTGGAAAGACGTGCGCCGTCGATGATGCTGGCGTGGTTATATTCGTCGCTGAAGATAACGCTTTCGCTGTTGCAAAGGGCGGAAATAATGCCGACGTTGGCCATGTAACCTGTGTTGAAGACTAATGCTGCTTCCGTACCCTTGAACTGCGCCAGCTTGCGTTCGAGTGCTTCATGCAGAGCGGTATTGCCGGTAGTCAGACGGCTGCCGCCACTGCCTGCGCCCCATTGGAGTGCAGCTTCGGCAGCGGCCTGCTTAACGCGGGTGTCTGCTGCCAAGTCAAGATAGCTGTTGGAGGCCAGCATTAAAACCTTGCGTCCTTGCATTTCAACGTACTTACTTTGTTCACTGTCCATGGTGCGCAAAGAGCGGTAAAGATTCTGCTCCTTAAGCTGCTTTAATTCGTCAGCGAAAATCTGCTCTGGATTAGGATTGGCAGGCTTTTCGACAGGCAGACCGCGCACCAGCACACGCTGCTTTTCCAGATAATTGATAGCATCCTCGGCTTTAGCCTTGCTGCTGTCAAAGATGAAGACGCGGCCGCCATGCGGATTGCCCATTTCTTTCATCGGCATGAGGCGTACATAACCATGCTTTAAGGATGCAAGGTAGCCTACGAGGTAATCTGGATCATCGGAAAGGCACAGCTCGGCGATGATGCCGGGGGCGTTAACAACCTTAGTGGCCAGTACGATGGCCTCGCGGAAGTGGTTTTTACCGCTGCAGTTGCTCGCCGCACCTTCAGCGTCCATATAGGTTACGCGGATACCGCGCTCGTGGTCAGGCTCAAGTCTGGAGTTTGTGGCAACGTCATAGAGTATGGCGCCGCGCATAGGGTGGTTGTGACGTAAAAGGTCGATTAATGCATCTGCCTTGGCTTCCAGTCCCAGCTCGCAGAGCATTTCCTTCATGATTTTATAGGTTTCTTCTACCGTGTCTGCAGGACGTTTGCTGACGGGCAGAGCGTCGAGGTATTGCAGCTTTTCCGGTGCGACCTCTTCCATTTTGACGTTGATGAAGTTTGCTCGGCCGAGGCCGTGATGCAGAGCGCGTTCGGTAAGGGCGCTGACAGCGTTGCTGATATCGGATTGCAGGATAATGCGTTCTGCGCCGCTGACATGTAAATCACCTTTGGATGCACGCATTTTGATGCTGTATAAAGGCATAGGGAATCTCCTTTGTGTTTTGAATTCGGTGTTTGGCAAAATTAGCTGATGAAAAGCCTCTCCTTGGGGAGAGGTGGCATCGCTTAGCGATGACGGAGAGGGGTGTGCAAAACTTCACGTTATTCTTTAGCGCAAAGAATGCAGACCCCTCTCAGTCGCCCTGACGGGCGCCAGCTCTCCCTAAGGAGAGCCTCTTTTTGCTGTTATTTATCAGCCTCTGAGCAAAGCAACCTTGGTAAGCAGTTTTTGAGCGGGCTTATAAAATGCACCGGCAGCCACTGCGGTAAAAATCATACCGGGGAAGGCTGCAGCGGTGAGTACCATCCAGTTTACACCGGTAACCTGCCACAGTACGAGGCGGGCAGCGAAGGTTCCGAGCGGGCCGCTGACAGCAACGGTAAGCAGGTTGGTTCCGAGCAGGGCCATGGTGCCACCGGCAACAACGCGGAATACCATCTGTACAAGCACATTGATGATGTTGTGCATTCCGAGCATCATACCAAGCATACTTGCAAGGATACCTGCGATAATGTAGCGTTTAAAGCCGAAGCAGGCGCAGATGAGTACGGCGATTGGTGCAGATAACTGGAATTCGCCACCGGCAATTGGCGAAGGGATTTTAAAAGAACCTGAAATCAGAATCAAGACACCTAATAAAGCGATAGTAGTCAGCTCTTTCATACTCAAATCTTTCATTTATTCGCTCCTTATTTTAAAACCTCATCCATGGATTGTTTAGCTAGTGCTATAGCCTTATCCAGATCTTTATTTTCGATATTCAGCGGCGGGTTGAAGTAGATGACGTTGCCCAAAGGACGCAGCAGCAGGCCGTGGGTAAGTGCTTTTTTGTAAATTTCGTAGCCTATACGCAGGTCGCCGTCGAAGCCGATTTTCTTATCCTTATCGGTAACAAGCTCCATAGCATTAATCAGGCCGATATGACGGATTTCACCGATGTTTTTATGAGCTCCGAAGGTATCCATGAGTGCATTATGGAAGTATGTTGCTTTTTCGGCAGCATGCTCAAGAATTTTTTCTTCCTTCATAATCTTGAGTACAGCGAGGGCAGTTGCGCAGCCTATGGGGTTACCGGCATAGGTGTGGCTGTGCATGAACTGCTTGCCTTTGTTGTAGTCATCATAGAAAGCATCATAAATTTTATCGGTGGTGCAGACAATAGCCATCGGCAGGTAACCGCCGGTGAGTGCTTTACTGATAGTCATGATATCCGGGGTGATACCGGCATGGTTGCAGGCGAACATTTTGCCGGTTCTGCCGAAGCCGGTAGCAATTTCGTCGGCAATCAAAAGTACGCCGTATTCATCACAGAGTTTACGCAGCTTTTGCAGGTAGAGAGGCGGATAGATACGCATGCCTGCACAGCCTTGTACGATAGGTTCAACGATGATAGCAGCGGTTTCTTTGGCATACTTAGCAAATGCTTCTTCTGCAAATTTGAAGCATTCGCATTGGCAGTGCTCGCGGTCTTTAGCAAACGGGCAGCGGTAGCAGTCAGGTGCCTTTACATGGATGTTGTTCATCATCATGGGTTTATACATTTGTGCGAACAGGTCCATGCTGCCTACGGAAAGAGCGCCGATGGTTTCGCCGTGATAGCCTTCGCTGAGGCACATGAAGCGCTGTTTTTCCGGGTGACCGGTCTGCAGCTGATATTGGAAGGCAATTTTCAGTGCGATTTCTACAGAAGAGGAGCCGTTATCGGCAAAGTTGAATTTGTTCAAGCCTTTGGGGAGAACTTCGGTAAGCTCTTCGCAAAGCTTGATAGCAGGCTCGTGGGTGAAGTTAACGAAGATAACGTGCTCTAATTGTTCAATCTGCTCTTTGATGGCAGCGTTGATTTTGGGATTGCAGTGACCTAAGAGGTTGCACCACCAGCTGCTGATGATGTCGAGATATTCGGTGCCGTCGGCTGCGTAGAGGTAGGGGCCTTTAGCGTGGTCAACGATGATAGGACGTAAGGTTTCGTAGTCCTTCATTTGGGAACAGGGATGCCAGATGTGGGCTAAATCTCTTTTTTGTAAATCTGCTACTCTATCGTTCATGTTATATTCCTCCTGAGTTTTGTATCATTATTGTTTATTCCCCCTTCCGCCTCACGTTGTTCGGCACCTTCCCCGTAGGGGCAGGCAAGAGCGTGTAATTGAGACTTTCTTGGTTCCCCCTCGGGGGAACTGTCGAGCTTTAGCGAGACTAAAGGGGGTTGTTAATTTTTATTTATATAATCCTTTAAGTACTTCTACATCAATATCCAGCTCGCTGGCGTTCGGCGGTACGCAGGCAAGTACGGGGACCGCTGTAATTTCTTCCATCATACGCTTGTTGTCGGCCTGCATGAAGTTGCTGCCGTCGTAGTTGTTCAGAATGATGCCGCGGACGGGAATGTTTTTCTGCTTGAGGTAGGAGATGGTCAGTACGCAGTTATTGATGGAACCGAGCGCTGCGTTGGAGATTACCAGTACACCTAAATCAAGCTTTTTGATGATGTCCTCGAGCAGGATATGCTCTTCATCCCAACGGATGGGGCAGATGATGCCGCCGCTGCCTTCCATGGTAACGTAATCATATTTGGCGAGAGATGCCTGATAATCAGCTTCAATCTTTTCCATTTCTACGGGATTGCCCTCGCGCAGTGCTGCCAGATGCGGGGAAACTGCTTCCTTATAAATATAGGAAACAAGGTTTTCCGGTTTTTCCGGGATGTTGGCGGTTTTAGCAACAAAGGCTGCGTCACCCGGCAGCCAGGTACCGTCAGGCTGTTCTTCAGCGCCGCTCAGCGCTGCTTTGTAGTAGCCTGCGTTGACGCCTGCATCACGTAAGCGTTTAACAAGCAGACCGGTAACGTATGTTTTACCGATATCTGTACCGATTGCTGTAATGAAAAGACCTTTACTCATAATTTTCACCTTCGTAATTTATTTTGGTTAACTTAAGATTCTACATGGTTAACTTTAGCATAGCTTAAGTATACGCTGTGAAAAATTCAATGTCAACCTAGCAAAATAGTATGGTTAACCATACCGGTTGGGCATAAAAAAAGATTGACAGCTATATTTTGTGGTTATAACTGTCAATCTTTGCTTATCTTGTGGTTAACGATGTTAATATTAAAATAGGTAGAAGAAATTTATTTTTTGGCTGCCGCATTTTTACGGATTTCGGTTACAGGGATGCCGCCGATGCCCCAGTTATCTGTATCAACCTCGTCGATGGTGACAACGGTGGTGGATTTGTTTTTGCCTAGAACGTCGTGCAGAAGATTGGTTGCGCCTTCGATGAGAGCGCGCTTCTGCTCGGGTGTAACGTTACCTTCTTTGGTGATTTTGATGTTTACATAGGGCATACTGATGACCTCCTTGCGTTTTTCTTTCATTATAGCATATTTTGCTTGCAAACTGCGCGTTTCTATGCTATTATAAGTGCGGTAAAATTTACTGATGCACAGTAGCATTTAGGATGAGCTGGAGCAGTTAACAGTAAAGCTTACTTCTGAAAAATTTTAAGTCAATACTCGCTTGGATCTATAAGACCGGGACGAAGACGCAAACAGGCTAACTATGCGCATTCCGTACCGGAATGCGCTTTTTTATATGCTTCGGCATTAATCGGCAATTCCGTAGCCTTGCATTTGCACAGCGTCTCCTGTGGTCAGAAGGGAGGGCAATCTTGAAGGTTGGTATTATTGGCGGAGGCCGTGTCGGCAGCCGTTTGGCTACAAGCTTGCGTGAAGCAGGCGTGCTGGTCGGCATTACGGCTGCATCCGAGCAGCACAGCGCACAGCTGGCACAGCAGTTTTGCGTACCGGCGACGGATAACGCAAAGCTGTGGCAGGCAGCGGACGTGCTCTTGCTTACCGTACCGGATCGTTTGATTGGTACGGTAGCAGAGGAGCTGGCTCAAAGTGTGACGCCTGCGGCTAAGGTTGTACTGCATGTAAGCGGCAGTGTGGGACTGGAGCCGTTGGCTCCGTTTACGCAGTTGGGCGCACACGTAGGCAGTCTGCATCCGCTGCAGAGCTTTGCCGGCGGCAATACACAGCTTGCAGGTGTGTATATGGCGTTGGACGGTGACAGCGAAGCGCAGGACGCAGGCAAAAAGCTCGTAGAGCTTTTTGGCGGTAAAGCGTTCAGCGTACCTGCTGAAGAACGTGCGGCCTACCATGCGGCAGCGTGTATCTGCTCCAACTACGCTGTAGCGGTGGAGGCTATGGCGGCGCAGTTGATGGCGCGCTGGACCGGCAGCAATGAAGCTGCCTGGGAGGCGCTGCTGCCCCTGTTTAAAGGTACGGCGGCTAATTTGCAGGCTACGCAAAATCCTGCGGCTGTGCTTACAGGACCTATTGCCCGCGGTGATGTCAGCACAGTAGCAAAGCATCTTGCTGCCTTACCGGCAGCGATACTTCCTGTCTATTGCTCTCTGGGCCTGGCGACAACCTCGCTAGCCTTTGCTAATGGCACTATTGACGAAAATGCAGCTGATGAGCTGAGAAATTTGCTTGGAGGATATTATGGCTAACAAACAAGTGACAGTCGCAACGATTAAAGAAATGAAGCAAAATGGCGAACCTATCACGATGATAACCGCTTACGACGTAGCAATGTCCCGCAACGTGAACGAAGCAGGCGTAGACATGATTCTTGTAGGTGATTCCCTGGGTAACGTAATTTTAGGATATAATTCCACAGTCCCTGTAACGATGGATGAAATGATTCATCACACCAAGGCTGTTATGCGTGGCAACAGCACTGCTTTAGTAGTTGGCGATATGCCGTTTATGAGCTATCAGGCAAGCATTGTTGATGCAATGTATAATGCTGCACGCTTCCTGAAGGAAACAGGCTGCACAGCAGTTAAGCTGGAGGGCGGCTCCGAGGTAGTTCCTCTCGTAGAACGCCTGACACAGGCCGGCATTCCCGTATGTGCTCATATCGGTCTGACTCCGCAATCTGTAAATCAGCTGGGCGGCTTCAAGGTACAGGGCAAGGATATTGCTGCTGCACAAAAAATGATTGATGATGCCAAGGCTTTGGAGGCTGCAGGTGCTTTTGCCTGCGTATTGGAATGCGTTCCGGCCGCACTGGCTGCTAAGGTAACCGCCGAGCTGAAAACCATGGCTACCATCGGTATCGGTGCCGGCAACGGCTGCGACGGACAGGTGCTCGTATGCAACGATTTGCTGGGAGTTTCCACCGGCTTCTGCCCGAAATTTGTTAAAAAGTATGCTAATCTGCATGATACTACTGTAGAAGCAGTAAAGGAATATATTGCCGATGTTAAGGCAAGAACCTTCCCTGCTCCGGAGCATACCTTTAAGATTGACGATGCTGTTTTAGAAAAATTATATTAATACTTTCATAAATAAAGTGAGGTAATTCAAAATGAAATTAGTACATACAGTTGCAGAGCTGCGCGAAGAGGTTGCAGCAGTTAAAGCTCAGGGTTTGACCATCGGTTTGGTGCCTACTATGGGCGCTTTGCATGAAGGCCATGCATCCCTGATTAAAGCAGCTAACATGGAAAATGACTTTGTTGTAGTCAGCGTTTTCGTAAACCCGACTCAATTCGGTCCTAACGAAGATCTGGACGCTTATCCGCGTACTTTGGAGGCAGACTGCAAGCTGGCAGAAAGCATGGGCGCTAACGTAGTTTTCGCTCCGGCTCCGAAGGAAATGTATCCGAGCGAGGATGCAACTTGGGTTGAAGTAACCGGTGAGATTACCAAGGTTCTTTGCGGCCGTACCCGTCCGATTCACTTCCGTGGTGTAACCACCGTTGTTACCAAGCTGTTTAACCTGGCACAACCGGACCGTGCTTACTTCGGTCAGAAGGACGCACAACAGGTTGAGGTTCTGAAACGCATGGTAAAAGACCTGTTCTTCAACATCCAGCTGCGCATTATGCCGATTGTCCGCGAAGCTGACGGTCTGGCAAAGAGCTCCCGCAACACCTATCTGAATGAAGCAGAGCGCAAGGCAGCACTGGTACTGAGCCGTAGCCTGAAGGCTGCTAAGGAGCAGTACGAAGCAGGTGAGCGTGACGCTGCTAAGATTACTGCGGCTGTTACTGCTTCCATTAAAGAAGAGCCTATGTCTGATATTGATTATGTTGAAATTTATGCACTGCCGGAATTGAAACCTGTAGCAGCTCCGATGGCAGGCAGCAACCTGTTGGCTGTAGCTGTTAAATTCGGCACCACCCGTCTGATTGATAATGTAGTTTTGGAGGAGAAATAATATGCTTTATACTATGCACCATGGCAAAATTCATCGCGCTACCGTAACCCAGGCAAACCTGGAATATATGGGCAGCATTACTATCGACAGCGAGCTGCTGGAGCTGTCCGGTATTCTTCCGGGCGAGCGTGTACAAATAGTTGACAACAACAACGGTAACCGTCTGGAAACCTATGTTATCGCCGGTGAGCGTGGCAGCGGTGTTATCTGCCTGAACGGTGCTGCTGCACGTAAAGTTCTGGTTGGCGATACTGTTATCATCATCGCTTACAGCCTCATGACCGAAGAAGAAGCTAAAACCTATGTGCCGAAGGTTGTAATGGTTGACGAAAACAACCATCCAATCAACGTTCGCGGTACTGAAAAGGAAGCAGAAATCGGCTGATTATAAGCATTATATGAGCACGTTGCGGCTTGCGCTTGGCGCAGGCTGCAGCGTGCTTTTTGCATGGGTTTGTTTTCGTCGGAAAGGCAGTTGCGATGTGCATGCGGATAAAGAATATTTCGGCTGTTTTAAAGTGAAAATAGAAAAACTTCGGCTAAAACGTAAGCATAGTTATCGTTCTACCGAAGTTTTCGTTTCTATTCGGTTTTGTCGTGGCAACAGCAATGCTCTGCTTCCACAGGCTTCATGGAGCATTCCGGGCAGATGCCTTCGCCCTCTAAAAGCTTGCTGCCCCAGGCATACATGGCCTGCAGGATGGGAAAGAGGCTTTCACCCCGCGGCGTCAGGCTATACTCAACCTTAGGCGGCACGACGGCGTACACCTTGCGCGCAATCAAGCCGTCACCTTCCAGCTCGCGTAATTGCTGGGTGAGCATTTTTGGTGTTGCTTCGGGGACGAGGCGGCGCAGCTCGTTGAAGCGCAGGATTTTGCCGGACAGATGCCACAGGAGCAATGCTTTATATTTGCCGCCGATGAGCTGCAGCGTGGCAGCAACGGGACAGTTGACGTTAATGGTGTCTTTCATTTGAATTATCCTTTCTGCATGGAGCAAAGAAGTTGATATGTTATTTTACAGTATCTTTTTGTATACTATCTACCTAAATAGTGCATTCTTGAAATAAAGGTAGCGTTTGCTATAATAATAGCAGACAAAAAATTTTACGTCAAATAGATAGTAAACGAAAGGAGCCACAATGAAAAAACAATTACTTGATATAACGGGCATGAGTTGCAGTGCCTGCTCTTCACGCATCGAAAAGGTTGTCAACAGGATGCAGGGCGTGGAGCAGATGAGCGTTAATCTGCTGAAGAATAATGCGCACGTTACCTTTGATGAAAGCGTTGTGGATGAAAAAGAGATTATTGCCCGCATTGAAAAGCTGGGCTTTGGCGCGAGAGTACATGCTGCAAATGTTGCAGCACCGGTACCTCAGCAGGATACGGCGGCACAGGAGATGGAGGAGATGCGTCAGCGTCTTATCGGTTCGCTGATTTTTGCCGGTCTTGTCTTTTATCAGCACATGGGGCGCATGTGGGGCTGGCCGCTGCCAGGCTTTATTCTGGGGCAGGAAAACGAGCTGATTAACGCTTTGCTGCAGATGCTGTGGTGTATTCCGGTGCTCTTTATCGACCGTAAGTATTTTATCCATGGTGTGCGCAATCTTTTAAACGGTGCGCCTAATATGGATTCATTAATTGCCGTTGGTAGTGGTGCGTCCTTTATTTACGGGTTGTATTCTGTATTTGGCATGGCGTATTCCTTTGGTCATAATCGTCTTGATTTGCTGCCGAGCTTTGCCGATGCTTTGTATTTTGAAGCGAGTGCTGTAATTTTAGCGCTTGTCACTGTCGGCAAGTTTATGGAAGCGCGGGCGAAGAGCCACACCTCTGATGCGATTAAGGCGCTGATGAATCTTACGCCGAAAACAGCGCTTGTCGAGCGTCACGGCCTGCAGGGAGAAATTCCTGTAGAGGAGGTAGTTACAGGCGATGTACTGATTGTAAAAAGCGGTGCGTCCGTGCCTGTGGATGGCAAAATCATTGAGGGCAGCGGTGCCTTGGACGAAAGTGCGCTGACGGGTGAAAGCCTGCCGATAGATAAAGCTGTTGGTGATAAGGTTATCGGCGGCACAGTCAACAGAAGCGGTTACTTTAAGATGGAAGCGACTGCGATTGGCGCTGATACCGCTTTAGCGAAGATTATTGCGCTGGTGGACGAGGCAACATCTTCTAAAGCGCCTATTGCCAAGCTGGCTGATAAGGTGAGCGGTTATTTTGTTCCGGCAGTTATAGGCATTGCCGTGCTTGCGGCGGTTGTCTGGCTGGCGCTGGGCGCAAGCTGGCATTTTGCACTGACGATAGCTATTTCGGTGCTCGTCATTTCCTGTCCCTGTGCTTTGGGATTGGCAACACCAACAGCGATTATGGTAGGAACGGGGCGTGGTGCAAAGAGCGGTATTCTGATTAAATCGGCAACAGCGTTGGAAACAGCGCATAAGGTAGACACCGTTATTTTAGATAAAACAGGTACGATTACAGAGGGCAAACCGGTGGTGACGGATATTTTGCCTGTAAAGGTTACGGAAAATGAATTGCTGGCCTTTGCTGCCAGTCTGGAAAAGCTGTCGGAGCATCCCTTGGGTGAAGCTATTGTTGCTGCTGCTGAAGAAAAGCAGCTTGCACTTTTAGAAGCATGTAATTATAAGCAAATCTCCGGTCAGGGCTTTACTGCTGAGCTTGCAGGCGATGAGTGCGCAGCAGGCAATATGAAGCTGTTGCAGGCGTTGAATGTTGATGTCAGCAGTTTGATGGACCAGTATGATAAGCTTGCATCACAGGGAAAAACACCGTTATATTTTGTACGTGCAGGCGAGCTTTTAGGCTGTATTGCTGTTGCCGATACCGTAAAGCCTACGAGTAAGGAGGCAATCGGCAAGCTGCAGGCAATGGGCCTGCATGTGCTGATGGTGACCGGTGATAACCGGGCGACGGCGGAGGCGATTCGCACACAGGTAGGTGTTGATGAGGCTGTTGCGCAGGTGCTGCCGCAGGATAAGGAAGCGGTAGTACGCAAGCTGCAGCAGGAGGGCCATATTGTTGCCATGGTAGGCGACGGCATTAACGATGCACCTGCGTTGGCGCGTGCCGATGTAGGTATCGCTATCGGTGCCGGCACGGATATTGCGATTGAGGCTGCGGATATGGTTTTAATCAAAAGCGACTTGCTGGATGTGGCGAAGGCAATTTGCTTAAGCCGCAGCGTTATGACCAATATCAAGGAAAATCTTTTCTGGGCCTTTATTTATAATGCCGTCGGTATTCCGTTTGCCGCAGGTGTGTTTTATATAGCCTTCGGCTGGCTGCTGAATCCGCTGATTGCAGCGGCGGCGATGAGCTGCAGCAGTGTTTCTGTTGTTACTAACGCATTAAGACTGCGTTTTATAAAATTGTAATTGCAAAGGAGATTTTATTATGACTAAGACTATTGCTATCGAAGGTATGCATTGCCAGCATTGTGTTGGCGCTGTTAAGGAAGCACTTGCTGCTGTAGCAGGTGTAACAAGTGTTGTTGTTTCCTTGGAAAACAATAATGCGGTTGTTGAGGGCACAGGCCTGGATGATGCAGTTTTAAAGGCTGCTGTTGAGGATACTGGCTTTGATGTAACCGGCATCAACTGAAAATAAGCACAAAAAAACGCCGCGTAAAGCGGCGTTTTTGCTTGTAAAAAGGTCGCTGTGCAGCGGCCTTTTTTTATGCAAATATTTCTGCTATAGCAGGCGGAAGCATATCAAGTGCGCTTGCTGTCATGAATGCGGCAGCAATGGCTACAACGATAAAGGCAGCAGCGTGCGGATAATCCTTTTTGCGTACGGAAGAAAATATGGCACGCAGGGATAAAAGCAGAATCAGACCCCAGATATAGGGACCGGTTACTTCATGGAAAAATTTTTCAAACATGATAACACTCCTTGCTGGCTGAAAAATGTGTTTAAGCAGATATAGATATAAAGATAATAAAAAAACACCCGCAATAGCAGGTGCTGTTTTTGGATTGGTGCCTCAGCACAGAATCGAACTGTGGACACAAGGATTTTCAGTCCTTTGCTCTACCAACTGAGCTACCGAGGCATGATTGGCGACCCGGATGGGACTCGAACCCACGACCTCCGCCGTGACAGGGCGGCATTCTAACCAACTGAACCACCGGGCCAATCAACTACGAATTATATTATACAGGCTTGAGCCTATTTTGTCAACATCTTTTTATACTTTTTTTAAATCGTCCAATGCAGCCATCAAATTTTCCTCTATATGCACCTGCAAAGCCTGCAGCTTATCCTCCGCCGGCACGTTGCCAAGCACGTCAAAAGCGTCTGTGGTCAAGGGCAGGTGATTCTTGCGCATTTCCGCAAACAGCTCATCACGGAAAATATTATAGGAAAAGTATATCTGATTGCCATGCTTAAAATCAGTATAATCCAAAAAGATAAAGGAACCATTGATATAAGGCAAGGGATTATCGGGCGTAATATACAGCTCATAATCGCCTACCTGAGCAGGCAGCGAGCGCCAGTAGTCCCACTGCTCAAAATGCAGCGCTTTTGCTTCATACGGCAGCTTATGTACAGTTTTCTTGTCCATGCTGGCCAAAATATCCGGCAGGCTCTTGCGCATCATGTCGGCAAAGTGCTCGCGGTCACGGCAGAAGAAGCGCACGTCGCGAAACGTATGCAGGCCTACGGTTTTTACCGGCACATAGTCAAAGGTTTCTTTTGTATAAGTCAAATCAAGACGACAGTGCGACGCTTCGTGCACATAGGCTGCAATATTCAAAATCTGTCCGTCGATGCCGGAGCCCGGCACAAGGGTATAATCACCGATTGCAGCAGGCAGATTGCGCACAAAGTCCCAATCCTTAAGTCCTGCCTCTATTTCTTTGATATCAGGCTGTCCCATCTCAACCTCCGCACTTTTCCAGCAGTTTGCCGATTTTACTGTAAATCCTTACTGCATTGTTATAAAATACATCCTCGTGATAGCATTCGGGAACAACATGGCTGATCATCCAGATATACAGGGGAATATTTACAAGCGGCCAGTCGCTGCCATACATGATTCTTTCATAATTACCAAGATAATTCAGCCAGGTATGCAGCTGGCGCAAAAAGCCACGCTGTCTTTCGAGCAGCATCAGCGGTTTAGGATTGCCCTCCACCAAACCGGAAAGGTCGATGCATACGTTAGCGTTTTTGCAGGCCACCTCTGCCGCATCAGCGAACCATGGGCAACCACAGTGCGCTATGACAAAGGTAACGTCGGGAAACGCCACTGCCGCTTCATCAACAGTCAGCGGATGCGAGTATTTCAATAAACCGCTGGGCCAGGCAGTATCGCCTGTGTGAATTGCAACAGGCACATTATAAGCACGTGCCAGCTCAAACAGCGGCCAATGCCTTTTATCGTTGACATAGACAGCGTTATAACCGGGATAGAGCTTAATGCCCAGACAATGCGGGTCCTTAATAAAGCGTTCAAATTCCTGCGCCGTTTTTTCCGCATTTGCTTCGGTTATAGCCTCGCTGTTTACACCCATGCAGTAACCCATGTTCTGCGGCTGATTGTAATGCTCCTCGTCAAAAGGCGCTGCAAGGTCAATCATGCGCGGTGTAACACCACCATATTTCGAAGACGTATAATTAGTGTTGCCCATAGCTACGGAAAAAACGATATTGTTTTCTTCGCATATTTTCTGCCAGCAGGCCGCTGTATTTTCATAACCTGCATTGGCTGCAACCTGCACAAAACCATCAACATTGTAATAATGCATATGGGCATCAATAATCTTCATTTGTAACCCCTCTTTATTTTAAAACACGTATCGTTATTCTTCTTCCTCTTTAGGCAGAATGATATTTAACACCATAGCCACGATAAAAACTACGGCTACACAGTTTTCTGCAAAAACATTCTTAATCAGATCCGGGAAAATCTTAAAAATTGCCGGTGTCTGAGTAAAGCCGATGCCGATGCTAAGTGCCAGAGAAGCAATCGTTACATTACGGGAATTGTAGCCGCAGTTGGCAATCATCTGCACGCCGCTGACTACGATAGAACCGAACATCATCAGTGTGCAACCGCATATTGTTTTTCGCTCATTACGCTTCCTCATGTCTGAACACTAATGTGTTGGTTTTTGCATCCATCTTATCAATAATAGCTAAGGAATGCAGGTTGTAGCCGGCTTTGCGCAGCTTGTCGCCGCCGCCCTGGAAGCCTTTTTCTACAGCAACGCCAACGCCTTCAACAGTAGCGCCGGACTGACGTACAATATCGATAAGTCCTTCCAGTGCACAACCGTTAGCCAGGAAGTCATCAATAATCAGCACATGGTCTGTTTTGGACAGGAATCTTTTGGAAACAACAACGTCGTTTGTTTTGCTATGGGTATAGGAATAAATTTGAGTGAAGTAAACATCCTTATCCATATTGCTGCCGCTGGATTTCTTGGCAAACACTACCGGAACGCCAAAATACATTGCCGCAACGCAGGCAATACCGATACCGGAGGCTTCAATAGTCAGGATTTTAGTAATATTCCTGTCTGCAAACAAGCGCTTTAATTCTTTACCAAGCTCCGCAACAAACGGCACATCAATCTGATGATTTAAAAAGCTGTCAACCTTCAGGACATTACCGCTTTTGATAACACCGTCATTAACAATTTTTTCTTCCAATAATTTCATCGTCAAGCCCTCCATACATTTTGTTTTTTAACTGCTGCTACGAACATGTCAGCAATAAATTTGTCTTTTAAGTATAAAGATTATTTTATCACACTGACAATCTATGGTAAAGTGATTTTCTGCTTCCGCAGAGATATTTTTACCTTAATCTACCACCAGTGCGACCTCGCTGCCAGTCCCCTGTTGGCCGCGTTTTTTCCTGACGAGAATTTTTTTGTCAATCATTTCCTGCAAATCATGTACATGCGAAATTATGCCTACAAGGCGATGGCCTTCACTGAGTCCCTGAAGTGTAGCAATAGCCTGCTGCAGACTGCTGTCATCCAGTGATCCGAAGCCTTCGTCGACAAACATCGTATCCAGCTGAATGCCGCCTGCGCAGGACTGCACCTCATCCGCCAGCCCCAGCGCCAACGCCAGCGATGCCATGAAAGATTCGCCGCCGCTCAAGGTTTTGACGCTGCGCAGATTACCGCTGTAATAATCTTTGACCTCCAAATCGAGGCCTGTTTTGCTGTTGCCTGTCTTGCTGTCCGCATCTTGCATTTTGTCACGGCACAGCTCGTACTGCCCGCGGCTCATGTGCAGCAGCCTTACATTGGCGCGCTGCAGAATTTTATCGAAGTAGTGCATCTGCACATAGGTTTCCAGATTAACGCGTTTTTTGCCTGTCAAGGTTCCGTTTAACGTTGCGGAAAGGCTGTTGATCAAGCTATATTCCGCTTCGCAGGCTACCCTGCGCGCTTCGTAGCCGCTGACCTCCTGCTTAATCCGCTGATTGTTTTTGATGGCGGCATAGAGCCGTTTATCCTGCAGTTCCAGCTCACGCTGCTGCACCAGCAGCTTTTCATGCTCCTGCTGCAGCTCCTGTTCATCCACATCCGTCAGCAGCTCATTCTGCTCGGCAAGCTGCTTTTTCAACTCCTGCAGCTGCCCTTCGGCACCTGCCAGCTGCTGCCTTAAGTTTTGTGCCGCAGTCTCCGCCTGCTTGTCGGCAGCCTTCTGCTGCTCCAAAGTTTTCGCCAGCTTACGGTATTGCTCCACCTTTTCCTGCAAGAAGCCCATCTTCAGACGCAGGGACGTAATCTTATTATTAACATCCTTTAGTTCTGCCTGCGCTCTTTCGGCAATCAGCTTCAAATCATCACAGCCAAGCAGCTCCACGCCCTTGCCTAGCAGCAAGGTTTTGTCCAGCTCCAGATGTTCCTTTAAAGCCTTGCCTTCACCTATAAGACCATCCCTTATCTTCTGAGCAGCCTCAGCTTTAGCGCGCGCCTGCTCAACATCATTTTCGGTAGGTGCGTCCTGCGCCAGCTGCACAGGCTGCGGATGCTCGCAGGAACCGCAAACCGGACAGGGCTTGCCGGGTTTCAGCTTATCGTGTGCCAAAAGTCCCGCCTGCGCGCCCAAAAATCTGTCAAAGCAAGCGTCGCTCAGCTCATTAAGATGATTGAAATTATCGCAGGCTTGCTTATACTCCAGTCGCTTCTGTAGCAGCGAAACCTCCTGACTTTGGTAACGCTGCTGCATTTCCTGTAATTGCCGCAGCTCTCTTTGGCGTGCAGCCAGCTGCTGCCTTTCTGTTTGCATCTGTGCCAGCTCCACCTCGCCCTTTTGCGCTTCGCTGACCTCTGCCTCAAGCTTTTGCAGAGACTCCTGTCTTTGCGCTGCTGCAGCTGCTTCCTGCTCCAGTTGCTTTTGCATGCCTGCTATTCTCACTTCTGTCGTCTGCATATATTTTTCAAGCTGCTGCTTTTTATCAATAGCGCTCAGGCTGTCCTGCAGCGCAGTCAGATTTTTCGTCACGATAGCCCCTGCTGCCGCCACCTGCTGCTGTTCCTTTTCATCCAGAGCAATAATCGTATCAACCAAGGCCAATACTTCTTCAACACAGCCCTCGTAATGACGCAAAGCAAAGCTCTGCAGCTTTTCCGTATAAGCATGATAAATGCAGCTGATGCCGTTCAGCGCCTGCTCGCTTCGGCGCTGCTGCTCGGCAAATTCGTTACGCTTAGCCGCAGCATCCTGCTTCAGCTTATCCTGCAGCTGTTGGAAGAAATATGTATGAAATAAATCACGGAAGATTTTACTGCGCTCATCCGTATTGGTATCCAAAAATTTTCGGAACTGCCCCTGAGCAATCATCGTTATCTGCGTAAACTGCTTGTGATTAAGCCCCAACAGCTCCACAATGCTCTTGTCTACATCAGACATTCTCGTTACCGGCACGCGGCCATCGGGATAGTACCTGTCTCTTATACACATCTGACGCTGCCGACGAAGCTAGAAGTGTAGGTC
>OWJG01000360.1_pt1 | contig 36531 bp, 32 predicted proteins | sample 1732781 | NCBI WGS metagenome assembly OWJG01 (sample SAMN05065753, study PRJEB22554) | human gut metagenome | biome: ENVO:2100002; feature: ENVO:00000062; material: ENVO:00002003 | host: Homo sapiens | place: USA | reverse complement strand
GGTCATTACCACTCAAGGTAACTCCCTTGACTCACCTTGCAAAGCACCATTTTTATCACCCAAATCCCACCGCGAGCAAGCTTCTTTAGAATCCAATTTTACGCAAAGCCCCGATTTCTCATCTACAATCCTAGAATCCTGCGCCAATAGTAAAAATCATAAATCCCTCCGCAAGCAAATAGCCCCAGATAACAACCTAGATTCTAGGCAAATGCAATCGGTGCGAGCTTATGCTTGTGGTTTAAAAATAGCTTGCTGCGATTGTGCATTAGGCTTCTTGCGCTTTGCTGGGGTCAATGCGATTTACTTCTACATCGCACAAGGTGTCTCATCAAGCCTGCTCTTCCCCATACTGCGCCACTTTCCACCGCTTGCGTGGTGGGTGAAGCTACCGCTGGCATTTTGCATTAACCTTGGCTTATGCGTGGTGTTTGTGTGGATTTTGATCGCTCTTTTTTGGGCGATTAGCCATCTAGCGCGCAGACTCTCACGCCAGATAGGCGCAAGCTCTAAACACCTTTAAGCCACAACCTGCTATACTTGCGCTAAAGCCATCTTAGATTAAGGATTGCTATGCGATTTGGCAAGATCCAATACCTAAACCTTATGCCCTTTGATGTGTTTTTGAAGTCCTACCCTATCCCCACGCGCTACAAAAGTGCGGCATTTGCTAATCGCTCCTATCCCTCAAAGCTCAATCAATCCTTTTTGTTTCATCGCATCGATGCGGGCTTCATCTCTACAATAGCTGGCTATACCGCTCACCGCAAGCAGCGCGGCACACAAGCTGGCATTGTGGCTAAAGGCGCGGTGTGGAGTGTGCTAAGCCTAGAATCAAACGGGGATTCGGCTTTGGGTAGTCATAGTAGCGATTTTGTGGATTTTAGGGCAACCGCAGACCATCAGTCTAGCTCTGCCCAAAAATCCACAAAAAGCCCCACTAGCACAACCGCAAATCCTAGAATCCTAGAAGAAAATAATCAGGCTGAAAGTGAAAAATCCAAACATCCCCTAGAATCCCTGTTTTCTAAAGTGGATTCTAGTGTGGATTCTAAAGAAACATCGGCTAACGCCGAGCGGTATCCCTTGTTTTGCCACGGGGATTTTCAATCCGCTCGCAATGATGATAAAAAAGTAGATTCTAGCCCGCAAGCCCAATCGCCACGCAAGGACTATCAGTCTGATACCTCAAATGCTCTTAGCACTATCCTAGGCTTGCAAGGGCGTGTGCTTATAGGCGATAGGGCACTGCAGTATCGATTTAGTGGTGGCAAGGCTATTGATATGGGGCAGGTGTGGTGGGAGAAGCACCACTTGCCCTTTGTCTTTGGCAGGCTCTGCTACAACAAGCACGCGCACTTCTACACCAACATCGCGCGCGCCTTTGTCAAAAAGCGCGCAAAAATCCCGCACTACATCTTACAAGCACGCGCCAAAGCCTGCGGTATCCCAAGCGCGTATATCCGCGAGTATTTAACCCATATCCACTACCATATCCGCGCTAAAGAGCGGCTAGGACTAGAGCGATTCTACCGAGCTTTGCGCTTGCAGGCGATCAAACCTCCAAGTAGAATCTACCCGCGCAATGTGGATTCTAGCAGCCCAAGGCACGCACCATTAGCACAACCCACACACAAAGGTAGCTCTAATGTATAAAAAGGAGTTTGATAGCCTGTTGCGCACGCACACACCGCGCGCGTGCTTGCTCTATGGCGAGAGTGAATACCTCATAGAATCCAGCATTAAAAGGCTCTTACAAGCAAATGCCCTAGAGCCAAAAATGTTCAACTATGGGGAATACGCCCTAGCCCCTACGCTAGAGATTTTGTCTCAAAGCAGTCTCTTTGGTGATGCGCAGTGCGTGGTGCTAAAGCTTGAGAAAAAGCCTAGTGATAAGGAGATTAAAGCTCTTTTAAACGCTCTAGCGCATAATCCAGATCATAGCTTAATCGTGGCATTTCTGCGTGCTGATAGCAAGACCCAAGCCCAATATGCGCGCGATTTCAAAAGCCTTAGCACACACTTTAAGCACAAAAACATCTATGCTAGAAAAGCAAGCGATAAAAGCATTGATGAGAAGAAAAATGGCGTGGTAGAAGTGCGGTTTTTCAAGCCAAACCCAGCTGAAGCAAAGGAGCTTCTAACCCAAGAAGCAAGGGCTTTAGAGCTTAGCATTGCTGGCAATCTGCTAGAATCCTTGCTGATTATGCAAGGATATGACATCGCCCTAGCACGCAGCGAGCTCTCAAAGCTTACTTTGCTAGATCGTGCTATCACCCAGCAAGATATAGCGCAGCTTTGCTATGGGCTAGGGAGTGTGGAGATTGGCGAGCTTTTGCAAGCACTCTTTAGCAAGGCTGATATAGCGAGAGTGTTTGAACAAATGCTAGATGGCGGGCTAAGCAATGAGCTCTCACTTGTAAGCGAGCTTGAGCAGTATTTCTATAAGCTTTTTTTGTTTGCTGTGTATATCCGCTTACACGGCAAGCCAGATAGCAAGGAGATCTTAGGCTATGCCCTCCCCTTTCAAGAGGCAAACACCCTAGCCCAACGCGCGATGAAGATTAAAGAGCGGGCATTTTTGGAGATTTTTAGCCTGCTAGGACTCTGGCGCAATGGCATTATGCAAGGACAAAAGTCCATATCCCTGCGCAGCTTAATCAAATTGCAAGCTTTAGTTAGCTAGAATCGCCCCTTTATTTCTTGCTCTTGCCTATCTTGCGGCCTAGAATCTTAGCTTAGATTCTAGGTGCATTCCTAGATGCATTTTTGGGCAAGGGCTATTACCACAAGGAGTATGTATGAAGCGTTATGAGACGATGTTTATCATCAAGCCCACACTTGTTGAAGAAGAGATCAAGCAAAAGATCGACTTCTACAAAGATGTCATTACCAAAAATGGCGGCAGCATTGAGACTTGCCTAGATATGGGTATGCGAAATCTCGCCTATGAGATCAAAAAGCACAAGCGTGGCTACTACTTTGTCATCTACTTTACCACCAAGCCAGAATCTATCCTAGAGCTTGAGCGACTCTATCGCATTAACGAAGACATTTTGCGCTTTATTGTGATTAAGTATGAGAGCAAAAAAGAGCAAAAGCAGTGGCAAACTCTTGTCGATAGGGCAAACAAAAAGCCAGAGCCAAAGGCTAAAAAGCTAGAATCTAGCCCAGAAGCAAAAGAGCCAAGCGCAGAGTCTAGCGCAGAGCAAGCGCAGTAGCACAAGCCTAATAAAGGACACAAAATGTTTAACAAAGTCATCATCGTAGGGAATCTCACCCGCGATGTAGAGAAGCGTTACCTGCCATCAGGCACAGCGATGTCGCTCTTTGGTCTTGCGAGCACACATCGCTTCAATAAGCAAGATGGCAGCAAGGCTGATGAGACTTGTTTTGTCGATGTGAAGATATTTGGACGATCTGCAGAAGTCGCTGAGCAATATCTCCACAAAGGCAGTCGTGTGCTGATTGAAGGGCGGCTTGTGTATGAGAGCTGGACAGATCAAAGCGGCGCGAAGCGGTCTAAGCACTCTATCTTGTGTGAGAGTATGAAAATGCTTGATAGGAAGGGAGACTCTCAAGGAGCTCAAGGCGGGGGCGAGTATGGAGAGCAAAATCAAGGCTACTACAACCAAGCTCCAAGCCAAGGCTACGCTAATCAGCCCTACTCTAATCAATCCTACTCGCAGCCACAAGCTAGCAAGGCTTACCAGCAAGCACCACAGGGACAAAGCGGCGGAAATGGATATGAGCAAAATATCCCAAGCATTGACATCAACGATGATGATATACCATTCTAGGAGCAAACAATGGAAAGAAAAAAATACTCAAAACGATACTGCAAATACACAGAGGCAAAGATCGAGTTTATCGATTACAAAGACATCGATATGCTAAAGCACTCTCTCTCTGAGCGATATAAGATTATGCCACGCCGTCTCACAGGCAATACAAAAAAGTGGCAAGAGCGCGTAGAAGTAGCGATTAAGCGTGCTAGACATATGGCTCTAATCCCCTATGTCATCGACCACAAAAAAGTCGTGGAAAATCCCTTTAAACTCTAAGACTTTAGCCACCACCTAGAATCTAGCTAGATTCTAGGGCTACTCTCTCGCTTTATCAATCACCAGACCCCCAAGCCTACTAAAATCTATCTGCGCTTACCTGCGATATAGGGAGCAAGCACATAAGATTCTAGCTCCAGCGGATTGCCCTGCCCTGCGTATGTATAAAAATCAGCCCCATACAAGAAGCAGTCATAGTTAAGCGACAAGCTCCCAATATCAAAAGCCCTAAACCCCAAGCCATCAAGCCAGAATCCAAGCACCTTAGCACTATGCCCAAGTGCTAAGATAGCGCAAGTGTGGGCAGGGTCAAAGCCACTTAGCACTTCTTGCACATAGCTTTTAAGCTCATCTAAATGCTCATAAGCATTGTGATGGGGCAGGTGATTTATCCTAAGCACACTGCGCGCATTGGAGAAAAGATCATTATATACACCGCTTGAAGAGTATCGCCCCTCAATCACAATGCAGTCTTTTTTCTCCCAAAGCTTAGCTATTTTATGGATAAATAGCTCCTTATAGAGCTGCAATAGCCATCTACCATAATCATCATCGATAAACAATCGCGGAAATGCTTTAAGCCTAGATTCTAGGCTCTCATACTCACAGGTATCAATTTTGCCAGCTAGCAGCGCGACTTCAATCGGCGTGGTATAAAACATATTTGCATCAAAATACACCCTATCGCTAGGGAAATACGCCGCCACATAAAACGCACTAATATTTTCACACGCATAAAGCAAGCGCGGCGAGATTTGGGTAGTTGCTTCACTCTGGGTTTGGCTTATGGATTGCCACGCCACTGCTAGTGCAGTGTCTCGCAATGACGGAGAGCTAGAATCTAACTTTTTAGATTCTAGCTCTGTCTGCCCTGTATCCCCTAGGATTCTAGGAGTTGCGGTGGGGCTGTGGGAGCTTTGCAAAAATTGGGGAAGGTTAGCGACCTTGGCGGTCGTGCCTTTCACAATTTTTGCAACACTGCCGCATTGCTCACCCAAAGCCGAATCTCTGTTGGTAAGGCTAGATTCTAGCTGCTTATAGTAGGCTATCTCTTTAGACACCTCAAGATACTGGCTAAAGCTCTGCAAGCTCTCTTCTACGCTAGATTCTCCCCTAGAGCTGCGCGCACTAGAATCTAGCTGCAAAGGATTGTGCAAGATAAGCAGCTTTTGCGCGAGCTTGTCGATGAAGTAGCGATCGTGGCTCACAAGTAGCAGTGCCCCAGAAAAAGAGAGTAAATACTCTTCTAGGATATTGATTGTAGCGATGTCTAGGTCATTTGTAGGCTCATCTAAAAGCAGGCAGTCATACTGCTTGGTAAAAAGTAGTGCCAAGCTTACGCGCGTTTTTTCCCCACCACTTAGTGCGCCGATTTTTTGTGTGAGCAAATCTTTGGGGAAGAGAAAGCTCTTCAAATACCCATAAATATGCATACTCTTGCCCCTTACTTCAATATGATCCCCACCATTTGGGCAAAAGGTCTCAATGAGACTCTTGCTATCATCAAGCTCCTTGCGTGTTTGCGCGAAGTAGCCTATCTTTAGCTCTCCGCGCTTGATTACTCCGCTTTGTGGCGCGATCTCTCCTAAAAAGACTTTAAGCAAGCTTGACTTGCCAGCACCATTGCGCCCAACTATGGCGATTTTATCCCCTTGTAGAATCCGTAGGCTGCAATTTTTAATCAAAGGCTTCCCACCCATACTTACGCATAGATTCTCACACTCTATGATCATTTTCTGCGCGTTGTGTGAGTGGGTGCGATTATGGTGCTTGCTCTCGCGCTCCAGCTCTAGGCGTATTTGGCGCATTAGGCTTGGATTCTGCTTTGCCTTAGCGCGCAGAAGCTCGACTCGCTCTTTGCGCAAGACATTGCGCTTCCTTCTTGCTTGCACACCTTTATGTAGCCACTCTTCTTCTGCTTTTAGAAGCTTTAGCGTGCGGGAGTGCTCTTTGGCAAGGCTCTCTAGCATTGCGGCTTTTTGGGAAAGATACGCGCCATAGCCGCCGCGGAAGTTTGTAAGCTTACTAGAATCCACTTCGATAATCCGCCTAGCGCAATTATCGATGAAGTAGCGATCGTGGCTAATGAAAAGCACGCAGGCTTTAAGTGCGTTAAGCTTGGATTCTAAAAACTCTACAACTTCGACATCAAGGTGGTTTGTAGGCTCATCTAAGATATAGAGATCTGCTGGCTGCATAAGGATTGTAGCAAGTGCTAGTCGCTTAAGCTCCCCGCCACTTAGTGTGCCTATGGCGCGATCTTGCAGCTCTTTTAGGTGGAAGTTCTCTATAAGCTCTGTAATCCGCTTCTCCAAATCCCAGCCATCAATGGAGTCTAGCTGTGTGGTGAGAGTGCCTAGCTCGTTTAGAAGCTCTGTGTTTTGGGCAAACTCCCTAGAATCTGCTTGCAAAAGTGCGTTAATCTCATCTACTCTCTTATGGATTGCTACTAGCTCTTGCAAGCTTGCTTCACACACTTCCCTAACGCTTAGATCCACTCTAAAATGTGGGTCTTGGGGGAGGATGCGCGCTACTAGATTGGGGCGCTTTGCTAGTGTGCCAGAATCTAGCGGCATTTGCTCGCATAGGATTTTTAGTAAGGTGCTTTTGCCTGCGCCATTTTTGCCAATGATCGCCACTCGCTCGCCATCATCAAGGCTTAGGCTGGCATTTTCTAGCACTTTGCGCGCGCCAAAGCTTTTGTAGGCATTGTGTAAAGAAAGCAGAGCCATTACTCCAGCACTCCGCTTGTATCAATACTATTGCGCAGGAGCTCTTGGGACTTTTGCAAAGCTTGCTGCTGCTGCTCTAAAAGCTTTGCGCTCTCGTCATTTTTGCTCGGGGCTTGGGGGGCAGTGGGGGAGAGTATCTGTGGTGTGGTGCTAGGGTTTGTGCGCTTGGTAGAGGGGGCTTGAGTGGGTGAGAGTTGGCTAGGGAGTGTTCCTGCTGGCATTTTGACAAAAATGTCTTCATAGTTCTTGCCGCCGCGATTGTAGCGGATATAGACATCGCCGCTTTGGGTGTTGTAGAGATAGGTGTCTTTCCCATCGCTAAACATCTCCCACGCGCCAAACGCGCTACTGACACAAAGCCCTAGAAGCAGGGCTTGAAGCAAGTATTGTTTATAGGCTTTCATTATGCCTCCTATGTGATTTCTAGGATATGCAAGAGAGTAGTGTAGCATATCATAAATGTGGATTCTAGGATTGAAGTTAGTTTTAGAGTAAAACGATTCTAAGAATTGCGGCGGGGTTGTGGGTGTTTAGGCTTGTTTCATCACCGCTTTGGGATTCTAAGATTGCGCGGCTAGAATTGTGGTTTTGCAAGGCGAGCAAGGAGATAAGACTAGAGGTCTATCGACGCAGTGAGATGAAGCAATCCACGATTCTAGCCCGCAAGCTGAATCCTTTGAAAGTGGATTCTAGGGCGATGTGCTAACCTTACCAGCGATAGCCTAGTGATGCCGTGTAGATAAAGAGCCCCCCAAGTCCCCCACTATGATAGAGCGAGCTCATACTCTGCTTATAAGTCCAGCTTCCAGCTAGCCCTAGATCAAAGCCCCTTAGATTGACTTTCGCCCCACAGCCTAGCATAAAGCCATCAGAATCCGGTATGCCAATTTTATCCTGCGCACTTGGGGCGGCGTCATAGGCAGCGGACGCCATAAGGCGCACAAAGGGCGTCTTATAAGTCGCGCCTATGCGGAAAGTATTGGTATCGCGCCAGCCAGCCCCCATATTGCTCACCACGCCAAAGTTCGCTATGCCTACCATATTTTTAAGCGTTTCGCTATTAAAGACATCAGGCAGCGCGACAAGTCCGCTTAAGCCTTGATACTTGGCATTAGCAAAATCTGGCGAGACATTAAACTTAAACCCACGACTCCAAAATGTCCGCTCATACACGCCCTCTAAGCGCAATCGTTTGTTGAAAAACTCGTGCGCATACGCGAGCGTCAAAATCTCTGGCATTTGCACAGCGATATTTAGATCTGCTATGGTAAGCACATTGCCCATAGCTCCGCCGACATAGGTGGTGGCTTCTACCTTGCCTTTCATATCAAACTTGACAGGCGAGTTATACACTACACTTGCCATACCATTATCAAACACGCGCAAAGACGCTGCTAGGCGGAATCCTGTGGCAAGGTCTTTGCCCTCGCTTTTTTGATAGACTTTAGAAGTGCCAAAAAGGTTTGTTTTTTCGCTATCAACACTACCCATCAAAACACCCCAATTCACACATTCAACGCCGCCTGTATTACAACCTTCTATTATCAGTTGTGGTGCTACGCCACCTAGCCATTTAAGTAGGGGTCCTATTTGGTTTTTTATAGATTCTGGGATTAGTGCCCCTACGGCTTCTGGGTGCTTGGAGAGATCTTTGATCTGCTCTTTATCAAGCTGAATTCCTGTGCCTTTCTCATCTAAGGGGACATACACGACATTATTAAAGCTGCCCATCGCATACATCACCCGATAGCCAAAGCCAAAGGAGAGTCTGTCATTTATCGTGTAGGACACACTAGGGCTCGCCTCTACCATCATGATAAACACATCTTGTAAGAACTCCCCGCCTTTCCCTGCCCACTGCATAGCTAGCCCAGAGCTAGCTACAAAGCTCCCGCCAAAGGTGATGCCGTGCATCGTGCGGGATTTATAAAACATCTTTGGCACTGCTAGGGCGGTATCACCGGTGCCGCCGGTTACAATTTGAGTATCTGGGGTGGAGTGCTCTAGGATAATGGGTTTAAATAAATCGCCTAGAGAAGTGATTCCAACTCCTTGTCCTAATTTAATAAAATCTTCGATATTAAGCTTACCTAGCGCGCCTAAATCCAAGATAGGGTCTTTATTAAATTTCAGTTCCGTCTTAGAATACAGCCCCTGATTTGTCGTAGCGACATCGAAGTTAAAGCCGGGGATATTGATAAGACTTGTGGCTAGCTCAAACTCACTTTTATTCTCCCCCCAGTCGTTGCTAAAGCCCATATTCGCAGGATTGTAGTAGCTCGCATCTGCTCCGCGCGCGCCCGCGATATACGCAGAGCTAAGGGCGGTGGCATTTAAGCTTTGCTCTTGGATTTTAAAGCCATTGGCATAGGTGCTTGCACAGGAGAGAGTAGCTAGGAGACATACACGAGCAAGTAGCCTAGGGAGTTGTATCATAGACCTTTTAATCCTATCCCCCTCCTATCTCTAAGCCCCCCCCTAGTAAGAAATCTTAGAATGATAGCATAGCTAGAATACGACTGATACAAAGCCCATAAACTTCATATAGTCGATATTGTAAATATCGCGCCCGGTTTGGGTGGTGATGGCGTTTTGATCTAGTCCATCAGTGATCGCCCCTTGGGAAAACTCCGTGCCTGCTTTGCGGTTTGTCATATTGCCCATAGTCCAGCGGAAGCCTAGGTTGATCACATTGCGCACTTTGTAGCCCACTCCTGCACCATAAATTAGCCCATCGTAGTTGGTTTTAATGGTTGGGTGCTCGCCTCTGCCATTTACTCGTGTGTAAGTATCTGTCATAAACTGCCAAGTATAGCCCACAAGCCCCACAAGGTAGAATCCATTTTTCTCAAAGCCAATCATCGCTGGAAGCTCTACCCCAAAGCCTTGCACAGCTTGGGCAGTCTCTTTGGTCTCTAAAGGCTTGTTGGCTATGATGTTTGAGCTACCTTGTGCCTGCAAGTAGATGGGGAAGTTTAGCTCCGCACCGATAAGGAAGTTTAGCCCTAGGATAGTGGATTCTATCGTGCGCAAATACGCGTGGTAGCCAACATCGACAGCGACATAGTTTGCCTGCCCCAAAGTTGTGTAGGAGCCACCCACACTTGCTTCGTTGAAGATATACCAGCGGCGTGCGGCGTTTTTACTAGTGCTGCCATAGGTAGAGCCAGAGACGATAGAGCCGCTTGCAAAATTCTTAGTAAAAGAGCTTTGCGAGCTTTTTAGGGATTTGTAGGCTTTGTTTGGATCTTTCGCGCCAAAGGCTAGGCTGCACACAAGGCTTGCGCCAAGTGCGACACAAAGTGCGCGAGCGGCTAGGGATTTGGCTGTGGTTGTTGTCGTAGTGGTAAGCATTGTTACTCCTTTTGTGATTACTCTAAATTTGCTATGATACCAAATCGGCAATAATAATAAGTAATTAACACATTAAGACATAGCTAAGCTTAGCTTCCACTTTTAATACTTGTCTTAAGGAAAATAATGAGCGCAAACGCCAAAGATCAAGCCCCATCGCTTAAAGCTCCCCTGCTAGCTCTTAAAGCAAGCGCAGGGAGCGGCAAGACTTTCGCGCTGGCTATGCGCTATATCATCTTGCTTTTTCAAGGGGCTAGGGCGCACGAGATTCTAGCGATCACCTTTACCAAAAAAGCCACCAAAGAAATGCAAGAGCGTATCCAAAACGCGCTCTATGACCTAGCTCACAGCAAGCAAGGAGCGATCTACCAAAGCTTGCTCACACAGGGATTTAGCGCGCAAGAGATCGCGCGCAATGCCCCTAGAATCTATCAAGCATTTTTGCACGATAGAGCGCGTATCCTTACTATTGATGCGCTTTTTACAATGATGTTGAAGAAGTTTTCGTATTTTGCGGGGCTGCGTGCGGACTTTACGATGATCAATGATGGGCAAAGCGTGCAAGATACGATTAAAGAGCTTTTCCTAGAATCTAGTGCGCGCTTTGATAGCCTAGAATCTTTAGCGAGCGTTTGTATGCAGCTTGGGCTGGAGTTTGCAAGCTTGCTTGGCTTTATGCAGCAGTGCTTTGAAGATAGAATCCACTTTTCACAAGCTCTACTTGCGCGATATAGGAAGCTAGATCCTGCCACCTTGCTAGAGCGCGCAAAAGCCAAGCAAGAGCGCGTGATGAGCTTGCTGCAAGAAATGCGCCAGATTCTAGTTGATGCTGGGGAGCAGCTTAATGCTCCGCTATCTACGAAAGGATACAATGCGCTAAGTTTTGCCAGCTTTGAAGACTTCCTTACAAAAAAAGATATTACTTGGCTAGTCAAAGATGAGCCAAAGGAGTATGACTACTTCAAAAAGATCCTTAAAAAAGACGCCGCAGTAGATGCCCAAATCTGCGAGAGAGTGAGCGAGCTAAAGCAGTGTGTGTGCGAGATTTTTACCCTACAAGAGCGCGCCACACTCTCACATATCGCGCGTATGATCACACGCTATGCAGGGGCGCGTAAAAGCGCGCTATGCAAGAGCAATATGCTAAGCTTTAGTGATTGTATGCTAGAGCTTTATGGGCTGCTTGTGCAAGGCGTGCAAGAATCTAGCCTAGAATCCAACAATGACGCCCAAGGGAATCATCAAGGGGAGCATAGTCAAGGCGCAGTCATTGGCTCATCATTTTTCTACTTCCGCTTAGATACCACAATCACGCATATTTTAATTGATGAGTTCCAAGACACAAGCCCTATACAATACAGAATCTTGCAGCCACTCATTGATGAGATATGCGCGGGCTTTGGCGTGCGCGGTAAGGAGCATAGAAGCTTTTTTATCGTGGGGGATAGCAAGCAGAGTATTTATGGATTCCGTGGGAGTGAGAGTGGGTTTTTTGACAAGGTGGCGGGCGAGCTTGGGCTCAATGTGCAAAATCTCCCTTATAACTACCGCTCATATAGCGAGATTATAAGCTTTGTAAATGCGGTGTTTGCCGAAGTCTTTAGCGACTATATCCCCCAGCAGCTTCCACAGCAGAGCGATAAGCTTGGCGGCTTTGTGCGCGTCAGTCTCCTGCAAATCCCAAACCCCAAAACAGGCAAGCTAGCCACAAGCAAGCAAGATATAGAGCCAGCGATGCTGGACTATGCTCTGCGCACGCTAGAAGAGCTACTAGAATCTTCTGTGAGTGCTGAAGATATTGCGTTTTTGTGCTTTAAAAATGATGAAGCAGCAACACTGCGCAATGCGATTAAATCGCGCTTCCCGGAGCTAAATATCGTGCTTAATGCGCGCGCAAAAATCACTGATGAGATAAGTGTCAAAATCCTACTTAGCGCACTTAGGCTAGTAGCGTATATCCGCGCAGCCAAGCTAGAATCTAAGCTAGATTCTAGCGCGCTGCTTGCAGATAGTGGAGCTAGATTCTATCTCTATGAGCTAGCAAAGCTTTTGGGGGAGATGGCTTTCACTACAGAAGAGGTGCAGGGCATAGCGCAGGGGTTTATAGAAGCGTTTAGCTCCTGTGCGCACGAGAGCGCGCCTAGCCCCTATCTGCTAGCATTTATGCATAAGTTTGCCACTTGGGATAAAGCCGCGCAGCTTCTGCTTGAGTATAGTATAGAGGCTTCTAGTATTGAAGAGCTTTTTACAATGCTAGAAGTTAGCACGCCTGATGCGCCAAATGACAATCAGCAAGGCTTGCAAATCCTAACGATCCATAAGTCTAAGGGCTTGGAGTTTCCCTATGTGGTGGTGCTTGATCGCTTTAGTAAGAAAAAGCCAGATTCTGCGCAGATTTTACACACACAAGATAAAGAGATTTTGCTGCGATTAGAAGGGCGGGATAAAAGGCGCAAAGAGCTTGATGAAAACTATAAGCGTGCTAGAGAGCTACGCGAAGTGCAAGCTACCATAGAAGAGAACAATGTCTTATATGTAGCTTGCACTCGCGCGCAAAAGGGGCTTGTCATCGTGGCAAAAGCCACTAATGATGACTCTTCGGCATTTAATGTGATCTTGCGCCATCTCCCAGCTAATGCTAGTGCGCAAAAATCTAGCCTAGAATCTAGTCAGACATCTACTATGGATTCTAGCTCGCTAGAATCTAATCTGGCAGAATCCAAGCTAGAATCTAATAAGCTAGAATCTAGCGCACCTAGCTCTAGCAATGGCACTTATAGCGTGGAAGTTTTGCTTGATTCAGGCGCAGTGCTACCAAGCTTGCACAAAGAGCCAAAGCCCGCCCACTGCCCCATAGTGCTAACCCAAGAGCATTTTGGCAAGCAAGATTTCCCCACTACAAGCGCGCAAGAGAGTCTCGCCCTAGATGTTGCTAGTATGCGCTTTGGCTCGGCACTGCACTTAGCCCTAGAGTATCGACTGGGCTTTGGGGTGGAGCGCGAGCGTATAGTAGAGATTTTACGCTACCATTTTGGGCTAGAATCTAGCGCGCTAGGGGAGATCATCTCGCGCCTTGGTGCATTAGAGTGCGACTCAAGGCTTTTGGATTTACAGCAGCGCGCGCGCAAAGATGGCGTGGTGCGGCTTTTCACAGAAGTGCCGCTTTTTACAGATTCTGCGCTAAAGCGGCTTGATGTGCTGGGGATTTGCGCAAGTGAAAAGGGTGATAAAGAAGCATTTGTAGTCATCGATTATAAAAGCGGTAAGCCAAAGGAGCAGCACTTAGAGCAGGTGCAAGGCTATCTACAAGCCCTGCGTAGTGTGTATGGCTCAAGTATGGAGTATGAAGGCTATGTCGCATATATTCGCGACTCTATAAGCTGGGTGGCGCACAAGGGCGAGTAAAGGAGATTGATGAACCAAGGACTCTACTTAGAATCTATCAATATTATGACTAAAGAGTTTTTAGCGCAGAAAAATTTTGATGACTTTATCGCAAGTTTGCAGCCAGCTTTTGCAGAGCTTTTGAAGCGCAATGAAGTGGAGAAAGATACGATCCGCAAGGCGATTATGGACTTTATGGCGCAAAGAGGTATGAAAGCACTTGTGCTTTTTGGGGCAAATGGGATTACGATTAAATGCAGCATTATCAATCGCGAGAAAAATGCCTATATTGATTTCCTTGTGCGCTTCCTTGATGAGCAGCATTATGTAGAGCGGCTTAAAAGTGGCGATAATAGCTGCTTAAAAGAGATTTTTCTCTCCCTGCAAGATATAAAGCCCCCTAATGATGCTTTCACCAAAGACATTGTGCGAGGCGCGCTAAAAAAGGTGCTAGGACTTAGTGATAGAGATGGGCTATTTTTCCACGATGTGGAGCCGCTGGTGAAGAATTTTAACTTTGAGCTTGTGCAAAATAATGCTCAAATCCGCGAGATGAAAAAATCCACCCATAAAGAATCGCTCCTTGATGAAGCCACAAAGCTAAGGATCAATCAAGCACTCAAAGATACCAATATGGAGCTACTTTGTAAGCAGATCACACAAGAGCTGATTGCTAGCAAGCTTATGAGTATGAATCCTATGGATTTTTTAGGGGCGTTTTCTTTCTTGTATATCCAAAGTCTTGCCAAGCAGCTTAAGGGGATTATGGGCACGAGTTTTAGCGCACGCATTTTAAATTGCTATTGCGCAGAATCCTACCGCGATAATCGCGAGCATATTTATGAAGAAATAGCACACGAAGTGCTGCACAGCTTAGATTCTGGGGATACTAAGGCGCGCGAGTTTGTGGGGTTTTTTGATGGGAGTAAGAAGATCTTTAATGGTAGAGCATTTTATGTGCCTGTGATAGAAGATGTGGATTCTAAGATCTGGGGGCTTAGTGATATTGAGTTTATTCTACACTCTGAGAGAGACATTAACCAAGCTATACAAAAGCACCGACAAAACATCGCCGATGCGCAAAAACGCCTTATTGCAATCGAGCAAGAAACTCGCATAAATAACGAAGCAATCCAAGAAAAGCAAGAGCAAATCCACACCTTAAGCCAAGAATATGAAGACAAAAAGCTTCAAAGTCAAGCCTATGAAAAAGCAGATATAGAAACGCGCAATGCTATGACAAAAATCATAAACTCTCTCCTGCAAAAAAAGATCCAAACACTAGATTCTATCGCCATACTAAAGAGCAAAAACACCACCTTGCAAGAAGAAAAATACGCAATGCAAAATACGCAAAAAAACGCCCAAGCAGAGATTGCTATTATCACTAGAGAAAACAAGCACAGCATCCACCGCTTTGCCAATCTCTTGCACGCTCTAAAGCTATGTATCCAAACACTCATTACAGAATTAGATAATTATGCATAAAAGCTTTGAATCCCAAGCAAAAATCCTTCTGCTCTTCATTGCATTTGGGTTTTTTCTCGTGTGTGTCATTGCGTTTTTGGCTCTTTTTGGGCTAAAAGATGAGTATGATAGAAGCCTAGCAAATCACTTGCAAAAGTCTTATTCCCTGCAGAAAATCCAAGCATTTTACCACGAGCTAGCTACGACCCCAAGCAAAACTTTGGACTACAATATTGTGCTAGCTAATTGGGGGGCGTATAAAAGTGAGCCAAATGAGCGCACGATCATTGCCACGCTAAAGCAGTTTTACCAGCAAGTATTTTTACGCCAAGAAGTCGAGCAGGTCGCTAGCTTGCGCCAAAGGCAGCTAGAGTTTATTAAAGAGCTAGATTCTAGGATTTATGATCAAGTGCGCAAAAACCCAAAGCTCAAAGAGCCAGAGCTTCTAAGCGATATTGCGCAAATTATCGCCACACTAGATGGGCTTGTGCAGACAGATATTACTATCGCTCTACTTGCTACAAAGATTGCAGACTCCCTTTATAATGCGACATTGTGGCTACTTTTTGTGTTTGCATTTTTGGTAAGCTTTGGGACGCTGTATTTCGCTTCGCTTGTGCTGGGCTTTGTGCGGGGGATCAACCACAAGCTTCAGCAAACCATTGATGCCCAAACAAGCGCACTTAAACAAACTAATGAAAACTTGCAAAAAACCATCGCACAAGAAATCGAGCAATCGCGCAAAAAAGATCAAATTATGTATCAGCAAGCGCGCCTTGCATCAATGGGTGAGATGATCCAAAATATCGCGCATCAGTGGCGGCAGCCGCTTAACTCACTCATTATTCTCTTTCAAAGCTTTAAGCTTAAATACGAGCAGCAAAAGCTTACCGATGATTTTGTGGCAAAGGAGACAGAGTTTGCCCTAAAAATTGCCAAAAATATGTCTGATACGATTGAGAATTTCCGCAACTTTTTCCGCCCAAATCTCACTCGAGAGAGATTTTCACTCACGCAAAGCATACAAGATTCTATCCGCTTGATTAAGCCAACTTTGGAGCAAAATCACATTGAAGTTTTCTTCACCTATACGCAGGATTTAGAGATGTTTGCCTATGAAAATGCGTTTGCTCAAGTGGTGCTAAATATCATCAAAAACTCCCAAGATATTTTCACTAAAGAAGATACCCCAGAAGATGCGCCAAAAGGCGTGGTGCAGATCACTTTAAAGCAGCTGGAGCAAGATTGTGATTCTACGCCTTTTGTGCTGCTTGAGATTATGGATAATGGCGGTGGAATCAAGCTTAAAGATATTGATAAAATCTTTGAGCCATATTTCACCACTAAGCATAAATCTATCGGCACAGGCATAGGGTTATATATGGTTAGACAAATTGTGGAGAAACAAATGGGCGGAAGCATAGAAGTGCGCAATGGTGTGTGGTGGTGTGAGCCCAAAGCACAGGAATTTTATGGTGCGATTTTTATGATAAGATTTCCTTTACATTTTCAGCAGGATAACTAATGCAAGAATTCGCAGAGCTAAAGGGCTTAAGCATTTTGTATGTCGAAGATAATGAAGATGTTTCTCGTGTAACTGCAATGGTGCTAGAAGACTATATGGGTAGGGTGCTGCTTGCTAAAAATGGCGCACAAGCTTTAGAGATATTTAACACCCACAATATCGACATTATTTTGACCGATATTCTTATGCCAAAAATGAGCGGTATAGAGTTTGCAAGACTCGTGCGACAAGGCTCGCACAATGCGAAGTGTCCCATTATCATCGCTACTGCTCACACAGAAGTGAGCTATTTGCTTGATGCCATAAGCTTGCAAGTAGATGGCTATATCTTAAAGCCCATTGATGTAAAAGAGCTGCTCTCTACACTGCACAAAGCGATCTTGCCCCGCTTGCAAGCGCAAGAAATCCACGATAAAAATCTCTTGCTTGGGGCGATTGCGACATTTGTAGGTGGCAAAAAGATTGAGATTATCCAATTTCTTTTCACGCATTGCGATAAGGATAATATGTTTTATGGCTCTTATGAGGATATTATCGAGCAGCTTAATGTAAGCAAGCCCACGATTGTAAAGACATTCCACCAGCTTATGGAAGTGGGGCTACTTAGCAAAATCCGCAACAAAGTCTATCGTATCAATATGCCCGGCAGCTAGATTCTAGCTATTTCTGCTTAGATTCTACTTTTCGTCTTTATTATTGATGGTTTCTCGTAAGGTTATTTATCGGCTTGCGCGTGCAGGAGTGATTAAGCGGTAGATTGTAGCAAGATGTGGATTCTAAGTGATGTTTATTTGGAGAATTAAGGAAAGAGATATTTGTCTTTAAATGTGTATATTTGTCTGGTATTTTTGCTTTATCCCTGCAAGCTTAAGGATTCTAGCCACTTGACTTGCTTGAAACTCGCCTTGCCATTTATAATGTGTCCAATTTCTCTTAATTCTATTGAATTATCATACAAAAACACTTCATCACAAAATAGTAGAACTTGCGCTAAGTTTTTAAGCGAAACATTATATCGTCGCTCAATAAGAACTTCATCAATATTATGCCCTCCTTTTGCTACGCGCATTTTCACACGCGCTTTTGCAATCTCCACGCTATCCACACCCACATAATAAAGACAGATTCTAAAGCCTTGATTCTTTAATCGATCAAAAAGTCGCAAAATACCTTTGCCACAAAGTGTAGTTTCTTGATTAAAAGACTCGCCATTCTCAATATAGCTTTTTTGTAGTTTTAAAGCAATGCGTGCAGCTCGTGCTTGATCTTTACTATCACGCCAATCACCAAAGCTACTGACAATCTCATCAATATTGATTCTCTGCCCAAGTCTTGCGCCTTTTTCAACTTCATTCCAATAAAGCGTGCTTTTTCCTGCGCCATTGACACCCGCAAAAATATAGGCTGTTTTATGAGCAATCATTTTATTTTGTCCATATATTGTATTTGCTTCTTGCAAATCATTTTTCATATTGATTGTAGCACAAAATACTGAAATATTGTAGCTATCCCCAGCATAGCTGGTGGGATAGGACTTAGAATTTATAGGCGTAGGAGAGCTGGATTGTGTGGTTGGCAAAGGCAGAGACTTTGAGAAATGGGTCTTCGGTTGTTATAGTTTTTAGCTCATCTGTATAGCCTCTATATAGATAGGATAGTAGGATTTGATGATGAGAGTGGTAGAAGTAGTGCAAGCCCACACCACTTGTCCAAGTAGCTCTGGTGTAGGCATTTGATCTACTCGCTTCGCCTCCACCAAAGAGCATTGTAGCGGTATTAAAAAAACTTGAGCCTTCAAACCCTACACCAATGCTTGCACCAAATGTATGCGCTCCACCATAGATAAAGTCATAAAGATAGCGTGCTTCTAGTCCATATTGCAGAGCGTGGGAGGCAAGCTCTGTCTCTAATCGATCAGCCCCACCCAATGCTACAACTTCCATATCCTTAGCACTATAATTTTCATAGCCAATATAGCCTTTAAAGCGAAATCCAGAATTTTGCGCGAAATACCACTGATACCCTAGATCAAAAGCTATGGGGAAGCTAAAGCTCTCTTTTTTGGGCTGTTTGATAAAAGTTTCACCATTAGTTTGAAAATCAAGCTTTGAAGTAGCAGGAGCAAACCCCACGCTCACCCCCACAAAGCAGCCTGTATTACTATGCTTACCTTGGCAAAATCCTTTTGACTCTTTACTAGAATCTACACTAGATTCTATCTCTGCTAGCATACTGCTTGCCAAAGCTCCTGTAAGAGCTAGTGTTGTTAGAAGCTTTTTCATTATCTCTCCTTATTGCTTAGTTTGGTTGTTTGCTTGGCTTTGTCTTTGTAGCTCTGCTTCCAGCTGCCACGCTAGCTCTTGTGCTTATGCCAAACTTTGCGTAGTGTAATCAAAAAAAAAAAAAAAACAAGTAATCAAGCAAAAATCTTTTTGTTGTAGCGCAACAAGTATCAGCTAGATTCTAAAAGTGGGTATGGATATTTGTGGAGAAAATGGTGGAGTCGTGGGGAGTTGAACCCCAGTCCAAAATCCGCGACCGCAAGAGACTCGACATGCTTAAAGGGCTAAGGTTTTAGATTCTCGCGCAAAAAGACCTTAAACTTTACTTGCGCAAAAAGCTCTCGTCTTTCCCTAGAGATCGAGCAGAATCTAGGGGCAACTAGCATAAGTAACGATCACACAAGCGCGCTAGTCTCACTTAAGTAATCGGCTCCGGAATTAGTTAGGCTTATGCTGCTTTTGCGTAAGCTGGAGCAAAGTTTGCATTGTTTGCGTTTATTTGTATGGCAGTTTTACGGCTTACCGAGCCGACATGCACTCAAGGGATACGAATCTTGTCGAAGCCAAATCGACCCCATAGACGCGATTGTAGCAAGTGGATTCTAATACTTGACTTAAGACTTTTGCGTTAGCTCAATCCACTTTTGCGCGATACGCACGGCATTGGTAGCAGCACCTACGCGGATTTGATCAGCTACGCACCATAAATGCAAGATAGTGTCATCGAAGTTGTCTTTGCGGATTCTGCCGACATAAGTGTGGTTGGTATCTGTGGCAATGGAGGGCATAGGGTAGGAGTGCGCACTAGGATCATCTAGCACAACGATATTTGGCGCAGACTCTAAAATCTCCCTTGCTTGCTTGACATCGACTTTTTGCGCAAATCTTATAGTGATAGACTCGCTATGACTACGCAAAACAGGCACGCGCACACAAGTCGCACTAATAGGAAAGTCCGCGTGCATAATCTTATGCGTTTCTTTAATCATTTTCATCTCTTCTTTTGTGTAGTCGTTGTCTAAAAACACATCAATATGGGGGATTGCATTAAGAGCTAGGCGATGAGCGAAGACTTCTGGCACACAAGATTCTAGCTCAAAGGAGAAAAACTTTTGCATTTGCACAATCAGCTCTTCCATACCGCGCTTGCCCGCCCCGCTTGCTGCTTGATAAGTGCTCACATCTACTCTCTCTATGCCAAATGCTTTATGCAATGGTGCTAGCACTTGCACCATTTGGATTGTGGAGCAATTGGGGTTGGCGATGATATTGCGCGGAGCGTGTGCAATATCGCTAGGATTAACTTCTGGGACGACTAAAGGCACATCATCACACATACGGAAGAAGCTTGTATTGTCAATCACAAGCGCACCAGAATCTGCCGCCACACCAGCAAACCGCTCGCTCACGCTTCCGCCAGCAGAGAAAAACGCTATATCGATTTTATGCTGCGCAAAGACTTCATCACTAGTGGCTAGCACAGGGACTTCCTTGCCAGAAATTTCCACGGCTTTGCCTAGGCTATTGGCACTAGCGAGTGGCAGGATTGATGCCACGGGGAATCGCTCTTCTTCGAGTATGTTGATGATTTCTTCACCCACTGCACCGGTTGCACCGATAATAGCGATATTATAAAGTCTCATTGCTTGCCTCCATTAGTTGCGTTCTTTGTAGTCAGTATAGGTAAAGGACTTTAGCAGCGTGAAAGCTCCATTTTCTATGACACCAAGGCTAGGGAGTGGCACGCCGTTAAAAGTTGTGTTTTTTACAATGGTGTAGTGCAGCATATCAAAAAACAGGATTCTATCACCAACACATAAGGGCGTGTTGAAGCTAAAATCCCCGATCACATCGCCAGAGAGGCAAGTAGGACCACCGAAGCGATAACGATACGCGCCTTGCGTCTCGCCTAAATCTTGCTCAAGCTCACTGCTATCTTTGCTAACTTTGGCGCACTGCGGGCGATAGGGCATCTCTAGGCAATCAGGCATATGCGCAGACGCACTGACATCTAAAATCGCAATGGCGCCATCATTTTCCACAATATCTACTACTTCTGCAAGCAAGAATCCGCACTGCCACCCAACAGCCTCTCCGGGCTCTAAAAAGACCTCGATTTGATCGTGCTTTTGACGAAAGTTTTTTAAGAGCGCAATGAGATGAGTGGTATCGTAGTTAGCTCGCGTAATGTGATGCCCGCCACCAAAGTTGATCCATCGCATTTGTGGGATATATGCGCCAAAATGCTTTTGTATATGTGCGAGCGTGCGCTCTAGTGCGTGGGAGTCTTGCTCGCAATGTGTGTGAAAATGCAAACCATCAATGCCAGCGAGCCCATAAGATTCTACCCCTTTTGCAAATGCTTCTGGTGTGATGCCTAGTCTGCTTTGGGGGGCGCAGGGATTATAGATAAGTGGGGTTACTTCACTATAAAGTGGATTGACTCGAAGTCCCATTGAAATGGGCGTAAGCCCCAGCGATTGGAGCTGCTTGTTTTTCTCTTGGATTGTTGGCTTAAATGCTTGGTATTGTGCAAAAGAGTTAAAGATAATGTGCGTGGCTATGGGGAGCAGGGCGGCTATTTCTTTAGGCTTAAATGCGGGGGAGAAAACACACACTTCTTTTTGACTCTCTCTGCCACCTATCTCTTCAAACCCAAGCCTTGCTTCATAGATTCCGCTTGCGGCACAGCCACTCAAAGTTTGGCGGACATTGTGGAATCTCCGCCAAAAGGCATAACCTTTGAGTGCGAGTAGAATCTTTGCACCGCTTTCTTTTTGGACTTTTTCGAGTATGGCGAGATTAGAATCTAGCTTGCTAGATTCTAGGACATAGCAGGGTGAAGGGATAGAAAAATAATTGAAATGTTGCATTATTTAATCATAAAGTTTTTGATGACACGCTCTACATCAAGGGGGTTGGACTTGGAGATGAAATCATTTGCTTTAAGAGACATTGCCATTTCTTCGTTGCTGCTACCGCTCATTGATGAATTTACGACAATTGGGATATGCGCTGTCTGGGAGTTTGCCTTGACTTGCTTGATGACTTCAAAGCCACTTGCCTCTGGCATTTCTAGGTCTGTGATAATAAGTCCTATGTTATTGACATTTGTCGTGGGGGCAAAAAGATGATCCAAAAGTCTTTTGCCATTTAAGAAATCGTGGTGGGTTACACCGATACGATCAAGGATAATGCGCATTGTCTTTAGCACGCTTGGGCTATCATCAGCAAGTAGCACTTCCTTATTTGTGTGGATACGAGAGACCTTCTGCAAGTCTTCTTCTTTTTCTTTCTCAATCCAAGGGAACACATCAACAAGCATTTTTTCTATATCGACAACTTGCACCAAACGCCCATCAAAATAGCGAGTGCGACTCACTAGCTTGCTAGTTGGGTTGCCCCCAACTGCCCCGGTGCTTTGCTCAATCTCTGTCCATTTCTTGCTTAGGATTCTATCTGCTTCATATACTCGCACCCCAATTGTCCAGCGAGAAAATTCACAAATCATCACAATGTCATCGCTACCATCTTGCTGGATCTTATAAGGACGGAGATCTTTTGTCTTGTTCGTGCTATCGTAGAAAAACCACTTACGCATATCAATGAGTGGGATAGTAAGCTCACGGATTGTGATAAGCCCTTCTACAAGGGAGCTTGGCTCGTGGCTTACAATTGTTATCACCCCTCGATACTTCACAACTTCGCGGATTTTAAAAACATTGACCGCATAGAGATCCCTACCCTTTTCAAGGCGAAAACACAGAAGTTGAAGTTCGTTGTTTTTGTGGAGATTGGTAACCTGATCGACTTGAGATAGATTCGACATACGAGTCCCTTGTGAAAATTTTGGGCTATCATAGCATAAAAGCCCTTGATTATTGCATTAAAATTGTTTCAAGAATACCTTGAGATTCTTGGCTGCCTGACGGATTCTTTTTTCATTTTCTATAAGGGCTATGCGCACATATCCTTCACCATTTTCACCAAAGCCCACCCCAGGACTTACAGCGATTTTCGCTTCTTGCAAAAGCCTTTTAGAAAACTCCATACTTCCCAAATGCTCGCATTGCTTAGGCAAACGCGCCCACACAAACATACTTGCGCGACTTGGCTGTATCTCCCAGCCAGCTTCACAAAATGTCTGCACAAGAATATCCATACGCTTTTTGTAAATGTTTGTAATATCTTGGACGCATTTTTGTGAGGAGTTTAGCGCGATTGTTGCAGCTACTTGCATAGGGGTATAAATCCCATAATCAAGCCAGCTCTTTATTTTTTGCAAAGCATCGATCATTTTATTATTCCCCACGACAAAGCCTACGCGCCAGCCAGCCATATTGTAACTCTTGCTTAGGGTATAGGTCTCCACCGCTACATCAATGGCCCCATCAACTTCAAAGATAGATGGAGTCTTATAGCCATCAAAGCTTAAATCCGCATAGGCAATATCGCTGATAATGTAAAATCGCTCCTGCTTTGCCATAGCGACTAATCGCTCATAAAAATCTTTATACACAATCACAGCGGTAGGATTATGCGGAAAATTGACAACAACAAACTTCGGCTTTGGGAACGACTCTTTCAAAACGCGTGCAAGACTATCAAAAAACGCTTCACAGCATAGCTCACTTTTTTCATTCCACTCTAGGGGGAATTTAGCGACATTTGCGCCACTTAGCACAAAGGCATAGTAATGGATAGGGTAGGCTGGGTCTGGGACCACGGCAGTATCACCCGGATTGGTAATTGCCTGCACAAGATGCACATAGCCCTCCTTGCTCCCCATAGTTACGCACGCTTGTGTGTTTGGGTCAAGCTCTACGCCATATTTACGCTTATACCAATCACAAATCGCTAAGCGCAGCTTAAATATCCCCCTGCTTACGGAGTAGCCGTGATTTTTGGGCTTCTTGGCAGCCTCACAAAGCTTATTGACAATATGCTCTGGGGTCGCGCCATCTGGATTGCCCATAGAAAAGTCGATTACATCTTCACCATTTTGGCGCATAGAGAGCTTGATTTCATTGATCGCGGCAAATACATACTTCGGTAGTCGCTTAATCTTGTCGAAAGTTATTTCATCAAACATAGCTTCTCCTTATGGTGCGATTGATTATGTCCCTAGTCTCACTTCAATTTGTTTGATTGCATCTGGATTTTGTGCATCAGTTATCATTATAAACGCAGTTGAAGAATCTGGTCGCATTGAGAGTGAAGATCGCTGATTTTTATCAATGATCACCTGCGTGATTTCTAGGTTTTTATCATAGCAGATGATTCTAGGGGTCCATTTTGGATTGGCGGTGATTTGCAATGATCCTGTCTGGGCTATACTAAGCCAATACTGCCCGCTTACTTCTCGCAAAGTTAGCGGCGTGTTTGGGCTTAGTGGCTTGGCGTTGAAGATCTGCACGCTTTGGGCTTGGATTGTATAGCTCCATTGGTTTATTTCCTTGCGTGAGATGTTTTGCAAGGAGAATCCACGCTTTTGCAACTCTCTATATAAAATGATTGGATCAAGTGCGTGTTCTGTAACCAAAGAAAACGCCACACTTGAAACACCTTGCACTCTACTAGCTTGCGAAACCATAAAATACGAATATCCCATAGAAGAAAGCAGACCATTTAGCGTGTAGCTTAGAGCAATGGGAGAGGTCTTTGACTCAAAGGAAACGAGCAGCTCCATAGGCTTTGGAAATTTTAGCATTAACAAGCCATTATTTTTGAGCTCATAAACGATAGCACCGATATTTAGCCCGCCATTTTCTAGGTAGAATCTCGCCTTATTAGCAAATATTGTATCAATGAAGTTTTTGTTTTGCGAGTAGGTCGCTGTGCCAATAAGCTCTTGGATCTTATCATCAAGCGCATCGGCAGATATTGTGGCGGCATAGCTAATAAGGCACAAAAGAGTAGCTATGAGCTTGCGCATAGCACTCATCACCGCACCTGTTCAGCTAGGCGTTTGTAGGTTTGGGGATCAATCTTGCGGAATCCATTGTCTGGCTCATAGATGAAATAAAGCGGATAATTACTCCTAGTGAAAGCAAATGGCTCGCCATTCATCGTAAGTGTGAAGTTGCTATGTCCAAAAGCAAGGAGCCAGCGGTGGTTGTCTGTTTTGATAGTATAGGTGTCGCTTGTTACTCCTTGGTATTTGCGGCGGTTTGTATCAAGATCGACAATATCAAACCACAAGTCTATATCAGTATTTAGGACCATTGCATTGCTTTGGGTTTGAGCGGATTGTGCGTGCGTAGATTCTAGCTCTTGTGTGGCTGGCTGGGCGGTGGCTGGTGAGACTTCTTGTGTAGATATGTCATCTTGGGTGCTTTGATCTTCTGTGTGCTCTTCTTCTTGAGATGGCTCTTGGGATACAGGAGTGTCTGTAGATTCTAGGCTTGGCTCATCGCTAGCTTGCGTGGATTCTGGCGCATTTTCTTGCGTGCTTGTCTCTGTGGCGGTGTTTGGCTGGCTTTTGTATTTGCTTGCGATATTTTGGTAGATAAGATAGGCAAATATAACAATAGCCACGCTTACAAGTGTGAGATAGAATCTCTGCTTAGAGCTTGCTTGCTTCTTGCGCTCATCGATGGCATCGTAGCGTTGTTTTTGCGTATCTAGGCTTAGGTCTTGCACTTGCACACTCTTTTCTGCAGGCTCTTCAGCGGTAGTGTGGGTATTGTGATACTCATCGTATGCTTTTAATACCGCAGATAAATCAAGCTTATACTCTCGCTCTAATATTTGCAAAAATCCCACTAAATGGACTCTTTGAGTATGCTCAAACTGCTTATCAAGAATGTCTTGAATTCTTGAAGTAGAGATTTTAGTCTGCTTGGCGATTTCTTTTACACCTATTTTGCGAAGTTTCTCTAAGTTTTCTTCCATATTCTAGCCTTTATTAGAATCTAAATACGCCATCATAATGCCAGCAGCCACGCTTACATTAAGTGAGTCAAAGCCATTATGCATTTGTATGGATAGCATTTTATCGAGTTTTTTGGCAATTTTATCATACAATCCTTGCGATTCATCGCCTAGGAACAATGCCCACTTTTGCGCAGGGGTAAAGCGAGCGACATTCTCCCCGCACATATCCGCTCCATACAGAGAGAATCCAGCCATTTTTAGCTCATTGATACAATCAAGCGTATTTGCCACCACGCAAAATGGCAGGGCAAACGCCGCGCCAGAAGAAGTGCGCAGGATTTGCTCGATTTTGGGGGATTTGATTTGTGTGATGATGATCGCTTGAGCTCCTAAAGCATAGGCACTGCGGAAAATCCCGCCAATATTGCCCATATCGCTAATCCCACATAGCACAAGAATTTTGCGGTAGTGCTTGATAGAAGTAAGCGGTGTAGATTCTAGTGGAGTGATACGCGCTAATATGCCTTGATGATTGCCGCCACGAGCTAGGGCTTGGGCTTTTTTGCTATCTAGGCGCAATATGGGCTTGTGGCAGGATTTTATCTTAGTAAAGAGCTTTGGCTCTATATCTTTGGCGAGATACAGCTCACAGATTCTATGGCTATGATGTTCTAGCGCGTAAAGCACAATTTGCTTGCCGTAGATAATCATAGCCCACCTTCATCACATCTGCCTTGATCGCGTATGATTTGCTCATAGAGCGTTTTAGTGTCTATGCCATTTAGGCGCGATAGTAGCTTGGCTTTATGTTTTGGGGCTAGTGGCAGGGAAAAGACATCGCTTTCATAAAGGGAGATTTTAGGTAGAGCTTTAGCGTGCAGGACTAGAATCCACTCGCCTTGTATATTGGCGTGCTCTAAGGCTTGTAGCACTTCTTGTGGTGTGCCTTGTATGCGTGATTGGTGGAGCTTGCTTATCTCCTTAATGGCGACCATAAACGCACTAGGCACAAGCTCTGCAATATCCCGCACAGATTCTAGCACTCTATGTGGGCTCTCATAGAAGATGATTGGCGCGCTAGATTCTAGTAGGCGCAAAATTTGCTGCTTTTTATCCTGCTTCTTATGTGCGAGAAATCCGCCAAATACAAACTCCTGTGAGCTAATCCCACTATGTGCAAACCCCGCTACAAGCGCGCAAGCCCCGGGCAGCACATCATAGGAGATACTATGCTCTAAGCAGTATCGCACAAGCTCTGCCCCCGGATCGCAGATACTAGGCATTCCGGCATCGCTTATATATACCACTTCATCACAAAAAAACCCCGGATCAAGGCTGGCGATAAATTGTGATTGATTATGAGAATGCAGGGGGATAAATCGTCTTTTTGTAGAATCTAGTGCAAGCTCTGCGCGATCGCTTAGGAGTGGAAGCACCGGGGCAAAACGCTCATTGAGTAAATGATAAAGCCTTTTAGCTACTCTTGTATCTTCACATAGCACGACTTCCGCGCTAGCAAGTGCTAGCAGGCTTCTTATAGTGATGTCGCCAAGATTACCTATGGGAGTGGGGACAAGTAGTAGCACTTTATTTTAGATTATATTTTTGGCGGAATTTCTCAACTCTTCCTGTCGCATCGGCGATTTTGTCGCTTCCTGTGTAAAATGGGTGGCAAAAGCTTGAAATATCAATGCGAAGCTCCTTCTTTGTGCTAAGGACTTCGATTTCTTTGCCGCTTGTTACGCAAGTTACTTTACAAGGGATATATTCTGGGTGTATGCCTTTTTTCATCGTGTAGATCCTTTGTGGAAATTAGGGCGAAATTCTAGCACCAAAAGTTTAAAAAAACCATAAAGCCCGCGCACTTGCCACTAGCCATTGCGCGCTTCTTGCAAAAATTTGCGCAAGTTTTTATACTCTTCTTTACTAAAATACCGCCATTTCCCCACAGGCAGGGCATTAAGACTAGTAAAGCCATAGCGCACACGGCGTAAATCTAGCACATCTGCTTTAAAGTAGCCAAAAAATCGCCGAAGCTCTCTGTTGCGCCCTTCTTGGATTACTACCTTAAGCTTTGAGAATCGCTGCGTGTTTTTGATAATCTGCCACGATACAAAGGGTGCGAACTCCATTTCCACAATCTCGCTATGTTTATGTCCGCCGCGTTTGGCATTGCTAGCGTGCAAGCCATTTTCCATAGCTTCTAGCATTGCTTGGGTTATGGGCTTATCGATTTTGATGATATATTCTCGCTCTACATTGCTGTGCATAAGCGCGCTAACAATGCTCTTAGAATCCCCTAAGATAAGCAGCCCTTCACTTGTAAAGTCCAACCGCCCCACAGGGATAAATGCGCGAAATTTAGATTCTAGGCTATCATAAATCGTGCGCCTTTGGCGATCATCGCTCTTGCTTACTAGCTCGCCTTTGGGCTTATGGTAGATGATGAAAGTGTAGTCATCTGCCTTTTTGGGCTTTAGCTGCTTGCCATCGATGAAGACTCTATCATCTTCGCCTAGCACCGCTCCAATCTGCGCTACTTGGCGATTTATACGCACGCGCCCTTGGGCGATTAGAGTGTCTGCTTCTCTGCGTGATCGTGCGCTATTATGCGCGATAAAGGCATTTAGTCGCATAAGCCTAGAGTGATCGCTTCTTTAGCGTGGTAGCTTATGATAATATCCGCCCCTGCGCGCTTGAAGCTTAGTAGGTTTTCATATAGCACACGCTCATAGTCAATGACCCCAGCCTTTTGCGCAAGCTTTAGTATCGCATATTCTCCGCTGACATTATAGACAGCAAGGGGGGTTAAAGTCGCTTGAGCAATATCTCGCACGATGTCTAAAAACGCAAGTGCTGGCTTGACCATCAAAATATCTGCGCCTTCTTGCGCATCTAGCAGGCTCTCAAGCAGCGCTTCTCTACCATTGGCTATATCTTGCTGATAGCTTTTGCGATCGCCAAAGCTTGGGGCAGATTCTGCCACATCGCGAAATGGTCCATAATACGCGCTAGCAAACTTAGTCGAGTAGCTCATAATCGGGATATGCGCAAATCCACTAGAATCTAGTGCTATGCGCAAGGTGCGCACCATCATATCCATAGAAGCACTAGGTGCGATCATATCTGCGCCCGCTTGGGCTAGGAGCACTGCTTGCTTAGCTAGAATCTGCAAGGTCGCGTCATTATCCACGCTATTTAGCCTTTCATCAAGTATGCCGCAATGCCCGTGGCTTGTGTATTCACAAAAGCATAAATCCACTACCACAAGCAGCTCTGGGCAGGCGTTTTTGATAGCAGCAATGGCGCGGCAGACAATGCTGCTTGGCTGCAATGCGTGGCTACCTTGCGGGTCTTTTTCATTAGGGATACCAAAGAGCACTACACCCAAAATCCCAAGCTTGGCTACTTGCTCGCACTCTTGCACAAGCACATCGATACTCATTTGATACACACCCGGCATAGAGCTAATCTCGCGCTTAATCCCCTCTCCCTCGCAGACAAAAAGGGGCAAAAGAAAGTCGCTTTTGTGCAGGTGATGTTGCCGCACAAGTGCGCGCATAGCAGGCTTATAGCGCAAGCGGCGCGGGCGGATATAGGTGGTAGAATCTAGAATCTTTGTAGATTCTACTTGTGGTGTTTGAAGAGTAGGTTTTTGTGGCATAGTGATCCTTGAAATAAGCTTGCAATGCTACTTTGTAGGCGAATGTGATAATATAGCATTTTTCATAAAAGTATCGTAAAGGTGGAAGCTAGAATGTATGCGCAGTTTGATGTGGCACTAATGCTGCAATATCTTAAAAACAAAGGCTATGCCCAAGAAGAGCTTGCGGCAATGAGTGATGAGCGCATATCAAAGCTCTACCACGATACTGCAAGGGACTTTATCCTGCAAGCCCAAGATGTGCTAGAGACAAGCGAAGAGCACGAGAATCTACGCAAGAAGAGCACGATGATTATGCCAGAGACCATAGCACTAATTGGGCAAGATATTTCTAAAATTTATGAAGAGATAGATAATTACATTGATCTCTACTCTGTGCGCGAGCTAGCCAATGTCCTGCTCTCTGCTCTGCCCGGGGTCAAGCTTGCTAAGGTGGAAAAGATGGTGCGCATAAAAATCCGCGAGCTCCAAGAGATCTGGCTACTTGAGTTAAAGGACAATCTACGCTCACTCCCTGAAGAAGAGTGCGATACGCTTATGGAGTATTATCTAGCGCATAAAGATGATTTGCCTATGCTAAGGGATATTTATCAAAAGTCCAAAGACCAAGCCTATATCGATGAGATTGGCGACATTGCCCATATCAAGCTATCAATGATACAGGAGTATATGCCAGATGAGCTAGAATCCAACTATAAGAGCTTTTATGATCATAGCCCAGAAAAACTCTCCATTATCCAAAATATCCTAGCTCTAACAGCTGCGTATAGTAAGGGCACATTGCTAAGTATGTCCATTAAAGAGCTGCAAGAAACTCTGCAGGAGTTAGAGGAGAAGGAGCGAGAAGAAGCCGAGCAAAAAGCCTTGGCAGACCGCTATTTCGAGCGTTTTAGGGCTGCGTTGCACGACCCAGACGACCAACACTTCACAAATGTGTGCCTTGATGCAGCAAGCGAGCTTCCGCGCCCAAGATTCCAAGAGCTAGCCACAGAGCTAGCTAGGCATTATAAGCATTTTCACCAACGCTTTAGCGATGTAAGCAAAGAATACAAAGATATGCAGAATCTACAAATTGTGTTTTAGATTCTAGGTTTAGATTCTGGTGGGATATTTTACTTTTGGCGTATTTGTGGTATCCTAGAATCCATTTTTAACCAAGGAGTTGTCAATGAAAAAGAACATTGTGTTTTTTGAGGCAAAAGGCGGGAGCGACAAGGGACCTGATGGATATAGAAAAGACACTATGCCAATGGTCAATGCCCTAAAGGCAAAGGGCTGGAATGCGGAGGTGGTGTTTTTCACCGATGATATTTTGCGCAATGAGAGCGAGCGTAATGCGATTTATGAGCGTGTCAAAGCAAGCGCAGATGGCTATGTATCGCGCGTAAATCCGGGGAATTTGAAAGAGGAGAAGCTCTACTTTGATGTGCTACGCAAACTCTGTGATGATGGGCTTGTGGGTATGTCTCACCCTGATGCGATGATTGGCTATGGGGCAAAGGACGCGCTTACAAAGCTAGCTAGCACAGATCTTGTGCCTGATGATACTTATGCCTACTATGATATTGCGACTTTTAAAAGCACTTTCCCAAAAAGCCTAGCAAAGGGCGAGCGCGTGCTGAAGCAAAATCGCGGCTCCACAGGGGAGGGGATCTGGCGTGTGCGCCTAGAATCTGCAAGCGATTATGGCAGGGTAGAATCTCTCCCGCTAGATACGACAATCATCTGCACAGAGGCTAAAGATAATCACACTGAAACACGCAAGCTTGGGGAGTTTATGGATTTTTGCGAGCAATACATCATCGGCGATAATGGAATGCTCGTAGATATGTCGTTCTTGCCGCGCATTAAAGAGGGCGAGATTAGAATCCTAATGCTCTATAAGACGCCTGTATATGTCGTGCATAAAAAGCCAGCTGAAGGGGGCGATGCTTTTTCTGCGACACTCTTTAGTGGTGCGAAATACCGCTATGATGAGCCAAAAGACTGGCAGACGCTCATTGATTGGTTTTTGGTGCAATTACCAGAGATCCGCACCAAGCTTGGCAACTATGATCTGCCATTGATTTGGACAGCAGACTTTATCCTAGATACTGATGCAGATGGCAAGGATAAATATGTGCTAGGCGAGATCAACTGCTCTTGTGTGGGCTTCACAAGTCCAGCGGAGTTTATGGAGAAAATTGCCGTAATGGTTGGCGATAATATCGTAGAAATCGTTAGCGAGAAAAAAGCTTAAATTCTTGCTCTGCTTGCTAGGACTAGTCCTAGCGGCTTGTCTTCTTTAAGAATACTTTAGATTCTATCTTTTCTATCTTTTTATTTGGTGGCTTTTGTTGGGTTTTTTAATCGTGTGGATTTGTATAAGCTTGTATGTAGCAGTTAGAAGATTTTAATAGCTAGTGGCGGCAAAGCCACTAGCCAGCATAAGGATACTTGGGGCTATTTGAGACTATTTGCCTAGATATACTTGCCTTGGGCGAGTGATTCTAGCACTTGTGTTTTTAGAATGCTCGATAAGCTGCGCGCACCAGCCCGGCATCCTTCCTAGCACGAAAATTGGCGTGAAAAGCTGTGTGGGGATTTTGAGCGCGCTTAGGATAATACCGCTGTAAAAATCCACATTAGGATAGAGATTGCGCGCTTTGAAGTAGTCATCTTGCAAGGCGACTTCTTCAAGCTTTTCTGCAATATCGCTTAGGCGGTGATCCATTTTTATACCCTTTTTATCAAGCTCATCTTTGAGCGATTTAATCGCCTTGGCGCGTGGGTCATAGCTTTTATACACCCTGTGTCCAAATCCCATAATCCTAAAAGGATCGTTTTTATCCTTTGCCCTCTCTACAAATTGTGCGACATTTTTCACATCGCCAATCTCATTAAGCTGGCGCAAGACTGCTTCATTTGCTCCGCCGTGCGCTGGACCCCATAGCGCGTTGATCCCAGAAGCGATAGCTGCGTAAGGATGCACGCCTGTGGAAGCGACATTGCGCACGGTTGTGGTGGAGGCATTTTGCCCGTGGTCTGCGTGGAGGCTTAGGATTTTATCCAGTGCTTCTACTTCAAGTGGGGTGATTTCTTGCTCGCCTTTTAGTGTGTGCTTAAGTCTGCTGTGTGGATAGGCGCGAAGCATATATAAGAAGTTTTCTACATAGCTTTTACTAATATCTGGCTCGATAAATGGCGCACCTACGGAGTTGCGATAGCAAAAGGCTATCATTGTGGGGATTTTGGCGATGATTCTGCGTGCCATTGTTTGGTAGTCGTCTTCATCGTCCATTTCTTTGTGGTCATAGTAGAGTGTCGCTAGCACAGAGACAAGCGCGGAGAGTGTCGCCATAGGGTGCGCAGAGTCTGGGAAAATACTAAAAATCCCCTTCAATCGCTCGTGCAAAAAGCTTCTATGGCGCAGCTCTAAGTCAAATTCTAGTGATTCTTGCTCATTTTTGGGCAGCTCATCGCTAATAAGCAGCTTACAAATATCGGTAAATTTGTATCGCGCAACTAAATCTTGGATAGGCATTCCCTTGTAGAGTAGCTCGCCTGCTGCGCCATCGATATAGCTAATGGTAGATTCGCAGCCTGCGGTGCTGCCATAGCCCGGATCATAGGCGAAAATCCCTGTGCTCTCAAAAAGCTTAGAAAAATTCACCGCTTTTGGACCCCTTGTGCATTCTATGAGGTCAAAATCCCAGCTTTGATTGGTCTCATTGTTGGTAAGAGTGATTGTTCCCATTGTGTGTCCTTTCGATAGATGTATAAATATTCTACATTATTTTTTGCGCTAGGTAAATGATTTTTTTACTTTGGGGAGCTTGGTGGGGGCGTGCGGAGTAGGGCGGTGGATTGCGTGGGGCGTGTTGGGCGGATTTGTGCGTGCTATGCGTGAGATCACATAGGCGCAAGGGGCTTTAGTGTAGAAATTAGTAACGCTTGCGCTAGATCTTGCAGAGCTGCTTCTAGTGCGCTGCCTAGCTGGAGGCTCTCAAGCGCGATTTTGATGGCTTGTGTTTGGCTTGTGTTTGCTAGGAGATTTGTGAGAGTGCTTAGGGCATTTTGTGCGTCTTTTGCCTGTATGATTGCGCCTTTTTTCTCAAAATGAGCGATTTGGCTGCGCTGGTTGGAGGCAGATTCTAGGATAATGCTTGGGATTTTTAGCCCAAGTAGCTCTAGCATACTTCCGCCACCTGCGCTAATGGCATAATCACACGCTTGTGCTAGAGACAGGAACTCATCTGGGCTAAGATCGCGGTAGATAGAGATGCGCTCGTGGTATTTATGGTGCGCTTGCAAAAGCGGCGCGCAGAGCTTGTGTGTATAGCCCCCACCTAGCACGATGTGAAAATATAGGGCATAAGGGCTAGATTCTAGGTAGGTGTGCAGCTCTTGCAGTAATGCTTGCGTGAGATTCCTAGAATCTACCCCGCCAAAACTTACAAAGATATGTTTTGCTTGCAAATCTGCTTGCGAGCTAGAATCTTGGCGTATATGCAGAGATTCTCCCCCACGCACTTGCGGCACAATGGCATACTGCTCCCCACACCAAAGGTAGTAAGGCTTTGTAGCAAAATATGCGCAAGATTCTGGGGTGGGGTTTAGGATATAGCTTTGTGCTGGGTATATATCGCGCAGGGTGTCATCTAGGCAGATTAGTGCATCGCTACACTGCTGTATCTGTGCATACAATGCCCCACTAGCAAGATAGCTATCAACTATGGCAAGCACAGGAGCATTGTCGCTCTTGCTACTTTTGTGCGTGCTGCTAGAGAACCACTCGTGCGCGTTATAGTGGATTCTAGCTTGCAGATCATCTTGCAAGTCATTGGGTAGAATCTTGCTAAGATCTGGGGCAAAGTCGCCGCGATTGTGGAGTGTGATTGTGGCGATATGTGGGATTTGTGCGCAGATTCTAGCAAGCTTTATGCAGCGATACAAATGCCCTAAGCCCATCTCCTTGCCACTCTCGCAAAATATCTCAACGCTAACGCCACGCTTGCTACTTTTACTTGCCATTTGCCACCTAGAATCTAGCTTAAAAATTTAGCCTTAGCCCCGATCCTGCGCGCGTGAGAGAGTAGTTAAACTCATACAAGCTATCGCCAAAGCCGTGGATCACCTGAAAATACACGCCCACGCGCTTGCTTAAGCGATAGGTATAGCCAAGCTCTACACGCCCTTTCCAGTCCCAATAGTCCTTGCTAAAGTAGTTGTTAAAAATATTATTGACATAGAGCTCAAATAAATGTCGCTTGTATTCATACGAGAAGGCTATACCGCCAAAGCCGATGTAGGAGGTGAGATTGTCATTATCGCCTTTATCGCTGATGAGATGCTTGCCCATAGGCACCCACGCCCGAAGCGATAGCCCAAACCGCCCCCTCTGCCAATCAATTTGAGCAATAAAGCGATCGATAGACTTAGATCGCCGAAGCCAGCCCGGATCGTCTTTGCTTAAGCCCTCGTTGCGAATATCTGCTTCCCCTACGATAAGATTATCCCTGCGCTCGCCATTGCTTAGATGAATATAGCCTAGTCGCATTGTCGTGATATAGCCCCCTAGGAAAGGCAGCTGCCTGTAGTAGTTAAACATAAAGCTTGGGCTAAAGTTGATATCACGCATAGGTTCGGAGTCTTTTGTATTGTAGATTTGAAACCAATGTGTTTGTGTGTAAGCAAAGTCAAAGTTGCAATATTTGCACACAAGCTGCTCCAAAAACACCACGCGAAAGCTCACTTGGAACTTCATCTCCACAGGAATGTCGTTCCTAGAGTAGGGCGGCGTGAAGCTGTAATAAGCTGGGAGAATGTAAATGGGGAGATTGTTTGCTAGCTGGATATATTTGGTCTTTGGATTTATGGGGGCATTTTTCTCCGCTGGAGCTTGGAGTAAGAGATTGTTTTGCAAGGATTTTGGGAGCTCATCTTGCTCGAGCTGGTATGTAGGGCTTGTATCAGTGGGCAAATGATCTTTGGGGAGATTATCTTTAGTGGGGGTTTTTTTAGAGAAAGTTTCTTTAGAAGAGCTTTCTTTAGAAGAGATTGCTTGGGTGTGGCTATTGCTAGTGGGGCTAGAATCTGCTTGCATAAGTAGCATACACACTTGCCACGCCCATATAATTAGCAGCACCTTACGCACTTTCTGCCCTTTAGCTAGAATCTACAAAGCTTGGATTATAGTATGTTTTGCATAATTAGGCTAGAATCCACTTTTGCCATTGCAAATCTTGCGCATACACTACTTTCTAAGGATATGGATATTGATGAATGTCTTTTTGCAAGGCGTGCTGCTTGGGATTAGCCTAATTGTCGTCATCGGTGCGCAAAATGCCTTCGTGCTGCGCCAAGCCCTAGCGCGCAAACATATCCTTAGCGTGATTTGCGTGTGTCTGGTGTGCGATATTGTGGTGATGGGCTTTAGCGTCTTTGGTATCGGTGGGGCGATTAGTCAGGGGAGTGTGTGGTTTTTCCTGCTTGGGGTGTGTGGGGTAGGGTTTTTGCTCTACTATGCTGCTAGCTCGTTTATGATGGCTTATACACTCCTGCGTGCGCATAAGCTTCACCAAGATATAGAATCTAAAAATATCGCTACTACGCGTGCTAAAGCTATCACAATGACCCTAGCCCTAACGCTACTAAATCCAAACTTCTACATTGATACTTTTATCATCATCGGCGGGGTGAGTGCGAGCTTAGATTCTAGCGCGAAGGGGGTGTTTTTCCTAGGGCTTATTGGGGTGTCGTTTGTGTGGTATTTTGGCGTGGGGTATGGGGCTAGGGTGTTTTCTAGCTTTTTTCAAAGCCCTAGGGCGTGGGCGGCACTAGAGTGCTTCACAGGCTGCATAATGTGCGCTTTATGCTATGGGCTAGGGACTATGCTGTATGCGACATATATGGAGATGTGATGAATCACGCTAGCTTGCAGGAGTTGCTAGATTCTGCCTACTATGCGCATAATCGCGTGGGGGCAATTAGTGAGCAAAACCTAGACCCCTTGCTTGTTGTCTATGAAAACTCTACAAGAGAAAATCTCTCTGCTATCGCGCTTGTTTGCGCACTTTTTGCTTATGGGAATGTGGGGGCTATTGTAAAGTTTTTGCGGAGGCTAGATTTTAGCTTGCTTGGTGGGGAGGATTCGGTCTTGGGTGAGCAATGCGGCAGTGTTGCACTTTGTGGCAAAGGCACG
>OWJG01000350.1_pt1 | contig 37215 bp, 27 predicted proteins | sample 1732781 | NCBI WGS metagenome assembly OWJG01 (sample SAMN05065753, study PRJEB22554) | human gut metagenome | biome: ENVO:2100002; feature: ENVO:00000062; material: ENVO:00002003 | host: Homo sapiens | place: USA | reverse complement strand
GCTTGCGGTACACGTTGTCATCGTCCAGCCGCCGCAGGTCATCCGAGAACCACTCATCCTTGACCGCCAGCAGCCGAAAAAAGCTGGACTTCCCAGCACCTTGCCCGCCTACCAGACAAAGCATCGTTTCAAATTTGCATCCCGGCTGGAACACGCGCTTGACGGCTCCTAGCAGAAAGATCTTCATGGCCTCGCAAGTGTACTCGTCCTCCGCAGCACCGAGGAAGTGGTGCAGGACATGGGCTATCCGTTCGGTCCCATCCCATTGCAGGCCGTTCAGGTAATCCCGGATGGGATGATAGCGGTTCTCATTGGCAACGATGCGGATGGCCGATTCGATTTTCTTTTCGCTGGAAATGCCGTATTTCTCCATCCTCCGCAGGATATACTTCATGTCCGTGTCGTTCAGCATTTTACCGGAACGGGGCCAACCCACAGGCTTTACAATGTCGATGCGCTCGCTCAACAGGTTCAGCCGGATAGCATCGGCAAGCACATGGTCGTTCTGCAAAATCGTGATGCAGTTTTGGATCGTCCGCTGAATTTCACCATTGGAGTGCTTGGCTAGCATTTCCTTCACATCCTCAACGGTTCAGGGAGTGCGTTCTTCATTGACTTCTTTGCTCAATAAACATCACCTCGTGTTTCTGATTTCTCCGCAGTATGCTGCTCTCCGGGCACCCGCTGTGCCTGCTCTGCCTGTAAGTGGTTCAGCAGTTGCAGAACAGAATCGCGTGCTTTTTCCTTGACCTGTTCCTTGCCTTTCTGCCGGACATCCGGTCTCAGGAGCTTTTCCTGCAAGCGAGTGGCAGTGGTCTGCATGGTCTTGAGGAACTTGTCCAGCACGGTGTCCAAACGGTGCGCTGCATACTCTCTCGTAGCCTGCGGAGCCTTGCGTTCCGGGGACAGCACCCACTTCTTCGTGTCCTCGATCATCCGCATATCTTCCTTGCGGGTCTCGGTGCGTACTACGTCCGTCACGACCTCCACCGCCTTGTCGTAGGCCGCTGCTGAAACATCTTCCAGCAGGGTTTCCATGTCGCTGACCTTGAGGGTCAGTTCATCCAGCCTGTCCTGCTGGGCAGCAAGTTGCTCCTTTTGCTTGGCAAGAATGAAGTCCTGCTTTTCCAGATACTTGCGGTTTCCGTACTCCGCTTCTTCCTCCAATTCCAGCCCGTACAGCTTGGCAATTTCAAACAGCATCTTCCGGCAGGCTGCATCAAAGGCGATTTTGCGATTATTGCGGCGGCTGAGGGGCTTGTCCGGGTCGGGCAGCTCAAAGCCCAGTGCTTCCAGTGCCTTTTCCTGTTGGGGAGCTACCTCGCCGTACTTGTTCTTGCAGTCGAACACATGGCGCTCGTGGATGTGGGGTGTGCTTTCGTCCAGATGCAGTGCCCAGTCCAGCACATGGACGTGTTCGCCAAATTTGCCCTTGAATTCCTCAATGAACTCCGTGACGATATTCAGCAAGTCCTCTGCCGAAGCGTGTTCATCCAGCGTTCCAAGTTGGTAGATGGTCTCTTCCGGGCAGGTCTTACGGCTGGACAGCAGGTCAGGAATGGAGCGGTTGCGCTCCGTGTGCCGGATCTTGGCATTACGCTCGTTTTGGCTTTCCACAAAAGCCGTGTAGTGGGTTTCGTAGAACTGCCGTTCCACATCCGAGAAGGTCGCCGCCAGATCATCCGGGTCTTGTGGAGCGATGGTGGAGCGAAATCCGTGGAAGCAGTCCCAGTAGATGTTGCCCTTGGCTCGTTCCGGGTCGATGTGCTCGCTGTTGGTGAGGTCGAAATTCCGGTCGTTGTGCTTGGGGTTATAGGTGCCGTGGGTCCCGGCTCGTCCGTTGTGTCGTGTTAATTTCAGATAGACATCCCTCCGTTTCAACAGCTTGGCGGGGAGAACGCAGCAGCGGAGCTGCTGGATCTGCCGCTTGCGGTGCGCCAGATAATACCCAGTAGGATATGACGCAAGGCATCATATCACTGGGCAAGGCGTTCCCCCTTGACTCCCTTCAACGGGCCATTTTGACCCACTGAATCCGTTACGGGTAGAATCGGGTTGTCATCTTGGCAACCTGATTTTCAACAGGCCTTGAGACGTTACGGAAAAACGATGTGATCATTTTGACCACTTGGTTAACCGTAACACGTTTTCGATAGTCTTTTTGCCGGCAGGCATTGCTGCAATAACGGGCACCTGCACGTTTAGGCGTGAATTTTTCGCCGCAGCACTGGCAGACTAGATCCTGACAGTGCATTTGACGGTATTCCCGCTGCCGCCGACTGTTGGCCCGATTGCCGCACCAGTAGCTATGACAGTATTTTTTGGAACCGGACGTGGTGTAGAATACTCGACCACAGCCGCCGCAGATGATTTTGCGGATAGCGTATCCTCCGGCAGTAAAACCCGTTTTCTCATACGATTCTTTCAAATAATCCTGATTGTTTTGCTCCCATTCTTCATTTGTCATATACATGGAGATGACCCTCCTTTCACTGGCGTTACAGAAAAACAATGTGGTCAATTTGACCACATTGTTTTCTGGTAACTGAGGAATCAACGTTTCGCCGTTCTCCCTGCATGGATTTCCTGCCCCCTTCCGGCGGCGTTTTCCGGCTCTCCTTCTCAGGGTCTTCGCCGGGTATCCCATGCAGACGGTCATGCGGTTGTCAAGGTACGGTGCTGGATTTGGCAATAAAAAATCGCCACACAACAACCTGAACCTGACCATCCCTTCCGGGGTGGCCTTGGTTCGGGTTCGTTATGTAGCGATAAGAAAGTTAAAAACTTGCTTCGGCTCCTTCGGGAGCCGAGCTAGAACTCTAAGTAAATATGTTATATTAAATTGTTGGGATAGATTACCACAAGAACCGAGCCGTGTCAACAAAAAGTTTTGAAAACACGTCACTTTTGGCAGCTTGCAAGAAAACACAAGGGGAACTTTGGTAAAAAGAGAGAAGGCTGGACGGTGCCAGCCCTCTTGACGGCGATTTAGATTAACGTAGTGTCCGCAAAAATTTCCACTTGACAATCCAATGTTGCCTTGCTATAATCCAATTTGCAACCAAGTTGCAAATTCAAGAAAGGAGGGCAATGGAATGAACTGCACTGCAAAACAACGCCGCGCTGCGTGGATCCTGCTGGTTGGTTTCCTGCTGGCCGTTTTGGGTTCATTGACATTCTGCGCGGAAGAAGTCCACCACGACTGTACCGGGGCAGACTGCGCCGTCTGCGCACAGCTGAAATTTTGCGAGAATATCCTGCACGCCGGAAAAGATGGTTCCGGGCCGTTCATTCTAACACCCGCGCCGCATTTTGTGTTGGCGGCCTTGCTGTCGCTTTGCTCTCCGCTTTTGCTGATAAAAACACCGATTCGACTAAAGGTAAAACTGTCGGATTAAGAAATGCTTGTCCGTATGATTCTTGATATCAAACAATGGAGCGCATTTCTATGAAAAAACTCAAACGTATATTCGCTGTATTTTTTTGCCTTTTACTGGCTGCTGGTATTTTGGGCGGCTGTGGGAAGGCCGCATCTTCGTCCGCTCCTGCACCGTCTGCATTGCAGAGTGGCAACAAGCCGCTGAAGATCGTCACGACTATTTTCCCGGAGTATGACTGGGTGCGCGAAATTCTCGGCGATAAGGCCGATCATGCCGAAGTTACCATGCTTCTGGGCAATGGCGTTGATTTGCACAGCTATCAGCCCACCGCAGATGATATTATTAAAATCTCGGACTGTGACTTGTTCCTCTATGTTGGCGGCGAATCGGATGGCTGGGTGGAAGATGCCTTGAAAGAAGCCACCAACAAAAATATGAAAGTTATCAATCTGCTTGATGTGCTGAAAGATACTGTTAAGACAGAGGAAGCAATGCCCGGTATGCAGGCAGAGGAAGGACATCATCACGGATATTCCCACTTTGCCGATAGCGATGTGCAGGATAGAAGCCTGTCCGATTGGGATGGCGAGTGGCAGTCTGTTTATCCTTATCTTCAAGAGGGTATTCTGGACGAAGTGATGGAACGTAAAGCAGAAAATGGGAACAAAACGGCGGAGGAATATCGTGCCTATTACGAAACGGGTTATAAAACGGATGTTTCCAAAATTACAATCAATTCCGAAAATAACACGATGTGTTTTGTGAAAAACGGTGTTGAAGCAACGGCTGCCTATCAATATAAGGGCTACCAGATTTATGACTATGAATCTGGCAGCAGAGGAGTACGATATTTCTTCGAGGCAACCGATGGTGATGCTGATGCGCCTAAGTATGTGCAGTTCAGTGATCATGGCATTGCTCCGGGCAAAGCGGAACATTTTCACATTTATTTCGGCAACGAAGGCTTCGATGCTCTCTCTCAGGAAATGGAGAATTGGCCGACTTACTATCCGATGGATATGAGCGGTGATGAAATCAAGGAGGATATGCTGGAACACGCGGAAAAAGAATATGACGAGCATGTATGGCTGTCGCTGAAGAACGCTGAAACTCTCTGCAACGCAATCACCGATGCACTGGAAGAGATCGACCCGGCTAACAAAGATGCCTACGCTGCTAACGCTGCATCCTATCTGGAAAAGCTGGCCGCTCTGGATGGCGAATATCAGACGGTGGCGGACAATGCCGCCCGGAAAACTGTGCTGTTCGGCGACCGTTTCCCGTTCCGCTATCTGGTGGACGATTACGGTCTGAGCTATTATGCCGCGTTTGCAGGCTGCTCTGCGGAAACGGAAGCCAGCTTTGAGACCATTTCTTTCCTTGCTGGCAAAGTGGATGAACTGAGACTGCCCTGTGTACTGACCATTGAGGGCGCACAGCACAAAGTTGCCGAAACTATCGTGCAGAATACCGCCGAAAAGAATCAGTCCATCCTGACGCTGGATTCCATGCAGTCCACCACATCCACCGATGTGGCAAACGGAACGACCTACCTTTCCGTGATGGAAAGCAATCTGGATGTGCTGAAACAGGCTCTGAACTAAAGGAAGGAACCGTCATGTCTCAGCTCATTTGTAAGAACCTTCTCGTTGGCTATGAGGGAAAGGCCATTCTGGATCCTCTGAACTTTGAGATTCACGCAGGCGGCTATCTTTGTGTAGTTGGTGAAAACGGTGCAGGAAAAAGTACCTTGATGAAAACTCTGCTCGGTTTGCAGCAGCCTATTTCCGGACAAATCGAGATGGGCGATGGCCTGCGCCGGAACGAGATCGGCTATCTGCCTCAGCAGACCATCGTGCAGAGGGATTTTCCAGCGTCGGTGCAGGAAATCGTGCTGTCTGGCTGCCAGAGCCGTTGTGGACTCCGCCCATTTTACAGTCGAGAGGAAAAGCAGCTTGCGCAGGATGCCATGCACAAAATGCAGATCGGATCGCTGGCAAAATGCTGTTACCGGGAGCTTTCCGGCGGTCAGCAGCAGCGCGTCTTGCTGGCGCGCGCCCTCTGCGCTACCCGGAAAATGCTGCTTCTGGACGAGCCTGTTTCCGGTCTTGACCCAAAAGTGACTACGGAAATGTACCATCTGATTGAAAAACTGAACCAGCAGGAGGGCATTACTGTCCTGATGATCTCCCACGATATTCAGGCTGCGGTTTGCTACGCAAGCCACATTCTTCATGTTGGTGAAACGATCTTTTTCGGTACACGGGAAGCGTATCTGCAAAGCCCGCAGGGGCGGCTGTTTGCGGCTGGGAAAGGCGGTGCAAAATGAGCCTATTGGAAAAGCTGGCTTTTTACTGGAACTATCCCTTTGTCCGCTATGCGCTCATCGTGGGTGTTCTGATCGCCCTGTGTTCTTCGCTGCTGGGCGTGACGCTGGTGCTGAAACGGTTTTCCTTTATCGGAGATGGCCTTTCTCATGTGGCGTTCGGCGGCATGGCCATTGCGACCGTGCTGGGAATGTCCGACCATATGCCGCTGACGCTGGCCGTGACTGTGGCCTGCGCAGTCCTGTTGCTGCATACCGGACAAAACACCCAAATCAAAGGTGACGCTGCCATTGCTATGGTGTCCGTTGGCGCGCTTGCAATGGGCTATCTGCTGATGAATCTGTTCTCGACCTCGGCGAATCTGTCTGGCGATGTGTGCAGCACCCTGTTCGGCTCTACCTCGATTCTGACCCTGACAAAATCGGAAGTTTGGCTCTGCATCGGGCTTTCCATCATCGTGGTCGCAGTGTTTATGCTGTTCTACAACAAGATCTTTGCAGTCACCTTTGACGAAACCTTTGCACAGGCCGTTGGAACCAATGCAAACGGATACAATCTGCTGATTGCCATTGTCATTGCCGTCATCATTGTGCTGGCAATGAACCTTGTCGGCTCTCTGCTGATTTCTGCACTGGTGATTTTTCCGGCTCTTTCGGCGATGCGCCTATGCAAGAATTTCCGCGCTGTCACCATCTGCTCGGCGGTATTGTCCGTGAGCTGTGCCTTTGTGGGCATCGTGGCTTCTATCCTGGCCGGAACGCCGGTTGGTTCGACCATTGTTGCGGTTGACATGGCGGCGTTTGGCCTGTGCTGTCTGGCCGGAAAACTGCTGGGGAGGGCATCATGAAACGACTTTTGAAGGGCTTTCTGCTGCTCTGTGCCGCCGCTGCATTGACCGCCTGCGGTGCAAAGCCCGAAGCGGCATCTTCCGTGGCGACGGTCTTGCCGGAGTCTGCATCTTCTAGTGCTGTTACTGCACCCGCCCCGGAACATTCCGTGCAGCTCCCGGAAAGCAGCACGGCTGGCGCAAGCGATATTCACACCGGCATGGATGCAGACATTGACCTGACCTTACTCAGCGATACGGTTGTGAACGCAGAAGTTTACAATATGCTTGTTACCCCGGAGAACTACACCGATAAAATTGTTCGTATGACGGGCGAATATCAGGAATACACAGATGAGCAGACTGGTGAGCTGTACCATTCCTGCGTCATCTACGATGCGCTTGCCTGCTGCCAGCAGGGAGTGGAGTTCGTGCTGACCGATGGCGATTACCCGGAAGAAGGCACAACCATTACCGTAGTGGGGCGGTATGAAACCTATACTACGCCCTATTATGATTATTTTCATCTGGTGGATGGAGTAAGGGAAAAGTAAATCAAACAAAACGAATCCCGGCAAGTGCCTACCTTGTAGAACACCTGCCGGGATTTGTTGTTATGTTGGGCTTAATCTTCCAGTCTGCCATGCTCACATCCCAGTGACAGATAGTGCTCAATCTCCCCACTCAGCACAAGCTGTGTGTATTCCAGAGGTTTGTTGTACAGCAGCCAGTCCAGTTCTGCCCGCTGTGCTGGGGTGTTGCCGTATTCGTCCTCCACAGCGATGCAGTCAATGGAAAGGATGGTGCCATCCTTAAACCGGGCTTCCACCCGGTTGGTATCCATGTTATAGCGGCAGGAAAGCAGTTTGTTCATAAGATATCCTCCATGTTTTTCACATTTGCTTCTCTTTCGGTGAAAAGTTCCGGCTGTCCGTTTGCAGATCTATAAATCCACTTTCTGATGCAGCCCTTTATAGTTCTACATCCATCCACCACACGCCCGATTCTTACACCAAAACTAGAACAACGCTCTTTTTGCTCTGCACAAAATCCTACATCATTTGGCGTAAAATTGGCGTATGGCGTGAAAATCGCTGGAAATTATCGCAAACAAAAAGCCTGAAACTTCTCGGTACATCAAGAAGTTTCAGGCTTTTCTTTGCTTAAATTGGAAATTTACTGCTCGATCGGCTTCATCGTGGGGACAGGTCAAGGAAGGCTCACAAATGGCTTTATTTTCCTTTATAAGCCTATCCATGCGGCTTCCTTTTTCCTGCTCCCGTACGTCACCCTACGCAACTCTCCACAACTTACCGGCAATTTGGTGTAAAAGTGGTGTAGTAGTTGGTGTAGTGGATTTCAGACCGAAATGCCCAGTTTACCGTTCAGATTTGCAAAGGAATGGGCTTTGGCTTCCTTGGTGGCTTCTGCGTAAATCTCCATCGTGGTGCTGATATCCTTGTGTCCCATGATGTCCTGAATGATCTTCAGGTTGGTCTCATTTTCGCACAGCCGGGTGCAGAACGTGTGTCGGAGATTATGGCAGGAGAAAGGCGGCAGCAACTGCGGTTCCCGCTTTTCCTTTTCGGCCTTTTCCAATTCAGCTTCGTTGTATGCCACGCTGATGCGCTTGATGGCACGGTTGACCGTCTGCGGGTTCTGCGGCTGGCCGAAGCGGTTCAGGAATACGAAGTCCGAAATTCCGTCGATTTCGTATTCGCATACCAGTTCCAGCTCCTGCTGGTTGGCGCGTTCCTGTTCCAGTGCCTTCCGCACTTCGGGCAAAATCGGAATTGCCCGCTTGCCTGCGGCAGTCTTGGGCGTGGACATGGTGAAGTAGCAGCCACCGACCTCGTGGTCATGGTACACCAGATTGTGCTGGATGGTGATAAACCCACTCTCAAAGTCGATGTCGCTCCAGCACAGGCCAACCGTTTCCGAGATACGGCATCCGGTGCCCAGCATAAAGGTGAACATCGGGAGCCAGTGCTGGAACTTCGGCGTTTTCTTGATGAAGTTCAGGAACGCCTGCTGCTGGGGCAGGGTCAAAGCATGGCGTTTGGGCGTTTCGTACTGGTGAGCGGCTTTAATAGCCGCCAGGACACCATCCGTGGGATTCACACGGATGTACTCATCGTCCACCGCCACCGCAAAGACCTGATGGAGAACATTCTGGATGGTTTCCAGCGTGTTCAACGCCATCTTGCCATTGCGGACGATGCCATTGTAGTAGCTGCGGATATCCGACTTGCGAATGTCCTTGAGCTTCATCATGCCGATCTCATCCCGAACAAACCGATTATACATATAAACGTAATTGGCGAAGGTATGCTCTTTCAAGCCCACCTTGTTCTTACGCCACAGTTCAAACAGGTCGTTCAGGGTCAGACTGCACTCCGGGATGCGGATGCCATCTGCCAAATCGTGTTGGATCTTCTCTTCCTTTTCGCGCAGCCCCTCCAAGGTTGCATCATAGATGGTATGGCGTTTTCCGTTTTTCGCAGTCCAACGGTACATATACAGCCCATCACTCTTGCGATAAACCTCGCCATCCTTCAGAACACGGCCTTTATTATCTTTACGTCTTTGCATATAAACTCTCCTTTTCATTCACAGAATGTTGAAAAGGAGCCTTACGCCATGAGTATACCATGACGCAAGACTCCCTGCAACATCAAACGGTCAATTTTTGAACCGCATCAGATCGAGAATGCCTTGTCCAGATATTCGTCCAGCTTACGGCGTTTGATCAGCCGTTTGCTTCCGTTCCAAAGGACGAACTTACATTCATCGCTATCGGTCATTGACCGCAGTTTATTGATACCGATCCCGGAGTAAGCCGCCGCTTCCTCCAAGGTCAGATTACTCTTTTGCCAAATCGGAACTTCCTTCACTTGCACCTCCACTTCCTTGTAACCGGGTGCTGGGGCAGAAAGTGCCAGCTTCTGCCCCGAACGCTTCCCGATGAGGTTCAGATTTCCGAGTGCCCCTCCTGTGTGCGGGGTTGTGCCGTTGGTTTGTTTTGTGCCTGTTCTGCCTGCAAGCGGCTCAGCAGTTGCAGAACGGAATCCCGTGCTTTCTCCTTGACCTGCTCCTTGCCTTTCTGCCGAACTTCCGGCTTCAGGAGCTTCTCCTGCAAGCGGGCAGCGGTGGTCTGCATGGTCTTGAGGAACTTGTCCAGCACGCTATCCAGATGTTTTGCGGTGTACTCCCGTGTGGACTGCGGAGCCTTGCGCTCCGGGGACAGCACCCACTTTTTCGTGTCCTCGATCATCCGCATATCTTCCTTCCGGGTCTCGGTGCGGACGGTCTCTGTCACCACTTCTACCGCCTTGTCGTAGGCTGCTGCTGAAACATCTTCCAGCAGGGTCTCCATATCCGATACTTTCAGGGTCAGCTCATCCAGTCTGTTCTGCTGGGCGGAAAGCAGCTCCTTCTGCTTGGCAAGGATGAAGTCCTGTTTTTCCAGATATTTGCGGTTGCCGTATTCCGCTTCTTCCTCCAATTCCAGACCGTGCCGCTTTGCAATCTCAAACAGCATCTTTCGACAGGCGGCATCAAAGGCGATTTTGCGGTTGTTGCGGCGGCTGAGGGGCTTGCCCGGGTCGGGCAGGTCGAAGCCCAACGCTTCCAGTGCCTTTTCCTGTTGGGGAGCTAACTCGCCATACTTGTTCTCACAGTCGAACACATGACGCTCGTGGATATGAGGTGTGCTTTCGTCCAGATGCAGTGCCCAGTCCAGCACATGAACGTGTTCACCAAACTTGGCCTTGAACTCCTCAATGAACTCAGTGACGATGTTCAGCAAGTCCTCTGCGGAAGCGTGTTCGTCCAGCGTCCCAAGCTGATAGATTGTCTCTTCCGGGCAGGTCTTGCGGCTGGACAGCAGGTCGGGAATGGAGCGGTTGCGCTCCGTGTGCCGGATCTTGGCGTTGCGCCCGTTCTGACCTTCGATAAAGGCCGTGTACCGGCTCTCGTAGAATTGCCGTTCCACATCCGAGAAGGTCGCCGCCAGATCATCTGGGTCGGGTGGAGCGAGAGCCGAGCGGAAACCGTGGAAGCAGTCCCAGTAGATGTTGCCCTTGGCTCGTTCAGGGTCGATGTGCTCACTGTTGGCAAGGTTGAAACTGCGGTCGTTGTGCTTGGGGTTGTAAGTGCCGTGGGTTCCGGCTCGTCCGTTGTGTCGTGTTAATTTCAGATAGGCATCCCTCCATTTCAACGTCTTGGCGGGGGGCGCAGCAGCTTTGCTGCTGAATCTGCCGCCTGCGGTGCGCCAGATAATACCCAGTAGGATATGACGCAGGGCATCATATCACTGGGGCAAAGGACTACGTCCTCTGCACTCCTGCTCCGGGCAAGCTGTCTCGAATGGACAGCTCGTCCGGTTTTTCAGAGGGTCATTTTGACCCTCTGATTCCGTTACGGGTAAAATCAAGTGCCGGGTGGCGGCACCTGATTTTCAACAGACCTTGCAGCGTTACGGAAAACGATGTGCTCATTTTGACCACTTGGTTTTCCGTAACAGGTCGATGAATTTCCGTTCCCGCATTCGGGAGGAGATTGAGTTTCATTTGGCAGATGCGTTACGCTTAACCAAGTGCTCATTTTGAGCACTTGCAGCATCCGCAACACGTTTTCGATAGTCTTTTTGCCGACAGGCATTGCTGCAATAACGGGCACCTGCACGTTTGGGCGTGAATTTTTCGCCGCAGCACTGGCAGACTAAATCTTGACGGCGCATTTGGCGGTATTCTCGCTGCCGCCGATTGTTGGCCTGATTGCCGCACCAGTAGCTGTGACAGTATTTCTTGGTGTAGATGGTGGTGTAGAACACCCGACCGCAGCCGCCGCAGATAAGTTTGCGGATAGCGTATCCTCCTGTGGTAAAACCCGTTTCCTCATACGATTCTTTCAAATAATCCTGATTGTTCTGCTCCCATTCTTCGTTTGTCACATACATGGAGATGCCCCTCCTTTCACTGGCGTTACAGAAAAACAATGTGGTCAATTTGACCACATTGTTTTCTGGTAACTGAGGAATCAACGTTTCGCCGTTCTCCCTGCATGGATTTCCTGCCCCCTTCCGGCGGCGTTTTCCGGCTCTCCTTCTCAGGGTCTTCGCCGGGTATCCCATGCAGACGGTCATGCGGTTGTCAAGGTACGGTGCTGGATTTGGCAATAAAAAATCGCCACACAACAACCTGAACCTGACCATCCCTTCCGGGGTGGCCTTGGTTCGGGTTCGTTATGTAGCGATAAGAAAGTTAAAAACTTGCTTCGGCTCCTTCGGGAGCCGAGCTAGAACTCTAAGTAAATATGTTATATTAAATTGTTGGGATAGATTACCACAAGAACCGAGCCGTGTCAACAAAAAGTTTTGAAAACACGTCACTTTTGGCAGCTTGCAAGAAAACACAAGGGGAACTTTGGTAAAAAGAGAGAAGGCTGGACGGTGCCAGCCCTCTTGACGGCGATTTAGATTAACGTAGTGTCCGCAAAAATTTCCACTTGACAATCCAATGTTGCCTTGCTATAATCCAATTTGCAACCAAGTTGCAAATTCAAGAAAGGAGGGCAATGGAATGAACTGCACTGCAAAACAACGCCGCGCTGCGTGGATCCTGCTGGTTGGTTTCCTGCTGGCCGTTTTGGGTTCATTGACATTCTGCGCGGAAGAAGTCCACCACGACTGTACCGGGGCAGACTGCGCCGTCTGCGCACAGCTGAAATTTTGCGAGAATATCCTGCACGCCGGAAAAGATGGTTCCGGGCCGTTCATTCTAACACCCGCGCCGCATTTTGTGTTGGCGGCCTTGCTGTCGCTTTGCTCTCCGCTTTTGCTGATAAAAACACCGATTCGACTAAAGGTAAAACTGTCGGATTAAGAAATGCTTGTCCGTATGATTCTTGATATCAAACAATGGAGCGCATTTCTATGAAAAAACTCAAACGTATATTCGCTGTATTTTTTTGCCTTTTACTGGCTGCTGGTATTTTGGGCGGCTGTGGGAAGGCCGCATCTTCGTCCGCTCCTGCACCGTCTGCATTGCAGAGTGGCAACAAGCCGCTGAAGATCGTCACGACTATTTTCCCGGAGTATGACTGGGTGCGCGAAATTCTCGGCGATAAGGCCGATCATGCCGAAGTTACCATGCTTCTGGGCAATGGCGTTGATTTGCACAGCTATCAGCCCACCGCAGATGATATTATTAAAATCTCGGACTGTGACTTGTTCCTCTATGTTGGCGGCGAATCGGATGGCTGGGTGGAAGATGCCTTGAAAGAAGCCACCAACAAAAATATGAAAGTTATCAATCTGCTTGATGTGCTGAAAGATACTGTTAAGACAGAGGAAGCAATGCCCGGTATGCAGGCAGAGGAAGGACATCATCACGGATATTCCCACTTTGCCGATAGCGATGTGCAGGATAGAAGCCTGTCCGATTGGGATGGCGAGTGGCAGTCTGTTTATCCTTATCTTCAAGAGGGTATTCTGGACGAAGTGATGGAACGTAAAGCAGAAAATGGGAACAAAACGGCGGAGGAATATCGTGCCTATTACGAAACGGGTTATAAAACGGATGTTTCCAAAATTACAATCAATTCCGAAAATAACACGATGTGTTTTGTGAAAAACGGTGTTGAAGCAACGGCTGCCTATCAATATAAGGGCTACCAGATTTATGACTATGAATCTGGCAGCAGAGGAGTACGATATTTCTTCGAGGCAACCGATGGTGATGCTGATGCGCCTAAGTATGTGCAGTTCAGTGATCATGGCATTGCTCCGGGCAAAGCGGAACATTTTCACATTTATTTCGGCAACGAAGGCTTCGATGCTCTCTCTCAGGAAATGGAGAATTGGCCGACTTACTATCCGATGGATATGAGCGGTGATGAAATCAAGGAGGATATGCTGGAACACGCGGAAAAAGAATATGACGAGCATGTATGGCTGTCGCTGAAGAACGCTGAAACTCTCTGCAACGCAATCACCGATGCACTGGAAGAGATCGACCCGGCTAACAAAGATGCCTACGCTGCTAACGCTGCATCCTATCTGGAAAAGCTGGCCGCTCTGGATGGCGAATATCAGACGGTGGCGGACAATGCCGCCCGGAAAACTGTGCTGTTCGGCGACCGTTTCCCGTTCCGCTATCTGGTGGACGATTACGGTCTGAGCTATTATGCCGCGTTTGCAGGCTGCTCTGCGGAAACGGAAGCCAGCTTTGAGACCATTTCTTTCCTTGCTGGCAAAGTGGATGAACTGAGACTGCCCTGTGTACTGACCATTGAGGGCGCACAGCACAAAGTTGCCGAAACTATCGTGCAGAATACCGCCGAAAAGAATCAGTCCATCCTGACGCTGGATTCCATGCAGTCCACCACATCCACCGATGTGGCAAACGGAACGACCTACCTTTCCGTGATGGAAAGCAATCTGGATGTGCTGAAACAGGCTCTGAACTAAAGGAAGGAACCGTCATGTCTCAGCTCATTTGTAAGAACCTTCTCGTTGGCTATGAGGGAAAGGCCATTCTGGATCCTCTGAACTTTGAGATTCACGCAGGCGGCTATCTTTGTGTAGTTGGTGAAAACGGTGCAGGAAAAAGTACCTTGATGAAAACTCTGCTCGGTTTGCAGCAGCCTATTTCCGGACAAATCGAGATGGGCGATGGCCTGCGCCGGAACGAGATCGGCTATCTGCCTCAGCAGACCATCGTGCAGAGGGATTTTCCAGCGTCGGTGCAGGAAATCGTGCTGTCTGGCTGCCAGAGCCGTTGTGGACTCCGCCCATTTTACAGTCGAGAGGAAAAGCAGCTTGCGCAGGATGCCATGCACAAAATGCAGATCGGATCGCTGGCAAAATGCTGTTACCGGGAGCTTTCCGGCGGTCAGCAGCAGCGCGTCTTGCTGGCGCGCGCCCTCTGCGCTACCCGGAAAATGCTGCTTCTGGACGAGCCTGTTTCCGGTCTTGACCCAAAAGTGACTACGGAAATGTACCATCTGATTGAAAAACTGAACCAGCAGGAGGGCATTACTGTCCTGATGATCTCCCACGATATTCAGGCTGCGGTTTGCTACGCAAGCCACATTCTTCATGTTGGTGAAACGATCTTTTTCGGTACACGGGAAGCGTATCTGCAAAGCCCGCAGGGGCGGCTGTTTGCGGCTGGGAAAGGCGGTGCAAAATGAGCCTATTGGAAAAGCTGGCTTTTTACTGGAACTATCCCTTTGTCCGCTATGCGCTCATCGTGGGTGTTCTGATCGCCCTGTGTTCTTCGCTGCTGGGCGTGACGCTGGTGCTGAAACGGTTTTCCTTTATCGGAGATGGCCTTTCTCATGTGGCGTTCGGCGGCATGGCCATTGCGACCGTGCTGGGAATGTCCGACCATATGCCGCTGACGCTGGCCGTGACTGTGGCCTGCGCAGTCCTGTTGCTGCATACCGGACAAAACACCCAAATCAAAGGTGACGCTGCCATTGCTATGGTGTCCGTTGGCGCGCTTGCAATGGGCTATCTGCTGATGAATCTGTTCTCGACCTCGGCGAATCTGTCTGGCGATGTGTGCAGCACCCTGTTCGGCTCTACCTCGATTCTGACCCTGACAAAATCGGAAGTTTGGCTCTGCATCGGGCTTTCCATCATCGTGGTCGCAGTGTTTATGCTGTTCTACAACAAGATCTTTGCAGTCACCTTTGACGAAACCTTTGCACAGGCCGTTGGAACCAATGCAAACGGATACAATCTGCTGATTGCCATTGTCATTGCCGTCATCATTGTGCTGGCAATGAACCTTGTCGGCTCTCTGCTGATTTCTGCACTGGTGATTTTTCCGGCTCTTTCGGCGATGCGCCTATGCAAGAATTTCCGCGCTGTCACCATCTGCTCGGCGGTATTGTCCGTGAGCTGTGCCTTTGTGGGCATCGTGGCTTCTATCCTGGCCGGAACGCCGGTTGGTTCGACCATTGTTGCGGTTGACATGGCGGCGTTTGGCCTGTGCTGTCTGGCCGGAAAACTGCTGGGGAGGGCATCATGAAACGACTTTTGAAGGGCTTTCTGCTGCTCTGTGCCGCCGCTGCATTGACCGCCTGCGGTGCAAAGCCCGAAGCGGCATCTTCCGTGGCGACGGTCTTGCCGGAGTCTGCATCTTCTAGTGCTGTTACTGCACCCGCCCCGGAACATTCCGTGCAGCTCCCGGAAAGCAGCACGGCTGGCGCAAGCGATATTCACACCGGCATGGATGCAGACATTGACCTGACCTTACTCAGCGATACGGTTGTGAACGCAGAAGTTTACAATATGCTTGTTACCCCGGAGAACTACACCGATAAAATTGTTCGTATGACGGGCGAATATCAGGAATACACAGATGAGCAGACTGGTGAGCTGTACCATTCCTGCGTCATCTACGATGCGCTTGCCTGCTGCCAGCAGGGAGTGGAGTTCGTGCTGACCGATGGCGATTACCCGGAAGAAGGCACAACCATTACCGTAGTGGGGCGGTATGAAACCTATACTACGCCCTATTATGATTATTTTCATCTGGTGGATGGAGTAAGGGAAAAGTAAATCAAACAAAACGAATCCCGGCAAGTGCCTACCTTGTAGAACACCTGCCGGGATTTGTTGTTATGTTGGGCTTAATCTTCCAGTCTGCCATGCTCACATCCCAGTGACAGATAGTGCTCAATCTCCCCACTCAGCACAAGCTGTGTGTATTCCAGAGGTTTGTTGTACAGCAGCCAGTCCAGTTCTGCCCGCTGTGCTGGGGTGTTGCCGTATTCGTCCTCCACAGCGATGCAGTCAATGGAAAGGATGGTGCCATCCTTAAACCGGGCTTCCACCCGGTTGGTATCCATGTTATAGCGGCAGGAAAGCAGTTTGTTCATAAGATATCCTCCATGTTTTTCACATTTGCTTCTCTTTCGGTGAAAAGTTCCGGCTGTCCGTTTGCAGATCTATAAATCCACTTTCTGATGCAGCCCTTTATAGTTCTACATCCATCCACCACACGCCCGATTCTTACACCAAAACTAGAACAACGCTCTTTTTGCTCTGCACAAAATCCTACATCATTTGGCGTAAAATTGGCGTATGGCGTGAAAATCGCTGGAAATTATCGCAAACAAAAAGCCTGAAACTTCTCGGTACATCAAGAAGTTTCAGGCTTTTCTTTGCTTAAATTGGAAATTTACTGCTCGATCGGCTTCATCGTGGGGACAGGTCAAGGAAGGCTCACAAATGGCTTTATTTTCCTTTATAAGCCTATCCATGCGGCTTCCTTTTTCCTGCTCCCGTACGTCACCCTACGCAACTCTCCACAACTTACCGGCAATTTGGTGTAAAAGTGGTGTAGTAGTTGGTGTAGTGGATTTCAGACCGAAATGCCCAGTTTACCGTTCAGATTTGCAAAGGAATGGGCTTTGGCTTCCTTGGTGGCTTCTGCGTAAATCTCCATCGTGGTGCTGATATCCTTGTGTCCCATGATGTCCTGAATGATCTTCAGGTTGGTCTCATTTTCGCACAGCCGGGTGCAGAACGTGTGTCGGAGATTATGGCAGGAGAAAGGCGGCAGCAACTGCGGTTCCCGCTTTTCCTTTTCGGCCTTTTCCAATTCAGCTTCGTTGTATGCCACGCTGATGCGCTTGATGGCACGGTTGACCGTCTGCGGGTTCTGCGGCTGGCCGAAGCGGTTCAGGAATACGAAGTCCGAAATTCCGTCGATTTCGTATTCGCATACCAGTTCCAGCTCCTGCTGGTTGGCGCGTTCCTGTTCCAGTGCCTTCCGCACTTCGGGCAAAATCGGAATTGCCCGCTTGCCTGCGGCAGTCTTGGGCGTGGACATGGTGAAGTAGCAGCCACCGACCTCGTGGTCATGGTACACCAGATTGTGCTGGATGGTGATAAACCCACTCTCAAAGTCGATGTCGCTCCAGCACAGGCCAACCGTTTCCGAGATACGGCATCCGGTGCCCAGCATAAAGGTGAACATCGGGAGCCAGTGCTGGAACTTCGGCGTTTTCTTGATGAAGTTCAGGAACGCCTGCTGCTGGGGCAGGGTCAAAGCATGGCGTTTGGGCGTTTCGTACTGGTGAGCGGCTTTAATAGCCGCCAGGACACCATCCGTGGGATTCACACGGATGTACTCATCGTCCACCGCCACCGCAAAGACCTGATGGAGAACATTCTGGATGGTTTCCAGCGTGTTCAACGCCATCTTGCCATTGCGGACGATGCCATTGTAGTAGCTGCGGATATCCGACTTGCGAATGTCCTTGAGCTTCATCATGCCGATCTCATCCCGAACAAACCGATTATACATATAAACGTAATTGGCGAAGGTATGCTCTTTCAAGCCCACCTTGTTCTTACGCCACAGTTCAAACAGGTCGTTCAGGGTCAGACTGCACTCCGGGATGCGGATGCCATCTGCCAAATCGTGTTGGATCTTCTCTTCCTTTTCGCGCAGCCCCTCCAAGGTTGCATCATAGATGGTATGGCGTTTTCCGTTTTTCGCAGTCCAACGGTACATATACAGCCCATCACTCTTGCGATAAACCTCGCCATCCTTCAGAACACGGCCTTTATTATCTTTACGTCTTTGCATATAAACTCTCCTTTTCATTCACAGAATGTTGAAAAGGAGCCTTACGCCATGAGTATACCATGACGCAAGACTCCCTGCAACATCAAACGGTCAATTTTTGAACCGCATCAGATCGAGAATGCCTTGTCCAGATATTCGTCCAGCTTACGGCGTTTGATCAGCCGTTTGCTTCCGTTCCAAAGGACGAACTTACATTCATCGCTATCGGTCATTGACCGCAGTTTATTGATACCGATCCCGGAGTAAGCCGCCGCTTCCTCCAAGGTCAGATTACTCTTTTGCCAAATCGGAACTTCCTTCACTTGCACCTCCACTTCCTTGTAACCGGGTGCTGGGGCAGAAAGTGCCAGCTTCTGCCCCGAACGCTTCCCGATGAGGTTCAGATTTCCGAGTGCCCCTCCTGTGTGCGGGGTTGTGCCGTTGGTTTGTTTTGTGCCTGTTCTGCCTGCAAGCGGCTCAGCAGTTGCAGAACGGAATCCCGTGCTTTCTCCTTGACCTGCTCCTTGCCTTTCTGCCGAACTTCCGGCTTCAGGAGCTTCTCCTGCAAGCGGGCAGCGGTGGTCTGCATGGTCTTGAGGAACTTGTCCAGCACGCTATCCAGATGTTTTGCGGTGTACTCCCGTGTGGACTGCGGAGCCTTGCGCTCCGGGGACAGCACCCACTTTTTCGTGTCCTCGATCATCCGCATATCTTCCTTCCGGGTCTCGGTGCGGACGGTCTCTGTCACCACTTCTACCGCCTTGTCGTAGGCTGCTGCTGAAACATCTTCCAGCAGGGTCTCCATATCCGATACTTTCAGGGTCAGCTCATCCAGTCTGTTCTGCTGGGCGGAAAGCAGCTCCTTCTGCTTGGCAAGGATAAAGTCCTGCTTTTCCAGATACTTGCGGCTGCCGTACTCCGCTTCTTCCTCCAATTCCAGCCCATGCCGTTTGGCAATGTCAAACAGCATCTTCCGGCAGGCGGCATCGAAAGTGATCTTGCGGTTGTTGCGGCGGCTGAGGGGCTTAGCCGGGTCGGGCAGATCAAAACCCAACGCTTCCAGTGCCTTTTCCTGCTGGGGAGCTACCTCGCCGTACTTGTTCTCGCAGTCGAACACATGGCGTTCGTGGATGTGGGGTGTGCTTTCGTCCAGATGCAACGCCCAGTCCAAAACATGAACATGATCTCCGAACCTTGCCTTGAACTCCTCGATGAACTCGGTGACGATGTTCAGCAAGTCCCCTGCGGAAGCGTGTTCATCCAGCGTTCCGAGCTGGTAGATAATTTCTTCCGGGCAGGTCTTGCGGCTGGACAGCAGGTCGGGAATGGAGCGGTTGCGTTCCGTATGCCGAATCTTGGCGTTACGCTCATTTTGCCTTTCGATGAACTCCGAATAGTGGGTCTCGTAGAATTGACGTTCCACCTCCGAGAAGGTCGCCGCCAGATCATCCGGGTCGGGTGGAGCGAGAGCCGAACGAAAACCGTGAAAGCAGTCCCAGTAGATGTTACCCTTGGCACGTTCCGGGTCGATGTGCTCACTGTTGGCAAGGTTGAAACTGCGGTCATTGTGCTTTGGGTTATAGGTGCCGTGGGTTCCGGCTCGTCCGTTGTGTCGTGTTAATTTCAGATAAACATCCCTCCATTTCAACGTCTTGGTGGGGTGGGTGCGCAGCAACTTTGCTGCTGAATCTGCCGCCCGCGGTGCGCCAGATAATACCCAGTAGGATATGACGCACAGCATCATATCACTGGGCAAGGCGTTCCCCCTTGACTCCCTTCAACGGGCCATTTTGGCCCGTTGATTTTGGCAAGCTGGCGGTCAAAGATTTGCGAATCCCTGCCCACCAGCTCGTCCGGCTTTTTCAGTGGGCCATTTTGACCCACTGAATCCGTTACGGGTGAAATCAAGTGCCGGATGGCGGCACCTGATTTTCAACGACCTTGAGGCGTTACAGGTAGAATCAGGTGGTCATTTTGGCCAACTGATTTTTACGGAGTGGGCGTACCGTATTACAGGTAAAACCGAAGTTCTCAAAATGATAACTCCGGTGGCTTCGTTACGGCTAAAATCAAGTTACGGAAAGCGGAACTTGATTTCAGATAATCGCCCAAATTCCCACTGTGGGGATTTGGGAGTGAGCGATTAGGCGTTACGGTAAAGTGGTACTTCCCAAAATTGGAAGCACCACTTTACTGGATAGAATCAGCATTCGCTTTACGCTGGCGGTAGTCCTTCTGCCGACAGGCATTGCTGCAATATCTGGCATCTGCCCGAATCGGTAAGAACTGCTCCCCGCAGCAAGCACAGGTATACGTTCCGCGTTCGACACGCTTTTTGAGACTTTTCCGCAGATTCAGCATCTTGTGACCGCAGGTCTGGAAGCTGCAATATTTTCGGTTCCGGGTCTGGGTGTAGATGACCTTGCGGCAGTATTCACACTGGATTCTGCGCACACTGGGGTCGCCATCAATGAAATATTCCATCAGGGTGTCCTGATTTTCACGTTCCCATTGTTCTGTTGTCATAGGCATCCTCCTTTTGCTGTTACGGGTGTGTGGTGGATAATGAAAAGCATTATTGACCCCAAATGTTACGGGTATATGGTGGTTACCAAAATGGTAACCACCACTTTTACACAATAAAGCGTTGCGATTGTTTGGTTGATGGTCAGAATGACCACCAACCAGAATCTGTGCGTTACAGTTAGGTGGTATCTGGACATTTTGTCCACGTACCACAGCACGTTACGGTTATTTGCTAAGTACCGGAAAGCAGCACTTACCGGATTTCACCGTGGCTTGACAAAATGTCAAGTCGAGGTCAACTGTAACACGGATAGAGTCAATGTGTTCAAATTGAACACATTGACTTGGGTTGCGGCAATTCACCCCATGTGGTCAAAATGTCCACATGGGGTCAGCCGTAACGCAGAAGGTTATTCTGGTGAATGACGCTTTGTGTCATTCACCACATCAACTGGCCATTTTGACCAGTTGATATTGGGTGCGCCGTTCTCCCCACATGGTTTTCCTGCCCCCTCTCGGCGGCGTTTTCCGGCTCTCACTTGCGGGGTCATCGCCGGGTATCCCATGCAGACGGTCATGCGGTTTTCAAGGTGCGGTGCTGGATCTGGCAATAAAAAATCGCCACACAACAACCTGAACCTGACCATTCCTTCCGGGATGGCCTTGGTTCGGGTTCGTTATGTAGCGATAGAAAGTTAAAAACTTGCTCCGGCTCCTTCGGGAGCCGAGCTGGAACTCTAAGTAAATATGTTATATTAAATTGTTGGAATAGATTACCACAAAAATCGCAGTGTGTCAACAAAAAACTTTGAAAACACGCCACTTTCGGCAGTGTGCAAGAAAACGCAAGGGAAACCTTGGTAAAAAGAGAGAGAATGAGACAGCTCGTCCTGTTCGATATGATGTATCCAACAGCTTTCATTTTTGTAACAGGCATAGCACAAAAAGGCGGCCATCTGCACCCATGCAGACAGCCGCCTTTGGTTTTATGCCGTATTCTATTTTTCAGTCTCTGAAAATCTTATCCAGTTCCCTTTCCATAGTACCCGCCTTGGCAAATTCCAGCGTATCCGCCTGACGGATATGGTGGGCCGTGATGCCATGATCCTTTGCAAAGCCCAGAATGTAGCTGATGGCAATGCGGTAGATGATCTCGGTCGGCGCAAGCCCATAGACCTGCTTGGCAAAGATATGCTCCAGCCGGGCGTTATCGTCCGGGAAAGCCTGCCGCATCTTCTCGCTGCGGTAGAGGCGCTTGACGATTTCCGTAATGTACAGGCCGGACTTCATGTAGGGGTCCAGGAAGGTCTTGCCGGGGTCATCGAAGCAGCCGGGGTTTTCCTGCTCTAACAAGTCCACCATCTTCTTCACCACCCACTTGGGGGTAAAGATCTGGTTGGTTTTCTGGGGCGGGATGTAGTCGAAGATATCCTCGGTGCGGCTCTCGTCGAAGTAATCCGCCAGCTTGACCTTCAGGTTCAGAAACTCCTTCACCGAGTCATCGAACACCACCGGGTCGAACAGGTGCCCCGCAAAATGCTCCTGCTGCCCGGTGGCTTGGTTGAGGTAGGGACCGCCGTCCCGCAAAAAGCGGAACTGCTCCAGCGTGATGCTGGTGACCTCCTGAAAAACCTTGTCCGGGATGATCTGGTCAAAGTTCGCCAGCGTCACGTTCTCGTCGCCGTATGCCATAAGGAAGGACGGGATGGTGCGGGAGAAGCCCCGCAGATGGTCACGGACGGTGTCCTCGTAGCCCTTTTTCTCCTGCTCCTTCTGGTTGGTCTCCACGGTGCGCACGATGGTCTGCTGCATTTCCTGCGCCGTCTGCTGGATGGTGGATTGCAGGCTTTCCATCAGGGCAGCGGTGCTCTGCTGTTGCTTTGCGTCAAACTCCCGGTTGACCTGCTGGCGCTGCTGGGCGGTGGTACAGCTCTGTAACTGCTGGGTGCGCTTTTCTTCCAACTGGCTCTGGTCGATGCGGTAGTTGTCCACCACCTTGTTCACCGCCACGTCCATCTTGGCTTTGGCGGCGCTCTCGAACCGCTTCTGGTCGGACAGCTTCAGGTCGCGCGCATACTCCTGCTTTGCCTGCTCCACCATAGGGGTGATGATCTCCTTGGTGATGCTCTTTTTCAGGGGTTCCAGATGCTCCTCCTTCGCCGGGGCATCGGTGAGGGTCTGCAAGGCGGTGTCCAGCGCCGGGGTACTCTCGTAAATTTTTGCCCCGAACACATCCGCTGCCTTGCCGATGACGTAGCCCTCATCCAAGTCTACCTCGCCCTTGTCGTTCAGGGAGAGGTCTGCGCCGGTGTCCGGGGTAATCTGGATGGGCTTTGCCTTCGCTTCGCTGATGGGCTGGAAGTTTTGCAGAATGTCCAGCACCTCCTGCGGCGCACTGAACACGTTGGAAATGTTCTGGAACAAGAAATTGCTCTGGAAGCCCATCCGCACCACTTCCTTGGACTTGATCTTCCGGGGGATGCTGAGGACTTTCTCCGCATCCAGCGGGATCATCTCCCCTTCCTCGTCCTCGCCGATGACCGGGAAGAAGTTGAGCAGATTCTGGATGTGCGCCTTGCGCTCCCCGGTGTCGCCCTTGCCGCTGGCGGTGTCCTGTGAAAGGTCGTTGGCGAACTGCTCGTAGATCAGCAGGGTGCGTGCAGGGTCAAAATCGAACACATAGGCGTTCTCTTTGCGGCGAAAGGTGCCGTTTTCGTGGAAAAGACAGGGGTTCTGGGCACGGAACGCCGCCTGCATATAAAGCGCCGGGCTTTTCAGGTTGGAGAGCATCAGCACCGCCGACCACTCCGGGATGGTGACACCGGTGGTCAGCTGCCCCACCGACAGGGTGATGGTCTTTTCGTGGTGGGCGATGGCGGCTTTTACCCGGTCAAAGCTCTTCTGGTTCTCGTCCGTGTCGTCCAGCTTGCCGTCACCGGCGGCTAGGATCACCTCATAGTCCCGGAACACCGGGTGCGCCTGCAGCTTTTTTGCCAGCGCTCTGGCACTGTCCACACGGTTCAGCAGCCAGAAGGTGTGCTTCAGTTCGGCACGCAGCTCCGGGGTGGAAAACGGAAATTTGTTCTGGGTGGTCATGGCATCCAGAAAGCGGTCTACCTCGGCCTCGTGCTCAAAGCTGCCGCTGGGCTTCACCTTGAAGAATTCGTTCAGGTCAAAGGCAAATTCCTGCGTTTCGCCGTCGATCTCCACGCCCTGCTGAATTTCGTCCCGGATGATCTCGGACATCTGGTAGGTGTAGAGGTTGAGCATGGGGAGATTGGCGTAGGGGTTCTGCTGCCCCGGTGCGCCCTGCCAGTTCCGCTTGGCGGCTTGCTCGTCGGCGTAGGTCCAGTTGAAGATGGCATCCCCGGCAAACTTGTCGTTCGCCAGCGCCTTGAAGGGGGTGCCGGACAGGTGCAGCGTGAACTTGCGGCGGATACGGTCAAAGGCAAGGTCGGTCTTGTAGGTGTCCACGCCCTCGTGGGCTTCGTCGATGACCAGCACATCCCAGTTCAGCTCGGTCAGATGGCGCAGCTTGTCGTACTCGCCGCCGAAATACCTCGAGCCTTTCATGTCCTGCAGGCTGACGAACTCAATGCGCTTATACAGCTCCTCGCCCTGTGCGGCAGCATCCAGATAGCCCTGCTCATCCAGCACATGGGGCTGCCCGGCAAGGGCATCCACATGGCTTACGAACAGATAGCCGGACTCCCTGCCCAGAAAGCGCACATAGTCGCTGTACCAGCTGTTGGCGATAGCAGGGCGGTTGGTGACGATAAGCACCGTCTGTGCATCCACCTGCTTGCAGAAGTCGTAGACGGAAAGGGTCTTGCCAAAGCGGGGCTTGGCGTTCCAGAGGTATTCCCCGCCGGGGTGGCTCTGGTAATAGATTTTGGTGTCATGGACAGCCCTTGCCTGCTCCTTCCGCAGGGTGTAGGCGATGGCGGCATCCAGCTGCACCCTGCCCCGGTTCATGCGGAAATCCTGAAAATACCGCCGGGACTGCTCCCCATCCAGATGGAACCACTCGTTTTTGCGGTCGTTCTCCACCCGGAGCTTGCGGAGATAGGCGTGGAAATCGTGGTCGGTGAACACCTCGCCGCTGCCGTCATCGTAGACGGCATTGCCCCGCCACTCCTCATGGAAAAGCACATCGGCGGTGTGGGTCTGCTGTTTCAGGCGTTTGTCCACCGACTGCTCGGTGTAGCCGATCTTCGTCCAGCCGTTGTGCCGGGCAATTTCCGGGGTGGTATAGGCGTAGATCATGGGCACCACCTGCCGGGCAGTACACAGGGTTATGCCAGCCATTATGCCATCTCCTTTACATGGGTCTCGATAAATTCGATCTCGTCTGCGGTCAGGTCGTATTTGCGGTAAAGCTGCTGGTCGATTTCCGCCACCGACTTGCTCCAATCAATGTCGGAATGAGCGGTAAAGTCCTGAAGGGGAACGTATTTCCAAACACTTTTATTATTATCTTGTGTCACTTTCAATACACCCAACATTGTACGCATAAATTTAGATTTCACATATTTTAGTAATGCTTCTGCCTCATTTTTTGTATCAAGTGCTCCAATGCTGATAAACGACTGAGTATACCCGATAAGGGGTTCCCCGATAAGGGGTTCCCCGATAAGAGGTGTCGATAACACCTCGCCGATTGCACCTGAGCCGTTAGATTTCGGAAGAATCACTTTATACTTTTTCAGATTTTCATGTTGTTCTATATATTTAGGGTCAATATAGCGATAAAATCTTTTATTGCTAATCAGTCCGAGAATTTTAAGGTCGGTTTGATTTCTCCGTTCATCCGAAAATACACCAAGCTGCGAAAAGATAGGTGTTGTCAATCGTTTTTCCTTGCCACCGCTACCAACAATTTTCCTGTATTCCGGGTGGTCAGTGTACAACATTTCCAAATCGAACTTATTTTGTACAAAAATCCAATCTTCAATAGACGAAAAACTGCCTTTGTGAACCACTTTCTTGACAATCGCATTTAATGCCGGGTAAGATGTAAATGTACCAATTTCACCGTAATTTTTTGTTTCGTCACGATATGTTACGACCACTCCTCCTTTTATGTCTGTATTCGCAAAAACCTTAGCACTTTGTTGCTCGTACATTAAGACGGTAAGATGTGGGTCATTTAGCATTTTCTGATTCCATTCTTTTGGCGTCTTTCCTGCATTAAAGAGAAATCGTGCTGGTGTAATCAACTCCACTTTATCACTAATTCTATAAGATGCTTCCATAAAATCGTTATAGACAGGTCTATCAGATGTATTTTCCAACATCTCCTGATACGGCGGGTTTCCGATGACATAATCAAACTTCATGCTGGTACTCCCTTCCTGAATGGTTTCAAAGTTCTGGGTCGTTCCATGGCTGCCCTTGCGCCAGTTTTTCACTTTACAGGATACCGTGGGCGGCTGCGGCTCTGCCGCCCCGAACATGGAGAACAGGTCAAGCTGTTCCGCCTCCGGCTGGGGCTTGCCGCCGGGCACAGAGAGGTGCAGGCCGTCCATCTGCCACAGGTTCCAACTGATGATGTTGGCGATGGCTTGCAGCTCCTCTTCTGTTGGCTTGCGCTGCCAGCGGGCTTGCAGATGCTCTGCATAGGTCAGCAGCAGGTTGACCCGTGCCAGCAACAAATTATCGCCCTGATACTCGTAGCCGTAGGTGGACTGCACCGCATGGGTGGCATATTTGCGCCACTCGTCCTCGGTGGCGGCGTTCTCGCTTACCACACGCAGCTTGCGGTCCAGAATGCCAATGCGCCGGGCTACCGGGATCATCTCGCCGGTGGCGGCATCGTACCGGGACGCCAGAAAGGGGGCTTCGCCGCAGGTCACCTCCAAGCGGCGGCTCTGCACATACTGCACCCATGCCGGGGCTCTGCCGCCGCAAGCCGGAAACTGCACCGGCGTTTCCACCGTCTGCCAGCCTTGGGGCAGCTCCACCGTGAACTGCCCGGCGGTCTGCTCTGCCCCCAGCGCACCGAACCAGTCGGCGTCCAGTGCGTTGTTCATCTTGTTGCAGACCCATGCGGGCGAGAATACTTCGCCTTTTTTGCGGGTGCGCTGCTGCTGGGTGTCGGTCTGCTTCATCATCCGGGGCAACACCACCTCGTAGTGGGTCAGCCCGAGCTGCTGCGCGGTGATCTGGGATCTATCCGTGACAGGCTCGTACATTACCGTTTGCAGCTCCTCCGGCGGGTCGGTTGCCCAGATGATGTTTTTACCGGTGGAGCGGTCTTTTAGAAGTGTATCCAGCACCGCCTGCACTTCCGGTGCGTGAAAGTCGATCAGTTGTTCCAACGGGGATTCCCTCGCTTTGCCTTAGCGTTGCGGCGGAAGTAGTATTTTTGTACTAGTTCCGCCCTATACTAGCATTATAACTACTTATTTGTACTATATCAAGCACTTTAAATGCGGCTTTCATCAAAAACTAGTAGAATTCTCTATACTAGTAGCATGAAAGGTGGTATTGATAATGCTTGGAGAGCGACTGGCAGAGATCCGAAAGAACTACCATGACACCCAAAAAAGCCTTGCGGACAAGCTGGGGCTTACCGTTTGGGCTGTCAGCGCTTGGGAGCAGGGACGCAATTCGCCGCCCAGCGATGTGCTGCTTGCCATCTGCAAGCTCTACGGCACCTCCGCCGACTACCTTCTGGGCCTGACCGACATCGACCCCTCGGACGAAGCCCGCAAGCAGCGCCAGCGCCTGACCGAAGAAGAACAGAACGAGATGCACCGCTACGAAGAATATCTGTTGTGGAAACGCAAAAAATAAGCCGCCCAGCGAGACCGTAAGGTCGCTGGGCGGCTTATTTCGCCTCTTGACAAATACGTAAAATACGTATACAATGAAGATGTAATCCTGAAAGAAAGGAGGGGCACTCACCATGCCGATGACTCCCAAGCAAATGATTCGCTTGCTGGAGCAGAACGGCTTTGTTTTAGTCAGTGCAAATGGGTCACACTACAAGTATCATAACCCAACTACCAACAAAACCACTGTCGTTCCATTTCACGCAAAGGATCTGAAGCCCGGTACCGAGAAAAATATTCTCAAATTAGCCGGACTCAAAAAGTAAGAATATGATGATTGTAGACTTCATATTCTGAAACTGCGAAGCACTGCATAGACTATTCTACAATTTCCAACCAATAATGTCGGCCTGTTAAGTAAAGGTACATTGATTGTTTGTTAAATTATAAAGGTGAGGTCACATTATGAACGCTATTTTCTATCCTGCAATTTTTCACCCGGAAGAAACCGGGTACTCTGTTGAGATCCCCGATATTGAGGGGTGCTTCACCCAAGGCGATACCATGGACGAAGCCGTCCGCATGGCACAGGATGCCATCGGCCTTATGCTGGAAGATTGCAAAGTCTGCCCAGAGCCTTCTGTCCCTTCTGCACTCCACGTTGACCCGGAAGATTTTGTGGTGATGGTGCCTTTCGATATGGAAGAGTACGAAAAGCGGTACAGACCCGTAAAGAAAACCCTTTCCATTCCCGGCTGGCTCAACGATGCCGCTGAAGCGGCACACATCAATTTTTCCGGCGTCCTTCAGGATGCGCTGAAAGAGAAACTCCATCTGGCATAATAACAATTTTAATGTTCAACGCAAATAAGTACCGTTGGAAAGGAAAAAACGAATATGGACGTAAATCAATTGATGATACCTGTATATATCAATGAAAAGATAGTTTTGGATATGCTTGCAATCATCGAAGATGGCTTTTCTACAGTAAGTCAGGTAAGCTATTCCGATCATAAAGAGAACAGTAATGCTCAAAAAATTGAAGCAGAAGTTTCTACGTCCGCTTCAATCTTAAGTAAACTGCTCAAAATCGATCTAAAAGGTGAATTGTCCCATTCTGGAAACTGTGGAGAAACTGAAAACACAACCAAAGAAAAAGTACACACAAATGTATCTTTGTTATCCAAATTTCGAGCATTCCTCACAGATGCGAATATCCTAAAATCTGGATTCGACATCTCAAATATGAAAATCGGTGATTTTATTGAGGTGGAAGGAGAACTTCAAAAAAATCCGCTAATCAATTGTATGGATATTTTTGTGGATATGCTGAGAATGGCTGATATTTTTGCAGAAAAACCTCAGTTAAACGCAAAGACGCAGGCTAAAGCACAAAAGCAGCAGCAAGATGAAACCATGAAAAAAATCAAATCCTTTGCCAGCGAACTCAAACACAGTGGAACGGTAGATTTCATCTTATCTGATTCGGCAGGGACTGTTGTTTTATCTGCTCAAGAACAGTATCTGTCAAATGATAATATTTCCGAAATTCTCGGTGGACATTTCAAGGTCCTTGGAAAAGTTATTGCAATCTGTGCCGACAAAACAGAAAGCATTGATCTTTTAAGAAAAACAACACTGTCCATTCTCCCACATGATCTTCTCGCTGATATGTTTTTATGTCTTCAAAATGAAGACATGAAGCAATACAATCTCCCTGAATTAAAGACGGAAATCTCAGGGCCTGCCGTAATTGTTATCCCTGTTGCCATTTATGCATGACGGTAAATATTTTCGGCTTATATCCGTCCATTTATAGAGAACTCCCACGATTACAAGCACTTGCCCGCTTGCAAATCGTGGGAGTTCTCTTTATACCATCTTAAAATGCTCCAACGCATCCACAATGGCATTCTCTTTTTCCTTCAGACACTTGGGTTGTTTGGCATTTTAGGATTTTGGCTTATTGTATCCCTACCTTTGTTCTTCGTCAACGATAAAGCCGCTGACAGTCTGTCTCTCGCAGAATCCATCAGTGGGTTTCATGAGTCTTCAAATCCCCTAGACAAAAAAACGGCACCCGCTTTTCAGCGAGTGCCGTTTTTGTTACCCTATAGTGCGCTTTGATTTTTGGCGTAAGTGGCGTAAGTTTGGCGTAAATCCGCTTTCGCGTGCTCCAAAAATCAAGGATTCATGCGGTTTTTAGGCAGTTATTAGTACATGCCGCCCATACCGCCCATGTCACCGCCAGCGGCAGCAGGAGCAGCCGGAGGTTCAGGCAGGTCGGCCACGAGGCTCTCGGTGGTCAGCACCATCTCAGCGACGGATGCTGCGTTCTCCAGAGCGGAGCGGGTGACCTTGGTCGGGTCAACGATACCGGCGGCGATCATATCCTCGACGTAGACTTCATTCTGAGCGTCAAAGCCGTAGTTGGGCTTGTTGGCAGAGATGATCTTGTCGATGATGACGCTGCCCTCGAGGCCGGCGTTCTTGGCGATCTGGCGCAGAGGAGCTTCCAGAGCCTTCAGGACGATCTTCGCGCCGGTGCGCTCGTCGCCTTCCAGCGTATCGCACAGCTCACGGACAGCGGGGATGGCGTTGATGGGAGCAGTGCCGCCGCCAGCGACGACGCCTTCCTGAACAGCAGCCTTGGTTGCGTTCAGAGCATCCTCGATGCGGAGCTTCTTGTCCTTCATCTCGACCTCAGTAGCAGCACCGACCTTGATGACAGCCACGCCGCCAGCCAGCTTTGCCAGACGCTCCTGCAGCTTCTCGCGGTCGAAGTCGCTGGTAGCGGCCTCGATCTGGTTGCGGATCTGACCGATGCGGGATGCGATAGCGTCCTTGTCGCCGGCGCCGCCCACGATGGTGGTGTTCTCCTTGGTGACCTTGACCTGACGGGCATGGCCCAGCATGTCAACGGTAGCGTCCTTCAGCTCGTAGCCGAGGTCTGCAGAGACGACAGTGCCGCCGGTCAGGGTAGCAATATCCTGCAGCATCTCCTTGCGGCGGTCGCCGAAGCCGGGAGCCTTGACAGCCACGACGTTCAGGGTGCCGCGCAGGCGGTTGACGATGAGGGTGGACAGAGCCTCGCCCTCGATGTCCTCGGCCACGATGAGCAGCTTCATGCCGTTCTGCATGACCTGCTCCAGCAGAGGAACGAGGTCCTGAATGACGCTGATCTTCTTATCGGTGATGAGGATGGCTGCGTTGTCCAGAACAGCCTCCATCTTGTCGGTATCGGTGACCATATAGGGGGTCAGGTAGCCGCGGTCGAACTGCATACCTTCGACGATCTCGTTGTAGGTCTCGGCAGTGGTCTTGTTCTCCTCGATGGTGATGACGCCGTCGGAAGTGACCTTCTCCATCGCCTCGGCGATGAGACGGCCGATCTCGGGGTCGCCTGCGGAGATGGTGCCGACGCGGGCGATGTCGTTGGAATCCTTGACCTTCTGGCTGTGTGCCTTGATGGTCTCGACGGCCTTAGCGACAGCCTTGCTCATGCCGCGGCGGATGTCCATCGGGTTTGCACCGGCGGTGACATTCTTCATGCCCTCGGTGACCATAGCCTGTGCCAGAACGGTCGCGGTGGTGGTGCCGTCGCCTGCGGCGTCGTTGGTCTTGGTAGCGACCTCACGCACCAGCTGCGCGCCCATGTTCTCGAACTCGTCCTTCAGCTCGATCTCCTTTGCGATGGTCACACCGTCGTTGGTGATGACGGGGGCGCCGAACTTCTTGCTCAGCACCACGTTGCGGCCCTTGGGGCCGAGGGTGATCTTAACAGTATCTGCCAGAGTGTCGATACCGGCACACAGTGCCTTGCGGGCTTCCTCGCCCTGCTTGATCTGCTTAGCCATATTTTATCGCTCCTTCGTAAAAGCTTGATTATCCAGTGTGAGGGAAAGACGCTTACTCCACGATGGCCAGAATGTCGGCCTGACGCACGATGGTGCATTCTTCGCCGTCCACCTTGACCTCGGTGCCGGAGTACTTGCTGGTGAGCACCTTGTCGCCCACCTTGACAGTCATCTTGACTTCCTTGCCGTCCACGACACCGCCGGGGCCAACGGCCACGACCTGTGCCACCTGGGGCTTCTCTTTCGCGCTGCCAGTCAGGATGAGGCCGCCCTTGGTGGTCTCCTCGACCTCAACAGTCTTGATAACAACACGGTCTGCAAGAGGAATGATCTTCATCGTTCTTGCCCTCCTATTATAAATATAAAAGATAAACTGTTTTATGTCCCGGGGGCTGCGCCCTTCCGGTTCTTTAGCACTCCTTTTCTATGAGTGCTAAGTGTATTGTACTCATCTTGGAGTCAAAAATCAAGGGGTTTTGCAAATTTCTTTGTTAAGTTTTTATGTCCTTTCCATGAGCCTGTCGAGTGTATGTTCTTTTTGCCCTCGCCATGTACGAACAATGTACGCTCCATCTGCCTTTCAGATAACAAAAAACGCACCCGTCATAAGACCAGTGCGTTAAACTATAGGGGGATCATCTCTCTATTTGGGCAATTCCGGCGATCTCTGATTTTGTCAACTCAAGAGTCCCGTCAAGAATGATGCTTTCCATGCCCTCAGGTTCGTTACCTTCCGGAAAAATATGATCCGTAACGAGACCTTTATTTTTTCTCCGTCAGAACAAAGAACAGAAACATATTCACCTTCATAACTTCGCAAGTCCATTATGCATCCTCCTCTCGTGTAGGATAAATGTGGGTGCCGTCTTTTGAATAAATGATCATCTCATTACAGGTTTCATGTGCGTTGCCGTCCCGGTCAATGTACACACCAATCGGTTCCGAAGATTGTACGCGTCCTTTCTTGACCCAATCCCCTTTTCTGGACGACATCAACTGCCCCGTTCCGTGGAGTTTCAGAATATACCGCTGTGCCATATTCGTGCTGAAGTACATATAGCTTTCACCTGATTTATATACGGGATACAGGTAAATTTCGGTCGTGTTCCGCTTGCTTTCCTTTGCGAATCGTCAATGAAACCTCGCCATGCTTTACTGCTCTTCACAATACTGACACATTTATTTTAGCACGTTCCTGTTTGTCTGTATAGGGTTTATGTCCGAGTTGCGCGGACGTGCGGTGAATACCCCACTTCACACCTTTAATTCCATAGTGATAAAGCTCATCCGGATTTTTCCATCTCCAGATATTGGAATATCCGTACATTACATATTCCTTTCGCAATATTTGTTGCAAACAGCCACTTCCTGCGGTATGATAGACTTACAAAATACGAGGAGGATTCCTGCTATGGCCAACCACGAACTGCTTCCCACTCAAAATTTGAACTGTGAAGTGACTACAAGCGATGTCTCTTTTGATTTTGGCGATACATCCCGTTTCCGAAAAATCGAGTTTCCAGAGCAGGCTGGTTTGACTGCAAACAGTTTGCTTCAGCTTCTTCCTGCCGCGGCAGCATCGGATGTAGCCTCCAAGACGTACATCCTGAAATTCCCAGAAGGTGTTCAGGGAACGCTTTTGCATCTTCGGCGAGGCGGGTACACAACCACCATAGTTGATTCCACCTCACATTTCAGTGGAACTGCGTCCTTACACCCAGTAGATCCAGTCTCTGTTTCATTATTCAATGTCTTTAGTGTTGCCTCTTTTGCAACCGGGCAATATTTTCTCCGGGATATCTCCTCGAAAATGTCCGAAATCAATCGAAAGCTCGATGATGTACTGACCTTTCTGGAAGATTCCAAACGCACAGAGTTACTGTCAGAGCTTACCTTTGTAAAGTATGCCGTAAATAATTACTCTACGATTATGCTCAGCGAGCCGCAGCGTATCGCTACTCTGACAAATGTTCAGCGTTCCAAGATTCGTGCGATTGCCGACATCGACTTTTATGCAACTGAACTGGAGCACCGGGTCAATGCAAAAGACACTCAAAAGAATTTACTATCGGTTCTGAACGCAAAGCAGAATCTTGACTTGGCATCTCAACTTTATGCAATCAGTTCTATCATGGAGCCTTATTATGCCCAAAACTGGAACGCTTCTTATCTAAAAAACATTTGTACAGAGGCAGATTCGCTGTTGGGATATACGAAAAATAAAATTTTTGATGCCATTAGTCCTTATGTAAAGAGTATCCGAGAATCACATAAAGAAACGCGTCTTAAGAAAGCTGTTCCCTTTACTTCATCAGAAAAAAAGATTCTAATGGTGTCTGATGATCTCACAAATCAGGTTCATCATCCCCTTACCGCAGTCATCGACAGTGCCTTGAAGGCTCCCTTGAAATCCTCGGAACTCTATCTGTCGCGGGACGGCTCCGTCTACCAAGCACTGTGATCACTCAAATGCATCCCTATTCTCCTTCTACGCCGCAAAAAATAAAAACGCCAGCGTATCATGCATCCGCACAATACACTGGCGTTCTACTTTTCGGTTTCTTTGGCCTTATCCGACCTTACGCATATCACTCAACATGCTTTCGGAGCGAGCCATTCAGTAACAGTCTTGATACTGAATCCAACCAGTTCAGAAATCTCATCGATAGACATACCCTTCTGGCTCATTTTCAAGGCAGTTGCTTTAGCCTGTTCTACTCTTCCCTCTTCCCGGCCTTCCGTAAAGCTTTCCACTCTCAGCTCTTCCATCACCTTACACATAGCACCCACTCCTTTCGGATTCTCTTTGAGGTATCGTGTCCGCTCGGCCATCAGTTCAAAATTCATGTCCTCCGCCTTCGTGCAGTTGAAGTCATGCATCAGTCTGCCGATGTCCGAGTCTCCGCGGTATTGACCGTTCACATACAGGATATGCGCCCCATCGCCGAACGGCTGGCCCAGCGTCAAATTCATGTTCTGAATGACATATACCGGTTCGCCTGCTTTGTAGTAATCATTTTCCGTGATGAAAATAACATAGCTGTCCGGCAGTTCCCGGTATTCCTGTTTCTCATCCAGATTCTCCACATCCAGTGCACTGGAGTGGTATCTTGCCCGGTGAGGGTCAGCACCGTTGTCGGCACGCTGTATCTCGATGTCGTACTTCTTTCCGGTGTTGTCCGTAGCGTATGCGTCCAGACAAACAGACCTTGCGCCCGTCACCCGTTTTAAGTCTGCCTGCGTCTCACACTTCACCAGCGTCAAATCAGGCTTTCCCACAATAATGCGGAGCACCAGCTCTGCCAGCGGAATGTTATCCTTGAACAGACCTCTCATAAAGGTATCGTCAATGGGCCGGAAGCCGCGCAGACGCTCGAGGTCTTCCCGATGCCGGCGTTCTCGTTTCTGAGCTTCTGTTTCCTGCATCTGACCCCACCTCCTGTTCTATAGTATTATTTTATCATAGCTCAGTCGGTTTATCAAGCATCGTTCAAAACTCTCCCAGTTCAGCTTCCCGAAACACAGTGCAGTCAAACTACTTGACTTTGTCAAGTAACGGTGCTATAATGCTTTCCATTCAAAAACAGAAGGAGTTGACGAAATGGAGCTATCCACGGTATCTTCCTGCATTCTGACCCTGCACAGAGAGTTTTCCGCTTACACGACCCAGCGGTTACAGGAACTGGGTCTGAGCTTCGGGCTGATATACTTTGTCATTTATGTAGGAAAGCATCCGGATTGTACGCCTTCGGAACTGACCAAAGATCTGCATCTGGATTGGGGCCACTCCCAGCGCAGCCTGAACAAGCTGGCCGAAGACGGCTTTCTGACGAAAGAAAAGAATGGGCGCAGCTACCACCTGAAGCTGACCCAGAGGGGTGAAAACGCCTTTGTGGTCTGTCATCAGGTCTTTATCGACTGGGATGCGCAGAGTCTGGGCGGACTGACAGCGCAGGAGCGGCAGCAGCTGCTGACATTACTGCAAAAAGCAGTGCAAAAGAAAGTGTGCAAATGATGTATGAAACGATCTTGAGTCCGATCCATTATGGTGGGATGCAGCTGAAAAACCGCATCATTTTTGCGCCGACAACATTCGGGCTGTCGGATGAAGAATACCTTGCAAAGATCCGTGCCATTGCACAGGGCGGCTGTGCCATGATCATCGTGGGCGATGTCCCGGTGGGCAAAAGCAGATTTGAAAAATCTCTATTTGACACCAAAGGCTTTGCATTCTACCAGCAGGTCGTGAAAATCGCCCATGATGCGGATTGCAAAGTCTGTGCCCAGCTGCACCAGAGCGATTCCAATCTGCTGGCGATGTTCAAATACATTCCCGGTCTGCTGCTGAAGAAGATCACCCCGGATCAGCTGCGGGAAAAACTGAACGCCGAAGTCGCTCCTTACATTACAAAGATGTCCAAACGGAAGATCCGGACCATCATCAGCGGGTTTGGAAAAGCGGCGGTGCTGGCAAAACAGGCCGGTTTTGATATGATGCAGGTGCATGGCGACCGGATGTGCGGCAGTTTCAGTTCGGCCATCTTCAACCACCGCACCGATGAATACGGCGGCAGCGCAGAAAACCGCGCCCGTTTTGCGGCGGAAGCGGTCTCGGCTGTCCATGCGGCGGTTCCGGGGATGCCCATTGATTACAAGCTGGCTGTCCGGCAGGAAAACCCGCACTTTGGCAATGCCGGTGTGGTGGAAGAAGAACTACCGGTGTTCGTTCCGCTGCTGGAGCAGGCGGGTGTGACCAGCTTCCATGTAACGCTGGCAAACCATTCGGCGTTGGAAAACACCATCCCGCCCGCCGATCATCCCTATTTCAGCCAGCCGGGATGCTTTCTCAAATTCTGCGATGAGGTGCGGCAGTACACCGACCTGCCCATCTGTGGTGTCGGTGGTCTGAACGACCCGGATCTTGTGGAGCAGCAGCTCGCCAGCGGACGCATCCAGTGCGCCGCCATGAGCCGCCAGCTTCTGGCAGACCCGGATTGGGTGAACAAGCTGAAAAACGGGCAGGCGGAACAGATCCACCGCTGCGTCCGCTGCAACAAGAAATGTCTGGGCGGGCTGATGGCACATCAGGGGACCCGCTGTGTTTATGATGCTTTGCGAGAAAAAGAAGCAAAAAACGCATAAACCCACCCGACAAAAAATCACGATATACTCAACAAAAAGACATTCACAAAGGAGAAGCCATGAGTTACGCGATCGTATACAGCAGCAAAACAGGCAACACAAAAATCTTGGCAGACACGCTGCACGACTGCCTGCCGCAGGAAGGCTGCGATTATTTCGGCATCCCGGATCCTGCCGCCATGGAAGCGGACACCCTTTATGTGGGCTTCTGGACGGACAAGGGAAATGCCGATGAAGGCACTTCGGACTTTTTGAAGCAGCTGCACGGCAAAAACATCTTTCTCTTTGGCACTGCCGGCTTCGGTGGCAGTAAAGAATACTTTGATAAGATCTTGAAAAAGGTGGAGCATTCGCTGGACAAGAGCAACACTGTTTTCGGCTGCTATATGTGTCAGGGCAAAATGCCGATGTCCGTACGTCAGCGGTACGAAGAGATGAAAAAGCAGCCGATCCATCTGCCCAATCTGGATGCCATGATCGAGAATTTTGACAAGGCTCTTTCTCACCCGGATGCGGATGACCTGGAGCAGCTGAAACAGGCTGTAAGATAACGGAAAAGGCGGCGGCTTCCCTTGACAAGGAAAGCCGCCGCCTTTGTTGATCCTCCGATGAGCCCCTAAAGAAGCGTGCAGGGCGCTTCTCCTCCTTTCATTTTACACGTTGGCACGCTGGGCCATGAACCGCTCATAGGCCGGTTTGGGCAGCAGGACGCGCCCGGCCAGCGGCTTGAGCTGGGCGGTGATGGCGTCGCAGGGAGCGCACTCGCCGTCGGCGGTCGCCACGATAGGGC
>OWJG01000321.1_pt1 | contig 39330 bp, 32 predicted proteins | sample 1732781 | NCBI WGS metagenome assembly OWJG01 (sample SAMN05065753, study PRJEB22554) | human gut metagenome | biome: ENVO:2100002; feature: ENVO:00000062; material: ENVO:00002003 | host: Homo sapiens | place: USA | reverse complement strand
TACGAGATGCAGCGTAGTCTCGTGGGCTCGGAGATGTGTATAAGAGACAGGCTGGGGAGTCTAAATACCCCTTGCGTAAAATGCTCTCTTTCGCGTGGAATGGCATCACAAGCTTCTCTATCGTGCCGCTTAGGCTTGTGAGCGTGGTGGGCTTTGTGTTTTTCTTGCTTTCCGTGCTTTTTGGTGGGTATGTGCTTTGCGTGCGGCTTTTTACTGATTGGGCGGTGTATGGCTGGGCTTCTACGCTGATACCGCTAAGCTTTTTTAGCGGGATTCAGCTGCTAAGTCTTGGGGTTATTGGCGAGTATGTTGGCAAGATTTATCAAGAGAGCAAGGCGCGTCCGCGCTACTTTGTAGAAGAGGCTATCTAGCAGCTCAAAGATATGCTACAATGCGCGCTTTAATCACCCCTTAAGGCTTGCAATATGCGATTTTCACATACGCTAATGTTATGGATACTAGGCTGTTTTAGCGCGCTTTTTGCCCTTAGCGCACTTGCACTTTTTGGCATAGATATGTATGCCAAGTCTCACAGCTACCAAGCTACCATACACGCACTTGATCCTGCTTCCATTGCGCCCCCCCCCCCCAAGAGATTATTAGTGAGTTTTCTAATGAGATTATTAGCACTCAAGCACTCTACACCTACCGCGTGAAGCTTGCTTTCCCAAGCGTTATCTTCCGCTATCAAAAAGACTTCACACTTCTTACAGATTTAGATTCTAGCCTTAGGCTAAGTGAGCCTAGCAGGCAGCTTATCGCGCAAGTCGCTTTGGATAAAAACTACCTGATTCTACAAGCCACTAAGCCTATCTCAAGCATTAGCGGCACGCTGGATTATACAATTAGCATTGCTAGGGGCTTGTGGCTAAAGCTTCTTTATGGTTATCTTGCTTTAGCTTGCTTGTGTCTTGTGCTAGCAGCTATCGCCTATAAATATCAAGCCTTGCAGAATCTAGCAGCCATTGTATATAGCAAGCTACCAAGTCAGCTTGCTTTTAGCAGTGAGTCTAGGGCTTTTGATAGGCGGATTCTAGCACTTTGTGCGGTGGTGTTTCTTGTGGGCTTTGGCTTGCGGTGGTGGTATATGGGGCAGAAGGTTGATTTGCACGGCGATGAGGTGTGGTCTGTGGCGATTACTTCGCACTCTAATGCCTGTCTTTGGGGCGGGGCGTGCGAAGATGGGGTGTATTATGGTAAGGAGATTAAAGAAAGAGAGCTTTGGCATAGCAAAGATGCTTCAAGCGCGCTAAAAGATATAGCAAATCTCTACCTTACAAACAACGGCGACTCCCACTCGCACGCTAATTTATACTACACGATTTTGCGCCTATGGCATATCGGCGTGCGCACGGGGGATATTGAGTGGATTATCCAGCGTGGCGTGGGGCTAAATCTCTTGCTCTTTTATCCGCTGGCGTTTTTGTTCGCGTTTTTGCTTGGGTCTAGGCTCTTTGGTAATAGCGTGCTTGTGCCTGTGTTTCTCGCCCTAGCATTGTGTAATGGCGCGAGTATCTCAGCCACTATGCTTATACGAGAGTATGCCCTGCAGGAGTGCTTGTTCCTAGGGTTTGGCTGGGCTATGGCGCATTATTTTTGCAGCGAGCTAGAATCTAGGCGGGCAATTATCCTAAGCGCGCTGCTTATTGCCTGCTTTTTGCTTAGTGGGTATTTTGTCGTGCTGTATGTGGGTATGCTTTTTGCCCTGCTGTGGTTTCTCTCTCTTGGCGAGTCGCCTAAAAAGGCGAAATTGCTCCTTGCTATGCTAGGGCTTGCAGTAGTCTTTACTTATATGCTCTATCCCATTTATCATAAGGGCTTTGTCGGTGGGCACGCGACTTCCGCGCTTGCTAGGGTAGGGGGGAGCGATACAAGCTTGCTAGAATCTATGCGCGTGTATGGGCAGATCCTAGGGCAAAACATCTTCACTCCCCTTGTGCTGCTGGCTTTGCTTGTCGCTGCTTTTGCGTGGTATAGGGGGCTAGATTCTAGTGTGTATAAGCGGTATTTGCATAGCAAGGAGGCATTCTTCGCGCTGCTGCTTGGTGGGCTAGCGGTGGTGTTTGGCGCGGTGATTATGGTTGTGGCACCTTGGAAGATTTTGCGCTTTGTGGTGGGGTGCTTGCCGCTAGTGAGCTTGCTTATCGTGGTCGCTACTGCGCCGCTTTTGTTGCAAGGCGGACTACTTGCTAGAGTGGTGGCAGTAATGCTCGGGGCAAGTCTTTTGCTCTATCATCAAGTGGGCTACTTGCGCTACCCACATTATGCGGACTTTAGGAGTGAGCCAATCTACCAAATGGAGCCGATCTTGGATAAAGAGCGCGAAAATGACAAAGAGATCCCCACGATTTATAGCCATAGTAGCGATTATGGAGCGACAAGGGCGATTATCTACTTTAATGACTTGCGACTCTATCACTTCATCAAAGATCCTAGAGAAGCATTGAAGAGCTTGGCTGTGTGCAAGCAGTGCTACTTCATCACAGCTTTGCCCATAGAAGTAGTGCGCCAAGGGCTTGGCGATGGCTTTAGTGTAGAGCTTACGCAAGCGACTTTTGGGCTGTCCCGCTACTATGTTCAAAAGATACACTAGAATCTAACTAGAGCAGCAATTCAGCTTTGAGTAGTCATTCCGCAGATTTTGGGTATTTTTCGGGCAACCGCAGACCACAAGTCTAGCTCTGCCCAAAAATCCCCAAAAAACTACGAAAGCAATACTGCAATTCTTAGAATCGTTGAAGAAGAAAACAAACTGAAAGTAAAAGTCAAGCGCATTGCGAGACTTGCTCTGCAAGTCGTGGCAATCCATAGCATTTCTGTCATTGCGAGCTTGGGCACGAAGCAATCCATAAAATAACGCACTAAAGTAGAATCTAGTGTGAGTATGGGCTCTAGGGTTTTATAAAGAAGTTTTGCGTTGTAGTGGGATTAAATTGGGAGACTCTAGCGCAAGCGCGCTAGAGAGCTAAAAGTCTTAGAAGTCGTAGCGGAGGCGGACAAAGGCTAGCAAGCCGTGTTGTTGTTTTGCGCTTACAAGAACACTACCGCTAGAAGTTGTATCAATCAGTGCGCCATAGTAGCCTACTTGTGGAGTTATGGTTAGGCTTTTTTCAAGCTTGACAGGGAGTTGAGCCATCACCATATAAGTATGTGCCATTTGGTCATTGCCACCAGCAAGAGCTGATTGAGCAAGTGAAAGCTGATAGCCTAGCCCTAGCACACCACTTACCATATCGCTAAATTTATAGCCGCTCTCTACATACGCACCTACGCGATGAACATCGCTTACTGCTACATTATTAAAAATCTGTGTGTGTGAGTAGCCACCTGTATTGGTATTTGTCCTTTGCTCGCCGTAGAGATCAGCGTTCATACCATAGTGGAGCATACCAGAGACATAGAGATTTTTCTCCATCATTTGGGATTTGACTGCGGTAAAGATATGGAACGCCGAGCCACTGCCACCTATAAAGCGAGTATCCCCTTCACTTGTAGCTCGCACGCCTAGATTGTAGTATTTATACGCACCACCGACTTGGAAGTCTAGGGTTTTGTCTTCGTTTTGGAGGTAGTAGCTCGCCGCAATGCGTGGGATCGCTTCATTTTGGGCGCCTCTGGCATTGATCACAGTGCTAGCATCATCGACAAGCGCGATAGTAAATCCTGCGATAGAGTAAGCCACTTGCAATTTACGGCTTGAAGTGCGTAGCCCCCCAAAACCTGCAGAACCTTGCTCTGTATCTGCTAGATCAGAAGAAAAGATCGACTTCGCTACTGATGGAGTATCTGTCTTACCAAAGAGTAGGGAGCCAGCAGAGCCAAATGTATAAGCTCCCCACATTTGCCTAAATCCATCTGGCTCGGTAAGTCCTAGCTCGGCGTTGGCTTCAAGATTTCCAACCTTTGCTTTGACACCTAGGCGAGAGTTGCTCTGCAAGCCATAGAGCGCGCTACCATAAGGACCCCACGCTTGAGAAGAAGGGTTGATGCCAAATGTATCTGTCGCACTTGCACTACCGCCAAAGCCCACATAGCCGCGGACAGATCCATAGACATCGACGACTTTATCGTCTTCATCGACTACCTTATACGCAGACATTTGAGAGAGAGCGGCACTTAGCACAGCACTCACTAGAAGCAGTTTGTTAAAACCTTTCATAAAAACTCCTTGGGATTATTTCAGCAATTGCTTGCTTGGTGGGTAGTATAAAATATTTTTTGCAAAAATCCACACAAAATGTGTAAAAACTTTGTAAAGCGTTACAATCTGTTTAAAAACTTCCGCTCTTTTGCCAGCTTTGCGCGCATTTTGCCCTAAGCTACGATGTGCTACAATGCACCAACTCACGCGCAAATACACTGCACCTTATAAAAGAAATGGAGAAAGCAATGGAAGCGACAATCGCACTCTTGCAAAGGCACAATGAGCTAGAGACCATCGACACACCGCTAGATATTTATCTAGAGATCCCCCAGCTCGCCTACATCGAGGCAAAGAGAGCAAATGGCGGCAAGGCACTGCTTTTCACAAAGCCTATGCGTGGGGAGCAGCCTTGTGCAATGCCGGTGCTTATGAATGTCTTTGGCTCTTTTAAGCGCGTAGAGCTTATCGCCACCAAAACCCCTGAAGCAATCGCCACAAGGATCAAAAACCTGCTCAATCTCGCCCCACCCAAGGGGCTAAAGGGCTTGCTTAATGCGCTTAGGCGATATAGCGTGCTGCGCTTTGCTATCCCAAAATATGTGAGCAAATCAAGCGCGCAAGAAGTGCGCTACTTAGACAAAGAAGTGGATTTATACAAACTGCCGATTTTGACCACTTGGGAGAGTGATAGCGCGCCATTTATCACAATGGGGCAAGTCTATACCCAAAGCCTAGATGGGAGCAAGAAAAATCTAGGGCTTTACCGCTTGCAGGTGCATTCTCGCAATGAGCTAGGGCTACACTGGCAGATACACAAAGACTCTACGCACTTTTTCCACGAGTATAAAAGAGCTGGAGTCAAAATGCCTGTAACTATCGCACTAGGTGGCGATCCGCTCTATACTTGGTGTGCGCAGGCTCCGCTACCGCACGGCGCGTATGAGCTTATGCTCTATGGGGTGATTAAAGATAAGCGTGTGGAAGTAGTGCGCTCTCTCACAAACCCGCTAAGCGTGCCCTCTGGCGTGGATATAATCATAGAAGGCTATGTCGATACCACGCGACTAAAAGATGAAGGACCCTTTGGCGATCATACGGGATTTTACACACCTATTGAGCCCTATCCTGTGCTAGAGATCACTGCTATCACGCATAAATCTAAGCCCATTTACCCAGCGACCATTGTGGGCAAGCCGCCACTAGAAGATAAATATATGGGCTATTTGACGGAAAGGGTGTTTCTACCGCTTTTGCAGACAAGTGCGCACGGGCTGCTGGATTACAATATGCCAGAAAATGGCGTGTTTCATAATCTAATCCTAGCCAAGCTCGCTCCACAATACCCCGGGCACGCGCGCCAGCTTATGCACGCATTTTGGGGGGTGGGGCAGATGAGCTTTGTCAAGCACGCGATATTTGTGGGTGAAGATGCGCCGGATTTGAGCGACTATCCTGCGGTGTTAAAGTATGTGCTAGATCGCTTTAGTGTGAAGGGGCTTGTGGTGAGCGAGGGTGTGTGCGATGCGCTGGATCACGCAAGCCCAGAGTATGCCTATGGGGGCAAGCTAGGGCTAGATGTCGCAGAAAAGGAGCTAGTGGAGCAGATGAGAGTGGTGAGTGATTGTGAGCTGCTAGCTAGGCTTAAGGAGTGTATAAGGGGGCGCGTTGGCTTTTTGGCTAAAAATGGCGATTGCGGCGGCGAGCCTGCGGTCATTACCACTCAAGGTAACTCCCTTGACTCGCCTTGCAAAGCCCCATTTTTAGCTCAAAAATCCTGCCGCGAGCAGATTGGATTACAAACCATACAAGATTGTGCTTCTGGCACCACAATTCCTAGAGTCTTGGAAGAAGAAAAATGGGCTAAAAATGAAAACGCGGATTCTGGGGTGGAGATCGTGCGGCAGTATGGGTGGGGAGCTAGAGTAAGAGTCGCGATTGTTGGGCTAAACTCTATGGGACACAAGGCAGAAGGTGCGATCACGCTGGAGAGTTTCGCGCGCGCATGTAGTGGCGTAAGCGAGATGATGAAAATCGCTATTTTGGTGGATTCTTGGAAAAATGACTTAGATAATCCCTATATGCTTGTGTGGCGCATTGTCAATAATATCGATGCCAAGCGCGATGTGCTGATCCAAGGGGAGCAAGTATTCATCGATGCAAGAGATAAGCCACAAAGCCCCGCACACCCAAGGGCTTGGCCCAAAGAGACAGACTGCTCAAAAGAAGTGATTGATAGACTTAAGCAAAAGGGCTTTAGCATTGATGAGCAGCTGCTACACCGCTTCCATATCTGCGGCTCACCAGCTACGCGCTAATGCGGACGATAGATAAGGATTCTAGCTCCATAATCTTAGAATCCCAAAGTCATACACAGCAAGCACAGAGTAAAAAATCCTGCCGCGAGCAAACTTCCTTAGCTAGCAATGCGGTGTATGAGTGCAAAGGCTCGAAATTCCTAGGCTTTGCACTGCATAGTAGCGAGCTAGATTCTGCCCTTGGTGCGCTTAGGGCTGCGCACCCAAAGGCGGTGCATTGTGTCTATGCTTTGCGCGCGTATCAAGGGGGGCAGGTTGTAGAGCGTAGTAGTGATGATGGCGAGCCTAAGGGCAGCTCTGGTGTGCCTGTGCTTAATGTCTTGCGCGGGTGGGAGATGATTGAGTGTGGCATTGTGGTGGTGCGATATTTTGGCGGGGTGAAGCTGGGAGTTGGCGGGCTTGTGCGCGCTTATACTCAAGCCGCTAAGCTTGCCCTAGAATCTGCTAAAGATTTGGGCGTGATCGTGCCATATATCAAGTGTGGGGAGAGAGCGGTGTGTGTGGGGTATGGCGAGCTGCGTGCTATGCACTATCGCATTAAAAAGCTAGGGCTTAGAGTGTGTGGGGAAGAGTTTGAAGCTAATGGCGTAATACTCCATATACAAGGCGATATGGAAGCATTACAGAAGCTAGAATCTAGATTCTAGTTCTTCTCCTTGTCCACAAGTTTATTTGCCCCAATCCAAGGCATCATAGCCCTTAGTCTGCCGCCGACTTTTTCAATCTTGTGAGCGTTTAGATTCTTTCTCTCTGCATTCATTCTTGCATACCCAGCCTTTCGCTCCAAAATAAAGTCTTTCGCAAAGCGTCCTTCTTGTATATCTGCTAGAATCTCTTTCATTGCCTTTTTAGATTCTGCATTTATCACTCTAGGACCGCTCACCATATCGCCGTATTCCGCGGTATTTGAGATAGAGTATCGCATATTTGCTAACCCGCCTTCATAGATTAAATCTACAATCAGCTTTAGCTCGTGCAAACACTCAAAATACGCCATCTCTTCAGGGTATCCCGCTTCTACGAGCGTTTCAAACCCAGCTTTCACAAGGTTACTTACCCCACCGCAAAGCACGGCTTGCTCGCCAAAGAGATCTGTCTCTGTCTCATCTTTAAAAGTCGTTTCTATAATGCCGCTTCTACCACCACCAATAGCACTTGCATAGCTTAGGGCAATCGCCTTTGCATCGCCCCTGCTTGTATCTTGCTCTACTGCGATTAAGTCTGGGATTCCACCACCTTTTACAAACTCACTTCTAACCGTGTGCCCCGGGGCTTTTGGAGCTACCATTATCACACCCACACCCTTTGGGGCTACAATCTGCCCAAAGTGGATATTAAAGCCGTGTCCAAAGGCGATGATTTTATCTTCACTTAAATTTGGCTTAATATCTTTAGCAAATACATCAGCTTGCAGCTCATCGGGGATTAGGATCATAATCACATCGGCTTCTTTTGTTGCCGCACCTACTTCTAGCACCTTAAAGCCCTTTGCTTCAGCCTTAGCCCAGCTAGAGCCACCTTTATATAGCCCGATGATGACCTCAACGCCAGAATCTCGCAAGTTTTCCGCGTGTGCGTGTCCTTGACTCCCAAAGCCAATCACTGCTACCTTTTTGCCCTGAATTAGCCCTAAATCGCAATCTTTATCGTAATATACTTGTAATGCCATTGCTTAGCTCCTTAAATTATGATGATCGCGCGCTCGCGTGTATGGCGTGATTGTAGCCAAATATGCTTACAATTTTTTTAAGATGTTTAAGCTCTGGTTTTGTATAATCGCTAATTTTTTAAGGACTTGTATGCGCTATCTTAAGGACTTTCTCTCCCAAGCAGATACTACAAAAACGCTCATCTACCCCCACCTAAAATGCACCAAGCAAGAAGCGGCGATCCTGCGCTACTTGGTGCTAGCAGCTCTTGATGGGCAGAGTGAAGAGCGTGTGCTTGATGTCCTTGATGCAGTGTTTGGCAAATCTACAAATGTGAGAAAGGTAAAGGGTGTAAAAGATTGGAGCAAGCAAGAGTATGGCGGTAAAATCGAGCGGACAGAGCACTTAGGCGCGATAAAGTCTCTGCTAGATTCTGGCTGGATCAATGCTGTGGATTTTTCTTTCTTGCGCGATAGGGAGATGGGTAAGGATATGGCACTGCTTGAGCTGCTGGGGCTTGAAGTAAGCCTATCATCAAGCTTTCATCATTTGCTAGAAGATGGCATCGTGCAGCAAGAAGTCCCAGCAAACACGCCTTACACAGATCATTTGGAGTATTTGACAGATCAGTTTTTGCGCATTGGGCTGCTTGCTAGCTTGCGCGGGAAAAAAAGTGCCAAAATCTCTAGCCAAATCCGCTCGGTAGAAGAGCGCATACAAGCGCGCCTAGAGCGGAGTAAAAGCGAGATCCCAGCACACAAGCTGCTAAAAGACCACCACCTAAACACAAAAGAAGAAATTATATTTTTCGCCTTGTTAAAGGAGGAGTATTACGGCGGTGATGGCTACTACCGAGATATGAACAATCTCATCGATCTTGTCAGCCACAATGAGTATGAGAAAATCCAAAATCGCGCCTTGCTCGATGAGAAATCCACCCTTGTAGAAAAGGGCTTGCTTGATTATGGCGAGGTGCTTAACCCATTTGGCGGGATTATGCGGACATTTTTTATCCCAGAAGAGCTGCTGCGCAAGCTCATTAACACCCCCAAAAAGCGCAGGGGCAATAAGCAAAATCTAGCCACCGAGCTGTTAGAGCAAGATATTTTCGAGCTACTTACACCTAGTGCGAGCCTTGATGAAGTGATCTTGCCAAGTGCTACGCGTGCCACACTAGAATCTATCTTGCAGCAGGTGGATTCTAGTGTAGTGGCGCGCCTAAGGGAGTGGGGCATTATCGATAAACATAGAGGCGTGCAAGCAAAGATCCTTTTCTACGGGGCAGCTGGCACGGGTAAAACGCTAAGCGCACAGGCAATAGCCAAGGCGTTAAAAAAGCAGATTCTACACTTTGATTGCAGTAAGATTCTCTCAATGTATGTAGGCGAGTCAGAAAAAAATGTGCGCAAGATTTTTGACACTTACAAAGACATCGCGCAAAAGAGCAAGAACCCGCCCATACTGCTCCTAGATGAAGCAGACCAATTCTTAAGTGCGCGTATGCACGCAAGCAGCGGCGCAGAGAAAATGCATAACCAAATGCAAAATATATTTTTGGAGCAAATTGAGCGATTCCCCGGGGTGCTTGTGGCGACGACCAACCTTGTAGAGAGCATTGATAGTGCGTTTTCTAGGAGATTTGATCATAAGATCGAGTTTAAACGCCCAGATTCTACTATGCGCGTGGCATTGTGGGAGAAGTTCCTGCCTAGCAATGCTCCGTATGAAAAAGGCTTGAGTGCTAGCAAGCTTGCTAAAAAGCTGGCACACTATGATCTAAGCGGAGCGCAAATCGCCCTAGTGGTAAAAAACACCGCCTACCAAGTCGCCGCACAAAAGCAGCCTGTGTTTAAAGAAGCAGACTTTGTGCAAATGATTGCAAAAGAGCAAAAGGGCGGCTTTGATGGGCAAAAAAGCGTAGGCTTCCAAGTGCTCTAAGGCAGCGCACGCTCTGGGATATGTGGATAATTTACTAATGGCTATCTATTTCGCGCTAGATTAAGGCGTTTTTTTTTTTTTTTGATTAGAATCTCGCAAAAATTTAAGGGATTGTAATGAAAAAGTGTGTGGTAGCCTTTTGTGTAGCTTTTATGCCATTTGGGCTACAAGCTAGTGATCAAATCAATAAATTAAAAAAGTCTTGGCAGATTATCAACTATGATGAAAATAGTGGATTTGATGGGAGTGGGATAAATCTTGGCATTATAGATTCTGTTTTTAACGACTCGCATAGAAGTTTGCAGGGCAAGGATAATGTGCTTATCAACAATGACTTTGATATGGGGCGAAATGATAGAGATGGTATGCGACACGGCACGCATGTGGCTGGTATTGCTATTGGTAAAAAATTTGGAGAGAAAGATCCCCACGGCATTGCCTATAATGGCAGATATTATGGGCTTGGCAAAAATAATCCGGGCTACACTTACACCGGCAATTTATATGAAGATATAAAGAATTGGGATGTCAAGATTATCAACAATAGCTGGGAAGCCCCAAATTATTATCCGCTTATCAATGTAACCACGAATGATGGTTACCAGCTTATCCAAAAAGGCACAAGTGGCATAGATGCAGATTATTATTTCAATACACTTTTAGAACATAAGCTCAATCGTGGCAAGCAACACGATGCACTACACCTTATCCGCTTATCTAAGGAAAAAGATATTCTTAATATTTGGGGTGCTGGGAATGATGGCAGGATTAGCCCAAGTGCTGCGGCTGCGGCGGCAAGCTATGATGAGGAGTTGCGTGCTTGGCTTGTGGTGGGAGCGTTAAACGCTGATGGCATTGAAGTCAAAAATGAAAATGGCAAAAGAGTATTAACAATTAAAAGCGGAATGTGTGGTAGCTATGATTGCAGTGCCTCAGCAACTTTTAGTAATGCCTTTAAAGGTGCGGCACTCTATGCTATCACAGCTCCGGGGGTTGATATAGACTCTGCAAATGCGTATTATGGCAAGACAGATAAACTTCCGGGGGCGGATCAAAGACCTATGTGTAGCGGTGGGGAGCAAGAAGAGTTTTGCGGTATGAGTGGGACATCGCAAGCTACGCCTATGGTAAGCGGGGCGGCAATGCTCGTGCAGCAGAAATTTGGCTTTTTAGGTGGAGCACAAATCGCTGATGTGCTGCTTACTACGGCGAATAATGATTTTAAAGCTCCAAAGCTTACGCTCAAATACTTTGGCACAGGGGTGCTGGCTAATATCATCTATATTGATGGGGAGATACCAACAACCCCCGATGGTAAAATTGATAAGGATAAGGTCAAGCAAGATTTAAGAGATATAGGTTATAAAGATGAGACCTTTCTCAATAAAATCTTAAATAATGCCATCAATGTAGATGGTAGCCCTGAAGGCATTATCAAGCTTAGCAAAGAAGAAGTTTTTGGGCAGGGGATCTTAGATGTGCAAAAAGCTCTTAAGGGTTTAGCACGACTTGATGTCAATCGTATGAATAAAAATAGCGTAGAGCATTTTGAGGGAGAGAATCAAGCCTTTTATACCATTGATACAAAGGGGCTAAGCGGTGAGTTTAGCAACGATATAGACCAGCGATTATGGGAAGATAAATGGCACACAGAGGGTGCGTGGAACTCACCTAAAGAAGAGCTAAAAGACATCAAAAAAGCAGGGCTTATCAAAGTAGGAGCTGGGAAGCTAACCTTGAGTGGGACAAACACCTATGAAGGTGCGACACGCGTCCTGCAAGGTGTGCTAGAGCTAAGTAAAAGCGGCAAGCTAGTAAAGAGCAATGCCTATGCGGAAAATGCTGGAGTCTTGCTCCTAAGTGGCGGTGCGATAGAGAAAAACGCCTATGCCAAAGACTCTGGGATCGTGCATATTGAAAATAGCGCGACAATTAAAGGCACGACCTATGCGGAAAATGGCGGAGTGATCCAGCTAGGCTCTGTCATAGGTGGCACAAATACCAATGGTGCGACTCTCTCTACTTCTGGTGTAAAGCTCACAAATGGTGGAGTCTTAGCCGGCTCTGGCACCATAGCCGCAGGAAGCGATATACAAGTAAGCACAAGCAAGGTGGAGAATCTAGGCGGTGTGGTGATGGCAGGATTTGGAGCTGCGCCTATCACAAGCCTTTCACAAAATACCCTTGCAATCAATGGCTCTTATACACAGGATTCTAATGCAAAGCTGCAAATCGCCTTTAGCGGCAATCTCAACTCCAAGCTAGAAGCAAATAGCTACGACATACAAGGTGGCACACTAGAGTTTGTCCCCATATATAGCGGCGAGGGGAGCTTGCTTACCGCGGGCAAAACAATACAGCTAAATCTAGGTAGTCTTAAAGATTATACAAATAAATTCAACACCATTTTGCCAAAGAGCAATAATGTCCTAAATTTTACCTACAATCACGCCGAGCAAACCCTAAGCACCACATTGAGAGCTGATGCGTTTAAGCCAAGTGGGGATTCTACGATGGGCGAGGTGATTAAAGATATTTTCCAAGATCCTAGCCTATCAAAAGACTACCAAGACTACTTTGGCGCGATCACAAACGCCGCTAGCCCATTGTATCAAGCAAGCCTTGATAGCCTTGCGGAAAATGCCCCACTCCAAGCTATGCAAGACACACTTACACTCCAAGAAAGTCTCTCTATCAATAGCCTTGCGTTTTTGGCGGACTCTGCGATTGCAAGCCCTGCGCCTTTGGCACTCCGCAAGCTCCCAAGGCTTGCAGCCCTAGCTGGCACAGATATGCTGCAGACAAAGCTGCTTGCAGACATTACTAGCACTCTTGCAGGTAAGAAAAACGAAGTAGCCCTTAGCACCAACTACACACATTTTAAGCATAGGTCATACTACTCTAATGCAGTCTCTACGGCTATTCAGGCAAAGCGAGCTGTGCTAGATAGGCTAATCATCGGGGGCTTTTTAGACTTCACAACCAACCAAGCCAAGCACACCTACACGCAAGCTAGCGCGAACTCTTTCTCGCTAGGTGGTAGTGCGATGTGGGATTTGAAGCATATAAGCTTGATAAGCGCGCTTAGTGTTGGTGTGGGCGCAAACTCTACCACGCGATCTATCATCGCTTCTCCACAAAGCTTGCAAAGCTCTTTTATGCAGTATCTGCTCAACGCGCAAATTGGGGTTGCTAGAGACTTTGCCTACAAGGCTGTGGTATTTAAGCCTATGGCACTGCTCAACTACTCTCTAGCTGCGCAAGGCAGCTACAAGGAGCAAGGCGGGATCTTTGCCAAGTCGTATGCGAGTGCGACTTACAATACCCTAGGCTCTAGCCTAGGCTTGCATATCGGCTATGCTAAGTCGCTAGAATCCATTAGCTTTAGTGTCAATGGATTTGGATTCTACACATTGCGGCTTTTGACAAACTTGCAGAGTCAAAGCGCATTTAGCGATTTTTCGCATTTGTGGTTTAGCCAAAATCATCAGCTAAGTATGCACGGATTTTATGGCGGGCTTAATGCGCAGATAAACTATAAGCGATATTTCGCGCGGCTTGGGTTTAGCTCGCAAGTAGGTGCAGACTACTACTCAATCAATGTCAATGCAAGTGCTGGGATACACTTTTAGCTAGATTCTAGCAAGGGACTTTAGAAAAACTCTTTGATAAGCAGCTGTGTGGAGATAGCAAAGCAGAGCACAATCACTGCTGGGCGGATAATCTTGCCCCCGTGCTTGATAGCAAGTCTCGCCCCAAGACTCGCGCCAATCATCTGCCCTATACACATCATAACCCCTAGAATCCACAACACCTGCCCGCCTAGTAAGAAAAATGCCGTAGAAGAGAGATTGATACTAAAGACTATCCAGCGAGAGTGTGCCAAAGCCTTGCTAAGTCCATAGCCAGCGACTGCTACAAGGATAGCTAGGATAAATGAGCCAATCCCCACCCCCATAAATCCGCCATAGACACTAGCAAGCGCACAAGAGCCATAGAGATAGGGCTTGCTGATAGAGTGCGCGCGATCTTGCTCGCTGATTTTTGGCGAGAGTAAAAAGTAGATTCCAAGTCCTATCATCACAAAAGGCAGAGCTTTAGCCAAAAACTCTAGTGGTACAAACTGCACAGCAAGCGCGCCAAGGCTAGCGCATACCACTGCGATGACAATAAGCGCGCGGCTCTGCTTTAAATCAACTAAGCCACTTTGATAATAATGTGCCGCGCTTGTCAAAGAGCCTATGCAGGCTTGCAGCTTGTTTGTCGCTAGGGCTTGCAAGGGGCTTATGCCACTAAGCAAAAGTAGGGGCATAGTTACCATACCAGCTCCACCAGAGAGTGAGCCTACTAGCCCGCCGATGATAGAGGCGATAAAGAGCGTGATATACCAGCCAAGCCCCAAATCCACGCACTAGCCTAAAAGTGAGAGATACTCTTGTGTGGGGAGAGAGTCTGGCTTGGCACTAAAGATTGCATAAGGCTCTAAAACCTTGCAGCCACAATAACTAAAGGTGCTTGTAAGCGGCGTTAGGATCGTCTCTAGGCTATATCCGTGGTGTCCATCATAGCTATCCTTGCTGCCACCAAGTGTTGTGATGACTTGAAAGCTCTTGCCGTGTAGAAGCTTTGGATTCTCCCCGTATAAAATATGTGTCAAAACGCGATCTTGCCACTCTTTCATAAGCGCAGGTGTGCTAAACCAAAAGAGCGGAAATTGAAAAATGATCTTTCGCGCTTTTGTGAGTAGCTCCACTTCTTTGGCGACATCGATTGTGCCATTTGGATAGGCGGTGTTGAGATTGTGGATAGTGAGATTGGGGAGAGATTTTGCGGATTCTAGCAGGGCCTTATTGACCTTAGAATTATCCCAGAATGTATGTGAGACAAGCAGTAGCGTTTGCATAAAAGCTCCTTGAATTTATGTAGAGATAGGCATTGTAGCATAACTTAGGAGCTAGTAGAATCTAGGCTTTCATCTCTAAAAATGGCTCTTTTTGCAGATTTAGCTTTGAGAAAAGCAGCTCATCGCTTGAAGGAGCAGCGTTGCTAGTGGTAAGTAATTTATCGCCATAAAAGACAGAGTTTGCCCCGGCAAAAAAGCATAATGTCTGCAGCTCTTCGCTCATCGCTTTTCTGCCAGCTGATAGGCGGATATAGGAAGTGGGCATAAGGATTCTAGCAAGAGCTATTGTGCGGACAAAGTCAAATTTATCAACTTCTGGGGCATTATCTAGGGGTGTGCCCGGGATTTTTACAAGCTGATTGATAGGCACGGACTCTGGTGGGGTGGGGAGATTAGCAAGGAGTAGGAGCATATTGATCCTATCATCATTGCTCTCTCCCATACCCAAGATCCCACCTACGCAGATTTTCAGCCCTACTTCGCGGACATTGGCGATGGTGTCAAGGCGATCTTCAAAGGTGCGTGTGGAGATAACTTGGGAGTAATGCTCCTTGGAAGTGTCGATGTTGTGGTTGTAAAAATCTAGCCCTGCGTCTTTAAGCTTTAGGGCATTGTCTTTAGAGAGAAGTCCTAGTGTTACACAAGTCTCTAGCCCTAGCTTTTTGACTTCTTTTATACTTTCACAAATCTCTTCTAACTCATCTTGGCTAGGACTGCGCCCGGAAGCCCCCATACAAAAGCGCGAGCTTCCAGCTTGCTTTGCTTGCTTAGCTAGGGCGATAATGCTTGCTTTATCAAGCATTTTTTGCGGCTTTGTGCCAGTGGAGTAGTGCGCACTTTGGGCGCAGTAGCTGCAGTTCTCCGTGCAAGAGCCGGTTTTTACACTAAGCAGGGTGCTTGTTTGAATGGTGTTTGGGCAGAAGTGCTTGGTATGCACACTATGGGCTTTTGCAAGTAGCTCCATAAAGGGCTGGTAGAAAATCTCTTTAGCTTCTTCAAAAGTGTAGGACATTGCTGCTCCTTCAAGACTTAGCAAGTATAAAAGTGCGCATTATAGCGAAGTTTTGAGATTTTACTCTGTGCTGGGATTTTGCTAGTATATTTTTATTTATTTTGTATAATTAGCGGAAAAATCCTAGAGGTTATTGATGTTTATTCCTGAGTGGGACGATCAGTATAGTGTCCATAATGGACATATCGATAAGCAGCATCAGCAGCTTTTCAAGCTTGCTAAACAAGCCGCAGTCCTAATCCACAAACAAGTGGATTCTAGTGAGATTAAAGCGATTTTAATGGAGCTTTTTGACTATATGAAATTCCACTTCCGCGATGAAGAAGCCTATATGGAGAAAATCGGCTACCCAAATCTCCCAGCGCACCGAGAAATCCACCGAGATATGATAGAGCGCGTAACTGATCTTATCCAAAATATCAAATACGACTTCAAGCAAAAGCTTGCCATTATCACGCGCGATTGGCTGGTCGAGCATATTATGAAAGAAGATATGAAAATCGAGCGGTGGTATGAGGAGTATAAAAACGCCCAATCTCTTGAAGGTGGCGCAGACACCGATGCCTTAGCACAGGCAAAAATGGAGATCGGGCATTTTTATAAATGCGATTGTAGAGAGTCATTCCGCGTGCTTGAGACGATTCATCAAAAGATTTTAAGCGGGCAGGCTTACCACTGCAAGAAATGTAATGCCAAAATTTCTTTCGTCCAAGATATGCAGTTATAGTGTGGGCTAAGTTAAGCAGCGCGAGAGTGTGTGCTATACATAGCAGGAAGAATAGATTCTACCTGCTAGAATCTATATCTTTAAGAGTAAAGGATACAAATGCAAGTAATTGGCTCGATTATTTGGGTACTTTTTAGCGTGATGATTATTATCGGTGGCGTGGTGGGCTGCTTCACACCACTAGAGGTGGTGGCAAGCTTGGCATTTTTACTGCCGATATTTTTGTGCGTAGGTGGCGTGGCGGATATTTTGTATTACTTCCGTGTCAAAGAGTTTGCCGGGGCGAAAGCCTTGCTGTTCTCCGGGATTTTTAATCTCCTGCTAGCGATTATTTTCTTTAGTATGGGGGTAGAATCTACTTCTGCTACGATTGTGTATTTTGTCGCATTTTTGGCGATGTTCCGCGGGGTGCTGGCGTTTGTCTATGCCTTTGATATTAAGCAGCTTCATACAGGCGCATTTTGGGTCGTGCTGCTGCTTGGTGTGCTTAACATCGCTGTATCGATGATTTTTATTGCATTTCCTGCTATTGGTGGGATCACCATAGGGATTATGATTTCTTTGTTTATCGTGTTGTTTGGTATTGCCTCATTGCTTGGGTGGTGGAGTGCGCGCACGCTGTTTGGTCGCTAAACAATGCACGCGCTAGATTCTAGGCTCTTTGTCTTCTCCACGCAAAGAGCCATAATGAGCTTTTATGCCAGCTTACAAGAAGGGCTTATGCCTAAGGCTATGGGGATAGAAGAGCTATTTTCTCGTGCATTTTTTACTCCTAGCAAAAGTGCGGCTTCTTCGCATATTTATAGGATTCTACTTCATACGATTTTGCGTGATTTGCTTGAGCTCAAGCCTTCTCTTACAAAGCTGCTTGTCTTTGAGCGAAGTTTCCTAGGGTATCTGCAAGGGAGCGAGTTTCTCCTGCCATTTTTCCGCGAGATTGCGTGCCATAATGTAGCGATGAGTGAAATCCCATTGCGCGATATTTATGCAGATTATGAAGAGCATTTGGAGATTTTGGAGGAGATTTATACGCGCTTTATCGCTAAGCTTGATGAGCTTGGGCTGGGGTGGTTTGATGATAAGCAAGAAGTGATTAAGGAGTTTGTGCAGGGCTTTAGCCAAATAGAGCTTTATCTTGACGGGCTGCTTAGTCCAATTGAGCGCGAGAAGCTCTACTGCCTAAGTGCGTATAGACCCTTGCATATCCATATCCAAACAGACCACTACAACTACAAGTATTTTAGCTGGCTTAGTGAGAGTGTAGAGCCCGGATTTAGCTATACATTTGTGCTAGATTCTAGTGGGGTAGATTCTAGCTCATCTGCTAAGGTCATTAGCCAAGCCCAGATCCCCCAGCCAGCACTCATTAGCGCGCTATCGTTTGAGCTGCGTTTGGGGCAGTGTAGCTTCGTGCTAGAGAAAGTGCGCGAGCTGCTAGCAAGTGGTGTTAGCGGTGATGAAATCCTTATCATCACGCCAGATGAGAGCTTTAGCAAGTATTTTGCCCTGCTAGATTCTGCGCGCAATCTCAACTACGCTATGGGGAAAGACTTTTTATCATCTGCTAAAAATCGCGCGTGGTATGATGCGCTCTATGCCACTATGCAGGGCTTCACGCAGCCTAAAGGCAGCAATCTTGCCTTTATAGAATCTATCTTTAGTTATATTTTTACCCAATCGCTTGCCAAAGACTCTAGCAAAAGCCCTTTAGATTCTAGCTATAAGGCACTGCTAGATGAGCTGCCACCTTGCCCAATTAGCGTGCGCTTGCAGGCTAAGGTTTTGGAGATTATTGGAGAGTATTTGAGTGTTGAGGGCGTGCTAGATTTTAGCTATGAGCAGCTGCTTGAGCTAGTGTTTTTGCGCATTGCGGAGCTAAGTGTCGATGATGTGCGTGGGGGTAAAGTGCGCGTTATGGGGATTTTAGAGACTAGGGGGCTTGCGTGTGATTATGCGATTGTGGTGGATTGCAATAGTGGCTTTATCCCTAGGATTAAAGAAAGCGATGTGTTCTTAAACACGGCAATTAGAGAGAGACTGCAAATGCCCACCTTGCAAGATAGGGAGAATCTACAAAAGCATTATTACTACCAGCTTTTTTCTAAAACGCGCAAGGGGGTGTTTCTCACATTTACACATAATGAAGAATCTAGGGAATCTAGCTTGCTCGATGAGCTAGAGCTACAAGGCATAGCTATTAAGCGCGATAATGGCGATAATCTCTACGCGCTTTTTCCGCCAAGCTCTTTAAAGTCCTATGCAGAAGAAGAGATTGTAGGACTTGTAAAGGACTTTACTTTCTCGCCTACGAGTTTAGCGATGTTTATGGAGTGTAAAAGGAAGTTTTACTACCGCTATATCGCTAGACTTAAAGAGCCAGACCTTTCACTAGAATCTAGCTTAGAGCCTAAGGCTTTGGGCGTGATTGTGCATAATGCTTTGGAGCAAGCCTTTGGTGCGCAGGCACTTGCGCTATGTGATGAAAAGCTTGTGGAGATGATTTGGCAGGAGTGCTTGAAGGCATTAGGCAAGCAGCTTTGCGACAATGCCACACAGGGCTTTGACTATGAGCTAATCGCACAGGGGCTAAAGGGGATTTTCACACAGGAGAAAGCATTTGCCAAGCGGTATGGATTCCGCGTGGCGGCGTGTGAGCAGGGGTTTAGCTCTAGTATTTGCGCTGGTGGTATGCACTATCAAGTCGCTGGCAAAATCGATCGCATTGACATATTAGCAGATGGCAGCTGGCGCGTGATCGACTATAAATTCTCTAAGCCTAGCGCAGATGGTAAGACAAAGGCTAGGCATTTATCCCAGCTGGCATTCTACCGCCTAGCCCTAGAATCTAGCGCACTTAGGTTTGAAGACTCTGCTTATGTGCAGGGCTTGCAAGGTGCAAAGCCTAGTCATATAGAATCGCTCGTGTATTATCTAAAAGAGTCTAAGACTCTCCAAAAGCGCGTAGAAATACTCACACAAGAAGCATTTAAAGAGCATAAAGCACTCATTATAGAGACTCTTGCGCAAATGAGCCAAGAAGTGTGCTTTGAGAAAGTGCAAGATGGCACGAAGTGCCAATATTGCGCATATATCAATATGTGTAATAGGGGATAGATTCTACCTAGATTTACTTGTGTAACCAAGTGTAAAGAAGTTTGTGTTATAGTTGCGACTTTATTTTAATCATTAAGGAGATTACGATGAAAAAGCTAGTAGCAGTTGCTCTACTTTGTGGGCTTGTGTCATCAAGCTTTGCCATTGGCGTGGGGAAGTTTAAGATCAACCCTGAAGCGGGTATTAGCTATGGTGTGGCTACACCGAGTAAGACAAGCGACCTAGGTGGCTATGCTAGAATCTGGCTTGGTGGTAATGGCTTCACAATCGCACCTATGGTGAAGTATAACTACATCTTTGGAGCAGGTGAGCAAAAAGGCTTTGCTAATATCCAAGCAGGTGGGCTTATGGGGTATAGGATTTTCCACTTTACGCCATATATCGGGGCGAGCTGGTCTGGGTTTAAAGATGCTGGCTATGCTGATACAACTGCGCTAAATTATGGAATCTACTTTGATATTCCTATCCTTCCCTTTAGCGTGGGGATTGATGCGAGCTGGCAGCAGCCCAAAGTGCTTGGCACAGATGTCCGCCAATCACAGCACCAAATTGCCTTGACCTTAGGACTTATCTTCTAAAACTTATGAAATACTTCGCGCTAAAGATCGCTTATAATGGAGCGGGCTTTAGCGGGTTTGCTCCGCAGCGCACCGCTGGCATTACAAGCGTTAGCGAGACACTAGAATCCACTTTATTAACACTTGGCATAGATTCTCCCATAGTTGGCGCAGGGCGCACAGATAAAGGGGTGCATTCTCTAGGAACGATTGTGCGCATTTGTGCTAGAGACTGCTGGGAGAGTGCGCGACTCTATGAGCTGCTAGTCCCAAAGCTTTACCCCCATATCAAGCTTCGCGCACTATGGGAAGTGCCTAAGGACTTTCACCCACGATTTTCTGCGCGTGCAAGATCGTATATCTACATTTTTAGCCCGCATTATTTGCTGCCATTTTTTGCTCCTTTTATCGCAAGGGAGTCGCTAGGGGATTACCACACTTTGCAAGAGTGCTTGCAGCTTTGTGTAGGGGAGCATAATTTCGCGCTTTTTTCTAAAACCGGCTCAAATCCCAAAACCACCACACGCACCATTTATAGCGCGTGTATAAGCCCTAGAATCTATGCTGGGCAGCAGTGCTATGTCGTGCGCCTTGTGGGAAATGGGTTTTTGCGCGCGCAAGTGCGGCTGCTGCTTGGAGCTTGTCTTGCTGTTTCAAAAGGTATCATCACTAAAGATGATTTCCTAGCCCAGCTTAGCGCAGTGCGCCGCAGCTACTCTATGCCAGCGAGTCCGCAGGGGCTGTATTTTGGTAAGGTGTGGTATTAGTCCTTATAGTAATAATTTGTATCATCAAATATTTGTGTATTTTTGCTAGAATTGCGCACCTTAATTTTACAAACATTAGACAAGGAAAATCAATGATAGACCTAGGTATGGAACTACACAACGACACACTAATCACATCAAAAACCAATCTAAAAAGTGCCATTACTTATTGTAATCACGACTTCTACACATATAGCGGATTTAGCGAGAGTGAAGTGCTAGGCAAGCCTCACAATATCGTGCGCCACAAAGATATGCCTAAAGCTGTATTTAAGCTGCTTTGGGACTATATCAAGCAGGGGAAGGAAGTATTCGCCTTTGTGAAAAACCGCACGAAAGACAACTCTCACTACTGGGTGTTTGCTAATGTTACGCCATCAATTGATATTAACAAAAATATCGTGGGCTACTACTCTGTGCGCAGGAAGCCTAATCCACAGGCGATTGAAGCGATTGCGCCACTTTATAGTGCTATGGTGGAAGCTGAGAGAAATGGCTCGATAGAATCTAGCACGGCGATTTTGGAGCGTGCTTTGATGCAAGCTGGCAAAAGTTATAATGAATTTATCTTTGAGCTACAAAGGGGTGTGTAATGAATGCAAAGATACTAGATATTGTTTTTATCACACTAAGTGTGCTTGGGGTGGGGCTAAGTATCGCGCTAGATTCTATCTGGTATGCGTGTATCGCGCTTTTGCTTGTATGTGTAGGGGTGGGGCTTCGCCTTTTTCTTAGCCGCCACGATGCATATTTGCTTAAATCACTTGCGGAAGTTAGCAAGCAGTATGCAGATGGGAAGTTTGAGGGGCGGATTGTGCATATTAGAGGCGCAAGCGTTATGGCGCAGATTTGTGAGAATCTAAATGATCTCATCGACCACCTAGAAGCGTTTTTACGCGAGGTGCAAACAGCCATTGAGTGCTCCCAAAAGGCAGAATACTACCGCCACGCGCTTAGTGGTGGGCTTGATGGGACATTTGCGCAAAATATCCAAGGTATCAACCACGCTCTTACGCAAATTGAGCAAAATGCCAAAGAAAGTGTGAAAAACGCCCTAAGTAAAAATCTAATGAACCTCAATCTCTCTCATCAAACAAGAGATTTAAATGAAATCGCCAATGGGCTTAACCAAGATATTTCCTATATGAAAAAGGTAGATTCTAATATCCAAGAAATCAGCAATTCTTCTAAAGAAAGCAAGAAAGACATTACTATGCTAACAGAATCTATCCACAATCTCCTAGAGCTTATCGAAGCTAACAATAGCTCTGTGGAGAGCTTTGCTGAGAAGTCAAAGGATATTGGCAATGTGGTTGGGATCATTTCAGACATCGCTGATCAAACAAACCTCCTAGCCCTTAATGCCGCTATTGAAGCAGCAAGAGCTGGGGAGCACGGCAGGGGCTTTGCTGTGGTGGCAGATGAGGTGAGAAAGCTAGCGGAGAAAACCCAGCAAGCTACAAACCAAATCTCTGTCTCTATCCAAACAATGCAGCAAGAAATGGAGACGATCCAAAGTGGAAGCGAGAAAGTCTCGCAAATCGCCCAAGATTCAGAGTCTAAAATCACAGAGTTTAATGAAGTCTTTAGCAAAGTTGATGAAAACAGCTCATCGCTTGATGCTATCTTTGCCCAGCTTTCAGAAGGGCTTATCCTATCTGTGGCAAAGCTTGATCACATTTCTTTTAAAACTAGAGTGTATGACTCTCTCAACACCCAAGCCCCAATAGACTTGGAAAACGCCCAGCCTATATCAAGGCTTATTGATGATGAGAGTGTGGTAGATAGGCTGTATAAAAACTGTCCGCAGCACCAGTGTGAGATGATACGAGATAAGATCTTGCACCACGCTAAGGATTCTATCGTCCGCATTGCAGAGCCTATTACAATAGATTCTTCTAAGGCTATTATCGACAATGTCAAGGCACTAGAAGTTGTCTCTGATGAGTTGCTACAATCACTAGAGAAGCACTAAGGGCAGAATTGGGGGTGGCGGCTACTTAGCGTGCTTCTAGCACTTTTGCTCCTGCCTTGTGTGGGGGTGCAAGGTGCAAGAGAAGCGCAGGCAGACGCGCCTTTGCAAGCATATTTAGAGCTCCCATATTTCGAGATTTTGTCTCCACTAGAATTTACTTTTTCAAAAAGGGATTCTAGCTCCACAATCTTAGAATCCAAAAGCAGTAGCGAAAATCACAAATCTGTTCGCGAGCATACTTCTCTAGAATCTACCAAACTAGATTCTAGCTTTACAGAGTCTTTACAAAAGGGCTTAGAGTTTTTACAAGGTAGGATTATAATTGTCTAAACCTACACAAAGGCACCTTATGCCCAAGCCTAAAACCCAAGCACGAAGAGTCCAAGTCCAATTCCACCTAGCACAGAGAAACTATAAGCGCATTATTAAGCGTATGCGCGCTACTTTGCTTGATGAGCCGCTAGAGCCTGCTGAAAATGCACATAAGGTAGAATCCACCCCCATACTCAAGCGTATTGCACACAAGGTGCGTGCAGGGGCTTTTAACGCGATTACAACTTTACTAGAGATTCCATATAAACACGAAGCGCGCGTGGCGTGCCTAGAGTTTGTGATGAGTATGCTCTTTGCCTTTTGCGCGCTTTTGTGCGTGGTGGCGGTGCTGGCGATTTGCTTCTTTCTCTTTGGCAAGGCGGTGCCTACGATTATGGAAGTGGGAGTTTGGGACTTTTTGCTAGGTGATAGGTGGATGCCTACAAGTGAAGTTTTTGGAATCTTCCCTATGATTATTGGAAGCTTGCTTGTGAGTGTGCTATCTGTGGTGTTTGGCGCGCTAATTGGTGTGCTAAGTGCGATATATCTAGCTTATTTTTGCAAAAAATCTGTGCTAAAGATTCTAACCCCTTGCGTGGAGCTGCTTGCTGGGATACCCTCGATTGTGTATGGATTTTTTGGGCTTATTGTGCTGGTGGAGTTTGTGGATTTTTTTGCTGATAATGGCGGGAAAGGCTTGCTAACTGCTAGCATTTTGCTAGCGATTATGATTTTGCCCACAATCATTCTCATCTCTAAAACAAGCATAGAAGCAGTGCCAAAGTCCTACTATGAAGGTGCCATAGCACTAGGAGCGAGCAAAGAGAGGGCGGTGTTTTTTGTCGTGATTAAGGCGGCTAGAAGCGGGATTCTAGCGAGCATTGTGCTAGGTATGGGGCGCGCGATTGGCGAGGCTATGGCTGTTATCATTGTCGCGGGGAATCAGCCCCTAATCCCAGAATCCATAACCGATGGTGTGCGCACGCTAACGACAAATATCGTTATGGAGCTAGGGTATGCAGAGGGCTTGCACCGCGATGTGCTCATCGCTTGTGGGGTGGTGCTATTTGCCTTTATTCTCTTGCTTAATCTCTGCTTCCGCGCCATTGCTAAAAGACTATAAGTAAGTTTGCAGACTAGAAGCCCCGTGCTTTGGTAAAGGCTAGAGAAGGGGCTTGTGTGATGTGTCTAGCTCTTCTTGAGGCTTGATTTTATTGTCCTTTAGGATTTTGCCATAGCCTAGCGATACCCCGATGAAGAGATTGCTCGCTGGCTTGTCGATATAGCGACCTTTGAGTAGATAGAAGCTGATAAATGGCGAGATACTAAAGCTGCTCCATAGCGTTGTGTCAAGGCGGAGATTGCACTCTAGCTCGTGCTCTGGGTTGCGCAAGTCTGGGTAGTTGTTGATAATATAGTGGCGGTAGTTGAGAAGTGAGCTAAACTGCACGCCCTCGCGCAAAGTGCGCTTAAGTGCTAGCCCTGTCTCCACGCCCATAGATTCTATGAGATTATGAATATCGCTGAAATCTTCTTCGCCAAAGAAATTGAGCTTTAGGTTTTCGACATATTTGCCATCAAAGAGCCTGACCCCAGCAGCAAAGCGGAAAAACTTCTTGCGGTAGGGGAGATTTAGTGAAGGGGTAAATTCACTTTGCAGACTTAGCTGCGCATAAGGACCAATCTCGCCCCCACCGATTCTCTCTAGCTTCCAAATTCTCTGTGTATATCCGGTGGAGAACAAGATCCTATCAAGTGTTTTATTTCTTAAGTGTTTTTGTGGCGAGAGAAATACCATCGTCTCACCATATTCTGCAAGCAAGGAGTTGAAAAACACAAATCGTTTAGAATAATAATCTGCAAGCATATAGCCATAAAACTGCATTATTAGCTGAGAGTCGCCACTAAGGCGGCTGTTGGCAAATTGAGCATAGTCATCTTGATTGGTGATTTTGGTAGAAGAGAAGTTGATTGATGCACGGGATAAATCTATGAGCCAGCCTTCTCGCTCTATATCAATATCAAGCTTTTTGCCAATAGGATTGGCGTGAGCTGCACAGACACACGCCAGAGCTACAAGCTTTGTAAAGCTAGTTATTAGTCGGGAGATTGTGGGAGAAGTTAGAAATATGCTTGATAAGATTTTTTTCATCAAAAACGACATCTTGCTGGGCGGCTTCTTTGACAAGTGCTAAGGCTTCGTTGGTGTTGTAGTCATTCCCACCCTCATAAGGCTCAAAGATACGATTAGTGATCGCTAGTGCATAAGCCTTTTTCTTAATGCTTGGTGGTGCGGAGTGGGGGTTGATCGCATAGACAACCGTTTGGGTAAGGATTTCATCAAACTTCCATAAATCAAAGCAATAGGCTAAGAAAGAGATATGATCCACGCCGAAAAATTCTTGCTCTATGAGCGCGATATTTTGAAAATCGCTTGCTTGAAGTGCTTTGAGAAACTCTTCATCTTTTTTGGATTTGATAAGCACGCTGGAGAAAAGGATCATACCAAGGCGCAAGAGCATAGCACAGGGGATAAGGGTTTGAGAGAGCTTGCGGTCTTCTTCATTAAGCCAATTTGAGATGAAATCTACTTCTTTAGCGCAGTTGCCAATGAAAAGATTTGTATCAAGCCCATAGGGGCTGACATTGATCTTGATCCTAGAGCGCAGGGAGTCTGCCATTACGATATTTTTGACATTTTCAATCCCAAGCAGTGCTATGACTTGATTGATCGTAGAAATCTCTTGGGAGAATCCATAGTATGCGGAGTTGGCGGTTTTTAGGAGATTGGCTGTGGCAAGCGGGTCTTTTGAAATAATATCGACCACGCCTTTGATCTCTATTTTTGAGCCTTTTTCATCGATATAGTCGCGTAGTTTTATCACCGTATCTGGTAGTGGGGGGAGATTTTGCTCAACAAGTGTTAAAAGCATATCATTCATTGACAATCCTTTGCTTCAAGCTTTGCGGATTCTGTAAGGGCTTCAAAGCTATTAGTCTTAGTGGGTGTCCATTCTATCTAAAATTTATTTGGTTTGTGGTTAATGCGCCAAAGATTTTGGGCAAAACACACAATCTCTCACTCTAGCTCGTAATGATCAAATTAGAATCTAAGCTAAGTAAATGTATGCTTTACCTTTACTATTTCATTATTTGGTTTGTTTATATGGAGTTTATTTCACTTATTATTGTGGCTGGTCTTGGGCTTTCAATCGCGCTAAATCTCGCGCTCAAATACTTTGACATTCCGGCAATCATTGGCTATATCGTTACTGGTGTGCTTATTGTGTATTTGTTTGACATTCGTGGGAATGAGATCCTCACAGATGTGGCGGAGTTTGGGATTGTTTTTTTGATGTTTATGATAGGGCTGGAGTTTAGCTTTGATCGCTTAAAGTCTATGCGCCAAGAAGTGCTGACATTTGGGATCTTGCAGGTGTGCATTACCACTTGCGCATTTTTGATTGTCAATTACTATGTTCTTGGATTCTCATTTGTCTTCTCGCTTGTGGTGAGTATGGGGTTTTCGCTTTCTTCAACGACAATTGTGCTTAGCCACTATGGGGCAAACAAGCAGCTTGATACATCATTTGGTAAAAATGCTGTGGGGATTTTGATTATGCAAGATATTGCAGTAATCCCCATCTTGCTAATTCTAGCGATAATGACAGACTCTCAAGCATCGCTTGGGGATATGCTCATTAAGACCTTTATTTCCGGTGTGCTGGTGCTAGCACTTTTGCTAATCCCCGGGCGGTGGCTAGCAGTGCGTATGCTCTCTCGCGCAGCCCGTGCTAAGACTAATGAGCTGTTTATGGTAAGCGTGCTGTTTTTGGTGCTTGGCTCTGCGCTTCTAGCCCACGCCTTTGGCTTTTCAATGTCGCTTGGCGCATTTATCGCTGGTATGAGTATTTCTAAGACTAGATTCCGCTATCAAGTGCAGTCGGATCTCTCGCATTTTAAAGATATTTTCTTGGGGCTATTTTTTGTTATCGTTGGGATGCAAATTGATGTGGGGTTTTTGTTCCAAGAGTTTTTCGCGCTGATGTTGGCACTAGCTCTTGTTATGGTGTTTAAGACGGCGGTTGTGTATTGGATTTTGCGGTGGTTTCGTAGCTATACTAGCGCGCTTAAAACTGCTCTCTCACTCTGCCAAATCGGGGAGTTTTCTTTCGCTATTTTTTTAATGGCAAATAGGGAAAATATCTTTGCTGAGCGTGTGAGTGGTGGGCTATTTGGCGCGTTGGAGGATGCTGGGATTATTAGCTTTGGCGATGGGGATATTTACCAATTTTTTGTGCTTATGGTTACTTTCTCAATGATTGCTACGCCATTTATTTTGAAATATTTAGATCCAATTTGCGCCTTTGTGTTGAAGCAAAAGATCCGCCAATCCCACCCAAGCGATGAGCTGACAAAAATCCCAAGCGACTTGCAAAGCGGGCATATTATTGTCGTGGGTTATGGTGAGTTTGGCATAGAAGTAGTGGATCTATTAAAGCAGGCGGGGAAAACCTATGTCGCAGTAGATTCTGATGGCGAGCGTGTGGAGCTAGGGCTCAAGCTTAAAGATCGCGTAGTGTATGGCAATATCAAGCAAGTGGAGTTTCTCAAACTACTAAAGCCCAAAGAAGCCCAATGTATGATCCTAGCCATCGATGATGCAGAAACGATCAAGGATATTTGTGATGAAGTGCTGGATTTTGACCCACATATTCCAATCATCGCTAAAGTGGATTCTAGGGAGGTGCAAGCAAGCCTAGATGCTATTGATGTGATCAATTTCAACTCCCGCACAGAGATTGCCAAACTCCTTGTGCAAAAGGCAGTTGAGTTTTAAGCTCTCAAGCTAGAATCTAGATTCTAGCTTGTTTTCTTGTGCGCTACTCATAGCGCAGGGCGTTGATAGGATCTTGCATTGATGCTTTTTTAGCAGGTAGATAGCCAAAGATTATGCCAATAAGCACAGAAATGCAAAATGCCATAAATGCCACGCCTATATCAAACACAAATGGCAGCACCAGCACATAGCTAGCGATCAATGCCCCAAAAAATCCAAGCACAATCCCAATGCACCCGCCAAGGGAGCTAATCACCACAGATTCTACAAGAAACTGCATAAGCACTTCGCTCTCCAGCGCACCGATGGCAAGCCTAGTGCCTATCTCTCTTGTGCGCTCCGTTACAGAGACAAGCATAATGTTCATAATCCCAATCCCCCCTACAAAGAGACTCACACTTGCAATCGCTCCTAGAAATAGCGTCATCGTCTTTGTCGTCTCCTCCATAGCCTTTGCCATTTCTTTTGTATCCCAGATTTCAAATAGCTCTCTTTGCCCCTCTTGTGGTGGGCGGATTTGGAGCATTATCTGCCGTAGCTTTGCCACAGAGCTTACATTATCAACCCCATCATCAAGCGAGATTAGCACCTGTGAGATGAAAAAGGGGCTATTAGTCCCAAAGACAAAGTTTGAAAATGTCTTTAAGGGCATAAGGATTACATTGTCTTGGTCATTGCCGCGGGAGCCTTGCCCTTTAGATTCTAGCACACCCACAATCTCGCACATACTATCGCGGATACGCACTCTAGCTCCAAGGGGGTTTTCTTGGTTGAAGAGCTCTTTTACCACACTTTGTCCCACTAGACATACGCGCGCACCTGTGTCATACTCTCTAGCTTCTATGGCGCGCCCAGATTCTAGCTCCCACGCACTAGCCAGCAGGTAGTCTTCATCAACTCCGCTAATTTGCACTTGGGCATTTTTCCCACCATAGCGCACAAGCGTTTCGCTATATACCACAGGTGCTACCGCGCGCGCGAAGGCTAGATTGTGCTTTAATGTTGCCACTTCTGCGCTGCTAAAATTGCGCCTTAAACTCCCACCCCCGCTCCCAAATCCGCGCGCAGGGTTTAGCATAATGATATTGCTCCCTAGGTTTTTGATTTGGGTTTGGATATTTTGCTTCACGCCATTGCCTATGGCTATCATCACAACTACGCTTATGACACCGATGATGACCCCTAGCATTGTCAAAAATGCGCGCAAGAGATTGCGGCGGATTTGCTTAAAAGCTAGAAATAGAGCATTTAGAAACATTGCTTATCCATTAGCTAGGCATTTTGGGCGTTTGTGTCAAATCGTGCTGGATTTGCCCATCAAGGAAGTGTAGCTCCCTTGATGCATATTGCGCCATATCGTGCTCGTGCGTTACCATAAGGATTGTGATGCCTAGATTTTGATTAAGCTCGCTAAGGAGCTGCATAATCTCCACGCTGCGCTTAGAATCTAAATTGCCCGTGGGCTCATCAGCGATTAGAAACATTGGCTCTTGGGCGATTGCCCGAGCGATTGCTACACGCTGCTGCTGTCCGCCGCTTAGCTCATTGCTTAGATGATTTGCCCACTCCTTTAGTCCCACCATTTCTAAGGCTTGCAAAGCCTTTCGCTCTCTTTGGTGCTTGTGGATTCCTCGATATAAAAGGGGCAGCTCGACATTCTCTAGTGCAGAAGTGCGTGAGAGTAAATTAAAGCCTTGAAAAATAAAGCCTATGTAAAACCGCCGTAGCAAAGCACGCTGCTTGCGTGAAAGGCTCGTTACATCTACACTATTAAAGAGATAGCGACCGCTTGTTAGAGAATCCAAGCAGCCAAGGATATTTGCGGTGGTGGATTTCCCAGAGCCAGAAGGACCCATAAGCGCGACAAACTCTCCTTGCTCTATGGCTAGATTGACCCCGCGCATAGCTTGATAGCCTGCTTTGTAAGTTTTATGCGCATTTTCTAGGAGGATAAAGCTCATTGTTTTTGACTTGCTTGTGTGATGATTTGGGCATTTGGCGCAAGCGTTGGGCTAAGGATTTGGGCATTTATGCCATCATTTATCCCCACTTCTACTTCTATGGGGCTTGGGCTGCCATTTTCTAGGATATAGATGGTTTTGCTAGGCTTTTTACTGGCTTTTGCGGTGGATTTGCGCGGTGGCGGTGGGGTGGAGAAGGAAAAGGACTTTTTGCTAGTAGTGAGCTTTGGCGGCTCGAAAAACAGCGCGCTTACAGGGATTGTTTGCACATCTTTTTGCGTTTGGATAATGATATTAGCACTTGCACTCATACCCGGGCGCAAAAGCTTGGCTTGGTTATTGACTAGGATTCTAGTTTCATAGCTTATGATATTGTTGCTAGTATCTTGTGTGGCGGCATAGCTTACGCGATCGACTTTAGCACTAAAATCTGTATCTGGGTAGGCATCAACACTAAAGCGCACATCTTGCCCGATTTGCACCTTGCCTATATCAGCTTCTGCGACATTGACAACTAGGCTCATTTTTTCAAGGCTTTTAGCTAGCTTGAAAAGGGTGGGCGTTTGGAAGCTCGCTGCCACGGTTTGCCCCGGATCAATGCTACGCTCTAGCACGATACCATTGATAGGGCTTATGATGATGGAGTTTTTTATATCAATCTCACTGCTTTTGACATCGGCTTCTATGTTTTTAATGCTAAGGGCATTGACTTGCACGCTGCTTTTGGCATTTTCGTATTCTAGCTTGGCGGTTTGTAGCTCAAGTTTTGAGGGGGATTTGCCTTGTGTGCGGGTGAAAAGCTCTTGCAAGCGGTCATAATTCCACTTGGCTTTTTCTTGCGCGATGAGACTTAGAGCGTGCTGGGCGCGCGCGGATTCTAGGGAGGCTTTTTGCTTGTTTAGCGTTTGATTGAGCTTCTCTGGGTTTATGGTGGCTAGCACTTGCCCTTCTTGCACGCTATCATTTATATCGACAAGCACTTCTTGGATACGCCCAGAGATTTGACTACCTACCTCAACGGTATCAATAGGTGAGAGCGTGCCAGCAGCAGAGACGATTTGCGTGATAGTCGCAGTTTTTGGAGTAGTGGTTTTGTAGGTATATTTTGGTGCGCTAGGGTAGAGCCACCACCATAGAAGTGCGATGACTAGACACAGCGCAATAGCGGCAAACAAAAGCCACTTGCGCTTTGTGGGCTTGGGGTAGAGCCTAGCGTAAATATCCTTGGCTAAAACGCTCACTCATATCTCCTAGATTCTAGCTTCTGCGCAATAGCGCGCACTTTGGGGTAAAAATTGTAGCAGATTCTATACGAATAATGTGAAGCGATGATGAAGTGCTAGAAATGCGCTTGTAGCGCGTGGATAATCTCATAGATATTATCGATTTTGCCACCCATAATCGTGCAAAACCCCTTTACTCCATAGTCTTTGGCAAAGATTATGGGTCTGCCATCATCGATTTCATTGTGCGTGCGAAGTGTCTTTATCTCATACAAAGAGTCGATATACTCTAGCTTTGATAGCTCTGGGAGATAGCGCGCTGCATCTTGGCACATAAGGGGGAATTTAGATTCTAGCTTTCGGGACTTGCTTGTAGGGTGCAGGAGAGAATCTAGCAAGGCATAAGGGTCGCACGCTTGGCTGCTATCACTCCACGCACAATGTGGCGTATAGCGCACATGGCTTAGCGTGTAGCAGTTTTTAGCAGGGTAGGGCATAAGTGAGAAAAACGCCCCGTCCATAATGGTAACCCCTAAGCGAGCTAGAGACTCTGGCACTTGGACTAAAGCCATTTCTGTAAGCTCATATTTCAGCGGCAAAGGCGGGAGAGCTGAGCGGGCTAGCAGGGCGTTGATCCCTGCATAAGTGCAGTTTAGCACAAGAGGTGCGTGCAAGGTCTGCTCTCTTTGCGCACTAGATTCTAGCACGCTAACCCCTACTTCCCCCCAATCGCTAAAGACTCGCATAGCCTGTGTATTGAGCGCGATTTCTATGCCACTTGTGCGCAGTCGCTCTTGCAGAATCTCGCGCAAGATATTGGCATTAAAGGCATATTCTTGCACACAAAAGACTTCTTCAACTAGCTCGCGTGTGAAAAGCCCCTGCACCGCATCACTTGCCCGCTCAATAGGGATAGAAAACTGCTTAAAAAGTCTATAAAACTGCGTGGCAGAAGTCTTAGAGCCATACGCAGCGATGGCATAGTATTTTTCAAACGCATTAAGAATAGCTGGGGCAAACTCATCGCAAAAGCGCGTAAAATGCCTAGCACTGCTTAGGGCTGTGCTAAGGGAGCGTGGGTAGTGGTAGCCATTATGCACGCGCGCTTGATTGCGCAAGCTGGCGCGCAAGAGCAGATCGCGCTCCTTCTCTACGATGAGAATCTTTCTGTATTTTTGCCGCAGGGTGCTTGCGATATATGTGCCAAAGAAGCCGCCGCCGATGATGATGCAGTCGTAGTGTGCTGTGGCTTTTTTGATCGTGGGCGATTCAGCTTTTCTAAAGAAACCTGCTGCGGCTTCGCCTTGCACCGCTGTCGCTGGTTTTGGGCTAGAATCGTGGATTTCATCGCCGTGCTTGTGCGATAGACCGCCAAGTCTTATCTCCGCGCGCGGCTCGAAAAGCCCCGATTCTAGCTCCAAAATCTTAGAATCGCAGGGGCTTTTGGTTTGTGTGGCTTCATCGTCATTGCGAGCTTTGCTTTGCAAAGCGTGGCAATCCACACTAGAATCTAGCTTTGCTTCCGCCTGCGACTTGCTTAGATTTTTAGCGTTTTTGTTGAAACCCCTAGAATCCTTTGCGGACTTGTTTAGATTCTGGGTTTTTGCGTCATTGCGAGCGGACTTGTCCGCGCGGCAATCCACTTGCACGCTAGATTCTAGCTCGGTTTGGTTGTTTTCTTTTTCCAAGATTCTAAGATTTCTAAAGAAACCTGCTGCGGCTTCGCCTTGCACCGCTATCGCTTGTTTTGTGGTGTTGCTTTCGTAGTTTTTTGGGGATTTTAGGGTAGAGCGAGACTTGCGGTCTGCGGTTGCCCTAAAACAAGGGATACCGCTCGCCGCTAGGCGATGTTTCTTTAGAAAATCCCCAAAATCTGCGGAATGATTACCCAAGGCTGAATCTAGCAAGTAGGCTGTCCTTGCGCACATATTTGTATGCACCATATAATGCACATTCTTAGCGAGATTGCCGCCTGCTATAAAGCTCATAAATGTCGCTAGGCTATGGGCTAGATTGCCACTCTCATCAAAGATAGGCAAGCTAGATTCTAGGGCTTTATCGGCTTTGTGCGATAGCGGGGTAGAATCTAGCATATCTATCTGCAAGCAATGCTCCTTGCTAGAGAAAAGCTGCAGCACCCTTTGGCGACTTGGGCTAAGAAGCGAGCACTCTAGGGTGATTGGGATAGCCTTGCCCCCTTGCCTAGCACTAAGCATAAGCCTAGCACTAAGCCTACTAGAATCTAAAAACACGCACTCTTGCACTTCTACATCTGTGATAATGCCAAGCTCTTGCATTAGAGCAAACACGCTTAGATAATGCACGCCTAGCACTTCAAGCACGCTTTCATTCTTATAGAATTTCCCATATTGCGTAAAGCTAGCATAGATAGATTCTAGGCTTTTGTGCTTGCAGAGTGAAAGTGCGTGGCGGATTGATGGGCTAAGTGTGTAGATATAGTCTGTAAAAAGCACGATATTTCGCTCTTTGGCTAGGGATAAAAGCTCGCAGTATTGCTTGGCGTTGCTAGTGGCTGGCTTGGCTATGTTTGCGCAAAATGCAGGCTAGAATCCACTCTGGGCACAAACGCCACAGAATCTAGCTAAAATCCTGCGATAAGAGAGTGCGCTGGACTTAGGGCGTGATTTAATAGATATTTAAGTATTTTTCTGCACAATACACGGCTATGTGGCGTAAGGAGTGGTGAATGAAGATACAGACAAAAATTTTAGCGATAGTGTGCGTGGCTCTATGCTCTATCGCTCTAGCAGATGAGCCTAAAAAGCGCGGCTCTCACGCACAAATAGCCATACAATCCACAGGGCTATGGCACTTTAGCGCTAATGCTAGCACCTCTGGCTTGCATGAGGCGTTGTTCGCAAGCTATGACTACACGACGAGACTTGGCTTGGGCTTTGGGCTTAGTGCCACAGGTGGCGGAAGCGTGGGGAGTCTTGATAACTATATGGTGCAAGGTATGCAAGATCTCACAAGTGTGCCACCGGTGGGAGATATTAACTTGCTTATAGATTTGGGGATTTATAGTGGGTATCACTTGATCCGCCGCAGCTATGATAAGCCCCTCTACCTTGGCACCGGGCTAAAAATCCTAGAGTATGGCAATATCGTGGCAAATACAACCACCGCTCCTATTGTCGCAGTGTATATGCCTATCGAGCTACGCGGCGAGCTACGAGTCTCTCCAGCCCTAGAGCTAGAATATCTCCTCGCCTATGATATAGCACTTGAGCAATCCACTATGATTGCCACTAAGGCACTTCCCCTAAGCAGTAGCTATGGCTTGCGGCTGCATTTTGGAGGGAGATTGTATGTCTCGCCGAGGGTGTATTTCTTTGGGACATTTGTGGCGGAGTATTATGGGTTTGGAGCTTCGCCTGGCATTCTTGTGGGCAATCCTAATCAAACCGATACGCCCGGACTCAAGCCAGGCGCAGAAGCTGTGCTGTCTTATCCGCAGTCTAATCTGGGCTATGTCGGCGTGCGATTGGGCATAGGGTATTAGGAGGTAATGATGAGAACTATACTACAAGGCTTAATGCTTGTGATTGCTTGCAGCGCGAGCTACGCGGAAGGGCTGATTTATAAAAGTGGATTCTACTCATCGCTAGGATTTTACACAGGCTACTACCACTATGGCGAGATAGGCAGGGACTCTAGCCGTGTTATGCGTATGGATACGGCGATGTTTGGGCTTAGTGGGCAGCTTGGGAGCGTTAGTAGCTTTGGGCTAAAGCTTGAGGGCACAGCTCGGTTTAACTACGCACTAGGGCAATATACCGGAGGGATTTTAGACACAGACAACGATAGCAGAAATGGGCGCAAGCTCCAGCAGCCCACAGGTGCTATCGCTGGCGATGTGGAGCTAAAGGTGGGCTATGATTTCTTGCATTTTGTGCCTACAAGCTCACTCTTCCTACAAAGTGGTGTGGGCTACCACGCAAATCGCACGGAAGTTATCCCTATGACAAGATTTCAAGGCTATTTCTATCTCCCCATAGAGCTTGATGGACATAGTCAAATCTCGCAAAATCTCGCCATAAGCTATGGCGGCGGGTATCGCTACCTAATCTTTGGCAACCACTTCTCCGCAAGCACTCGATATGGATTCACTGATGATTATAGTGTCTTGCAGCACGATGGCTTTGGGGCTTTGGCATATATCGGGGCAAACTTTTTGACAAAAGATGGGGGCATGCGCTCTGTGCGGCTTGTGTATGAATACTGGAGCATAGAAGCAGCAGATGCTATGAGAACGACAAGTATCTACACAGGCAAGGAGACCGCTCTGTATGAGCCCAAAAACAGCACACATAGGGTGTTTTTGCAGTATAGCTTTGGGTTTTAGCGTGTGGATTGCGGATAAAATCTGTGGGGCTATAAGTATTGCATTGTGGGGAATGGGGAAGTGTGAGAGTAGAAATTATGGTAGAGCGTATGCAAATGAGATTTGAAGCTTGGCAAGAATCGCGCGTTGTTAAAATGTAGCCTTTGCTGGATTCTGCTTTATACGATAAAAGCCTTAATGCGCTAGAGTTAAAGTGTCACATATTACTGGTGGGTATTTGGCATTATAAAAAGGTGGCAGCATATTCTAAATTTTACTTAAGCACTCTCGCAAATCATTTCAAATATTACCCTAGAAACTCTTTCTTTAAAATCTTCTTTATTATCAAGCTGTGTAAAAAAATCCTTGTTTCTCTTAAAAAATTGTAAATATTGAATTTTAAAAATATCCGCAAATAACCTGCGTGCATTTTGCTCATCGCCTAGAGAATCTCTAAAAGTCTGCTCCTTTGCAATATCATCTTTTAAATCCATAAGTTCTTTTGCTATCTTTTCATTTGTCCCAAAATCCACACTACCAAATTTAGTGTTAAATTCCCTAACGATGTTTGATAAGCGTTCAAGCTCTACTTCTTTCTTGCTAGAGCCATCAGCTCCTGCTGGACTTAACTCGCCATTATTACTAAGGCTTATATCCTTTTTGCTCTCAAGTATTATGCGTATGCTATTTAAATCTACATTATTTAATATCCCCTTTGCTAAATCCTCCGTGCGTGGTGGGACGATTTTTGCGATAAGCATTTTTAGCAAGATAGATAATTTTTCAAGTTCTATATCATTAAAGGGTAAAATTTGTGCTAGAAAAGCATATTCCCTTAAATACACCTTTGCCTTTGTGTAAAACTCTGTCTTTTCGTCATCGCTTTTTGCGTTATATTCTTTTATCATATTATCAAGTTTAGAGTGGATTTTATTTTCATCTTGCTCTTTTCTAATCGCCTCTATAAAAGAATTTAACTCATCTTGCGTATAAATTCCATAGTCAAATAGCTCACTTTTAAGCGTGTAAATATTATCGATATTTGTCGGCTCTTTAAGATAGGTCTGCCCATAAAAAGTGCTAAAAGATTTGCCAATCTCCTCGTGTGTATTGACAAAGTCTAGCACACAAGTATCTTCTTTATTTTTACATATTCTATTGAGGCGTGAGAGTGTTTGCACCGCACTTATCCCCTCCAAGCGTTTATCCACATACATTGTATGTAAAAGTGGCTCATCAAAGCCTGTTTGATATTTTTCTGCGACAATTAAAAAACGATACTTATCCTTTTTAAATTCATCTTTTAGCATAGCTTCACTAAAGCCATTAAGTTCTGCTTCGCTATAACTTTCCCCATTTATTTCCTTATCCCCTGAAAATGCCACTAAAGCTTGATACTCTGGGTAATTCTCTTGTAAATACTTTTTAAAGAAAAGATAATATTTAACCGCATTTTCCCTAGAGCTTGTAACGACCATTGCCTTTGCCTTTTCGCCGATTTTTTTATAAATATTTTGAAAAAAATGCTCTATCATTATTGTTGCTTTCTTTTCAATCGTTGCGATATGATTTGTTACATAGGCTCTTAATTTTGCATTTGCCTTTTTCTTATCGTATTCCCTATTATCATTTTTAGATACGATTTTATAATAACTTGCATAAGTGATATAGCCTTTTAACACATCAAGGATAAAGCCCTCCTCTATGGCTTGTTTCATAGAGTAAAGATGAAAAGGGATAAATTTTTTCTCCCCATTTATCTCACAAGGGCTTCCAAACATTTCTAGCGTTTTTGGCTTAGGCGTAGCAGTGAAGGCAAAATAGCTTGCATTTTTTTGAAATTTCTTATTTTTGATGATTTTTATCAGCTCTTCTTCTAAGTCCATTTCGCCCGTTTCTTTATCATTTTTATTACTTATGGCTTTTCCCATTTCTTCTGCGTTTTTACCACTTTGGCTTGAATGTGCTTCATCGATGATAATAGCAAAGCTTTTATTCTGTAAATGCGTGATTTCATCGGCGATATAGGGGAATTTTTGTATGGTTGTAACGATGATTTTTTTACCCTCTTCTAGGGCGGCTTTTAGCTGCCTACTTCCCTCTGTGATAGATTCTACTAGGTTTTTATCTTGTGTAAAAGACTTGACATTTTCTTGTATCTGTCTATCAAGCACCCTTCTATCTGTTACGACTAAAATGCTATCAAAAACCTCTTTTTCTTTATCATTTTCTATTCTATGTAAGCTTACTAGATTATGTGCTAGCCACGCTATGGAGTTGCTTTTCCCACTTCCTGCACTATGTTGTATGAGATACCTTTGCCCCACGCCTTTTTCTTTTACATCTTTTAAAAGCCTACTTACGACATCAAATTGATGAAATCTAGGGAAAATCACCCCTTTAGAATTTTTTATCGTAAAATCAAAAAGCAGTTTGCTTAAAGTATCCTTTTGTAAAAGCTCCTCCCAAAAATAGCTCGTTTTCATCTTATCTTTTACCGCTGGATTGCCTCCACCACATTCACACCCTATCGCCCCACTGCCATTATTTAGCCCTCGATTAAAGGGCAGGAATTTTGTCTGTATTCCCTCTAGCTTTGTGCTCATATAAATTAAATCACTATCTAGGGCAAAATGCACCACACTTTGCTTAAATATACTCTCTCTAGGGTCTCTATCTTTTTTGTATTGTTCTATGGCATTATAGACATTTTGACCTGTGAAAGGGTTCTTAAGCTCCATAGTGATAAGCGGCAGTCCATTTAGGAAAATCACCATATCTAAAGACTTATTATTTTTTTCACTAAAATAAAGCTGTCTAGTGATAGAAAAGATATTTTTATTATAGTTTTCTATGGCTTTTTCATTAGCACTAGAATTTGGCTTAGGGTGTGCTAGTTTGATTGTAATGTCCCTTATTTTTACGCCAGCTTGCAGGGCTTTTACAATTCCTTTATCTTGTATTTGTGAAAAAATGCGCTTTAATAATTCTTGCTCTTTTATGCCTCTTATTTCTAATTCTTGCAAAGTTTTAGCTTGAGTGGAGTGTAAAAAATTTAAAAATAGCTCCCTATCTACACCTAAGCTTTTATCATAATCTTTACTTTCTCTTTTGATATAGCCACTTTTTAGCAAAGAAGATTCTATGAAACTTTCTAAATTTTTTTCTGTATATTCACGCATTTTTACTTCCTTTTGTTAGTTTTTCTTTTTGTCATTTTGAGCCTTTGAAAAAGGCGAAAAATCTCTGCTACAAGCTATCCTACCACAAACGGCTTCATTTATAAGTGTGTTTTTGTATTCCTTAATGAGTTCTATTTGCCTTTTTGTTTTCTCTATGGCTGAATTGATTTTTTCACATTTTTCATCTAAAAAATTTGCGATTTGCTTTTGCTCTTGTAGTGGCGGTAAGGGGATTTTTAAATCGTGAAAATCGGATTGATATAAATGTTTTATCGTTGAGCCAGAAGTTTTGACATTTACAAATTCTTTAAAGTATTGTGAGTCTGTCTCTTATACACATCTCCGAGCCCACGAGACTACGCTGCA